>Ga0265292_1000309_pt1 | contig 80029 bp, 70 predicted proteins | sample Munlanlewell296A_FD_189080 | JGI IMG/M metagenome (GOLD analysis project Ga0265292, IMG submission 189080) | Leachate microbial communities from a municipal landfill in Southern Ontario, Canada - Leachate well 296A | ecosystem: Engineered > Solid waste > Landfill > Unclassified | place: Canada...
TGAATCTTCTAAACATATAAATATCCAAAGATATAAGGGTTTGGGAGAAATGAATCCAGATCAACTATGGGATACGACCATGAATCCGGAAACTAGAATTTTAAAACAAATATCTGTTGCCGATGTTCAAGAGGCCGACTATGTTTTTTCTATGCTTATGGGTGACGAAGTTCCGCCAAGAAAAAAATTCATAGTGACACACGCAAAAATGGCAACTTTAGATTTATAATTTAATAATTTAATTATGGATATATTATTTGCAAATCCAATTATCACCGCCATCTTCGCATCGTTGGTTTCGATAATTTACGGTCTTTTTTTGATTTCAAAGGTAGTGTCGCAACCACGGGGAGATAATAAAATGAATGAAATTTCCGATGCCATCAATGAAGGCGCCGATGCCTATATGTTTCGCCAATATAAAATCGTCGGCATAATTGGGTTAATTGTCATTGTTATTCTTTATTCCATATTTGGATTATTGACTGCGATTGGTTTTGCAATAGGAGCTGTCTTCTCAGCTATAGCCGGCATTATCGGTATGAGCGTAGCTGTCCGAACTAACATTAGAACTGCTCAAGCAGCCAAGAAGGGATTAAATTCTGCTTTTTCTTTAGCTTTCTCAGGCGGTTCTGTCACCGGATTCATGGTTGTCGGTCTAGCTCTTTTAGCCATATCTTGCTTTTATTTTTTTACCACTCAAAACTTGCAGCCTTTAATTGCCTTAGGTTTCGGCAGCTCTTTAATTTCCGTTTTTGCCAGATTAGGTGGGGGAATTTTTACTAAATCAGCCGATGTTGGCACTGACATGGTCGGCAAAATTGAAAAAGGAATTCCTGAAGATGATCCCCGTAATCCTGGCGTAATTGCTGATCTGGTAGGTGATAATGTCGGCGATGATGCCGGAATGGCCGCTGATCTTTTCGAAACCTATGTTGTCACGGCGGTTGCCGCTATGATTCTCGGTCAACTATTGTTTCCTAAAAATCAAGCTGCCGTTTTCTACCCCTTGCTTATCGGCGCTATCTCAATTTTTTCTTGTATTATCGGTTCTTGGTTTGTCAGACTTCAGGGTAAAAAAATTATGACCGCTCTTTATCAGGGATTGGCCGTCAGCGCCCTTTTATCCCTTATAGGATTTTATTTTATTACCAAACAATTATTTCCTGGTAATATCAATCTTTTTTACACCTCAATTATCGGTCTCGTTGTTACCATGGGTATGGTAATTATTACCGAGTATTTTACCTCGAAAAAATTTTCACCGGTAAAAACCATTGCTCAAGCATCAACAACCGGTCACGGGACAAATATTATTGCCGGTTTGGCTGTTTCGATGAAATCAACTTTGCCGCCAATTTTATTAATTACTGCTGCGATTTTAACGGCTTACTCTTTGTCCGGACTTTATGGACTGGCCATTGCCGCCATGAGCATGCTTTCCTTGACCGGAATTATCGTTGCCATTGATGCTTTTGGTCCGATCACTGATAATGCCGGAGGAATTGCCGAGATGAGCGGTCTTGACACTAAAGTCAGGGTGGTTACCGATGCCCTTGATGCCGTAGGCAATACTACCAAAGCGGTTACCAAAGCTTATGCCATTGGTTCAGCTGGCCTGGCCGCTCTTGTTCTTTTTGCCAGCTTCACTCAAGAATTGACAAAATCAACAACTTTATTAACTAATGTTTCTTTTTCACTGTCTGATCCTAAAGTAATCGCCGGCCTTTTTATAGGAGGAGCCCTACCATACTTTTTTGCCGCGTTAGCTATGGAAGCGGTTGGCAGAGCCAGCATGTCTATCGTTAATGAAGTTAGACGACAGTTTAAAGAAATAAAAGGAATTATGACTGGGAAAGCTAAACCGGAATATGGCAAGGCGGTTGATATCGTAGCAACGGCCGCTATAAAAGAAATGATTGTTCCGACATTAATTCCGGTACTCGTGCCGATTCTGGTCGGCTTTACTTTAGGACCCAAAGCCTTAGGAGGACTTTTGGTCGGAAGCATTATTACCGGGCTATTTGTCGGTATATCGATGACAACCGGTGGAGCCGCCTGGGACAATTCCAAAAAATATATTGAAGAAGGTCATTTTGGCGGAAAAGGCAGTTTTGCCCATCAATGTGCCGTCACCGGTGACACTGTCGGCGATCCTTATAAAGACACCGCCGGCCCCGCTATCAACCCAATGATAAAAGTCATTAATATTGTTGCTTTATTAATTGCCGCTTTTTTAAAGTGAAGCTCCGGTAAAAAATATTATTTATTAATATGGCTGAAACAAGTAAAAATATCCAGCAAATCGAAATTACTTCAGAAATGAAGCGGGCCTATCTTGACTATGCAATGACTGTTATTGTCTCTCGAGCCCTACCTGATGTCCGCGACGGTCTAAAGCCGGTTCATCGAAGAATTCTTTACGCCATGTACAAAATGGGTTTAACATCCGGCGCCCGCTTTTCCAAATCAGCTAAAATCGTCGGAGAGGTTTTGGGTAAATATCATCCTCATGGCGATATGCCGGTTTATGATGCCTTAGCCCGTCTTGCCCAGGACTTTACCATGCGCTATCAATTGGTCAAAGGACAAGGTAATTTTGGTTCGGTCGACGGCGACCCTCCGGCCGCTATGCGTTACACCGAAGCTAAACTTTCAAAAATTGCTGAAGAATTACTTTTTGATATTGATAAAGAAACTGTCCCCTGGCTTGATAACTTTGACGGATCGCTTAAAGAGCCTATTTACCTACCAGCCAAACTTCCCAATTTATTGCTTATGGGCGCCGAAGGTATTGCCGTCGGCATGGCGACAAAAATTCCGCCTCATAACTTAACCGAAATCATCGATGGTATCTGCCTGATGATTGACGGCGCTGCGACTGATGAAAAATCAGAGAAACAACCACAAAAATATCTACCAAATCATCAGTTGACATTTAATATCAATGTCGATGAACTTTTAGCAATTGTAACCGGTCCTGATTTCCCAACTAGAGGAATCATTTATGGAGCCGCTGATATCAAACAAGCATATTTAACTGGCAGAGGCAAGGTATTAATTCGAGCTAAAGTCGATCATGAAGAATTAAAAGGAGGTAGAGATGCAATTGTAATTACCGAGCTTCCATATCAGGTGAATAAAGCTTTACTTGTTGAAAAAATCGCTCATTTAGTTAACGATAAAAAAATTGTTGGTATTTCTGATCTTCGTGATGAATCGGACCGCGATGGTATTCGAGTCGTCATCGAACTTAAAAGAGATGCTTCCTATAAAAAAGTATTAAATAGTTTATTCAAGTTTACTGAACTTCAGACCTCTTTCCCGATAAACATAGTCGCCCTTGTTGATGGCGTTCCACAAACCTTATCATTAAAAACAATACTAGAACTTTATTTGAGGCACCGAGTTGATATTATCACCAGAAGATCGATGTTTGAACTGACTCAGGCCAAAAACCGCGCCCATATCCTTCAAGGGTATTTAATAGCCCTTGATAATATTGACCAAGTAATTGAAATCATTAAAAAATCTAAAGACGAATCGGAAGCTAAAGTAAAATTAATGAAAAAGTTTGGACTTTCCGAAATCCAAACCCAGGCTATCCTTGATATGCAGCTTAAACGGTTAACCGGGTTGGAACGATCGAAGATCGAAGACGAATTATCCATGCTAAAAGAAACCGTTGACTATCTTGAATCGCTCCTTAAAGACATTTTTAAAGTCCTTAAGGTCATTAAAGAGGAACTTCTTTATCTTAAAGGAAAATACGGAGACGAGAGAAAAACCAAAGCCATTAAATTCCGGCCGGGGGAGATTACTGATGAACAATTGATTGAAAATAAAGAAGTAATTGTCGTTTTGACCAAAGAAGGCTATATTAAGCAAGTCCCGAGAGAAACCTTTAGAATCCAGAATAGGGGAGGAAAAGGAGTATCCGGAATGGAAACTAAAGAAACAGATAATGTTTATCAGATTACAACGGCCATGACCCACGACTACATGTTATTTTTTACCAATCAAGGAAGAATTTTCCAAAATCGTATCTGGGACATACCTCAAGGATCCAGGACTTCAAAAGGCAAGGCGATTGTTAATTTGCTCACCCTTCGACCCGACGAAAAAGTGACTTCATTTTTAAACTATTCTGTCGATCCTAAAAACAAAGAGCCAAGCACTAAAAACCATTTTGTGATGATGTGCACGAAAAACGGCACAGTCAAGAAAACTTTGTTTGAAGACTTCGCTAATATAAGATCAAATGGTATCGTCGCCATTAGACTTGACACTGGCGACGAGTTAATGATGGTTAAAATGACTGATGGCAATATGAATGTCATTATCACAACCCGACACGGCAAAGCAATTGTTTTTAAAGAAACTGAAATCCGATCAACAGGCCGCGCCTCCATGGGAGTTCGCGGGATTGACCTTAAAGATACCGATCATGTTACCGCCGCCGATGTATTTTCCAACAGTGAATTTAAAAGAGATCTTTTTGTCATTGGTGAACGGGGAGTAGGAAAAAAAACCGCCCTCTCTCTTTTCAAAGGACAACATCGCGGTGGCAAGGGCGTCAAGGTTGCATCAGTTGATGAAAAAATGGGTCAGATTGCCTTTGTCCAGATTATCTGCGAAGCTGACGAAACTATCATTATTACCAGTTCGCAAGGACAAATTGTCAAGATTCCCCTTAATTCGATTCCTTCAAGATCTCGATCGGCAAAAGGAGTTATCCTCATGCGCTTCTCTGACAAATCAGATAAGGTTGTCGGAACCACTTTCATATAAATTGTTTAGGATTTAAGATTTAGAATTTATTTGTGATTTGAGATTTAGAGCTTGGAATTTAATCTTATATGGTATAATTCTAATATGTTGATCGATGGCAAAAAAATCGCCCTCACTCTGGAAAAAGACTTAAAAAAAGACTTTGCTAAGCTTAAAAAAGGGAAAATCAAGCTTGTTGTCTTTCTTATTGGAAATTCACCTGAACAATTATCGTTTGTAAAAATAAAAAAGCGTCTTGCCAATAGCTTGGGAGTAGGCTTTGAATTCATTCATCTGAAAACCACTCCTTTCTTTGAGTCCTTAATTCACCAAATAAAAATTAAATCAGCAGATAAAAACACCACCGCTGTTATAATTCAGCAGCCTTTGCCGGCTCAACTGCAAACAAACTGTATTTATGATTTTGTCCCGGAAGAAAAAGAAATTGAAGGCCATCGGGCAAAATCACTCTTTATCCCTCCAATCGGTCAAGCCGTTATCACTCTTTTAAAATACATTTATAAGCAACCGGAGATCAATAAGAAATTATTTGTCGATTTTTCCAAAGACGCCGCCTTTCTCAAAAAGAAATTAAAGGGCAAAAAAATACTTCTTGTCGGTCGAGGAATAACCGGAGGCAAACCGATTGGGGAAACGTTATCAGCCGCCAAAATCAGTTATTTTTCAATTCATTCCCAGACGCCTAATCCTGAAAACTACTTTAAAAACGCTGATATTATCATCACTTCAGTTGGACACAAAGTTATTCAACCTGCCAATTTAAAACCTGGAGTGGTTTTGATAAACGTCGGCCTTCGAAAAGAAAATGACAAATTAAAAGGCGACTACGATGAAAAGGAAATAAAGGATATTGCTAGTTTTTATACACCGACGCCGGGAGGGCTCGGACCAATCGATATTATTTATCTTTATAGAAATCTTTTAGACGCCGCCCGACTGCAATCTTGAAACTACCATCATGGACAAAGTTATCGTAATTACAGGCCAAACTGCAACCGGTAAGACTAATCTTGCTCTTGTGTTAGCTCAAAAGTTTAATGGTGAACTTATTAACTGTGACTCCCGCCAAGTCTATAAAAAACTTGATATTATCACCGGAAAAGATTTACCAAAAAAGGCAAAATTTATTAAACAGACAAAACTTCACAATTTTAACATTGGTTACTATCCATTTACAACTAAAATATGGCTTTACGACATTGTCGATCCCAAACAACACTTTTCCTCATTTGATTATACCCAATGCGCTAAATATGTAATTAACAATATTTTTAAACGAGGTAAAACTCCCATTATCATCGGCGGAACAGGTTTATACCTAAAACATCTGCTTTACGGATTTGACAATAATATTCCCCCAAACTGGAAATTAAGAAAACATCTGGAAAATAAAACGATAGAAGAACTCCAACGGATTCTCCAACAATTTAACAATTCAGCAATCAAGTATTTAAACAACAGTGATATTAATAATCCAAGAAGATTAATAAGAAGAATCGAAATTTTATCCTCGCCGGAAATCTCAAATCACCCTAATCTCCCTAACATCCCCAACCTCCCTATTGACTATATAGGCCTTAAATTTAAAAAAAAGGAAGACTTAATCAAAAAAATCAAAGAAAGAGTACAAAAAAGATTGGATCAAGGAGCTATTAAAGAAGTAGAAAGTTTACTAAACCGCAAATATTCTGAAAATGATCCAGGTTTAAAAACCATCGGTTATCCACAAATAATTAAATATCTTAAAAAAAAATTGTCTAAGGATGAAATGGTAAATCAATGGATTATTAAAGAAACTCAATATGCCAAAAGGCAGTATGCCTATCTCAAAAAATACTTTAATATTAATTGGAAAGAACTCTAACTCATGTTACAGTTGACTGGTTAACTGTAATAAAATTTCATGATTTGTTAAACAATTTTAAGAAGGCTTCTTTTGGAATTTCGACTTTACCAATTGACTTCATTAATTTTTTTCCTTCTTTTTGTTTTTCTAAAAGTTTTTTCTTTCGACCAACATCTCCAGCACCAATCAGTTTACTGTTTTTTACTAAAACATTTTTTCGGTAAGGAGCAATTCTTTCGCTAGCAACAATTTTTCCTTTATATTTAGCCTGAACTTTAATATCGAACTGTTGTCTTGGAATAATTTCCCGAAGTCTTTTACAAAGTATTCTACCTCTCTCCATAGCTCGATTATTAACTACAATCTCGGAAAATTCTGCCACTTCATCATTGTTTATCATAACAATTAACTGATCAGCCTCGACTTTTTCATATCTTAAAAACTCCCAATCAAATGAAGCATAGCCTGATGTGGCGCTTTTTAAAGAATCATGGAAATTAGTTATCATCTCGCTCATTGGCATTTCATAGGTAATTGTTACCTGACTTTTATTATCCATAGTAATGAACTTTGTTCTATAATTTTTACAGACCTGCATCACCTGCCCAATATACTGTTGAGGAGATACAATCAAAACTTTAATATAAGGCTCAAGAAATTCCGGCTTGCCATTATAATTGTTTTTTTCAATCTTTTTAAATTCAACCTGAGGTGGAGTCAACACCAGACTTAAATTAAACTCTCGCTCTAATCGTTCGCGAACCACATCGGCATGCAGTAATCCCAAAAATCCAACTCTAAATCCGGCCCCAAGGGCTTTACTGTAAATGGATATAAAACTTAAAGCCGAATCATTTAAATATAATTTCTCCAGAGCTTTTTTTAATCCTAGATAATCTTTAGTTTCTGTGGTAAATATTGAAGCATAAACCATCGGCCTAACTTGTTTATATCCCGGTAGGGGAGGCGTCTTTGCTTTTTCAAAAATAACTGTATCTCCAACTCTCACTTGGTGAATATCTTTTAAATTAGTCACAATGTAACCAATCTCGCCGTTTTTTAATGATTCTACCGGCGTTAATTCCGGAGTAAAAACGCCAACTTCCTGAACCTCAAATTTTTCATTTCCGGCGGCCAATCTAAGGCGGCTGCCTTTTTTTACCTCTCCCTCAAAAACTCGGACAAAAGCGATTACTCCGCGATGGGAATCATAATAAGAATCAAAAATCAAACCCTTTATCGTTGTAAAGTCGCTAATTTTTTTTTGAGAGTGGATGTTTGAAAAAGGAGGAGGAACCTTTTCTATCACAGATCTTAATATTTTTTCAACGCCTTCTCCTGTTTTCGCTGACAGTTTAAAAATCTCATTTTCATTGATGCCTAAAAATTCACTTAACTGTCTCTTTGTCTTTTCCACTTCGGCATTAGCCATATCTATTTTATTTACTGCCGGAATTATCACCAGGTTTTTTTCAATTGCCTTATAGGCATTGGCAATTGTTTGCGCTTGAACACCTTGGGTAGCATCAACTAATAAAATTACTCCTTCAACGCAAGATAAAGTTCGATCTACCTCATAAGAAAAATCAACATGACCGGGTGTGTCAATCAAATTTAAAATATAACTATCATTATTTGATTGATCAGTTAACGAGTTAACGAGTTTAGGATTATTTTTTAATTCGTTAATTCGTGAACTCGTTAATTTATTAATTTTATAATTCATTCTGACAGGCGCCAATTTAATGGTGATTCCTCGTTCCCGTGAAATCGGATTTCGATCAAGCATCTGTTCCTCATGATTTCCCGGTTTAACCACGCCGGTTAACTCCAATAACCTATCGGCCAGAGTCGACTTACCATGGTCTACATGAGCAATAATGGCAAAATTTCTGATCCTATCAGTCATATGAAGAATTATATCAGGTTCCTTCTTTCCATGAAGACAGATATTTTTTTTGTTCAGCTGTCAGCGAATCGATTTTTATAGCCTCACTGATTAATTTTAACTCAGCAATCTTTTCATCAAGAAAATATGGAAGCGTATGAACCTTGGTCTGCAGTTTTCCGCGGTTTTTCCAAATATACTCCGATGATAACGCTTGTCCGGCAAAACTCATATCCATAACCGAAGCAGGATGACCATCAGCTGCTCCTAAATTAACTAATCTCCCCTCAGCTAAAAGATAAATTTTCTTTTTTCCCAAATCATATTCTTCGACAAATTTTCTTACTGTTCTAATTCTCTTTGACAATTTTTTTAAAGCATCTTTATTTATTTCAACGTCAAAATGACCGGAATTGGCCAACACGACTCCGTCTTTAGCCGCTTTTAAATGTTTTTCATCAACAACATGTTTGTTGCCGGTAGTTGACAACACAAAATCAGCCTTTTTAATTGCCTCAATTAAAGGCATAACTTGATAGCCGTCCATCTTTGCCTCAAGGGCTTTTATCGGATTAACCTCGCAAATTGTAACCAGCGCGCCCATACCATGAGCTCTCATCGCCACCCCTCGTCCACACCAACCATAACCGCACACCACAAAAACTTTGCCCGCAAGAAGCATATTAGTTGCTCGCAAAATCCCATCAATGGTCGACTGGCCTGTTCCGTAGCGATTGTCAAAAAGATGTTTAGTTAAATTATCGTTGACGGCGATAACCGGAATCTTTAATGCCTTATCTTTTTCCATTGCCCGAAGCCTAATGACACCGGTTGTCGTCTCTTCTGTTGATCCAATGATATTTTTTAAACCGTCTTTTCTTTTTCCATGAAGCAAGCTAACCAAATCCGCGCCGTCATCCATAGTAATATTTGGCTGAAAATCGATTACCGCGTTAAGATGGTTATAATATGTTTTACTATCTTCGCCTTTTATGGCAAACACCGGTATTCCATAGTCCTTAACAAGCGAAGCAGCCACCGCGTCGTTAGTCGATAGGGGATTGGAGGCGCAGACAGTTACTTTAGCCCCGCCGGCTTTCAAAGCGATTGCCAGGTTAGCAGTTTCCGATGTTACATGAAGACAGGCTCCAACCACAGCCCCTTTTAATGTTTTTTCTTTGAAAAATCTTTGGCTAATTAGTTTTAAAACCGGCATGTCTTTTCCCGCCCATTCAATCAATTTTTTTCCGTCAGACGCAAGCAAAATATCTTTGACATCGTATTTCATAAAATTCATAAAATTTATAATTATTAATTGGTATAACGAGGCAAGAGTAATTTTTTTCGCTTTGAGGGGACCCCGACTTGATTTGTTCAAATTCGGGGTGAGACTCATTGCGATAAAAAATTGCTTTGCCGAGTTAAAGACTTTTAATTCTATTATTTATTTCTTTAATCGTTGGTTTATGATTAACCGTCCCATAATTTTCTACCGCAAAACTAGCTAAAACATTTCCCCATTTTAAACTATCCTCAATATTTTTTCCCTGGCAAATCCCAGCCACAAACCCTCCCCGCCAGGCATCTCCGGCTCCGGTTGGATCAATCACTTTTTTAACTTTATAGCCTTTAACTTTATAACTGTCTTCTTTTGATTCATATCTTACCCCTTTTTCACCTAAGGTAGTTATCACTTTTATACCAAACTCAATTAATTGATTAATTGATTTATTTAGCATGTTTGAAATCATCCCGATTTCATAATCATTGCCAACCAAATACTGGCAATGTTTTATTCCTTCCCATAAATCGTCTTTTTTTATCCAGGTCAAAACCATTCCCGGGTCATATAAATAATCGATTTTCTGTTTAATGGCCTGGTTTTGAAAAGACAAAAAACCTTTTGGGTGATTGGCTGAAATAATTAAAAAACTATTGTTTTCTGATACCGCATTTATGTCTATTTCTCCGGATTTCTCGCTGGCGCCGTAATAAAAACCCCAGATTTGATTATCTTTTATGTCGGTAATTACTTGACCGGCCGCCGTATAAAGTCTCTTGTTTATAACAATGCCTTCTGTAGAAATTTTTCTTTTTTTAAAAAATCTGACAAACTCACTTCCGTCTTTACCAACGGCTCCGACAATAATAATTTTATTTTTTGATAAAAGCGACAGATTATAAGAAATATTAGTGGCTGTTCCTCCAAGCTGTTTTTCCAGTTTGTCAACCACAAAAGAAACATTAATCTGATGAAGCTTTTCTTTTTGAAAATAATCAATAAACCGTCCAGGAAAATCCATGATTACGTCATAAGCGATTGACCCAGTGACAATAATTGAAGAATACATAAAATTAATAATTACTAATTAATATTGTTGATTAAGGCGAAGTGGTCGAATTTTTTTATTATATTCTAAGAACTTTTTCCCACGGAAATTCTTTTCTTCCAAAATGTCCATAACTGGCAGTTTTGAAATATATCGGCCTTCTCAAATTAAACTTCTCCAAAATTCCGGAAACTGATAAATCCATAGTTTTATTCATAAAGTCCTTGATTATTTTTAGAGATTTTTTTTCCGTTCCAAATGTTTCCATTTCTTGCATGCTTGGTTTTTTCGCGCCGATAAAATAAGCGATCCTTACTTCACAACGATCTGCTAATTTGTTGGCAACAATATTTTTTGCCAAAAATCGAGCGGCATAGGCGCCTGACCGATCAACTTTGGTCGGATCTTTTCCGGAAAAACAACCGCCGCCAACCCGAGCCATCCCTCCATAAGTATCAACGACTATTTTTCTCCCTGTCACTCCGGTATCTGAAGCCGGTCCGCCAATATGCCAAACACCAGTCCCATTAACAATAATATTGCTTATGTCTATGTTGAACTTAAACTTATTTAAAATGTAAATAATAACTTTCTCATATAAATCTTTTTTTACCTGTTCAATTGAAATTTTTTCATCATGGGGCACTGCCAGAACTACTTGTTCAATCCCAATTGGTTTACCGTTTTCATATTTGACCGTAACTTGGGTTTTTCCGTCAGGTCGAAGATAAGTAGCAGTCTTTGTTTCTCTTAAATTGTCGATTCTTTCCGCTATCATACTGGCCAACGTTATCGGCAACGGCATCAGTCCTGATGTTTCATTGCATGCGTAACCAAACATCATCCCTTGATCTCCGGCGCCAAGATTATCAACACCGACGGCAATTTCGGGAGACTGAGTATGAATATTTACTTCAATAGGAGAATGAGTTGTAAAATTTAACTTTGGATTAGTATAACCAAGATTTTTAATAACTTCTTTAGCGATTTTTTTGTAAGGCATCTTTCCTTTTGTTGTTACTTCACCGGCCATACAAATATAGTTTTTAGTCACTAATGTTTCGACAGCGACTCGAGAATATTTATCTTGAGAAAGAGCTTTGTCCAAAACCGCGTCAGAAATTTGATCGCAAATTTTATCCGGATGCCCCGCACAAACCGATTCGGAGGTAAAAGTATTCATATATTTTTTCCGATCCTTGGTAATTTATAATATCTTGGATCGGCCAATCGTCCCGCTTTCGGCGGGATGGCTTTGGCACCGTGATTCTCGACCTAAGTCGGAAATCGGTTGCCGGGTAGATGATAACGTGCCAACTCACATCTCTACCTCTCTTGATATTTCTATCCATTATATATGTATTAATTTAAAAACTCAACCTCTATTTTATAGACTTTATTGATCATATATAATTAGGCTTATGAAAAATAAAATTAAATCTTTAGCAAGCAACCCGTTCGTCCAAGGAAGTTTTCTCTTAACCATTAGTAATTTAATTATTAGTACCCTTAATTATTTTTTTAATTTTTTAACCGGTAGAGCTCTTGGCCCTACGGGCTATGGAGAAATTACCGCTTTTTTTTCTTATTCGGCCATATTTTCTATTCCGTTTACGATTGTATCTTCCTTAATCATCCAAAAAATCGGTTCAAACGATACCAATCATTACGCTTTTGCTAAGGCTTTGGAACTATGGTTTATAAATAAAATAAAAAAATGGTGGTTTTTATCTGTCTTATTGATAGCTATTGCTCCGTTCATGCCCAGGATTACCAATGTTGCGCCGGTTACCGGTTATTTAATCATTGTTGCCGCTATTTTTGCTCCATTTTCGGTATTTTATAGTTCTGCCCTCCAAGGACTTAAATTGTTTCTGGTATTTGCAGTCATTAATATAATTTCTGCCTTTATAAAATTTATAGGAGCAGTATTGGTAACCTTTAATATCGATGGTTTTATTACGATTTTATCTTGCCTGATGATTTCAATCATTTTTAATCTGGTGGCCGTGATCCTATCATTCAGAAAATATGTTAAATCGCCAATACCTCGACGCAAAATTGAAAGACGATTAACTGAAGCGATATTTAATCGATATTTTTTTCTTACTTCAATCTCTGTTTTTAGTATTGTATTACTAAGTAATTTGGATATTATTTTTGTCAAGAAATTTTTTCTTCCTGGAGAAGCTGGTTATTTTTCTGCTTGGTCGTTATTTGCCAAAATAATTTTTTATTTAGTTGGTCCTTTTGTTTCTTTAAGTTTTATCTTCTTCAGCAGTAAAAAAAATGCCGGGGAGCAAGATAGGATACTAATCGGTACTCTTTTGGTTTTAGTGGTAATTGGGATATCCTGCTTTTTTTTATATACTTTTTTTCCAAGAGTGGTAGAAATTATATTTGGTAATAAATTCAAATATATCATGCCATTCCTACCGCTATCAGCCCTTTTTGGAATATTTTATTCAGCCATCAATCTTTTTAATAATTATTTTTTGGCAAAAAAAAGTTTGCTGACCTTAATACTTCCCTTGTCTTTCCCGATCTATATTTATATTCTTTTTACCTATCGTGGAAATCTGGTAAAAGTCATGAATATTGATATTTTTTTTGCCTTATCGGTTTCTGTAATTTATTTGGGCGCTTATATTTTCCAAAAAAAATTTAATCGTTTGTTTATAATATCCTCATGAATCCGAAAATCAACACTCATTTTTTGAGCCTTATTATTCCTGTTTATAAACAAGAAAAAACCATTGTCAAAAATCTTCAGAGAATAAAGATTGTTCTTGACCAAATCAGGTATGATTACGAAATCATTATTGTAATCGATGGCATAGTTGATCGATCGTTTGAGAAAATAAAAAAAGCAAAAATTCCAAAGATTAAATGTCTTGCATATGGGGAAAATCATGGAAAATCATTTGCCATCAGATTAGGAATGAACCAGGCAAAGGGAGATTATGTCATGTTTTTGGACTCGGGAATGGAAATCGACCCCAATGGAATTTCAATGCTCTTAGAACATATGGAGTGGTATGATGCTGATATAATTGTTGGCTCAAAACGCCATCTTGCTTCAAAAGTCAACTATTCTACTCAAAGAAAAATATTAAGCTTCGGTTATTATTGGCTGGTAAAATTGTTTTTTGGTTTAAAAATTCATGATACTCAGGCCGGAATAAAGATCTTTAGAAAAGATGTCATAAAGAAAATTTTGCCTCGCCTTTTGGAAAAAAAATTTGCCGGTGATTTAGAGATACTTGTCGTTGCCGGAAATCTAGGATTCAAAAAAATTTACGAAGCGCCAATTAAGCTTAATTATAAATTAAGCGGTCTTACTAGCGCCGCCACCATTACTTCAATTATTAGTATTCTTTTAGATACATTGGCAATTTTTTATCGAAATAGCATTCTTAATTATTATCGCCGTTCCCACAAACAAATAATGTTCCCGAAAGATCTAAAAATAATTAATACATGAGTATGCGGTCTACTCCATTGATTTCCATAGTCATTCCAACAAAACAAATAAACAGCAATCTCACTGATGAAAATTTTCCGGCTATAAATAATCTTAATTTTGAAAAATTTGAAGTAATTGTCCTTACCGACGAATATTCAAAAAACGAAAAAAATTTATTAAAAAAATATCCTTGGCTAAAAATTGTTTTTATCAAACAAGAAATGCGTCCGGCCGAAAAAAGAAACCTCGGCGTTAAAATAGCCAAGGGAGAAATCATCGCCTTTATCGACGACGACGCCTATCCCTCAAAAGATTGGTTAACCAACGCAATTAGCTTGCTCCAACAAGCACCTCAACCTCCGAGGTTACGAACATTACCACAACAATCTAAAATACCAATAAAAAGTGTCTCGGCTGTTTGCGGACCAGGAATTTTACCTAAAAAAACCAACCTATGGGAAAAAGTTTTTGATGAAGTTTTAAAATCTTGGATCGGCAGTGGGGGATATTCATACCGTTTTGTTAAACAAAAAAAACGAACTGTCGACGACTATCCTTCAATGAACTTTTTGATAAAGAAAGACGTCTTTAATAAACTAGGCGGGTTTAACAATAACTATTGGCCGGGTGAAGATAGCAAACTTTGCGAAGATATTGTCTATAAAGAAAAAAGAACAATATTATACGATCCCAGTGTTTTTGTTTATCATCACCGAAGAAATAATTTACCTGCCTTTATTAAACAACATGCTAACTACGGTTTTCATCGAGGAGCATTTTTTGCCCACGGCGATCAAAATTCCCGCCGTCTATCTTATCTTATCCCAACGATTTTTACTCTCTATCTTTTACTTTCTACCTTCTACTTTCTATCTTCAAAATTCTACCATCTACCTTCTACCATCTACCTTCCTCTAATAATCTATCTTCTTTTGGCAGTTTATCTTTTTTTTCGTTCTTTAATCAATACTCATGACTTTCTTATCTCTTTTCTTTCTCCTTTTGTCCTTTTTCTCACCCATATATCCTATGGTATAATGTTCATTAAAGGTTTGATAATTGGTCTAATTAAAAAAGATAGGATTTATAATTAAGTCTTATAAACGAGGTAAAAGTAATTTTTTTCGCTTTCGAGGGGACCCTGACATTGTTTGTCAATATTCAGGGTGAGATTCTCGTTGCGATAAAAAATTGCGTTGCCGAGTTTTAGTATTACTAACATATAGATTTAATGGCAAAAATTAAAATAATAATCGGCTATCCGCCAATCGAATCAAAAAAAGGCATCGCTCTTCTATCACAAAACCGTCAGTTTCAATACTTTAACTCGCCCACCTACATCTATCCAATGGTTCCGGCATACGCCGCCACATTACTTAAAAAAAACGGGTATAAAGTTTACTGGATGGATGGCATAGCCCAAAAAAAAACCTACAAAATGTGGCTGTCGCAATTAAAAAGAATTAAACCCAATTTTTTGTTAATGGAAACTAAAGCTCCGGTAATAAAAATCCATTGGAAACAAATAAATGAAATAAAAAAAATCCTGCCTAAAATAAGAATTATTCTTGTCGGTGATCATGTTACCCACTTGCCTTTTGAATCTTTTGAAAACAGCAAAGTTGATTATATTATCGCCGGCGGCGACTATGACTTTGTCGTTGTTAATCTTTTAAATCATATTTACAAGAAAGAAAAACTTGAAGGCGGAATTTACTGGAGAAAAAAAGATACTAAAATTAAATGTGAAAAAGCGATAGGTGTCGTGAGTGGAAGGGCTCCCGCAAGGGCGCAGCGATTTTTCCAGCCTGCCGCTGGTCGCGAGCACTTGCGGGAAGGAAACTCACGACAGAATCTATCGCAAACTATTTATAGTTCTGGCCCTGCCTCACTTCGCCATGATTTAAACTCCCTCCCTTTTATCGACCGTGACTTAACCCAGTGGAAACTATACGCTTATGAAAACGGAAATTATAAATACACACCGGCCACTTATATGTACAGCGGCCGCGATTGCTGGTGGAACCGCTGCACTTTTTGCATCTGGGATCAACTCATCTATCCGAGCGGCAGCTACCGGAGTTTTTCGCCGGAAAGATTGTTCGCCGAAGTGAAATACGTCGTTGATAAATATGGGGTCAAAGAAATTTTTGACGATGCCGGCACCATGTTTGCCGGGTTAAAAATGAAAAAGTTCTGTGAACTTTTAATTAATAGCGGTTATAACAAAAAAGTAGTCATCGGTTGCAATATGAGATTTAACGCGATTAATCAAGAACTATACCATCTTATGAAAAAAGCCAACTTTAGATTTATTTTATATGGCATGGAGTCGGCTAATCAAAAAACATTGGATCGGATTGAAAAAGGAATAAAAGTTAAGGATATTATTAACGGCGCAAAAATGGCGTCATCTGCGGGTCTGGAACCGCATGCCACCATAATGTTGGGTTATCCATGGGAATCTTATAAAGACTCTAAAAGAACTATCAAGCTGGCAAAGTACTGTTTTGAAAAGGGATATTTTAATACGATGCAGGCAACAATCATTATTCCTTATCCTGGTACCGCCTTATGGAAACAATGTAAAGAGAATAACTGGTTGCTGACTGAAGATTATGAGCGATATGATATGAGAGAACCGGTAATGAAAATACCGTTTCCGCAAGAAAAAATCTATGAACTTGAACAGGAACTTTACTCGGCTTTTATGACACCAAGATATGTTATCAGAAAAATTGTTTCAATTAGAAATCTACATGACTTTTTGTACTTATTCTATATGGCCAAAAAGCTTCTTGGACATTTATTGGACTTTGACCCAAATCAAACTAAAGTTTCCATGTTTTCCCTGGCTTTCTGGAAAAATGCTTCTTCAAAATTATTTGGTCATTTATTTAAAAAATGAGCATTGTTCTACACGAACTATCTCACACAATATTAGCTCTTATTCCTTCAGTTTTAATAATAAAACAATTTAAGTTAACTAAAAAAAAGTCATTTTTCATTTTAATAATTGGTTTACTTGGCGGTTTTTTTATAGATCTTGATCACCTAATAGATTACTACTTTGCCTTTGGGTTAAAATTTAATCCAACCTATTTCTTCAAGGGTTATCAGTTCTTAAAATCCGATAAAATCTTTGTTTTTTTTCACACCTACGAACTAATTTTCTTTTTTCTCATAGCGTCATTGATTATTAAAAAAAAATCTCTGTTCGTCTTTCTACTTCTTACAGTTCTAGCTGTGTCTATGTCTTTTCATATCTTTTTTGACGTCTTCGAAAATGAACTGCCACCCCAAACTTATTCACTTATTTATCGCCAAAAAAATAACTTTGATATTAAAAAATTAGTTTATCCCAGTCATTATCGTTACCACCTTGAACAGAAGAAAAAGATTAAACTCTAAGGAGCTACTTTTTAATTTCAGTCTTAATCGGTGTTACTGATGGGGGATTATTGATTAAGAATAACAACTCTTTTGCTTTAGTATTTTGTGGATTAACTTCCAAAATTTTATTGATTAACTGTTTAGCTTTATTAACCCCATTGACTTGTAAATAAGTAATGACTAAATTCAATAATAAATTATCGTCTTGGGGGTTTATTCGTACTGCCTTTTCCATATAAAAAACTGCTTGCTGGAAATTTTTTTGTTGATAATAAATGGCTGCTATATTTTGGTATGACTGCCAAAGATTAGGATTGGTTTTTAAAGCTTTTTTATAATTTTCTAAGGCCAAATCGCTTTTTCCCATCTGCAAATATGTATTAGCCAAATTATGATAGGCGTCGCCATAGTTGGAATTGATGGCAATGGCTTTTTTAAATTCTTCAACCGCTTTTACCAAATTACCTTGCCTGCCATACATATCTCCCAAATTATTATGGGTTTTCGGATCTGACGCTGATATATCTTTCATCGACAACCACAGTGTATCCTCATTTCTCCAGTCCATATTCCTTATAATCGTCCTCGTCATCAACCCTAACAAACAAATTACAAATAACAAATAACCAATAACTTTAGTCTTTTCATTTTTTATTAAATTCGTTAACCCGTAACTCGCAATAAATAATATTCCAATTGTTCCAAGATATACATATCTTTCCGCCACTATCCAGGAAATACCAAACGGAGTTAAAGTAGGTAAAAGCGAGATTATAAAAAAAGATAACCAGAAAAATATCTGTCTATTTTTTTTCCAGCTCCATCCCCATATCCCTAAAAACCCCAAAAACACCAACACCCTAATCCCAAATTGGAGCGGAGTAAAAGCCAGCTCGGAGTGATAAAGCGTTAGTTTATCCGGCCAGAAAATTAATTGTAGATAATAAGTGATCGTTACTGGAATCTGAATCAGAGGATTAGTTCCTCTAATAACTGGGCTGTAGCTTTGTTGAGAAATACCGATAATTTGACTTCCTAATCTAGAAAAATGAATCAAAAACATCAACCCGCTCATTAAAACATAAGGAATCGAATAAACCCATCTTTTTATCAGTCTTTCCTTGGTAAAATCATATAATAAGATTACCAAAAAAAGCACCAGCGCTTTTTCAGAAGAGAGTAAAGCTAAAGCCGCTGCCGCTAAAGAATAGAAGTAATATTTATTTTTCTTTTCGGAGAGAATATAAAAATAAAGCATTAAGAGAATAAAAAAACTATAACGAACATAGGTTCCTCCTGATATCCAAGTGACTGACTCGACCATCATGGGATGAATGGCAAACAAGGCCGCAGTCAAAAAAGCCAACAACACATTGGACCATCCAACAATAATGAGTAAATAGATTAACCAAACATTGCCAAAATGAAATAAAATATTCAATATTCTAAAAGGGAGAGGATTAACTCCGCCAATTTTTACGGTAATGAAATAAATTAGAGAGGAAGTAAAATAAAGAGGATTATTAATCACATTTGAGAAGCCTCTGATTGCCGGATTCTTCTGGAGCGTCGCAATATCGTCGGAAACAAAAGCGTTGTTTACGGCATTTAAATAGACAGCTATCACTAGTACTGCTAGAAAAATCATCATCTTCCATTTTTCCTTAAAAAAATCTTTGGTTTCTTTTTTAATATCGGTCTTTGAAACGAGCTCGCTGTTTTGACTCCCTTTTAAATACTCATTTATCAAAGATTCTTTAACATTGATCGCCCGGGCAATTTGCGGAATCGGAATTTTTTTGCAGTTTTTATCGATATATTTTTGTTGCTTTATCGTTAAACTCATATTTCATATTATATTTAATCTTTTTGAATTTTTGTTATATACCACTTCGCTTTGATCTTGCAACTTTTGGTATATGCCTACTGAAGCTTTTGCCCCTTCGCCTTTTCCGGCTTCGGAGGCACTCCGCTGAGCCCTTCCGTAGTCCCGCTGAGCGGGACGAAGGAGGGTTAGGTATTATACCTATACAATTTAAAAGCAAAGGGGTATACTTGTGATGAAAAAAATGGTTATTAATCAAAATAAAACTGCTTTACCAAAAATCACTTTTAATCTAGCGGTATACAATGAAGAAAAAAGACTGACTAGATGTTTAAAATCAATCAGGGATTTAAATTATCCACAAGAGAAAATCGAAATTTTACTGTTGGACGGAGGATCAACCGATAAAACGCCTCAGATTGCAAAAGAATATAATGCTGAAATCATCTTCAACGAAAAAAAACTTCCGGAACCCGGATTTGCTAAGGGATATCAGGCAGCCGATGGAGACTATATCGTCTTCATGGCGGCTGATAATGTCTTATACGATAAGAACTGGCTTAAGAAAATTATTCAACCTTTTCTAGATGATAAAAATGTTTCTGCTAGTTTCTCCAAAGTGGTAAATGATGAAAAAGACAACATTTGGAGTAAGTATCTGAATGAAGATACTGATCCTTTTAATGCTTTTCTTTTTGGAAACAGTTCTCATCCTGATAAATTTAAAAATATATATCAATGTAAATACAAAAATAAAAATTATGTGATATACCAGTATTCTGTTGTCGATTATCCATTAATAGCTTTGGCTCAAGGAACCACTTTAAAAAAAGGACTATTTAGAAATCAGAATACTATATATGACGATATCACTCCATTAATAGATATTATTAAACAAAATAAAGATATTGCCTATGTGACTAACACCGGCATCCGTCATTATTCATTATCAGGATTTCATGATTATTGTAGAAAATTTAATAAGAGAATATACAATTCGTTAAAAACCGAGTCTTATTTTTCCAGGGAGAAACATAATTCATTTCATAGAAAGATTAAACGTTATATTTTTTTTGTATATACTTTGTTTGTTTTTCCCGTTGTCTTTCATTCAATTTATCTTTTATTCAAAAAAAAGAAGATTTATATGCTTTTACATCCCATTGCCTGTGGCATCATTTGCTATTATATAATCGTAAATTTTATAAAAGTCAAAATTCTTAAGAAATGATAAAATAATACCTATGATTCCTTTTGTTGATTTAAAAAAACAATATTATTCTTTGAAAAAGACTATAGATAAAAGTATTTTAGATGAATTATCAAAAACCCAGTTTATTCTTGGTGATTCAGTATCTGAATTTGAAGAAAAATTCAGTCGATATCAAGAAGTAAATCATTGCATCGCCGTTAATTCGGGAACGGATGCATTAATATTGGGAATCAGAGGTTTAAATCTTCCGCCAAAAAGCGAAATAATAATACCGACTAATACTTTTATCGCAACTGCCCTTGGCGCTACTGAAAATGGTTACAAACCGGTGTTTGTTGATATTGATGAAAATGATTACGGTATAAATCTTGATGACTTTAAAAAAAAGATTAACAATCAAACTAAAGCGGTTATATTGATTCATTTGTTTGGCCAACCGGATAAAATAGATGAAGTAAAAAACATAATAAAAAAATCCAATAAAAACATTCTTCTTATTGAAGATTGTTGTCAGGCTCACGGCGCCCGATATAAAAAAAAGAAAGTAAATAACTTTGGTATTTTTTCCGCTTTTTCTTTTTATCCCGGAAAAAACTTAGGATGTTATGGAGATGGGGGAGCAATAACAACTAACGATTCTAAACTTGCCAAAAAATATAGGCTGCTTAGACAATACGGATCTGAAAAAAAATATTACCACGAAATGCTGGGGATTAATTCTCGATTGGACACGATACAAGCCTCAATATTACTAGTTAAACTTCCTCATCTCGATCTATGGAATAAAAAACGCCTAGAATTAGCTCAAAGATATAATTATTTGTTAAAAAAGAAGCTTCCTTTTATAAAAACCCCGATGATATTTGATGACCGGGTTTCTGTATTCTATGTATATGTAATTAGAGTTCCTAAAAGAAACGAACTGTTAAAATACTTAAATGAAAATTGTGTCCAGACATTAGTCCATTATCCTATTCCTCTTCATCTGCAAAAGGCATTTGATTATCTTAAATATAAAAAAGGCGATTTTCCCATTGCCGAAAGGACAGCGAATGAAATAATTTCACTTCCGGTTTTTCCAGAATTAACTAAGACTAATCAGGACAAGATCGTTAATACTATTGTAAGATTCTATGAAAAAAATGGATAAGAATATACTCTTGATAGGGAGAGGCACCATTGCCGTAAACTGTTTAAACATCTTATACAAAAAAAACCATAAACCTAATATTGTAATATGTGATATTAATGACGACGGCCGCGACACCTGGGCTTTATCTTTATTTAAACGGGCAAAAGAATTAAATTACTTGGAGAATCATAATCTATTTAAGGTCAAAGATCCAAACAATCAAGAATTTATTAATAAAATAAAAAAAGTTTATCCGAACATTGATATTATTTTTTCTCTTCAACCAAAAACGATATTTAAAGAAAACTTTATTGAGTTGGCGAAAAAATATGTTATCAATCTACACTTTGCTCCCTTACCAAAACTCAGGGGAGTCGCTCCTTGTTCTTGGGTCTTTATCGATAATTTAAAAAAAATGGGCATTACCTTGCATTTAATAAAAAAATTCGGCGTCGACAATGACCCAATAATATATCAATCTCTTTTTTCAATAAAAAATTGTGATAATGCCTGGACTATCTTTAATAAATGTATAGATTACGGAATAAAACTGTTTGAAAAAAATGTTAATAATCTTATTAGCGGAAATTTCAAATCAATACCGCAAAACGAAAAAATTGCTTCTTATCATTCGGCAAAAGAAACTGATTTCACCAATCCAATAATCGATCTTGACAGTAAAGCTAATGATCTATTCAATTTTATAAGATCTCGTATTTTTCCTCCTTTACAACTGCCATATTTTTTCTTTAATGAAAAAAAAATTTATATATTAAATGTATTAAAAAAACAAAAAAAATCTAAAAACACCATTAAATCAATCATCTTTGATAATAAAAAGAAACAATACAGAATAACAGTCAAAGACGGGGAGTTAATAGTTAATAACTATAAAGAACAAGCTATAAACATCAACTATTCACTAAATAAATTAATAAACAATTGTAAGATTGGCAAAAAGACAGAAATCTATAGTTTTGTCAATCTTTATGGTTGTCAAATAGGGAGTGAATGCCTTGTTGGTCCTTTTGTCGAAATCCAAAAAGGAGCGATTATTGGCGACAAGGTTCGAATTCAATCTCATTCTTTTATCTGCGAAGGTGTAGAGATAGAAAATGAAGTTTTTGTCGGTCATCACGTAGTATTTATTAATGACAAATATCCTAGAGTCACTAAAGAAGATGGATCACTTAGAAAATATGGAGATTGGCAGTTATTAAGGACTTTGGTTAAAAAAAGAGCCTCTATTGGATCAGGCTCAATAATTATTGGAGGGATAACGATTGGTAAAAATGCAATTATTGGAGCAGGAGCCGTTGTCACAAAAGATGTTCCTGATAACGCAACGGTCGTCGGCAATCCTGCTCGACCTATAAATTCACACTAACTAATATGCTTAAATTAGGTATTATCGGTTGGGGTTATTGGGGAAGAAATTATGCTAAATATTTAGACACTTCTATTGACGCATCGCTTGACTGGGTCTGCGATTTGAGAGAACCTATGCTTAAAGATGCAAAAAAATGCTATCCGCATTTTCAAACAACGACTGATTATAATGACCTTATTAAAAATAAAGTTGATGGAGTAATACTAGTTACACCAGCCAGCCTACACTACAGATTAGCTAAGCCGCTAATTGAAAACGGGGTAAATCTGTTAATTGAAAAACCCTTAACCAACTCACTATCCACTGCTAAAGAATTAAAGGAATTAGCTCATAAATATAAAACTAAAATTTTGGTTGGGCATACTTTTCTATATAATAATTCAATTCAATGGCTAAAAAAATCAATTAAAAAAAAGTATTTTGGCGATGTTTACTACCTTGAATTTAAAAGACAAAGTTATGGACCAATCCGTGATGATGTTAATATCGTTTGGGATTTTGCCCCCCATGACTTAGCTATTACCAGCTACTTATTAGATAACCAAATGCCCATATATATCAGCGCTCAAGGAAAAAAATTTAGCCGCCATTCTCAAGAGGACATTGCCATCATCACATTAGAGTATCCAAATAATGTGTTAGTTAATATTAATGTCGCTTGGTTATACCCTATAAAAATCAGGTCGTTAACCTTACTCGGAAACAAAAAAATGGCCGTATTTGAAGATACTAACACCAACGAACCATTAAAAATATATGATAACTCAATTAATTATCCATCAGAAAAAGAACCATACGGCGCCAGTTTTCGCTTAGGTGACATTGTGATTCCCCGTATTGAATCAATTGACCCCTTGTATAACCAAATAAAACATTTTGTTAACTATGTAAAAGGAATCGATAAACCTTTAACTCCAATTGAAGATGGTTTGAGGATTGTCGCTTTGCTGGAAACTGTTAATGAAGCAATAAAAACCAAAAAGAGAGTTCATGTGCCAAGTTATTTAAAACAATTTCATCTATCTTTTTTATGAAACGTTTCTTACTCGTTTCTCATTATACTTTGGCTGCCGGACCGGTTCAAAAACTGGATGCTTACTTAAGAAAAAACAAAAAATTTCAAGTGACCACCATCTATCATCCGTTATTCCCTAATATTAATCTGCCTAGTCGTATTGTTAATAGTAGAAATACCAGTTTTTCTTACAAAATCCCGTTTGCTCAATATTGTTTTGAGGTAATAGTGAATTATTGGTTCTTAAAATCTAAAGCAAATGAAAAATATTTTGACGCGGTTATATGTTTTGATCCTTTATCCTATTTCTATTGTTTTTTATTAAGATTGTTTTTTAAATTTAAAATTAATATTTACTTTAATGTTGATTTTTCCCGAAAGCGCTTTATCAATGGACTATTAAACTTTATTTACCAAAGACTTAACCTTTTTGCTTATGCAAACTGCGATTATTTTTTTGCTATTACCTATAATTTTGTTGAAGCAATTGATCCGAAAAACACCATTAAGCCAAAAAGTCGTATCTTTCGATTAAAACATACTTTTGATATTAATGAATTAAAAAAGAGAAAAAATATTCATAAAATTAATCACTCGCTAATTTTCATCGGCTCTTTTTATTACTCGTTAGAATTTGAAACTTTATTTCAAGCTCTAGCCGAATTAAAGAAAAAAGAAATTAACTTTGTTTTTCATCTTTATGGTTCAGGAAATTTGCATGCCATAAAAAATCTTATTGAAAAATATTCCCTTAAAAAAGAGGTGAAGATTAAACAAGCCAAACCTTATTCAGAATTAATTTCCACTGTATTACCTCAATATCAAATCGGCGTTTGTCCTTATGATTCGACACGTAATCAATCAAAGATTAGCTTTGTCCAGGAAGCAGACGACTTAACTACCAAAATGGTTGATTATATTTCTTGCGGCTTACCTTTTATTACAACATTAATTTCTCCTAAACTAAAATTCATAGAAGACGAAAAAATTGGATTTGTTGTTCTATCAAAAACAGAATGGATAAATTTATTGAAACAATTACTAACAGATAAAAATCTGTATAAAAAATTATCCAGAAATACCCTTGCTTTTGCTAAAAAATACGACGGAAAAAAAGTTTATGGTCCGATTTTTAAACAAATCCTTCTCGAAAATAGCCTGTAATTTAATTACAAAATCGATGGTAGAAAAATTCGTGTCAATCAATTGTATAATTGTAGACTATATCTAAAAAGTTACCATTGTATGAATTATAAAATGAATATCTTGTAATACTAATAACATGGCTGAATTTTTTATACACTTATGATATCGATATGACTTTTATAAAACGTCCATTATTAATAATCGGAGGTACAGGTTTACTAGGATTGGCTCTTATAAAAAGGAGACCAGGAAAATTGAAAATCATACCTACATATGCCCATTATGAACCAAAAAAGGGTTGCGATCAACTTAAATTTGCTAAATTAGATATTACACATAAGAATGAAGTCAATTTGTTTATTACAAAATTAAATCCTTATGTGGTAATCCATGCGGCTTCAATGGGAAATGTTGACTTCTGTGAGAAAAATAAACAAACTGCTTATCAAGTAAATGTAAAAGGCACCGAAAACATAATATCCGCGTGTAATAAAACCAATTCAAAAATTATTTTCATTTCTTCTAATGCTGTTTTTAGTGGTAATGAGGCTCCGTATTCTGAAACTAGCCAAGTATCGCCTATAAATTATTATGGTAAAACAAAAGTACTAGGAGAAGAAATAATAAAACAAAGCAAATTGAATTATACGATTGTCCGGTTAGTTTTGATGTACGGATGGAACTATAAAAAAGAACGATCAAATGCAGTGACTTGGTTACTAAAGAAGCTAAAAAATAAGGAAAAAGTAAAAATTGTTAATGATACTTATGTTAATCCAGTTTTAAATATTCAGGCCGCTGATGCAATTTGGAGGATTGTTACCTTAGATAAAAAAGGTTTATTCCATGTTGGCGGAGCAGAACGTACAAACAGATATGATTTCGCAAGACTAACAGCCGATGTTTTTAAATATGATAAAAACCTAATAAAACCTGTTAGTAGTAATTATTTCCAGGATATCACTAAGCGGATGCATGATACAACTTATAATACACAGAAAATGGAAAAAGAATTAAAGATTCGGCCTTTAACCTTAAGAGAAGGATTAACTTATATGAAAATCAACTATGAAAATATATGAGTAAATTTGTCGTAATATGTAAACATACTCTCTTTTCCCACGATAACCAAGAAATTTATGGGACTGGATCCGCAATTCCAGGATATCTTTCCGATAAACAGATTGACTATTTTGTCATAAAACATGCATTATCAAATAAATCATCAGTTTCTATGGCAATTGAGTCTAATATTAATGGAAAAATTAACAATCGTATTGTTACTGGTCGGGTCAGTAATAACTTAATCATCAAAACATTGCAAGAACTTTTTGTAACATATAAGTTAATTAGTCAATTAAAAAAACCAATCGATATATTTATTGGCGTTGATCCTCTTAATGCCCTCTACGGAATCATTATAAGTACACGTATAAAAATTAATAAACTAATTTTCTATACTGCGGATTACGCAATTCAGAGATTTGCTAATCCTGTCTTAAACTGGATCTATCACATAATTGACCGTTTTGCCAGTAAAAAAGCCAACCAAGTATGGAATGTCTCGTCACGCATTACTAAACTTAGAGAGAAGCAGGGCATAGAAAAAAAAGCAAATTTTTTCGTACCCAATACTCCTCAAATAAATAAGATAAAAATTCTTGACTATAATAATATTAATCACCATAGGCTCATCATCGTCTCGGCTGATAAAACTTTTGATTTAGTCCCTGTATTTGAAGCAGTATCGGTTTTATCTAAAAAGTATAAAGATATAAGATTAAAAATAATAGGAATGAAAAAATGGGAAAAAGATTATAAATCTATAATTAATAAATTAAATATTAAAAGATCCGTAGATTTTATTGGCATCATCCCTCATGAAAAATTTCTAGCTTCCTTGAGTAAGGGCGCGCTTGGATTAGCCCTGTATACTAAACAACATAACTGGACTTATTTCTCTGACTCAATGAGAATCAGAGATTTTGTTGCATGTGGTTTACCGGTGATAACTACTAATGTATCTTCAACTGCTGATGATATTATAAAAGAAAGGGCCGGCTACGTTATCGATCTAAATAAAAAAAATCAATTGATTACTGCTATTGATTCATTATTTTGCGATAAAAAAAAATATATTCAATACAGAAATAATGCAATTAAACTTTCAAAAAAGTATGATATTAATAAAATTTTAGATAAACTATTTAATAACTCGCTCCATAAATAACATAGATAATCTAAGTTATATCCTTTTTTAAAACTTCTAGAGACTGATTAATCGAATCACTATTATAGGTATTCAACTGGAAATATAATCTTCTTAATAATCGCCAAATAAATTTTGGCATGAGAAAAGCTGCGGCTGAAAATATATAAAACTTCGGATTTGTTAACAAATTTGGATTAAGTTCTATCGACCTTTTAAGATGTTTCCAGAGATTAGAATTGGATGAATGAAATTTGATACTGGGTAATATTGGAATTAACCAATCAGTCTGTTCTTTGATCCAACGTTTCCTTTCTTTAGGTGTTAAGTATTCAAAAAAGAGTTTCCATCCATTTTCTAAGTATATTTGATTGCCAACTACATCATAAAAATGCGGCACTCGATAAGTCGACCATGTTGCCAATATTAAATTTTCATTATCAATCACTCCTCCATATTTTTTTAAAGCCGGAAAAATGAACTTTAGCCAAAAATATTCCATCTGAAATTTATCATCTTTGGTTTTTTCCAGTTCTAATATATGGATTTTAGGATCATTTTTAAACACAACTCCTGACATAAAACCAAATTGGGAATTGTATAAGTATTTTATTATTTGATAATTATTAACTTTTAGGTTTAATTGAGGTTTTTTAATATCTCTAAAACTCGATCTTAGAAAAAGATTCGATAAATCGTCATTCATATAAAAAATAAAACCCATGCGAATATATCCTACATGGGTTTTTTTAATAAGTGAATGAAGACGGGATAAACACCCTTTTTCAAGAATTAAATCATCATCACCCAAAATAAAAACGTACTTTCCTGTCGCTAGTTTAATTGCTTTGTAAAGGTTTCTGGCAAAATATATATTTTTATCATTCCTGAAATATTTTATCCGCCGATCTTTTAATTTTTTTAAAGTGGGGAGAGGATCTTTCGAAGAAGCGTTGTCTGATATGATAATTTCGAAATTTTTATATTCTTGGCGGAGAACACTTTTAACGGCTGCGATTAAACTTTTCTTTCGATTGTATGTAGGAATAACAATTGAAAAAAAAGGTTTTGACATAAATTTAGAGTAATTATATCAAAAAAAGATCATGTATAATGATTAAATTATGGATTTTTTAGATCGTTTAAAAAAACATTATCCTTTAGTTTTTTTATTCTTAGCCAGTTTTATATTTATATATCCATATCTACAAAAAGGTTTTATTTTTGCGGCCGGAGAAATGTCCACCTACCTAAATCCTTCTTATTATAATTATTACTCACTATGGGAAGATAAACTAAATTTTGGTTTTTTTTCTGCCCACCAACAAAATATTTTTCTTTTTTCAATTTTCTGGAATCTATTATCATTAATTTCTGGTCCCTATCATGTTTCAATCATATTCAATTTTGCTCTTTACTTCTTGAGCGGGTTTTTTTTCTATCTTTGCCTGGATTTTATTCTCAAATTCGAAAAAAAATATCTTTATCTACCTGCTTGTCTTCTTTACACATTCAATGTGTATAGATTGCTTGGACCAATGAATGAAAGAATTAACCTCCTTTTTGTTTTTTTACCTTTATATTATTTAATTTACAATAAAATACTTCATGAAAAAAAATGGATTTACGTATTTCTTTTTATTATTATTGCGATACTGGCTACACCTCTTGGTGGTAATCCACCCATTTTTTTCATTCCTTATTTTTTAATATTTTTCTATTTTGTTTATTATTTGATATTTAATAGAAAAAGGGGTGATATCTCGTGGATAATCAAATCCCATCTTTCTCTATTTTTTTTACTTCTTTTAGTAAATATGTTTTGGATATACTCAATCGCTATCTTTAGCATACAAGTATATGACACTTCAAAAGGGGGAGCATGGATATGGTCAGCTATTAACAGTGGTAATTTTGCCGATCAGCTTCGCTTCCTTGGTTCTTGGGCTTGGCGGTCTGGATCAGGCGGTCAGTTATACTATTCTTTTTCGGTTTTTTATGATCAATTCTTTTTATTGATAACTACTTATGCCATTCCAATATTATCACTTTGTCTTCTTATTTTCGTAAAAAAAAGTAGATTTAGATTTCTTACTTTTTTCATGCTTATAGCGTCTTTAATTTCACTTATTCTTATGTCTGGTACGGTCGGACCATTTGGCTTTATCTATAGATTGCTTTATCTGTATTTTCCCGGCTTTCGTATGTATCGCGAACCGTTTGCCAAATTCATGCCATTATATATTTTTATCTTCTGTTTTTTATTTACTCTTTTGCTTTATCATTGGTTTTCTCAAACTAGGCATCTTAAGGCCTTTAAAGTAATCATTGTTATTATCTGCGGTCTTATTTTTATCAATGCTTATCCTTTATTTAATCGTGAAGCCATTCCTTTTAAACGTTGGGGAGGAGGTTATATGGTTAAAATTCCTGATCATTGGGGCAAGGCAAAAGTATATTTGGAAAATGATAAGGTAGACCGTCGAGTACTGGAGTCACCATTTAATTTTTATTCATCTGTCCATATATGGGAATATGGCATTGGTCTAGTCGGTAATGCCGTTGATTATTTAATTGATAAAAATATTATACGGGGCTCGAGTATTGACTCTTCCTCAACAGGAATAATTTTAAATACGGTATTTAATCCTAAATATAATTCTCCTAATTTTTTACCTTACTACAGTCTTTTAAATACAAAGTATTTACTTCAGGAAAATGAAATTGATTGGCGATGGGATTCAGAAAATAAAATTTTACCACCATCAAAAGCAAATCAACTTATAAAAAGTCGCGGTTTTGTTGAAAAAATTCAATATGGTCAATTTACTGCCGATTTTCTCTCAAATATAATTAAGGCGGGAGATAAAAGATTGTCCTATAAAGATTTTTTTCAGTATTTTATTAATCAACCAGCTCTAAAAATTTATGCTTTAGATAATAAATATTTTTTACCGCATTTTTATGTACCAGATAATATTGTCCGCACCAATCTAAATGTTGAAAAACTAGCCGATCTCGCCTCACAACCCGATTATAAGATCGGAACGGCCTTTTATTTTAATAAACAAAATTTGGGCAATAATATAAATTTAGACTTCTTAAGCGATACAGTACAAAAACCCATTATTGAGTTTAAAAAAATTAGTCAGACAAAATACCGTTTAATTTTTCATCAAGCCAAAGATAATTTTCCGTTAGTTTTTGTTGAAAATTACCATAAAGACTGGCAGTTGTATCTACAAAAATATCCTTCACATTCACAAAATTTAACTTATAAGGAATCAGATTATTATGCTTTTAAAGGCAACGAAGAAGATCAGGCTGATAGTAATGATATAAAATATTATCTCGATAATAGTTGGCTAACCACTCTTGGCGACGGGAAACTAAAAATTTCGCCTCGTTATACTTATAAAGATGGCGTAAAAACTTTAGATTTTAAGGAAGAATATAAAATTGATTTTATTTCTAAAAATGTTTTTGGGACGATCCAGAATAATAATTTATCTAATAACTCTGTTTGGGAAACATGGCAACAAAAACCCCTGTTTGATACTAACCATATGGTTATTAATGGTTTTGCCAATGGCTGGATTATCAAACCTCAGGTTCTATGCCAGAATAATAATAACTGCCGGAAAAATGCAGATGGGAGTTATGATTTGGAAATAATAGTAGAGTTTTCTTCGCAAAAATTCTTTATGCTTGCTTTTATCCTTTGCCTAACTATTTTTGGTCTCTCTTGTTTATTTGTCATCATTCTTATGAAAACGAAAAAAACGGATAGTAAGACCATTAACTAGGTGGAAAAAACCAAAAGCTATGGCTTGATAATGATAATATTCCCTAACAAAAAAACTCTTAATAATATAGAAAAAAATCACTCTCTTTTCTCTCCATGAAAAAGAACTTTTAAAAGTTAATATAGTAAATATATAACTGTCGTAGAAAAATATGATAGGAAAAACGATAAGATAACCAAAAAATTTTTGTAGTGTTGTTTTTGTTAGATTCAAATTTTTCATTTCGGTATAAACGTCTAGATTAACACCAGAGTCACGTTTATAAAAAAGTACCTTTTTACAGAGAAAAAAATTTACGCCTCTAATCAATAATCTGAATGTAGCATAGATATCATTATTCAGATAATTAACAATTTTTCTATTTTCGTCTATTACATGTCCTCCTAGTTGTTTTAGCTTTTTTGTTTTGTATAAACCATAATAAACAACATCATTCATTAATGATAACCCATTATTTAAAAAATTAAGTATAGATTCAATTTTTTGATATCCTATAAATCTTCTTAATTTAATCCGCCTTTTATCATAGGTTCGTTGACTAAAATAAGCATATTCAGTAATTACGAGATCATGCTTTGGATGATTAAGTAATAATTTAACGAGTATTTTAAGATAATCTTTATGCCAAAGATCGTCGGCGGCCGCCCACATAAAATAACTGCCTTTTGCCTTACTTAGAACAAAATTAAAATTGTTAATTGCTCCTATATTTTTTTTCTGTTTAAAATAAAATATCTTGTTATTTTTTTCTGCGAATTTTTTACATATAGCAGAAGTCCTGTCTGTAGATTTGTTATCAGATATAATAATTTCGAAATTTTTGTATTTTTGTTTAAGAAGTGAGTCTAAGACTTCTTCTAAATGATCTTCTCCGTTATATACCGGTAACCCGATACTAACTAGAGGGGTATTCTTTTTCATTTTATTCTCTTAAGATAACCATCTCTCGCTACTGTTATTAATAGCTTGTTTGGTACATCTCTAATAAAATTTTTATTTTTTATCAGAAATTCATCAACGGCGATTTTTGGATTATTTCCCTTATCCCATGGGCGATCATGATATGTTGCTGGTGGCATTTCGTCAATAATCGTATCAAACACAACCATATAACTTCCCTTAGCGACGAAAGGCGAATACAACTCTAATTCTTTAGTTACATGTTCATAAGTATGATTTGAATCCAGTAGCGCCATTGGTCTTTTTTTTATTTTTACGATTCTTCTTATTTGTTTTATTACTTCATTGTCGATTGATGAACCCTCAATCATAGTTATTCTTTTGAATAGTGGATGCTGTTCTATCTTATTTCTGTTGTGTTTTCTAATATCAATATCAATACCAACTACTTCACCTTCACCACCAATTAGTTCAAGGATTGATGCTGAAAGTATTAATGACCCGCCATGGGCAATACCTGTCTCAATAATCAAATCAGGTTTAATTCGCCAAATCAATTCTTGAATCAAAACTATGTCTTGTGGATATTGAATAATTGGTCGACCTAACCATGTAAAGTTGTAAGAATATTTTTCTTTTACTGATTCTATCATGAATTGCTTGGCGGCCGATAATAATTTCTTATTTTTATTCATCTTGGCAATGTTCCTTTTTTTCTCTTCTTCGAATATTCTAACGGCATCCATAATGGTAATTAAATTACTAATTTTAAATATTGTTCTAAACCCTTTTTCCAATGGGGGAGAATTACACCGATTTTTCTTGCTTTTGAATTTTCTAATACTGAATATCGTGGCCGTTTCATTGTACCAGATAAACCACCGCGATCAATGGGAACAATTTGGCATTTATATTTAGAAAAATTAATTATTTCTTGAGCAAACTCGGCCCAACTGCATTGACCTTCGTCAACAAGATGATATATTCCTGAGGGAGCATTCTTTTTGATAATCTCCCAACTTGCCTTAGCCAAATCTCCAGCATAGGTTGGACTGACTGTTTGTTCACAGGCAACCTCAATTCTGTTTTTTTTAGTTGCGTCATTTAAAATCTGTAATACAAAATTTCCTTTTTTTGATCGACTGCCCGTCCTCCCTCCATATACACCACAAGTACGAATAACTACACTATCCGCATTATAATTTAACGCCGTATTTTCTCCAGCGTATTTTGACAACCCGTAAATTTGTAGAGGATTGGGTGTATCGCTCTCGATATATGGTTTTTTCTTCCGGCCATCAAAAACATAATCTGTACTATAAGTAACTAATCTTATCCTATTTTTTTGACAGATATTAGCCAAATTGAAAATTGCTAAAACATTGGTCTCAAAAGCTTTGTTAGGATGTTCTTCGCAATCTGTCATGACATGATAAGCCGCTGTATTAATTATAATTTTTGGTTTATGCAATACGACCATATCTTTTACTTGTTGAAAATCTAGGATATTTAGTTCTTCTCGACTAAAGCTGATAAATTCGTATTCGGAATAATTATTTCGTTGAGCAATAAACTCTTGACCTAATTGGCCTTTTTTACCTATAAGAATTATTTTATTATTTTTCATAAGTCATTGAGCAACGACCAACCTTGATCTTTTGCAGAAACTATCGGATTGGCTATAGGCCAAATGATTTTTAATCGTGGATCATTCCAGAGGATTCCGTCGGATGAAAAAGCGTCAAATTCCTTGGACATGAAATAGAGAAGTTCGCTTTGAACTGTTAGAGTCTGATAGCCATGGGCAAAACCTGGGGGAATAACAAGCATTTTTTGGTTTTCTTCGTTCAAAACAGTACTCACCCATTGGCCAAATGTTCTAGATTTTTTTCGTATATCTACTATAACGTCAAATATTTCACCCTTGATTACTTGGACGATCTTTGCTTCGTCATTTGGAGGTTTTTGAAAATGTAGACCCCGAATAATTCCCCGTTTACAATTATAAGAACGATTTATTTGGGCAATAGGGAATTTTATCTTTCGCTTTTTAAACTCCTTTTGACAAAAAATCCTTTCAAAATAACCACGCTCATCATTCTTTGCTTCCGGTTTAATTATCCAAACATCTTCAAAGACTGTTTTTTCAAAAACCATAACTATATTACTTCCAACTTAGGAATCGTAATAATAAATTTGCCTCCCTGCTGACGATATTCTTTTAACTGGTTAATAATTTCTTCTTTGATATTCCAACATAATATAAACACATAATCTGGTTTTCTTTCAAATATTTTATTTGGTGGCTCTACTTTTAAATAAATACCAGGTACATAAAGGCCTTGTTTTTCTTTGGCTTTATCAACAATAAAATCAAGATATTTTTTTCCGATTTTAAAATAATTCAATGCAATGACCCCTTTAGCCGGAGCACTATAAGCGGCAATTGTTTTTTTTTGTTTTTTTATCTTTGTTAATAGGGTCAGCAAATCTTTCTTCAATTTCTCAACAGATAAATTCATTTTTTTGTAGATCGCAATTTTGTCATAACCAAGCTCTTTTTCCTGTTGAATCAATTTCTTCAAGGCTGTAGTTTGTTGATAAGTTCCCGGATTGGCGGCGTAAATTCGCAGCGATCCTCCCTGCATCGGCGTAATTTCCACATCGTAAATCTCCAATCCTGCCCGAGAAAATAAATTGATTAAAGCGAGAATTCCATAATAAAAAACGTGTTCTTGATAAATCGTATCAAATTTATTTTCCAACAAACCTCGCAAATATGGAAATTCAAAAATGGCCGTTCCTTTGGGTTTTAATGCTGTCTTGACTCCTTTTACAAAATCATATATTTTGGGTACGTGCGCCAATACATTGGCGCCAAAAATTACATCGGCTTGCACTTTTTTTTCCGTCACTAATTTCCTAGCAAATTTGTAGTTAAAAAAATCCGGTATGGTTGTTAATCCTTTTTTATTGGCAATCTCGGCAATATTTTTTGCCGGATCTACCCCTAAAATTCCAACTTTAAGCTTCTTAAAAAAATAAAGCAGGGTTCCATCATTGCTGGCTATTTCCAAAAACAAGCTTTTGCTATTTAATTTGAATCTTTTAGACAGGTATTTGGCGGTTTTTTCGCAATGATCAACCATGGTTTTTGAATTGCCCGTCAGGTAAATATAATGTGAAAATAATTTTTTTGGAGAAACTGTTTTCATTAGTTGAACCAAATAACATTTGGGACAAAAACCTATACTTAAATCATATTTTTTTTCATTGGCCAACTCTTTTTCTAATAAAAACGAATTAACTAAAGGAATTTTTCCTAAAGAGAAAAAGGGGACGATTTTCGTCTGACATAATTTGCATTTTGTCATATTAATTTAGATTTGAATTAATAAATTATTTATTACCTTTGTTATCAATAAATAATTTTATTGTCTTTTTAATATACTCGATTTCTTTTTCCCCGATTCCCGGGTAGACGCCCAACCAAAAAGCCTGATTCATAATTATATCTGAATTAATCATAGAGCCCACGACCTTGATTGATTTTTTTATATTAATATAAGCAGGATGATGTAATAAATTACCAGAAAATATGTTTCTTGTGCCAATCTTTTTAGATTCTAAATATTCCGTAATCTCATTTCGGGTAAATGGCGCATCTTCTCTTACAATAACTGGAAAACCGAAATAACTTATTTTTTCTTGTGAATTATTCTCCATTAGAATGAAGTAAGAACTATATTTTTCGAAAAATTGGTAAAACTTCTGATAATTAATTCGTCTCTTTTTTATAAATAACGGTAGTTTTTTCAGTTGAGCTACGCCTATAGCTGCTTGAAAATCTGTAAGTTTTAAATTAAAACCAATCTGGGAATAAATGTATTTATGATCATAGCCATAGGGCAACTCTCCCATCTTCCATTTAAATCTTTTTTTACAAGTATCATCTTTACCGGTATCACACAAACAATCCCTGCCCCAGTCGCGAAACTGTCGTATTGATCGGTGTATCAGAGAATTATTGGTTACCAGCGCACCACCTTCTCCCATGGTAATCTGATGAGCCGGATAAAAACTGAACGTTGCTATATCGCCAAATGTACCAACTAATTTATTTTTATATCGAGAACCTAATGCATCACAGGAATCTTCAATTAACCAAAGATTATATTTTTTAACTATTCTCATTATTTTTTCAAGGTCAAACGGCTTACCTAAAGTGTGGGCAATCATTATTAATTTTGTTTTTTTAGTAATTGCTTTTTCAATTTGCTCCGCATCGATATTCAAGGTATCTAATTTGACATCAATAAATACTGGTTTTAATCCATACATAATGCCCGGATTAACCGTCGTAGGGAAAGCAACCGGTGTAGTAATAAATTCGTCGCCGGGCTTTAACTGTCTATTACCAAAAACAGAAGAAGTAAGAGAATATAAGGCGACTAAGTTAGCAGATGAGCCGGAGTTAACCAGACTAACAAAATTTATTCCCAAATATTTCTTAAAATCATTTTCAAACTGTTTAGCGAACCTTCCTTCAGTCCACCAACCGTCCTTAGCCGCTTTTATAAGATTATTTATTTCTTCATCATCAAATACTTTACCAGAGACAGGAATATATTTCATTAAATATGATTTTATCAAATATATGTGTGATTTATACACAAATCTTTGACAAAAGAAAACAAAATGCTAGAATAGGTAGTAAATATATGAAAAAAAATCTCCATGAAATATTTAGTCCCTCAATGTTGTCTATTAAACCTTTATTCATATTAGAGATGGCTAACAACCATATGGGTGATGTTAAACATGGTTTGAAAATACTAAATGAATTCCACAAAGTAACAAAGAAATTTAATTTTAACTTTGCTTTTAAATTCCAGTATCGCGACATCGCTGGTACTTTTATTCATCCTGATTACAAAAAAAGAATGGACATAAAATATGTTAAACGTTTTTCACAAACTAGACTTACTCCTAAAGAATCTTCAACTCTTAAAAAAGAGGCTGAACGCTTAGGTTATATTGCCATATGTACGGCATTTGACGAACCTTCAGTCGATTTGATTGAAAAACATAATTACTCGATAATAAAAATTGGCAGTTGTTCGTTTACTGATTGGCCTTTATTAGAAAGAGTTGTCAAAACCAATCTTCCTATTATTGCCTCAACAGGTGGCGCTCGTCTGGAAGATATAGATAAAGTAATTTCTTTTTTTCACAATAGAAATAAAACTTTCGCTATTATGCATTGTATTGGCGAGTATCCAACAAAGGAAGAAAATCTTCAACTGAATCAAATCACATTTTTGAAAAATCGATATTCTAATGTGACTATTGGGTTTTCGACCCACGAAGAACCGGATAATTTTTTGCCTGTTCAATTGGCCATAGCCAAAGGAGCCCAAATTTTTGAAAGACATGTGGCGATTAAATCAGACAAATATGAAATAAATGCTTATTCTTCCACTCCTGAACAAATAGAAAACTGGTTAATGGCTGTGAACAGAGCTATAAAAATCGGAGGGGTTGTAGGAAAGAGGGCAAACCATAGCGAAAAAGAAATGACTGATATCAGACAGTTTCAAAGAGGAGTATTTGCAAAAAAATCCTTTAAGAAAGGCGAATCAATAGATACGAAAAATGTTTTTTTCGCTTTTCCAAATCAACCTGGTCAATTAGTTGCCAATGATATAAGTAAATATAAGTACTATTATGCAAAAAAAGATATCGGGAAAAATGAAGCAATAATTAACGTAAAGGTAGTCGATACCAGGGAAAAAGTATATGCAATCGTTAAGAAGATTGACAAACTTCTAAATGAAAGTGGTGTTATATTTCCAAATAAAGTTGATTTAGAAATATCTCATCATTACGGAATTGATAAATTTGATAAATATGGAAGTTGTATGATAACCTGCGTAAATAGAGATTATTGTAAAAAATTAATTCTGATGTTCGCTGGTCAGTCTCACCCAATACAATTTCATAAGACAAAAGAGGAGACGTTTCATATTCTGTATGGAAAATTTATTGTTTTATTAGATGGTAAAAAATATTTTTTTAAACCAGGTGATGTAATTACTGTAAAACCAGGCGTTAAACACAGCTTTACTACAAAACAAGAGAGCATCCTTGAAGAAATTTCTTCAACTCATTTTGTAAAAGATTCTTTTTATGTCGATAAAAAAATTGATATGAATAAAAATAGAAAAACTTTTGTTAGTTATTGGAGAAATGTACAATAGTGTCAGTGAAAATATTAATAACCGGAGGTGGCGGGTTTATTGCTAAGAACTTATTTGAACAATTGAATAGTAAATACAGCTTGCTATCTCTTAGAAGTCGGGAACTTAACCTTTTGGATTCTCTAAAAGTTTTTAATTATATAAAGAATAATAAATTTGATGTTGTCATACATACCGCTACGTATGACGCTGTGCCAAAACATTCTACAAAAGATCCATCAAAAGTATTGGAAAATAATTTAAAAATGTTTTTTAATCTTACCCGGTGTAAAGATTATTTTGGAAAAATGATTTATTTTGGCTCAGGAGCCGAGTTCGATCGGCAAAATTGGCAACCTAAGATGAAAGAGGATTATTTTGATCAACATGTTCCATCGAATCAGTATGGTTTTTCAAAATATTTGATGACAAAATATGCTCAGTTATGTAAAAATATTTACAATTTGAGATTGTTTGGAGTGTTTGGTAAATATGACGACTGGAGGACGCGTCCAATTCCCAATTTTTGTTATTATACCTTAACAAATTCAACAATCAAAATAGATCAAAATAAAAAATGTGATTTTTTGTATATTGACGATCTAGTAAAAATCATCCATTGGTTTATTGACAATACGCCAAAAAGAAAAGTCTATAATATTTGTACCGGTAATGTCATTGACTTAAAAACCATCGCCAAAAAAATTATTAAGATATCTGGGAAAAAAATGGCAATAAAAATTAGAATGAAGGATTGGGGTAGGGAATACAGCGGAGATAATACGTTGCTTTTAGATGAACTTAAAGGATTTAAATTTACACCTATTGATGTTTCTTTAAAATTGCTGTATCATTGGTATGATAAAAATAAAAATATTATTAGGAAAAAAATTTCATAAAAAATGAAGGCTAAATTAATATCGCAAATCTCACATAAAGGTCGAGTTTTTTTACATACAAAAATTCCTTTAAAAACTCCGCTCGTCGTGTTCGTTGAATCTTCAGGTTTTTGTAATTTGAAATGTAAATTTTGTCCCCATGGTACAGGAGAAAATTTTAAAAAAGATTTGATGTCAATTAAATTGTTTGAGAAATTAGTAAAAGATTTGTCTATTTTTCCAGATAAATTAAAACTGTTGCGTTTTTGTGGTGATGGAGATTCTTTAGTAAACAAAAATATTGTGCAATTTACACAACTGGCGAAAGAAAAAAAAATTGCGGAAAAAGTGGAAATGATCACTAATGGTGTACTTCTTCATACTGATTTGATTAAAAACTTACCGCGTTTTCTTGACCGAATAATCATCTCCATAGAAGGATTAAACACTCAAGACTATCAAAGAATAAGTGGTACGAAAATAGATTATCAGAGGTTCTTAGATAATCTTCATGCTTTGTATACCAATAAGAATAAATGCAAAATACATATTAAGATTAATAATGAGGCTGTTTCCTCCGACAAAAAAAAAGTAAAATTCTTCAATATGTTTGGTGATATTTGTGATGAAATTAATATCGAAAACTTGGTTTCGATGTGGCCTCAATTCAAAACATCTTTTTCCACTAATCAGTTTAGGTTCGGAGGAAAAATCATTAAACGTCAAGTTTGTGTTCAAATTTTTAAGAGTCTACAAGTTCAGGCTGATGGAGAAGTAGTGCCATGCTGCGTTGATTGGAATAGGGTTAATTTACTTGGGAATATTAAGCGAAATTCACTTTTGGAAATTTGGAACGGAAAAAAAATAAGGAATTTGCAAATTAAGCATTTGCAGGGGAAAAAAGGAACACTGGAAACATGTAAAGACTGTTCAATGAATGATTATTGCGATACTGATAATATTGATTTATATAGAAAAGAATGTTTAAAACGTTTGTCTCAGCATCATGAAAATTAGCGAAGAAATAAAGTTATTAGAAAAACAGATAAAAAATCCAAGACATGGATTGCCCGAAGAAATATTTTTATTTGTAAGTCGATTAACGCCAATCGTCAACGTTGATCTCCTGATTAAGGATGAAAAAGGAAAAACGCTTTTATCATGGAGAGATGACAAATTTTGTGGATCTGGCTGGCATATTCCTGGTGGAATCCTCCGTTTTAAAGAAAACTTTAAAACAAGAATTCAGAAAGTCATCGATACAGAAATCGGTTTACCTGTTAAATTTGATCCCAAACCTATAGCTATTAATCAAATAACTGGTAGACAAAATACTCGTGGTCATTTTATATCGATATTATTTAAATGTTTTCTTTCCGGTAAATATGTTCTTAAAAATAAAGGATTACAAGAAAAAGATAAAGGGTTTCTCAAATGGCATGAATCGTGTCCAGTTAATTTAATTAACATACTTAGAATTTATAAAAAATATATTTGAAATTTATAATGTGTTATAATCTTTAAATTATTATTTACAAATATAAAAAAATGAAACAAGAGAAAAAGAATGTTATTGAAACTAAGTCATATCAACAAGATAAGTTATTGCATAATAAGGAATCAGCCGATAAAAGAAATAGGCTTAAAAAAGAGAAACCCTACGTATATAAAAAAATTTTAAGATCTGAGGAAAAATACAAAAAAGGGGAAAGTATTGCCATAATTCAATTCCAATATAATTATGTTTGTAATTTCCGATGTATTCATTGCTCGGTAAAAAGATTTCAAGGACCAAACAAAAAGCGAATGTTTACAATTGCTGATGTTCGAAACCTGTCAAAACAAGCAGACGAAATGGGACTAGCCAGGTTTGTAATAACAGGTGGTGAACCTTTAGTTTTTAAGGATTTTGACGAGTTGGTGAAAGCGATTGATCCGAAAAAATTTTATATAAGTTGCGATACCAATGGCTGGTTTCTTGATGAGAAGCGAGCAAAACACTTAAGAAAAATTGGGGTTGACCGAATTCAACTCAGCATAGATAATTTTAATGAAAAAGAACATGATGCTTTCAGAAAAACTAAGGGAGCCTATAAAAATGCAATGAGGGCAATTGATGCTTCCCAAAAGGCAGGACTTGATATCTTTATTCAAACAGTGGTAACTAAACAGAGACTCCACTCTAGCGAATTTCTAAAGTTTGTTGATTATTTCAATAAAAGAGGCATTGGGGTATTTGTAACCTATGCTAAACCTGTCGGCTGCTGGGAGGGAAACTTTGATGTCCTGGTCGATTATGATGACATAGAATATATGAGAGAGCTTGAAAAAAAATATAATGTTTATACTCATTTAACTCCAGCTTACGGATTAGATATGGGCTGTATTTCAGTTAAAGGCATGTTCTCGGTAACGCAATATGGCGATGTCCTTCCCTGTCCTTATATTCATGTTTCCATCGGCAACGTCTTTGAAGAACCTTTAAAAGATATTATTAAAAGAGGATTGAGTATTAAGTTCTTTGGTGAACATGTTAATACCTGTCTAATTGCCGAGGACAAAAATTTTATTCACAACTATATTGAAAAAAAAGTTTATGGTCAACCATTACCGGTTCCATATTATAAGGTTTTTACTAATAAAGATAAGACGGTAAAACCATTTAATAAAGGAGGTTAATTTCATGAAAGCTAAAGACCTAAGTGGACAGGCGCCTGGTGGAAAAAGAACAGTTCTTGCAGAAGTATTACCTCTGGCTACTCCGTTAGTTGTACAAATATTTCCTATCTATGCCTGTAATTTTTGCTGTAAGTATTGTACTTTTTCTATACCTCGCGGCAAACGGGGTTTTATCTCCGATAAAATAATGATGGATTTTGCCTTATTTAAAAAATGTATTGATGATCTGATTAAATTTTCAGATAAAGTGAAAACATTGCGTTTTGTGGGAATGGGAGAACCGCTTTTGCATCCAAAAATAGCCGAAATGGTTAAATATGCTGTTTCCAAAAATGTGGCCGAAAAAGTAGAAATTTTATCCAATGCTTCACTTTTAACACCAAAACTAGCTGATTCTTTGATATCAGCCGGACTCTCAAGATTAGTGATGTCTATCCAAGGAACAACAGCCAAGAAATATCAAGAAATAAGTAAAATTAAGCTGGATTTTGAAAAATTTGTAAATAATATTAAGTATTTTTATGATCATAAAGGTAAGATTAAAATGCATATTAAAATCGTCGATATCGCCTTAGATAATAAGGAGGATGAAAAAAGATTCTATAAAATCTTTGGCGATATCTGTGATACTATCGGGATTGAACACGCTAGCCCTATCTTTCCGGGTGTAAAATACAACGAAGTCTTAAAAGATAGTACTTTTACCCAATTTGGTCTAAAGGTTTCAAAAGTCCAAATCTGCCCTCAACCATTTTTTACTATGCAAATAAACCCTGATGGTAAGATTGTTCCTTGTTACTCGGTAACTTATCCTACAATTTTAGGAGACTGCAATAAAGAATCTCTATTGGAAATCTGGAATGGGGAAAAGTATCGACAATTTAGAAGAAAGATGCTTGATGGAATTCAAAATGTCTGCGACCTGTGCGCCAACTGTGGCATAATTAAGCATCGATTATTTCCTGAAGATAATTTAAATAATGCTGCTGCTGAAAGACTCAAAAAGTTTTATGAACCTAAAAACTAAAATCAGGGAAATCCCCAACTGGCCGATTAAGGAAGTAACAAAGATTATTCAACAAAGATATGGTAATAAAATAAATCTTGCCATACTCCGAGATTATGGGTTAGGAGTCATCAAATGATGAAAAAAAAGATAAGTATTATCGTCCCCGTATTCAATAGTAAGAATTATCTTCCAAAGTGCATCAAAAGCCTCATTGATCAAAGCTATAAAAATATTGAGATAATACTTATCGATGATGGCTCAACTGATGGAAGTGGTGAAATATGTGATGAATATGCCAAAAAAGAAAAAAGAATTAAAGTAATACATAAAAAAAATAGTGGTCCTGCAGCGGCCAGAAATACCGGTATAGAGAATGCAAAAGGTAAATTTATATTTTTTATAGATGCTGATGACTTTATTGAAAATGATGCTTTATATTGGCTGATGAAAAGTGTCAATCAACATAAAGCAGAGATAATAATTGGAGATTTCATAAATATCAAGAACGGTAGGGTTGAACAAAGGCATGATCTTTCTTTTCCGGTAAACAAATTATTAAGTAAACAGGATCTTATAAGTTATTCAAGACTTTATTTAAAAAAACCAAATAAATATTTACTATTTGCCTTTTCGTGGGGAAGATTATTTAGGTCATCAATCATTAAAGAAAACAATATTTTCTTTAATGAGAAATTACATACATTTGAAGATGTTGCTTTTAATTTTGACTATCTAAAATATGCAAATGCCGCATTTTTTGTAAAAAAAACTATTTATAATCATAGAACCTACGATAATTACTCATCGGCAACCAGATCTATTAGCGATAATCCTAATAAATTATTTGGTTATAAACAGGCTTTAGTCAATATTAGTCGTTTTCTTGAAAAAAATATTACGGATGAAGAGATCAAAAAAGAGGTTGGTCATGCATACATCTTTCTAACGATAATTCAATTAGTCCGTATATGCGGACAAATCACTAATACTAATAAAAAGAAGATTTTTCAACTTATTCAAGAAGTGATTAATGATTCAAGTCTTCGAAATAATCTGAAATATTATTCTCCCTTAAAAGGCGATAGTAAAATTCTTCCTGTTTTGATAAAATTAAAATTTGTCTGGCCAATTATTCTTTTTTGTCAATTTAAAGCTAGAAAAAGATATGGGCAAAAAAAATAATAAAATAAATAATATTAAAAAACTAGGGTTACCAGTGATTATATTTGGCGCTCGAAGCGTCGGCGAAGCGCTATTTTATGCTTGCCGTGATGCAGGAATCAAGGTCGAATGTTTTTGCGATAATGATCTTAATAAAACAAAAAAACTTGTCTGCGATACCAAAGTTATTCATACTTCCGATTTAAAGAAAAAATATAAAGATGCTGTTTTTTTAATCTCTGCGGCCGATATCAAAGACGTTGTCGATCAATTGAAACATTTGGGATATTCGAAGTGGTATCCAAGCATTTTATTATTAAGAAATTTTGATATCTATCAATATAATTACAGTGTTCCTGTCGATTTTGTCGAATATACGGTTGCCGCTTGCCTTTTCTGTCATGATAGTTTTCTGACTCCGGGAAAACTTTTTTTAAGGAGTGTCGATATTATTATTACCGAGCGCTGTTCCTTAAGATGCCAAGATTGTTCTAATTTGATGCGTTATTATAAAAGTCCAAAAGACTGCGATACAAAAGAATTATATAAGAATATTGATAGATTTCTTGATATCGTCGACGAAGTTAATGAGTTTAGAGTTCTCGGCGGCGAGCCTTTTATGAATAAAGACGCTCATTTAATCATAAAAAAACTCATCGAAGAACCAAAGGTAAAAAAAATAGTCATTTATACCAATGGTACGATTCCCCTAAGAGGCGATCAAATTAAATCCCTAAAAAGTGAAAAGGTGCTTTTTATTATTACCGATTATGGCAAACTTTCAAGAAATTTAAATACTTTGACTAAACAATTATCGGAAAATAATATCGCTTTTTACGTACAAAAGGCTGGAGGTTGGACTGATTGTTCTAAAATAAAAAAGCATAGTCGTAATATTAAAAAGCAGGAAGAAATATTTAGAAACTGTTGTGCTAAAAATACGGTCACTTTATCAAATAACTATCTATTTAGGTGTCCATTTTCAGCCAATGCTTATAGACTTCGAGCCGTTCCAGACTATAAAAATGATTATGTAGATATTTTTAATACAAGCATAGATATTAATGAAATGAAAATGAAAATCAAAGGTTTTCTTTTAAATAAAAAATTTCTTAAGACCTGTGACTGGTGTAACGGTCGATCTTTTGGAGATCAAATAATAACTCCTGCGATTCAGTTAGACAAATCTTTAGAATATAAAAAATACACATATTAAAAATTAATTAAAAAAATTTACGGCAAGGCAACCCCTGTGCCATATTCCGAAGTATTTACAAAAAAAGATTTTATTAGGTAGAGTATTGTCCTGCGGTCCATTTGGGAAGCACGGGCTGCATCGGATCAATCATTAGTTCACAAACTATCGGACCTTTATAATTCATCACTTCTTTCACTTTTGGTAAGTCTTTGTCATTGGTAATTTTTATATAAGTAAATCCCCAAGCTTTAACCAACTTCTCAAAATTAGGAAAACTCACCCCAGTATCCGGACTGGAGGCAAATTCTTTTTTAAAATAATTTAAGTGAGTTGATCTGATTGAATAGTATCCGTTATTATTCCAAATAAATAATTTTATTGGTAATTTATGATGCAAAACAGTTTGTAATTCATGAATATTAAACATGAGTGATCCGTCACCTTCCATACAGATGACTGGTTTTTTATGATTGGCAATACTGGCGCCGATTGCCATCGGCAATCCTGATCCCATGTGACCCAAACCGGCGTTGGTAATAAATCTTTGACCTCTTTTAATTATTAAAGCCTGATGAGGAGTCAAACTGGCCGTACCATTGGCTGTTGTCACATCATAGCCATTTGAATACTTACTTAATTCTTTTAAAAATCTATAGACATTAAGATATTTTTTATCTCCTTGTAAATTGTCAGGATTGATTGGTTTAACTTTTACCGGCCAACGATTAAGCTTAATTTTTTGCTTAGATAACTCTTGCAAAAATAATTTGGCATCAGTGTGAATTGGAAGATCGATATTGACTGTTTTTTTGCGCATTTCTTCAGCATCAATATCAACCATTATTTTATAAGCGCCTTTGGCAAAATCCTTATAGTTAAAAGAGGTCTGGGTCAGTTGCAATCTTTCGCCAATTACTAATAGCAAATCACAGTTATCAACCGCCCAGTTGGCAGTCTCATTGCCCGGCATTCCTTGCCGACCCAAATAATAAGGATAGTCATAAGTTACCACATCATCAGCTGTAATAATAGCTGTCACCACGTTTATTTTTAATTTTTTGATTATCTGCCAAAGAATTTTTTCTCCACCTGAAAGTCTTATTCCATTACCAACTAAAAGTAGCGGTTTTTTGGCTTTTTGTAATTTTTCTACAATCAAATCCAATGGAATTTGTGAAGATTTAAATTGCGGATGGGCTGGGGAAGTAAACGGTCTTAATTTTTGAGGATTAACTTCTCCGGTTTTTTGATCAAGCGGACCTTGGACATCAAGCGGAATCTCAACCCAAACCGGTCCTGGTCTACCTGACCTGGCAAGATAGACTGCTTTTTCGAGGTGATAACGAATATCTTCTTCTTTTTTAACCGTCACCGCATATTTGGTAATTGGTTTGACGACATCAATGACATTTAACTCTTGAAAACCAAGTGCTCTAAAAAGAGGCTTGCCATTTTTTCGCGGAACAATATTATCTCTTTTTACCTGACCGGCAATAACCAACATCGGTATGCTATCAAGCCAAGCGCCGGCAACACCGGTCACCGCGTTAGTCCCGCCCGGTCCGGTCGTCACCAGACAAACACCGATCTCATTTTTAATTCGGGCATAACCTTCAGCCGCAATTACCGCCGCCTGTTCATGGTGAGTACAATAAACATCGAGTTTTGATTTACGAAGAGAATCGACCAAATGCATAATGCCACCGCCGGAAACGAGGAAAATTGAATCAGTAATTCCTTCAACAAATTTCACTACGTAATCGCTAAGTTTCATAGATGTAAATTTTACATCTAGGATAATAAATAATCAATCGCTTGATAGACACTCCCCACCGGTGAAATGGAGGAGCCAGGGAGTATAAAAGGAGGAGTATTAATATTTTTTCTACCATAATCTTTGTTGGTAAAAGTAAAGGGAAGTTTGCTTTCAACCAAAAGCCCTCGATCATTATCCAAAGGCAAATCACCGAAAGCTACTACTTGTTTGGGAGTCAATCCTAGTTTTTCCATGATTGTTTGCAACGCAAATAGTTTTGGATCAATATTAAAGGTATGGGTAATATGCAAAAATGTATCGTCACCACGGCTGGCTAAATACTTATTTTTACCGAATTGTTTATCTAGGACCTTTTGCATTTTTTTTACCAACTCTCGTTGTTTTTCCGGTTCCCAAGAAGGAAAAACAACAGTAACTTTAATCTGTTCGGTGAAACAGCGACCACCGTACTGTTTAAAAATATCTACATATTCTGGCGGTATATAACCTATCCAGTTAGTCTGGGCAAACTTTTTGAATGTTTCAACTCCTTTTGATTGAAGATCAACTTCTATTATTCCTTCAGTTTTATATACATTTTCCCAAACTGGGATAATCATCTTTACTTCTTTTAAAGTTAAACCATGATTATAAATTTCCGTTCGTCCCGATCTGTCAAATCTATACAAAGCTGTCCCATTTCCAATTCCAATAAAAGTAGGAATAGTAACTTGCTCTTGGGAATAAAAATCATTCATAGAAGAAAATGATTTTAAAGCCGATGCACCACTGGCGGTAATAATAATTGGATATTTATTTTTGCGAGAAATTTTTTTTAGTAATTCTGAAACGTCGACTTTTTTATACTTAGGATCATCCCCACCTTTAACTGTCCCATCTTGATCCATGACAAAAGCTAAAACAGTTTTTTTGGCTTTCTCAAGTATTTTTTGTACTACTTCTTCATCTTTACTCATAAAGTATTTTAAATACTAAGACAAATAAAATTATTTATCAACTTCAGGTTGACAAAATTTAGTTAGTGTGAGATGATTTTTAAATTAAAAATAACAATAAATTTATGGCCATTAAGGTTTTAACCGAAAAATTTAAAAAACATCGCTGTCCTGCTATTGAAAATTGTCCAGTCGGTGCTTTAAGTCAAAAAGATGAAAATAGTCTGCCGGTTGTTGATGCAACCAAATGTATTGAATGCGAACTTTGTACAACTGTATGTCCAAACGGCGAATATGCCATGAACGAAGAATAAAAATCAGAACTATATTAATTCTTCTATCACTTTAAACAGTAGTTTTTTAACTTTTTCAGAATTTTCCTTCACTCTTTTGAGAATTAAATCAAAAGAAACCGGTTCTTCATTTTCTTTCCAACAATCATAATCAGTTACCATAGCTATTGACTGGTAAAGGATATTTAATTCATTAGCCAAAACAACCTCAGGTGTTGTCGACATATTAATAAGCTCTGCACCCCAATTTTTAAACATCAATGATTCCGCTTTCGTTGAGAACCTAGGACCCTCTACTGTTATCATTGTTCCTTTACCGTGATAATTCAGATTAAGTTTTCGAGCTGTCTTTATTAATAACTGTCTTAGCTTTAAGTCAAATGGTTGAGCCATTGGTGTATGAACTACTTTATCTTCAAAAAATGTAGATTTTCTTTGTTTAGTAAAATCAATAAACTGGTCTATAAAAACTAAGTCCCCCGGTTTCATTTCTTCTTTTAGCGAACCGCAGGCAGTTGTTGCTAATATATGAGTACAACCTTCTGATTTTAAAGACCAAATATTAGCCCGATATGGAACATGTGAAGGAGGGATACTATGTTTGTTACCATGACGAGCCAAAATAACTACTGATTTTCCGGCAATCGTACCTGTCACTAATTTGTTTGACGGTTTACCATACGGTGTTCTGATTGCTAATTCTTTTGGATTTAAAAGAATTTTTGGATCGTCTAAGCCACTACCTCCAATAACGCCTATTTTTATTTTATTCCGAATCATAACTTATGAGCTTATTGAATTTATATTTACTTAATTTTTTACTTCCGCCCAAAAACGGTAAATCAATAATATAACTTATCCCGACAATTTCTCCTCCCAATCTTTCTACTAGCTTAATTGTTGCCTCTATTGTGCCACCCGTAGCTATAAGATCATCGACAATTAACACCCTATCTCCCTTATTAATTGTATCTTCATGAATTGTCAACACATCAGGTCCATATTCCTTATCATATTTTTCTTCTATTGTTTTATAAGGTAACTTGCCCTTTTTCCTGACTAAACTGACTCCGCAGCCAATTTTATAAGCAACTGGCGAGGCCAAAAGAAAACCTCTTGCGTCTATGGCGACAACTTTATCAATTTTCTCTTTTAAAAATGGTTCTGCTAGTTTTTTGATTACATACCGGAAAGTTTTACCGTCCTGAAGTAGGGTAGTTATGTCTTTGAAACTTACTCCCTCAATCGGCCAATTGGGTACTTCTCTTATTTTTGACTTTAAATTCATAGGTTTTTTTTATACCATTGAAGAATCTGTTTTATTGTTTTTGAAATCGTGTATTTAGGTTTCCAAGCCAAGGTATTTTTTATCTTTGAATAGTCAAGTGATTGATAGGGGATTTCGTTTCTAGCGGTGTTTAAGATTTTATACTTCACTTTTTTATTTAAGGTTTTTCCAATTAGCTTGATTAATTCTAAAACGGATAGCGTCTCATCTGAACCAAAATTAAAGGCTTCTCCCTTAATTTTTTCAATATTTTTTGTTAATAATAAATATCCATTAACGACATCTTTTACGTAAAGATAGTCACGAACATAAGTTCCGTCACTTCTGATTTCTAACTCTTCATTTTTAATTACTGCCTTCATGATTCCCGGAATTATCCTTGAAAAATTCAAATCGCCTTCACCATAGATATTACCAAAACGGGTTATAACAATCGGCAAATTGTAAGTTTTATAATAAGAATAGGCTACTAGGTCTGTAGCAGATTTTGAAACTTCATACGGATGATCTCCCCGCAGAGGATCGGTTTCTATATATTTGCCAACTGCTTTAATTTTGATCAACTTTCCATACGCTTTATCTGATGAAGTGACAACCACTGCCTGCACTTTTTGAAATAATCGAGCACTTTCGAGAATATTTATTGTTCCGTTTATGTTTGATTCCAGTGTTCTTCGCGGGTTATGGTAAGCCACTTCAACCAAAGGTTGTGCCGCTAAGTGAAAAATAATATCAATATTAAATTTTATGACAATATCAAATACGGCATCATAGTTACGAATATCCACATTAACCATTGTCGTTTTTGTATCCAGTTTTTGAGTAAAAAAATAGGAGAGGGGATTAAGTGTCTGAAAAGTGGTCACGACATTGGCTTTTTGTTTCAACAATTCTTCTACTAAATGTGATCCAACAAACCCAGTACCACCAGTAACTAACACACTAGCATTTTTAAAACTATTGGACATATTTCCCACCTAGTTTAACATATTCTTTGATATAATTACATCTAATGAAAAAATCTTTTCTTAAACAACTTTTTTATTCTTGTTATAAAATACTAGGTCCTAATCTCTCAACTCAACTTGCCCTTTCTCCTCTCGGAGTCTTTTTTTTCAAAATCATAACTGGAAATAAAAATTGGCAGATATATGAAGGCTTTAAAGGTATAAAATTAAAATTATCGGCCGAAGAAGCATTAAAATCTGGTTTTTTTATTTTAGGAACAATGAATCCCTATGAAACTAATATCCTAAACAAAGTTTTAAAATCTGGTGATATAATGATTGATGTTGGAGCTTATGTAGATGGTTGGCACAGTTTAGTTTCTTCCAAAATAGTAGGTAAAAAAGGACATGTCTACTGTTTTGAACCCTATCCAATTTTTTTTAAACAATTAAAAGAGAACGTTCATTTGAATAAATTAGATAATATAATTACCTTAGAAAATTTAGCTGTGTCGGATAAATGTGGCCGGAGACAGTTTTTTGAAGCAGGATTAGCTAGTTCTTTCTACAAAACTGTCGATCATAAAAATAATCAAATAGAAGTTAATACCATTACTTTAGATTATTATATAAAAAGGAATAGAATAAAAAAAATAAAATTAATTAAAATAGATGTTGAGGGAGCCGAAATGGAAGTTATAAGAGGAGCTATTCATAGCTTAACAGGCGTAAATTCTCCTGATTTGATGGTGGAAGTAATTGATCATCAACTTCAATCAGCCGGTTCTAATAAATGCCAATTAATTAAATTTCTGCAAAAAATCGGCTATAATGCATATGATTTCTCACAAAATGGTCTCCTAAAATTCGACCCGGAAAAAAATAAACAAACCACTTTGAATTTATATTTTTCAAAAAAACCGATAAAAACTTGAAATAGATATTGTTTTAGATATTAATTATTCCCAAATTTTCCAAGGATGTTCCTTGGTACTCCATAATTCATTTAATACTTCTACTTCTTTATAAGTATCCATACAAAACCAAAATCCCTTATGTTTATATAAGGATAATTGTTTTTCTTTAGCTAATCTTTTTAGGGCAGGGTGTTCTGTCTCGCCTGGCTTAATGTACTTAAAAACTCTTTTATCAAATACCATAAAACCTCCATTTATCCAATCATTAAAAACGGGTTTTTCAGAAAAATCGCTAATTAAATCGTGTTTGCCCATTTTTATCATCCCAAATTTTGATCGCGGGTGTGTGCCAGTAATCGTCCCAATGGTTTTCTGTCGCTGATGAAACTTTACTAACTTGCTAATATTTAAATCGCTGACACCATCCCCATATGTCACCATAAAATACTTGTCTTCTTTTGGAATATATTTTTGACAACGGAGGATCCGTTCCCCAGGAAGAGTTTCTAAACCGGTGTCGACAAAGGTAATCCTAAAGTTGTCTATTTCTGATCGACTATCAAGATGAAATTTAGTTTTATGATTCTTTGTATACAGTGTAAAATCTGAAGTAAACGCTTTTTGATTAAGAAAAAAATCTTTTATATAGTCAGCTTTATAACCTAAAGCTAAAATAAATTCGTTAAAACCATAATGGACGTAAATTTTCATTATATGCCAGATAATTGGTTTATTTCCTATATACACCATCGGTTTGGGTTTATACTCTGTTTCTTCTTTGAGTCGAGTTCCAGTCCCTCCGCACAATATAATTACCTTCATGGGTAAGATTATACAAAATAATAGATCAAGATACTATATAATATTTTAGTATTTATGAGTAAAACAAAAGTTAGGATTTTGCTGTTTTTAGTTTTTATTTTTGGTTTATCTTCGTTTGTATTATTTAAATTCCAAGACCAACATCCTAAAAAGATATTCTTTAAATCCAATACGTCGTTTGGTAAAATTTATACTTTGTCTCCAATTTTCAAAAGCGACAATTTGAATCTTGATGATTCTGTCATTTTTCCCCGTACCACTATTTCCCCTAAAAGTGTCTTTTATTTTTTTGCCAATTTTATTGAAAAAACTAATCTTAAAAATACTTCATTTAATAACTTTTTTTTCGCCCAAAAAAGAGTTGTTGAATTAACAAAATGGGGAAAAGAACTCCAAATTATGGGGGATATTAAAGATACCGATCAGCTTAAAAATTGGTGGCAGAAAAAAGAACCAAAAATCTGGCAATTTTACAAAGTAAAAAATTTTTCTAGTTGGGAGGCGACTTTGGCAAGATACACCTTATTGATAGAAGATGAGATTAAAGCAATCCAGTCATCAAATCAGGAAGATTTCTACACAAATCTTATTGCTCTTAAAGGATATATCAAAACTAACCAACTAAATGTAGAAGCGATTATTCTGAGTTTAGAAAAATCAGAAGAAGACAAAAATTATCTTATTTCTTTAAGCGGTAAAGTCTTTGCTTATTTGATAAAAAAAATAGACGACATTGTCCCTTCTTATGATCCCCTTCGACTCAATTACTCCCTTCAACAGCTAATTAAAGACAAGGAGTACGGTAGATATGTTATCTTCATAGACGCCATCGGTCTACCGTCATACTTAAAAACAGCCAGTAAAATAAAAATAGATGGTATCGAGATAAATCAGAATGAAAAAATAACCGATGATCAATCGATTGAATTCCCTAATGTAAAAATTGATATTGACTCTGATCTTATTACTCTTCAATTAAGGAATATTATTATCCCTTTAAAAGGGATCGAATGGCAACAGGCCTTCAATGAGAATAATCAGATTTACCAATATTATTTCATCCAACCGACGATCAAAGAAAACTTGAACTATTTGTTGAATTTTAGCTACAACTTCAAAAACAGAGTTGGTCTCATGTTAGAAAAAGTTACTATTGAAAAAAACAATAAAAATTCTCAAGCGATCATTGATCGATTTCTTTTTGTCAGGAAAAAAACGCTTTACCAAAAAGTGGTTAATTTTGGTCAAGATCAAAATAGTTACTATCAATTTGATTTGATATCAAATCAATCTATTTCACAAAAAGAATTATCCCAAATTTATATCGAGTATCAGCCGGTGATTGATCCGGAGATAACTTTGGAAAAAATTGACGTCCTACCGGGCAGAATTCCTAGCATCGACTATAAAAAAATAAAAGAAAATCAATATCTTATTACCGTTAAAAATTCAACATCAGCTCAAGATAAACTTTTTTCTGACTCGCTCAAATTTTGGTGGCGAATAAAATCAAAAACGTCGTTTTCCGATGGTTACAAAGTTCTTGTTGAATTTTGGCCTATCAGAGTCTCTTTCTTTCTAATTTTTTTAACTTTTATAACTTTTCTAACTTTTGTTTATTATCTTGCATTAAAAAAAAGACAACGCGGTCAAGTTAACTGGATCGACAGAATATTAATTTATGTATCAACTTTGGCAAAAAAAATTATTAATGTTTTTATTAAAGCGTTTGTGGCGCCGTTTATTATCCTAAAACGTTTTCTGATCCCTCAGGCAACCGATAAACGATTGATATTTCTGTCGCTTGTTTTTCTAGGATTGTTCATTGATTTTTTTATCACTATACAGTCGGTAAACTTAATCATTTATCTCACTATATTTTTTTGGGTTTTAGTGATGATCGGATATCGGATAGAAGAAAAAGCTAATTTTATGTTGGCATTAGGATTTTTAATCCTATGTCTGTTTTTATTGATTCTCCAAAAAGGTGCGATGGCAGAAAAATTTGCCATCTGGACATTTATGTTTCTTCTCGTAGGAACAATGTATTCTGTCTTGAGTCTTAAATACAGTCGTGAAAAAGCCGTCCTTATATCTCTTAACGATCTTCCTAAGGCAATAATCGATGATTCTACATTGATACGTTTTTGGAAACCAAGCTTAAATAATTTTTTTAATTACATTAAATCTTTCTATCATCGTATTATTCAATTTTATCGACCTATTACTTTTTCTCTTAATGATATCCTTCGTTTATCGACAAGGATTGTCTTAAGTTTAATTTTTATCGCTTTTTTTACTTTAACATTCTTAAATGTAAGACAAACAATCAACCGTAATATCGGTCGAGTAAGATTAAATCCGGTAATCACAAAGATTGAACCGGAAATTGTCTACCACTCAAATAAAATCATTATCAGAGGTTATAACTTTGGCTGGAAACAATATGACAAAGTAAGGTTAATGACTCAATATGGCGAAGCTCATGTTGGTCCGGACTTATGGACGAATTCGAGGATTATTTTACCTGTTCCTTTGCACTGGAAGATCGAAGATATTTATTTTTGGGTAGAAAAAACAGTCGGTTGGGAAGGAAAAAATATAGTTGTTAAAAGTAAAGTGGAAAAAATCAAGTTGATATCTAGATTGGATCCGTGGGAGGAAGAAGACGACCAATACTTTGAACAATTAAAACATCTCGACAGCGAAACCTTAAAATTAAATGGATATAGATAAAGTTATGCTTAAAAAAAGTTTCGTCGTAACAATTATTTTCGGCTTATCTACATTTATTCAACTTATAAGCAATATTATTGTTACCCGTCTTTTTGGGGCAAAATTAGAGCTTGATATTTTTTTGGCAGCCGTTGCTTTACCGACAATTATAGTCACTGTAATTTATGGAACCTTAAATGATGCTTTTTTGCCGGTTTACGGAGAGAAAAAAATTAACAAAAAAAATGATTCTGATAATTTTTTCGTTTCTTCGTTGATAAACATAACCATTATTTCTTCGATCTTTTCAATATTGTTTTTTTTGTTATCAAAACCTATCAGTTCTATTTTATATCAAAGTAGAGGAGAGGAGTTTGTAAACAATGTCAGTCTTCAAATGTCTTTGATGGGATTTAGCATTCCTTTTTCTGTTATTGCCACTTTATTTGGCTCTTATTACTATTCTCACAAGCATTTTAACCGTTTTCCCTTGGCTCAATTAATAGGAAGCGTCATCAACCTAATTCTAATAATAATTCTTTATAAATTTTTGGGTATCTGGGCCTTAGTCATTGCTTTTGTTGTCAATATAATATTTCAAATTTTTTGTGTTATTCCGAAATTTGAAATGTTTACTAAGTTTAAACCTTCAAATATATTAAAAGGAAATAACTTTTTGAACTCCTGGTTGCTATTAATTATTAGTGCTTTTGCTCTCCGCTCTGATACTCTTTTAATCCGTTCTTTCGGTTCTCATCTGCCATCCGGCTATCTTGTTTATTTAAACTTGATCTCAAAAATATTTTCGCTTGCCACCGGTATCATGACCATTGGCGTCCAGATCGTTCTCCTGCCTCATCTTATTGAGTATTTAAATGAAAAAAAATATTTATTAGTCGTCAATAGTATTAGAAAGGCAAAAATTATGGTTCTTGGCATATCGGTCTTGGTTGTGTTATCAATTTATTTTCTTGCGCCTTTTTTTATCAATCTTTTGTTTGTTGGGGGCAAATTCACTCTTCACGACGCTAAAGTTGCCAGTTCATTACTGCCTTATTTTATTTTACCGGCCATCGGCTGGGGGATTAACGGAATTTATATTCAACCGCTCGTTGCTTTAAAAAAGTCTGGACATCTGGCAATAATCAGCTGTCTGTCCCTTGCTATCGGCTGGCTCGTAGCCACGATATCTAATATCTATTTGGGTCCTATTTTAGCTATCGAATATGGTTTGATATCGCTTTTTGCCTCTGTGATTATTTCAAGCGAAATACTATGGCAAATCTTTCAAAAAAAATTAAGGGAATAGATTATCTTTTCGTAGCTATTCTTCTCATTGCTATTATTCTAAGATTTTGGAAACTGGCCGATTATTTTCAGTTTGGTGTTGATGAAGAGTATCAGGCTCTTTTTGGATGGTCGATCGTCAAACATTTTCACGTTTTATGGATTGGTGTCAGCGCCTCCAATATCGGCTATTATTTAGGGCCGGGACTGGTTTATTTAAGCGCCCTTCTCCTTTGGTTGAACAAAGATCCGATTATCTTTGGTTATTTTGCTTCATTTATTGGAATAATCACCGCCTTAAGTCTTTATTATATTGCGTTCAAGCTTTACAATAAAAGAGTTGCGACTGTTTCTTTTGTTCTTTATATCTTCTCTCCTTTCGCTTTTTATTATGATAGAAAATATTGGCCTCTGGCTGTACCTCTGATTGCCTTATGGCTTTTTTATAGCCTGGTCAAATCTTTCAAGAACTCCGGATGGCTGCTTGTAACGGCTTTGTTGATGGGTTTATCTTATCATATTCACATTAGTCTTTGGATATTTTGGCCGTTTATTCTATTTGCTTTTTTTTATTTAGCATTGAAAAAAAAATTGTCTTTGTTCAAAATCTCGGCTTCGATATCAATTTTTGTCTTGACAACCCTGCCTCTTCTTGTTTTCGATTTTATTCATAATTTTGACAACTTAAGACTGCCATTAAGATTGTTAACCAGAAAGCAACAGGTCACAAATCACTCAATTAATCAATTAATTGAGTTTTTTACTGTTTTTAAAAAAATTTTCTTGCACCCAAGTTTTTCAAACAATCTTATTGACTGTGTTCTCGTCATTTTATTAATTATCAGCCTCATCTGGCTTAGTTGGAGAAAAGAAAAAAGCATCAGGTTTTTACTAAGCATTATATTCCTGTTTTTTTTAGGTTTTATTTTATTCCCCAGCCCCATGCAGGAATATTACTTTGTTCTGCCTCTCCCTTTTATAATTTTAATCGTAGCCAAGATTCTGGATCGTATTAAACCATTTGGCTATATTGTCCTAATTTTATTTATGGTCGCTAATTTATACGGTTTTATAAAACAGCCTGTTTATTCTGATTATCCAAATAAAATTGAAATAATTAAACAAGTAAAAAAAACTGTAAGCAATCAATCCTTTTATCTCGAAATCGACGGTAATTATTTATTCAATGGAGGATGGAGATATTTGTTTCAAGCCTATCATCTTAGTCCCGACCAAAGTTCAGCTGATCAAATATTCGGCTGGATTTATCTGGATGAAATATCAAAAGAAAGACCAAAGTATAAAGTTACGATCTCAAGAAACAATAATCTAAAGTTTAGCTCAAGTGTAATTAAAAAATTTACTTCCGGTGCGTATACGGCTTATCTCATTTACAATGATTAATTGAAATCAGTTTTAACATTTAACATTTGAGTTTTGAGTTTACTTTGTGACGTGCCACCAAGGTAATATCCAATAGAAAGAAACCATAACGGCAAATTGAATTGAAAAAAGAAACAAAAGGAGGATTTTGATTTTTTTTGATTTTGCCACGCTGGCAATCCCAAAAGCATAAGGAATAATTATTCCCATTTCATACGTCAGGCGGCCAGCAGAATAATGGGAGATACTTCGAAAGGTATAAAAATATGTCAAAAGCATCGTAGCTAAAATTACATTAATTACTAAGGCGTACTTTTTATAGTGTTTACTAAATAGAAAAAGTCCATAAACGCATATTGGGAAAAGGACAAAACCAAGACTCCAAAGAACAAAGGATTTTTTATGAAATTTTATAAAGGGAGTAATGGCATTATGGCCATCGGTCCAAAAACTATTCCAGGCCGCCCCGGTAAATGAATAATACTGGGTATTATACATATCAATATTCCATATCCAATCCAAACGGGTATAAAAATTTGATTTATTATCAGCCGACCAATTTATCAATGATATTTTAGTTGTATCGGAAGCGCTATAACTTGTTCTTGCCCTTAAAACTATCGGAGAAATTGAAAGTCCAATCGTCATTACAATCAAAAATAAAAATAAAAATATTTTCTTCCTGAACTGTGTTTTTTTTATAAACAAGTAAATATATGAGGCTAGAAATCCTGGTATTATTAAAATTATTGATATTTTGGTCCAGTAACCCAATATAAAACAAATCGTAAATAATAACGAACTAATAAATAAATCTTTGCCGTGTTTTGATGAGATAACAAACAAAATAACGACGGCTGAAGAAATTATCCAAAGAGTATTTAACAGCTCGTTGGTAATCATAGCCGGAAAAATATTCAACATCGGCAGCGCGGCTAGTGAAAACATACCAATTAATACCTGATCTCGTTTTTTAAATACTTTCCATAGACCTAATCCAACCATGCCGATTATTAACCACAGAATAAATGTATTGATATATTGCGCAGTCTTCCAGGTACCGGTAACTGCCATCAATACTGCCCCGATAAAATAGTAAATCGGGGACTGGTGTGTCTCACGAAGTATTGTAATCGGAGGCAGTTTCCAGAACTTATTTACATACTTAATATAAAAAAGATGGTCGGCACCATCAAATCCATGACGGGGGTTATAAAGAGTTGCGTTGTGCATACCTAAAACAAGCGAGGATACAAAAACAACTACCACGGCAAACGGAATTAACAAAGGTCTTATTCTCTTAATCAAACTGTTCATTGTCATAATTTTAACAAATTATTGCAATCTGTATAATAAACCTTATATGAGCACAATCACGACAGTTATCCCTGCTAAAAACGAAGAAAAAAATATCGAAAGGTGTCTTAAAAGTGTTCTCTGGTGTGATAAGGTTATTGTTCTATGGATGGGCAGTGACAGAACTGGAGAAATTGCGAAATCTCTTGGAGCAGAAGTCGTCCCGCTCAGCGAGACTACATGGGGCAAGGATGATTTTATCGCCGTTCAAAAAAACATAAACTGGGCGATTGATAATATTAAAACAGACTGGATGTTGAGAATTGATGCTGATGAAGTAGTCACCGATGAATTAAAGAAAGAGATCGTTGCTAAAACCTTCGAGGTTTTCCCGTCTCCCGACGTAACGTCGGGATCCTCTTTAACCTCGAAGGTTAATATAGTAGCATACGGAATTCCCCGCGCTCAATATTTCTGGGGCGGTTTTTTAAAAGGCGGGGATTGGGCTTATGATCGACTAGTCCGACTTTTTAGACCTAAATACTGTCGTTACGAGCCGCTGGTGACTGTTCATGAACAGTTTAAGGTAAACGGACAGGTAAGTTATTTGAAAAATAAATTGCTCCATTATTCCCATCCGACTCTTAAAGACGCAATAGATAAATTTCAAAAATATACCGATATTGAAATTAATGATTTAAAAGAAACAAAAATATCAGCAGCGTTGAAAATGATTTTTCTTCCTCCATACATTTTCTTACGCTGGATGTTATGGCATCAAGGTTGGAAAGACGGCCTAAGAGGAATTATTGCAGGCAGCTTCAGAGGTTGGTATGAATATTTGCTTTACTTCAAGTATTTAAAGAAAAAAATAAAATAATTACTTTTGACATTTGACATTTGAGTTTTGACATTGTCTTTCTATATCCGCCTCAACCATTATTTTAACTAATTCTTTAAAACTCATTTTCGGTTTCCAACCTAATTTTGTTTGAACTTTATTTGTCTTCGCTTTTAGGTTGAGTACTTCTGCCGGTCGGAAAAACCTAGGATCCTTTTTGACATATTTTTCCCAATCATCTATACCGATTTCTTTGAAGGCTAACCTAACAAACTCTCTAACAGAATGACTTTGACCAGTACCGACTACATAATCTTCTGGCTTTTCTTGTTGAAGCATTAAATACATCGCCTCCACATAATCACCGGCAAAACCCCAATCTCTTTTTGGTTCAAGATTACCCAGGTGTATTTCATTAGCGAGACCTAATTTAATTCTAGCTACCCCATCAGTAATTTTTCTGGTTACAAACTGTATCCCACGAAGAGGAGACTCGTGATTAAAAAGAACTCCACTACAAGCAAATAAATTAAATGATTCTCTAAAATTAACCGTCATCCAATAAGCGTAAACTTTGGAAATTCCATAAGGGCTTCTTGGGTGAAACTGTGTATTCTCGTCTTGATAACCATTAGTATTTCCCAGACCAAACATCTCGCTGGTTGACGCTTGATAGAACTTGCTGGCCGGCGAGAACGTTTTGATCGCGTTTAAGAGATATAAAACACCTATTGCGTTAACTTCGCTTGTCAGTTTTGCCTGATCCCAAGAACTACCGACAAATGATTGGGCAGCAAGGTTATAAACTTCATCCGGCCTGGTAATTTTTATGGCATTATAAAGAGAGGATTCATCTGTCAGATCACCATCAATAAAATTAATCTTTTTTTCAATTTTCAGATATTCCAGATTATCAAAGTTTGGATTAGAGTATCTTCGGACAAGACCATAGACTTTATAATCTTTTTCAAGAAGTAGCTTCGCTAAATATGGTCCATCCTGACCTAAGATACCCGTTACTAATGCTGTTTTAGTCATAATATAAAAATTTGGTAATAAGTAAAATTATAACAGAAAATACTAAATTTGATAGAATTACATATAATGATAAAAAGAGCGCTTAACTTTCTTAAAAAACCCACCAGTCGACATATAATCATCAACACCTTTGGCAACTATTTAAATGTTTTTTTTACCGCCATTTTTGCCCTGATTTTAGTAAGAATATTAGATCCGGCGCAATACGGCGTATTAAGTGTTCTTTTGGGGATTGCCTATGTTCTTGCCAATATCCTAGACTTCGGGACAACCGCAACAATTTATTCATACCTGCCCCCGCTTATTGAAGATAAAGCCGTTAATATTTACCGATTCATAAAAACAAATTTTTTGTATCAGTCATTTTTCTCATCTATAGTTATCTGTATATTGTTTGTCACATTTCCTTATCTTGACAAAGTCTTTTTTAAAACCGGTGCTCCTCCTTGGGAGCTTTATCTAACTGCCTTTTCCGTCCTCTTTTTTATCTGGCAAAACTTTACCTTAAACTGTCTGTATGCCGCCAAACGGTTTCTAAAGGCCAATATCTATCTGAATATCCAAAACATCATAAAAACAGCTGTTATTTTTTTATTGGCGGCAACAAACAACGTTACCGTCGGCTCGATTATCTTTGTTTTTGGAATTCTCGGTCCGACTATTTTTTTTATTTTTTTATTCCTGGAAAAAAAAGATCTGGTTTTTACTCTTATCAAATCCGAGGTAAAAAAAGAGGAGTTTCGACTTGGTTATACTCTAACTTATTTTATCGCTACCCAGTTTTATAACCTGGGACTCCGAATGGATTTATTCCTTCTTTCCTTCTTCCGGCCAAAGACAGAGGTTGGCTATTATGGACTATCTCAAAAAATTATCTTAACGATAATTACTACTCAGATAAGTATAACTCAAGTTTTATCACCGGGATTTTCGAAAATATCTAATTTTAACGAGATCAAATCAAAGTTTAGAAACGGTTTTTTATACCTTCTTGTTCCGAGCGCTTTGTTTTTAGCTTTGTTTCTTACACCTAATCAGGTTTTTTATCTTTTTTTCACGGAAAAATTCGCTTTAACCGCAAAAATTACAAAAATGTTAAGTCTTCCGTTTATAATTATGACATTGGGTAGTTTGCCAACTCTTTTTATTCTCTACACGGTAAAAAAACCCGTCTATATGCTTATTACCAATATCGTTATGTTTTTAATAATTACAGTTGGTTGTTATATATATATCCCTAAATTCGGATTTCTGGCTCCGCCTTACGCTTTAGCGATTGCTTTTTTTATCGGAACTTTAATCTTAACTTTCGCCTCAGTTTATGAATATAAAAAACTAAAAAAGAGTAATGTTCTAGTCAACTAGTTAACTAGAACAGATTGCCAATATTCGGCAGTTAATCCACGAAAACTTTTTGTTTCTTTCAAAGTATATTTTTTTTCCTTCAACATCTCTTGATAATTTAAACCATATATTTCACTTGTATAGGGAATAATTATTATTTCTCTTGTGTTTTTTAACTCGTTAACTAGTGAACCGCTTCGCCCCTCGTAGTCCCGCTGAGCGGGACGAAGTGGGGTTAATTCATTAATAAATAATTTTTTATTATAGTATTTCAAAGCATCCATTGACGATACAATCGCATAAACAGGAGTATTCTCTGGCAAACTATTTGCCAAACTTTTCCAATCTTCGCGGTGAAAACCGGCATTTAATAAATAAATGAGTGAAAAAAAAATAAAACCTGATAGTACAATGATTCGAATCATCGAACGTTTTATTCCCAAGACTAATAAAATTGACATTATTGGAATTAAATATATAAAGCGGAAATATTGGAGTAGGGGAGTATTAAAAGAAATCAAAAATCCAAATATCAAAGGACAAATTAATAAAAAAAGTAACAATTTATTTTTTAACCCTCCTTTTATAACCCCGTAACCGGTAACCAGTAACCATAAACCGGAAATAAAATAATATGTCAGTTTCGGCTCCCAGCTTATTCTACCAATAGTAAATTTCATCGGAATTAAAAGTAAATTTTTTAAATTGGCTTTTCCAAGCACTAAAGACCAGTTTGCGACAATTTGCAACGACTGTTTTGCGTTTGTTAATTGCTGAAGTAACAAGGGAGAAAGTATTAACAACGTAACAAATAACGTAAAACATGAAATAATAAAAATTTTGTAATTCTTTTTCCAAAGTAAATATATTAATATGGCGGCGATAAAAAAAATCGACCCATAAAATGTGGCAAAAGCAAGAATCATGAATAGACACATCATAATAAGTGCTTTTGTCATCCCGAATTTATTTCGGGATCTAATTATAGATGCTGAAACAAGTTCAGCATGACGTAAAAAAAGAAAAAAATAAAGTGATGTACAAATAAAAAGCGTCGTCATCAAATACATTCTTGCTTCTTGAGAATAATAGATTATTAGCGGATTAAATAAAAAAAAAGCCGCCGTCCACTCCGCCTCGCTGTAGTTGTGTTGGTCAGAACGAAAGCGGGAAATCCGATAGATTATCCAACCAGTCAACAAACTAAATATAATTGATGGAAATCTTAATGCTATCTCACTATATCCAAATATATTCGTCCATAGTTTCATGAACAAATAGTAAAGCGGTGGATGAAAATCATTGGGTAAAAATTTTTTTACGATATCAATATATGAATAATTCTGAATTACTTTGGCTGTTGTTCCCTCATCAAGCCAAAGCGATTGATTTAGAGCAATTAGTCTAATAAAAAACGCCAGCAATAAAATTAATAGGATTTTTTTATTCATATAACAAAGAATACTATACCGATCGCAAATAAATTTGCATCGAGTATATACTCGATCGTCTTTACAGAACAATGTTCTATTTTACAATTTGAAAGACGATCGGTATATTATATTAATTTTATATAATATGCAACATGAAAGTAAAAAGAATCGCCATGATCTCTTTTCATACCTGCCCATTAGCGTCAGAGGAGGGAAAAGAAACAGGCGGTATGAATGTCTATGTCTTAGAACTGTCCAAAGCACTGGTAAAACAAGAATATGTCGTTGACATGTACACTCGCTGTCAAAATAAAACCAACCCGAGAATAGTAGAGATTTCTTCCAATCTTCGTCTTATTCATCTTAAAGCCGGTCCGGAAAAACCTGTCCAAAAAAAGAAATTAATGGCTCATCTTTCCGAATTTATAAAAAATTATCAGTCATTTGTCAAAGAGTACCATATAAAGTATGATCTCCTTCACTGTCATTATTATCTCTCTGGTTTAATCGGCCTTGAGATAAAAAAAAGGACATCTGGCCCGCTTCCGATAGTTATGTCTTTTCATACTTTGGCTTTGATGAAAAACCTTGTTGCCCGAGATGAGCTGGAAAGAGAAGAATTAACAAGAATAAACGCCGAAAAATTATTAACAAGAAACGTTGAAAAAATTATTGCTTCAAGTATAAGTGATATGAACTACTTAAAATATCTTTATGAAACCCCGAATAAAAAAATTGTCGTTGTCCCTCCTGGAGTAAATACTGATCTTTTTAAGCCTTTGGATAAGAATCAAGCCAAAAATTTTATTGGTGCCAATATTAATCACAAAATCATCCTTTTTGTCGGAAGGATCGAACCTTTAAAAGGTCTTGATATGCTACTTTACGCGATGAAAGTTTTATCTGTAAAAAACCCTCGTCTATCTATCTGTCTTTGGATAGTCGGAGGAGATATCTCTCAAAAACCTGCGTTATGGTCAAAACAACTGCAAACATTAAAACAGTTACAAAAGCTTCTGCATCTTTCTACTGTTGTCAAATTTGTCGGCCAGCGCCCTCAACACGAACTACCTAAATATTACAACGCTTCGGAAATGATCATCATGCCTTCTCATTATGAGTCGTTTGGGATTGTCGCCATTGAAGCAATGGCCTGCGGTATTCCTGTCATCACTACTAACGTCGCCGGCATCTCAAGTTTAATTGATAAAAAACATCAATCCCTAATCACTTCTGTCAACAATCCTTTACTCTTGGCTTCACAGATTGAGTATCTGCTGACAAATGATCAGGCTCATAAACAAATCAGCCACGATGTCTTGGAAAAAGCCCAAGAACTAAAATGGGAAAACATTGTAAAAAAGATCGGCGTTATTTATCAAAGCGTTGAACATGACTGAAACAAATAAAAATTTGTATCTTTTTAGGCATTCTTTAGCAACAAAAAGTACCAGAGGTTATGGGAAAAAAATCCTCTCAGCTGATATTTTACCCGAAGGGATCGCTTCTATTAAAAAACTGGCTTTGTTTTTGAAAGATATTACCGACACTGAATTTTTTTCGTCGAAAATAAAACGCTGCAGGCAAACAACCAAGATAATTACTAAAATCACTCATAAAAAATTTCAATTTGACCGTCGATTAAACGAATATTACCACGAAAGATTTAGCGATTTTAAAAATAGGGTGAAAGATTTTTTAGAAAGTCTTGTGACGTCTGACCATCAAAATATTGTCGTCTGTACTCATGGTATGGTGATTGCCGGGATCAAACATTTTATTCTGGAGAATAAATTTATTTGGAAAAATAAATTAGACTACCCCCAAACCGGAGAGCTGGTAATTTTGGAAAACAAAACAATCAGATTGATTAATTTCAACGCTTGAGATTAAACTCAACAATATCTTGAGCAGCGAACTTCTCTTTGATATACTTAGAAAGATTGCGGGATTAGTTTAATGGTAGAACGAAAGATTTCCAATCTTTCAGCAGGGGTTCGATTCCCCTATCCCGCTCACCCTAAAAATATATTATATTTAATTATCTCCCAGATCGCCATTATTCCGTCAAGCCAACCGATTTTTTTTCCTTCTTGGTAAGTCCGGCCGGAGTAAGAGATACCAACCTCATATATTTTTATTCCTTTTATTTTGGAAATCCTGGCAGTAATTTCCGGTTCAAATCCAAATCTTTTGCTTTGAAGTTTTGGCGCAATCTCTCTTATTAATGCGCCTTTAAAGGCTTTGAAACCTGTTTCCATGTCCGTCAAATTTAGATTGGTAAACAAGTTAGACAGAATTGTCACAAAAACGTTGACAAGATAATGCCAGAAATATAGAACTCTGTGGGGTCTGTCGGAAATAAATCTTGATCCGTAAACGACATCAGCATTATTTTTCAAAAAGGGTTCAAGAAGTCGGGGATAATCTTCCGGACTATACTCTAAATCAGCATCCTGCACCAAAACAATATCTCCGGTTGATTTCATAAACCCCGCCTTGAGTGCCGCCCCCTTCCCCTCATTTTTATTTTTTTCAATAATTTGGATTTTAGATTTTATTTGAAATTTGCCTGCCTGCCGGCTAGGCAGGGATTTTGTTATTTGGATTTTTCGATATGTCTCATCAGTTGATCCATCATCAACAATAATTATTTCTTTTCCCAATCCGCAGCTATCCGCACTGATCACAATCTCAAGACATTTTTCAATAAACTTCTCTTCGTTATAAACAGGAATTACAATCGATAATTTTTTATAATTTTTTGACATTGGGATTTGATTAGACCTGCCTGCCGGCAGGCAGGAATTAGGAATTAGAAATTAGTTATTTTGACCATCCCTTTGGATGACTTTTATACCACTTAATAAGTGAATTAACGCTATCTTCAATTGTTCTTTTTGGCTGCCAACCCAAAATTCTTTTCGCTTTTTCTACTGAAGCGATTAATTTTGCTGGATCGCCTTCTCGAGGGGTAGTTTTTTCTAAAGCTAGTTTTACTCCAGTTGTTTTTTGAACTTTATCAACAACTTCTAAAACGGAATTACCTGTTTCTGTCCCTAAATTAATAATCTCGCTTTGTCCGTTACTAAGTAAATATTGTAGTCCTTGAATATGAGCTTCATTTAAATCAACAACATTAACATAATCTCTAATTGGGGTTTTATCTACTGTGTCTACCTCTGGATAAGTGAGATGAAAAGATTCAATGCCAAGAACTCCTCTTACCGCATTTTGCACAAGTAGAGTTGATGGTTTTTTTGCATCGCCAATTAAACCGTCGTCTGATGCACCACAAACATTAAAATAACGAAAAATTAAATATTTAATTTCTTTTAATCTACCAAACCATTTAATCATATTTTCTACTATAAGTTTTGATTCACCATAAACGTTAATGGGATTACATAGGTGTTTTTCATCAATAGGAACGTACTTTGCCTCACCATAAACGGCTGCGGTTGAAGAAAAAATAATATTATTAATATGATATTTCACAAGATTATTAAGTAGATTTAACGAAGACAAAATGTTGTTTTCAAAATATTTTTCTGGTTTTTTCATTGACTCATCCACCAGGCAAGAAGCGGCGTAATGCAAAACCGCGTCAAAACAGGGTTTATCCTGAGCGCAGCCGAAGGACTCCTTTTCGAAAATAGAAGAGAAGTCATCCTTTAAATCCGCTTCATAAAAACGAAGCTTGCTCTCGCCAAATTTATTCTGTAAAATTTCAAGTGGTTGACGGTAACCTGTCGAAAAATTATCAATCGCTATCACCTCATAATCATTTTGCAAAAGCAGATATGCGGCGACAGACCCAATATAACCTCCGGCACCGGTAACTAGAATTTTTTTATTCATATATAACAAATTCTATCAGCTTTAAACAGAGATTGTCAAAGGTCGGCATGTTAGATACAATTAAATAATGGATCAGCTGCAAAAAAGGTGGCACCGCTATCATTTTAAAAATCTTACTTATTTAATCGTCGGCGTATTCTTGGCTATATTTATTTTTAAAAACCCGGTCTTCCGTTCGATGCTCTCTAATTTAGGAACTGTTGGATATCTGGGCGCATTTTTTGGCGGCATGCTATTTATATCTACTTTTACTTTTTCAATTGGTACCGTTATTCTTTTTATGTTGGTTGAATATTTGCATCCCATCGAAATAGGATTAATAGCCGGTTTGGGAGCGGTTGTGGGAGACTTAATTATATTCAAATATATAAGAAATAAAGAATTGAGCGCTGAAATCAAGCATTTTTTTAATCATTTTGGTGGAGATAAAATATCCCATCTTTTACATTCAAAATATTTCAGTTGGACATTGCCTGTAGTTGGAGCTTTAATAATAGCTTCTCCATTGCCGGACGAACTGGGTGTTAGCTTAATGGGCATTTCTCGCATGAAAACCCACAAATTTATATTATTATCTTTTTTGCTAAATAGCGTTGGAATATTTTTAACCGTTTCAGCCGGAGTCTTTTTCAAACTTTAAAAATCTAAGTAATTATTTTTTAAAGGTATATGATCTAAGCTTATAGAATGGGTGCCAATGAATTTTCTGTTCAGCAAAAGAAATTCCTCCGAAAACTAAAAATGACCCTATAAAAAACCAGATGTTCGGATATTCTTTAAGAAGTGGAATAGCTATCAATACGGCAACAACCGGATCGATATACGAAAAAAGGCCAGATTCTTTTGCGTCAATTTTTGAAATACCGTAATAGTAAAGAAAATAGGCGGCGGCCGACGACAAAAAAACCCCAAAAAATATTCCCAGCCATCCATTAATGTTAAGCAAACTAAATGACCAGGTATTTAACTCGTTAAAAAACAACGGGGTAAAAATCAAACTGCCAAAAATAAATGATATAAATGTTACTTGGATGGGATTAATTCTTTTTAGAACTCTTTTGCCAATCAAAGTCTGCAAAACCGATCCTAAAGTGGCAATAACAAAAAATAAATTACCTTCGACTTCACCCGGTGCAAACTGTTTTCCGTCAAAAAAAACCGGACTAAAAATAATCACCGTTACCCCAAGAAGAGCTATTAACATCCCTAATAAAATTCTTAAACTAGGTTTTTCTTTAAGGAATAGAATTGACAAAAAATAAATAAACACCGGACCGGATGAGGCGATTACCGGCGCGTTAATGCTGGTTGTTTTTGGCAGACCAAGGAAAAAAAAGGCAATATTAATGGTTATGCCAAAAAAACCGATTAAAAGGATTTCAAAAAAATCTTTATTGGTCATTTTTTGCCATCTTTTAATGACAAAGGGAACGAAGATCAACCCGGCAAAAAAAAATCTAATAAAGGCTAAGGTAAATGGGGGAATGTTTGTTAGCGACAGCTTGAAAATCGGAGAGGCCGCTCCCCAAATTATATTAGCAATGATTAAAGCAAGAATCGGGTTCATAAAAAAATAATAAATTCTAAAGAACCAAATCTCAAATAAATTCTAAACTTTAAATACTAAACTTTTTAAAATTTAGTGCTTAATATTTATTTGGAACTTAGAATTTATGATTTAGAATTTTTTTTACTTAGATACACAATCAACTCCCCAATAATCCCTGTCATTAAAATTTGAATGCCGACAATAATTAATAACATCGCAAGCTGCAGGGCCGGCCGGCGGTAGAGAAGCTGATGATAAAATATTCGAGTGACAGACAAATACAGGGCGATGATAAAACCTGTGATAAAAAATACTGCCCCGACTGATCCAAAAAAATGCAATGGTTTTTCTGAAAACTGGTAAATAAAATAAGCACTTATCGTGTCTAAAAAACCAATAAAAAATTTTACGGCTCCAAACTTGGACTTTCCATATTTTCTTTCTCTATTATCAACCTCAATCTCGCTGACCTTAAACCCTTGATAATGAGCGGCCAACGGTAAAAAACGGAAGTTGTTGCCATACAATATTAATTCCTCAAATATCTTTTTTTTCATTGCCTTAAATCCGCAGTTTATGTCAGAAAATGGCGACTTGAAAATTGATTTTAAAATCCTGTTAAAAATAGAGGAATAAGTCTTTATTACCAGACTATCTTTCCTGATTTTACGTACCCCGTTAACCAAATCAAAACCTTTATCAAGCCTTGCAATAAAATGCGGAATATCCTTTGGGTCATCCTGCAAATCAGCATCCATGAAGATTATGATATCGCCCATGGCACTTTCCACACCCACCCTAAGTGCCTCTCCCTTCCCAAACCTCCTGCGCAGAGAAACAATTTTTATTTTCTCATTTTGAAAATTCCGATTCCAAGAATCGGTTGACCCGTCATTCACATATATAACTTCATATTCTTTTCCCATTTTCTCCATCACATCAACAATCTCTTTATTTAAAACCGGCAGACTCTCTTCTTCGTTATAAAAAGGAACAATGATACTTATCATAAATTTGTTTTTTTATACACTTCAATTCCTTTTTCGGAAAATATTTTTTTATAACTTTTATTATTCAATAAATCCTCATAAAACTTTGCCGGTAAGAGTCCCGCTTTGGCATCAAATATTTCCTGCCGGTCAATAACTACATAATCTGCCAGATTATACTGACCAATTCTTTTTATTATATCATTATCCGATTGCTTCATGCCCGTGTAAGACGGGTCATAAAGAAAATTAAAATAATTTTTCCGGCCGGTAAAAAACGGCGCCAGTATCGGAGTGGTTGCCACCGTCTGCTCTTTGTCTAAAGCTTCATGCCAATTTTTTATTATTGTAATTTTTTTACTATCAAAAAAACCCCACCAGTAAGGTTCTTTAAGATAAGATAAGGGAAGGGGATTAAAAAAATAAATACTTGTAAGACAACAACCAAAAAAAATTATCCAGAATAACCTTATGTATTTTTTAGAAAAAGATTTTTGAATTGTTTTTATTCCATAAATTGCAGACAAAATAATAAAAGGAACTGTCAGTGAATTGTAATGAAAATAAATACTTCTCATATTATTATTCGAGCTTAAAATATTGATCATTATTTCAGGTAGGGCAATTAACAGTTGGATAGGGGAAAAGATAATAAATATCCCATATTGAAGCAAAAGTCTTCCAAGATATAGCCAGGTTTCGTTTTTTGTAAAATACCCGGCAATAAGAAGTGGGTTTTTAATTAATCCGATAAAAACATTTTTAGGAGAGTCACCAAAATCGTCGAAATATTTTAGAGCAAAATGAGTCTCCTGGCGAAAATAGGGGATGATGTAACTAACTGATATGACAAAAAAAATCAGTCCGGAGATTATTAAAAATAATGACCACTTTTTTTCTTTATTAAATAAAAATAAATACATCCCGAAAAATATAATTACCAATCCTGTGTGCTCTTTTGTTAAAAGCGCCAAAAAAACAAATAAAATCATAAGCCAATACTTTTTAACTAAAGAAAAATAAATCATAAAAAGTAGAAATGTCGTCGCCAATGTCACTGGATGAAAATCAAAAAGATTGGCCCGCTCAACTGGAAAAAAAAGCAAATATAAAACTGTCATTATCAGGCCGATTTTTTTATCTTTTAAAATCTTATTAGCTATTAAATATACGGCTAAAGCGCCCAAACCAAGGACCACTGATTGAATAATAAGTAGTGTTTCAAACCCGCTGTGAACTTTATAAAAAGGTGAAAGTATAGCCAGAATCGGATCAAAATGAACAGCCAGTCGGGAGATATTTTTGCCAAAGTCTTGATTTGTCATTTCAAGAAATTTTCCCTGGCTGGTGTTATAAACCACCTGATTCATAATCCCTAAGTCAAAGTAATGAGACTGCAAAGTATACACCTTGCGGATGGAAAGAAATGAAAATAAAGAGATATAGACTAAAATAAAAAACGCCAATATGATTTTATTTATCATATAAAAATTTTATTACTTATTACCAGAATGAAACTTCTCGTGAATCTCTTTTAACCTTAGGTTGGTAACATGGGTATATATCTGTGTTGTTGAAATATTTTTATGCCCAAGCATCTCCTGAACCGAGCGGATATCTGCACCATGAGAAAGTAAATCTGTAGCGTAGGAATGTCTAAGTACATGGGGGCCGATACGAAAAAGTATGCCGGCTTTTTTTCTGTATTTATCAATCATTCTTTCAATTGACCTGACAGACAACCTCAGTTTTTCATCAGTTAATCCTTCACGTGACTTTGGGCCGGAATAACGGATAAAAAGCGCACGATAGGGGTCTTTTCGCAGATTGAAATATTTTTGCAGCCAGTCTTTGGCGTTTTTGGATAAAAAAACCACCCTAGCTTTACCACCCTTACCAATAACACCAAATTCTCCCGAGTCCAAATTGACCTGTTCACGGTTTAACCCTACCAGTTCTGATACACGAAGACCGGTCGAAAATAAAACTTCAAGTATGGCCCGATCCCTTATACCGATGATGTCTTTTGTTTCAACTGCCTGAAAAAGTTTTTCCAAATCATCAGATTCTAGAAACTTTATATTTCTGTCTCTTTGCTTACCCAGTTCAATCATCTCAGGTGAAATAACAGACATTTTTTGTTTTACTAGGTAACGGAAAAAGGATCGGAGAGCTACAAGAAAATAAGTCTGTGTCTGTCTTTTTAAAGCCCCTTTAAATGGATTTTTATACTCATGGGAGATATATAAACGGAAGTTTCTTATAATATTTTCATCAATCTTTTCCACCTCAAAATCTTTTTCTTTGGATTTTTGATTTTCTCTTAAAAGCCAACTCTGAAAGAACTGCAAGTAATAGCTATACATCCTGACCGTCTTCACCGAAAGGTTTTTGTCCAACTCGCAGTATTCAAGAAATCTAAGTACAGCTTCTTTTATCCCCATATATTAAATATTAAACGACATTATAAAAAATTTCAAATAAGAAGATAAAATATTATTAGTCACATATTCAATAATTTTGTGTTATAATTGAAGAAGTTTAGGAGATAAACCTGCTTGAATTTGTTTCGATACGCACGATTTTCTTCAAAAAAAATCTAACCTTTCGAATTTTCAAGACTCTTAAAATTAAGACGGTTATGAACAATATATAAATATATTTGGGCTGTCTTAAGGAAAGCAATGCAGATACTTATAGTTCTATATTAGTAATCAAGAAAGAGCGGTAATTCGAGCAGATTTATTTCTTTAAAGAAACTACCTATTTGGCAAAAAATGTGTTATAATTTAGCTAGATTGTAAGATTCTTGTATTAAGTAAAAATATATAAGCTCTTCCTATTAACTTTAATGTTTTAATAAGAGCTTGCTGGCTCTTACCTTCTATTTTTATCAATTTATTTTTGTATTTTATGTATACTCGTCGTCCAAGTTATTCATCCGGTAATGGCAGTTTTCGAAGACCAAGTCGTGTTAACCGTTTTAGGAGATTTGGCAGAAGGGAAACTCCAGCCGGCGTTGTTCACTCTTTTATTAGAAGAGCTTCTGTAAAACAAGAAATAATGAGTGAGCCGACTGCGGCTATGAAAGTCTGTGAACTACTAATCAGCAAACGACTTATAGAAAATATTACCGGTCGCGGCTATATCGACCTTATGCCGATTCAGGAAAAAGCCATTCCGGCTATTTTACAAGGCAAAGATATAATAGGTATTGCCAATACCGGTATGGGTAAAACCGCTGCTTTTTTGATCCCAATCATCGAAAATATTATTAAAAATCCGTCATACCATGCTCTTATTATCACTCCAACCAGAGAACTAGCGCTTCAAATCCAGGGAGAGTTTCGCCAGTTTACCAAACATATCCGGGCCTATAGCACTTTTTGTATCGGTCAGTCGTCAATGCGCAACCAAATCTATGAACTACGGAGAAATCCACATTTAGTCGTCGGCACACCGGGCCGTTTAAAAGATTTAATTGAAAGACGGATTCTTAAACTTTCGCTTTTTAATATGATTGTTCTTGATGAGGCTGACCGGATGCTGGACATGGGATTTTTGCCTGATATTAAACATATTATTTCTTTCCTGCCCCAAAAACGCCAATCGCTTTTTTTCTCGGCCACAGTTTCTCAGGAAATCAACCGTCTGATTCAATCATTTGTAGTTAATCCTATTACGATTTCTGTAAAAACCAACGAAACCGTCGCTAACGTTCGTCAGGACGTCGTCCGTATCAAACCGGGTCAGACAAAAATGGATGTCTTACAGGAACTTTTAGGTCAGGATGAGTTTAAAAAAGTCCTGGTCTTTGGCAGAACTAAAAGGGGAGTGGAGAGATTAAGCCGGGATCTTTATCAAAAGGGCTTAAAGATAACCTCAATTCACGGCGATAAACCCCAGTCCAAAAGACAACAGGCAATCAGGATGTTTAAAGAAGACGTCGTCAAAATTTTAGTGGCAACCGATGTGGCTGCCCGAGGACTGGATATCTCAAATATCACCCATGTCATCAACTATGATCCGCCGGATTCCTATGATGATTACATTCATCGCATCGGCCGGACAGCAAGAGCCAACAAAGAAGGTGTGGCTTTAACTTTGATAGAAGAATAAACGAAACCATAATAAATTTATGCGAGTTTGACTAGTTTATATTTTTGCGATCCCAAATTAATCTTTTCAGCGTAGGCAAAAATATCTTCTCCACCATAAGGTTTCTTTCCTTCTCTTTTTTTAAGCAAGTCAAAACAGGCCTTATCAATTGCCACCGGGTCGGTCGAAGCAAAAATTCCAAGATCTTTGTAAATCGGTTTCATTTTCCGCCCATCGCAGTCACAGTCTTTAGTTATATCAAGGGCAAAAGAAATATGAATAAACTGTTTGTTTTGATTGGCAGCTAAAGCATACTCAGCGGTCCGCTCCCTGAAATCCTTACCCATAAACAAAGTCCGTATTTTTGACCAGTGAATCGACTCGCCGTCTTTTAGATTAACCTTACTGTGTAATTCTGTTTTGCCTCGGCCTGATGCAAATCCAAGCCCAAGCATTTTTATCGCTCCGCCAAACCCGGACATTATGTGACCCTTAAAATGAGTCAAAACAATAACTTGATTTTTATTAGCTAATTTTCTGGCGATCTTACAGTCTTTGAAATGTTTTCCGTTTTTTATTTTTACTAAAACATGATCAAATCCATTCTCGCCGTCGGCAACAACAAACGGAATTTGAGTGAATCCATGGTCTTTAGCCACCTTCAAATGCGAAGCGGCATTTGATCTGAAACCAATCGGCGCCTGATTTGTCTCAATATAATAAGTCTTGATTTTTTTGCTTTTTAAATATTTGATTATTTCTGAAAAATTTTCCGGCCTGATGAAAGTTATGTTTCTCGGATTACCAGGATGGATTTTAAGCGGAATCTCTTTTTCCAGTTTAATATTATTTACGCTAATTACTTTTTTTAAAAGCTTCAAGGCAATCTCAGGAACTTCTTTTATATTATTTTCATCAACCGGATGAAAAAATACTTTTGGTTTCATAGGAGTATCATTTTAATTAAAAATTTCTTCAATTTCCTCAATAGTGATATCCTCAATTGTTTTTAAGGCTTCTTGGGCTACAAACATATATTCTTTTTTAGGTAAGATGCTAGCCAGTTGTTTAAATCCAAATTTTTCAACGAGCGTTTTGATCAGAAGAGCAATTTCCTCAATAGTCAAACGAAGGAAGATAGTATCGACAATAACTTTATTCGGAAAGGTCTTTAACATATCGAAAAAAAGACCGACTTGTTTTGATTTTGCATTTATCAAGATTAAACCGATAATAGTCTGTATATCTCTATTTATCTGCTCTATTTTGCTAAATGTATAATTCAAATCTTTTTCTTTAAGAGTATTTTTTGTCAAGTTATTGGATATATGCTCGGCAATTTTTTTGTAATGTTGAATAATATTGGTAAACCCGCTACCGGCCAGTGGTGAGCCAATAAGATCCGTGTCTCCAAAGAAAAAAATATTGTCAACGGCGGTTTTTTTAACCTCGCCCATCGGTATTACTCCATAAACTTCCCTAACCATTTTTTTACCTTTTAATTCGTTTTTTAAATAACAGTTTTTTATTTGATATTGGTGAATTGGTTTTAAAACTTTTGGGTCGATGCTTTCTTTCAAATATTGGAACGTATATATAAGAGTTTGATTCTCGGTTATTGGGAATGTCTCAAGCCAGTTTATTGGATAATCGGAAGTCATTATCTCGCCAATATAAATATCTTTATTCTTTAAAGAAACATCATATATACCTCCATAAACAGGATAATAAAAAATTTTATTATATAACTTATATCTTGTTGTTAAAGTAGAGTCTACACCAGAGCAATCAATAAGCAGACGAGTCGAAAAAACTCCTTTTTTAGTTTTGATAGTTAGATGACTGTCGTTTTTTTCAGCAATATCCAAAAAATCGCAATTTTCCATTATCTTTGATTGATTGTTTTTGATCGTTTTTTCAAAAAAATTTAAAATCGCTTTATCGTCAACAGTCACGGCTTTGTCATAAAGATAAAATTTATCTTTATTTAGAAATTTGAAATAACATTTATCAAAACGTACTGAAATAAATTGTTCTAATCCGGCATCTCTGACAATAGCTTCTTCTGTGGTCCATGTTTTATGCTCTTTTTTTATCTGACCTTTTTCAATGACAAGAATGTTGTGTTTTTTTGAAAGTTCACTTCCTAGGCTTAGACCTGCCAATCCTGCGCCGATAATAATCACGTCAAAATTTTCCATATTTTATGAATAATTATAAGAAATCAAAAAAAATTTACAATTTAATCCTTATAGCCCTAACAGTATTCTTAAATACGTGAATGATATAATTAAGAACAAATAATGAATAAAACAATTATATTAGGCGTAACAAGCGGTATTGCGGCATATAAATCTCTTAATTTAGTAAAAGAATTACGCAAAGTCGGTATTGATGTTTTTATTATCATGACAAAACACGCTTCAAAAATGGTCCCACCTACTGATTTCGAGAAGATATCCGGACATAAGGTCGCTATCGAACTTTTCGAAAAAGGATTTGGTTATAAAAGCGTCTTACAGTCAAGGGTAGTTGATCATATAGCGCTGGCTGATAAAGCAAATGTAATGGTTATCGCTCCCGCAACAGCCAATGTCATTGCAAAACTTGCCCACGGTATAGCAGATGATTTTTTAACAACCACGGCTTTAGCAGTAACTGCCCCTATTATTATTTGTCCTTCAATGAACGCGAATATGTGGAATAATCCCGTTGTTCAAGAAAATATTACCAAATTAAAACAACGAGACTATCACATAGTTGAACCGGAAATAGGCATGCTTGCTTGTGGATATAAAGGGATTGGCAGACTTGCTGATGTAAACACTATTAAAGAAGAAGTTTTAGACAAACTTAACTATACGAACTCTCTTCGAGGAAGGAAAATCATCATAACTGCAGGAGGAACGATGGAAAAAATCGATGATATTCGTTATATAACCAACCGAAGCTCTGGGAAAATGGGAATAGCAATAGCAGAGGAATGTTATATGAGGGGAGCAGATGTGCTCCTTCTTCGGGCGAAAAATTCTGTTAAACCACGATATCTCATTAAAGAAAAATTATTTACATCTGCCGAGGAGTTGTCGTTGTTGGTAAAAAAGTATGTGAAAAGCTATCAGTATTTTTATCATGTGGCCGCCGTATCGGATTTTATTGTCGAAAATAATATAAAAGGTAAACTACCGAGCAAGTTTCCTATTACTATTCGTTTGAAACCTCAAATAAAAATACTTGATGAAATTAAAAAATTAAATCCAAAGATTCGTTTAATTGCATTTAAAGCAGAATATATATCTTGTAGGGAAAAATTGATTCAGGTCGCACTGCATCGATTAAATGAATCTCATGCCGATGCCATCATCGCGAATGATGTGAGTATGAATGATCGTGGCTTTGAAGTTGACACAAACGAGGTATACATTATTTTATCCGACGGCACGACAAAACATTTATCATTAACGTCAAAAAGAAAAATTGCCAAGAATATGGTTGGTTATATAGACAACAACTTACCTCTTATTAAGGAATAATCGCAGTTGCTGTTTTATATTTACTTTTCCGTCAATATCATTGCTCACTATATCGTAATCTATTTGAGGCGTGTCGAAGTTCATACACATCTTTCTTGCATATTCTAAATCGAGAGGATAATCTTTTCTTTGTGCAAGACGAGTTTCTCTTATGGTTTTATTCGTTTGGACAAGAATAAATCTCGCTCCAAGAATTTGATTTATAAATAGTTTCCTATATTTCTCTTTTATGAATGTTTGGGCTATAGCTATTTTCTTGTATTTGACTGTTAATTGTCGAGACCTTTTTATAATATTCTGGAAAAATACATCTCTCATAACATCTGTGATGACGGTTTTTATATTAATTGCATCTTTCATATCATTAGGTAAGCTTATATCCCCATCATAAAGATAAAAATCAAAATGTTCTTGGAGCACCTTCCCGACAAACGTCTTTCCTGCTCCAGGAAGACCAAATAAGACAATCACTTGCATGAAGAAATTATACCATGGGTAGACCTCTTATCATTTGTTATAATTTTGTCTATGAATTGGTTATTTTTTGCTATATTAAGCGTCTTGGGAAGTGCTGTCTCCAATATCTTAAGAAGAGTGATTATGAAAGGCGACAAAAGCGATGCGTTGGCAACGGTTATCATCTTTCAGTTTATGGGATTTGTAATGATGTTGGTTTTTGCCTATTTTCATGGATTTTCACTTCCGCCACTAACCACATATCCTATTCATTTCATTGCTCAGGCAGTTTTGTGGGGATTATCATCACTTCTTCTTTTTAAAGCCTCAAAAAGTCTCGAGGCGTCGGAGGTAACTATTATATCCACGGTCTCATCTGTCATCACCATCATCACTGCCGTAATTTTCCTACACGAAGTTTTCAACATATCACGACTAATAGGCGTCATCCTTATTTTGGCATCGGTTATTTTTGTATCATTCCAGACTAGGAAAATGCGCCTGAATAGAGGAGTTCTATATGCATTAGGCTCCAGCTTCTGTTCGGGGATTGCGATAACCAATGATACTTTTATTCTCCAGAAAACCGATGTTTACTCAATGCTTGTGATTGGTTGGCTGACACCAAGTATATTTTTAGCCATCACGAGTCCAAAGACAGTAAAGAAACTGGGTTATTTTTTCCATAAAAAACGCTTCATAAAAATATTTTTATTGACATTTTTTTACTCGCTAGGAGGTCTTGCTTTTTATCTGGCAATTACCACGGGAGGGCAGGCTTCACGAGTTGCTCCCATTAGTCAGATATCAATTATTGCCACCATCATTATTGCTGTTATATTCCTAAAAGAACGGGATCATCTTGTAAAAAAATTCATTGCCGCGGTTTTTGTAATGATCGGCGTACTGCTTTTGAGATAATGGTCTTTTTGTGAAAACGGACCGTGGGTTTACACTGTAAATAATTTATTAAATTTACAGTGATAAAGTTGGAACTTTTTTAAGCTTTGATTGCAATCATACTAATCTCTACTTTAGCATTTAAAGGAAGTTCTTTTACACAAACTGTTTCACGTGCGGGATAAGGTTCAGCCATGTAACTACCATATATTACATTTATTTTTCCATAATAAGACATATTAGTTACATAAATTGTTGTTTTAACAACTTCATTAAAAGTAACACCAGCTTTTTCAAGAACATTTTTTAAATTTTTCATTACTTGATGGGTTTGTTCTTCAATTGTTCCATTAAGTAGTTTTCCATCTGGAGTAAAATGAATTTGTCCTGAGGTAAATATCATTTTACCATTAATTATCGCCTGAGAATAAGGACCGACAACTTTTGGAGATTTGTTTGTTTCTATTTTTTGTTTCATAAGTTCTTATTATAGAATTAATTCCTAATAGCTCCAACTCTGCTCTGTATTTTACACCTTAGAGGTGTGAATACTTCGTCAAGGCTTCGTTGGGTGAATCCCGCTTTCTCCAGATTTAATCGAGATTCGGCGAGGCGAAGGCGAATTTTCACGGACACTCACTAAAGGCGATGTTTATTTTGACAGGCTGATATTGATCTTATAGCCCATCACTTCTGCCATTTTTTCCAAAAATCCAAGCGAAGGATTGACATTACCGGCCTCAAATCGGGCAATAGCTGATTGTTTTGTGCCGATTTTTTGGGCTAATTCTTTTTGGGTTATTCCCTTTTTGA
>Ga0265292_1000310_pt1 | contig 80020 bp, 83 predicted proteins | sample Munlanlewell296A_FD_189080 | JGI IMG/M metagenome (GOLD analysis project Ga0265292, IMG submission 189080) | Leachate microbial communities from a municipal landfill in Southern Ontario, Canada - Leachate well 296A | ecosystem: Engineered > Solid waste > Landfill > Unclassified | place: Canada...
AACTGCGGAATATTTTTTAAGGGGAGTTTGATTATTTGGGCCGATTTGGAGGTAATAATTACCTGTTCGATTTTGGGAGTGACCATGACCGCGGCCGCCAAAGTTCCGGTTTTAGCATTAATGACCGCCGCTTTGACTCCCTTACCCGCTCTTTTTTGAACCGGGAACAAATGAATGGGTGTTCTTTTGCCCAAGCCGTGTTCGGAAATGGTCAGGATGTCCCTAAAGACCTTCCGCCTTTTGTCTTTGGGGAATTTTTCTTTGCCGGGGAAGACCGCCATGCCGATAACAACGTCCCTTCGACTTTGCTCAGGGCCATGGCTTTCCCCGAGTTTGATTCCCGCCACCCCGGTGGTGGCCCTGCCCATAGGCCGGACGTTTGCTTCGGGGAAACGGATGGATTTGCCGTTTTGGGTAAGCAAAATTACATGGCTTTCGCCAAAGGTTAAAGCCACCGAAACCAAAGAATCACCCGTTCTTAGTCTGATGGCAATTAAGCCCGAGGCCCTTAAGTTTTCATAGTCTTTAAGTCTCGTCTTTTTTATTATTCCCAGTGAGGTTGACATGATAATGTGCTTGGCCGTGGTCTCTTTCCCCAAAGGCAATATCGACCTTATTTCTTCATCCTGCTCGAGGTTTAAGAAATTGACCAAGGCCTGCCCCTTTGCCTGTCTTGAGGATTCGGGAATTTCCCAGGCTTTGGTGCCGAAGACCCGGCCTTTGTTGGTAAAGAATAAAATCATGTCATGCGTGGTCGCCGAGACCAAATGTTCGATCTCGTCTTCGTCTTTGGTGGCCATGCCGGTGACCCCTTTCCCTCCCCTTCTTTGCGCTTTATAGGAAGAAGCGGATAAGCGTTTGATATAGCCCGTTTGGGTGACGGTAATTAAAGTTTCTTCTTTGGCGACCAAATCCTCTTCGGAAAATTCGCCGATTCTGGATTTATAGATTTTTGTTCTCCGGGCATCGCCGTATTTTTCTTTGACTTCCCCTAATTCCCTGACGATAATTTCCAAGACCTTTTTGGGTTCTTTTAAGATGGCCGTTAATTTATCAATAAGCTTTTTTGTTTCTTCGTACTCTTTTTCTATTTTCTCTCTTTCCAAAGCCGCCAGGCGCCGCAGCTGCATATCCAAAATGGCCGTGGCCTGGATTGCCGATAATCCGAATTTTTTAATCAGATTTTCCTTGGCGTCTTCTTGGGTTTTCGAGGCTCTGATCGTTTTGATGACCGCGTCCAGATTATCCAGGGCAATTTTCAGGCCTTCCAAAATATGGGCTCTTTTTTTGGCTTCGGTTAAATCAAAGATGGTTCTCCGTGTGATGACCTTTTGTCTGTGCTTGACGTATTCGGATAGAATCTGCTTCAGGTTTAAGGTGTGGGGAGTGCCGTCAACCAGGGCGACAAAATTGGCGGGGAAAGTGGTTTGGAGTTTGGTGTGTTTGTAGATATTGTTTAAGACCGACTTTGGTTTGGAATCTCTTTTTAAGTCAACCACGACCCGCATGCCGTCCTTGTCCGATTCGTCCCTCAAATCCGCGATGCCGTTTACTTTTTTATTTCTGACCAAATTGGCAATCTTGACCACCAATTCCGCTTTATTGACCTGATACGGAATTTCCGAAATTATTATTTGCTGTTTGCCTTTCGTACCTTCCGTTATTTCCGCAATTCCTCTGACGACTATTCTTCCTCTTCCCGTCGCGTAGACTTCCCGCAAACTTTCCGCGTCGTAGATGGCTCCCCCTGTGGGAAAATCGGGTCCGGGAATAAAATTGACCAACTCGTTTATGGTGATATCGCTTTCAAAGTTAACCGCGGTCGGATTGACTTCCTTTTCGCTTAAGGCTTTTTCTTCCCCTGAAGCAACGAGGTTAATTTTTTTGATCACAAAATCCGCCTGTTCTTCCTGTTTCCCTTCCTCTTTGATGACTCTGCCTTTGCTTATCATGGCCACGATGGCGTCGATGACCTCCTTGAGGTTATGGGGGGGAATCTTGGTGGCCATACCGACGGCGATTCCTTCGGAGCCCATCAAAAGCAAATTGGGCAGAAGCGCCGGAAGATAGACGGGTTCCTTTAAGGTGGCGTCGAAATTATCAATCATATCTACCGTTTCCTTTTCGATATCCGCCAAAAGCGGGTCGGCGATTTTGGCAAGTTTAGCTTCTGTATAACGGTGAGCGGCGGCGGGATCACCATCCACGGACCCAAAGTTTCCTTGGCCTTTTATCAAAGGGTATCTCATCGAAAAATCCTGAGCCATACGGACCATAGCGTCGTATACCGCCATATCTCCGTGGGGGTGGTATTTACCTAATACTTCTCCGACTATTTTGGCCGATTTGGAAAAGGCAGAGGTTGAATGAAGACCTAAGAGGTGCATGGCGTAAAGAATTCTTCTATGGACCGGCTTCAAGCCGTCTTTGACATCCGGAAGAGCGCGGGCAACGATAACACTCATGGCATAATCGAGGTAGCTTTTTGAGAGTTCTTGGGTTATTTCTGCGGGTTGTACTTTACCGATATCCACCTTCATATTTTACCCTTTTGAGCTTGGGTTGACAAGGAGAAGAATGCGGCCCACCCACTAGGTGGGCGACAATTTGGACGATCTTTGATTTCAGCGGTAAACGTCCCTGCGATGTTTGATTTTTAGCGTTTTACCCCATCTTTTTTCTGCGTAAGTTTTTAGAGAGATAGTTGGTTCGAGTTTTGTTTTTTCCGCTTCTATTCCATCAAGAGAATCTTCAACCTTTTCTTTTATGGTTTTTCTGATATTCATGTTTTTTAATAACAACTTTTTTGAGTGCTTATGTCAATAGCCGGAAATTATTGACAAGAAGAAGAAGTAGAAGTAAACTTCTCGGCAAGATGGCCAATTGCGAAGCTTTTAAAGAATATGATTGTAAGGTTTTGGAAAAAATAGGAGCGAAAGACATTTCCTGTATAGCAACTCCTGGATACGATGATAGTTTTTGTATCATTAATAGAGTGGCAAAAAGGACTTTATCAAAAAATGAGTTGTTGAAAAAATTTGCCGAGTTGGCCCGTATGGTTACGCAAAAACGTCGTTAATTTTTATTTTCCAATAAACTGAATTATAAAAGGGGCGATGAGGAGGGCGACGATTTGAACAATCTTCATCATTGGGTTTAGGGCCGGACCCGAAGTATCCTTTAAAGGATCTCCAACAGTATCTCCAACAACGGCGGCTTTATGGGTATCCGATCCTTTTCCGCCCATGTTTCCGTCCTCAATATATTTCTTGGCGTTATCCCAAGCCCCGCCGGTATTGCACATAAAGAAAGCCAGCATCAGGCCCACCGCTACCACTCCCCCCAAAAATCCACCCAGGGCTTCGGCGCCAAGAAAGCCTACGACAATGGGCATGAGAACAACAATCGCAGCCGGAACGACCAACTCTTTCTGAGCGGCACCGGTAACGATGGCTATCGCTTTTGAATAATCGGGCAAAGCTTTTCCTTCCATTATTCCTTCTATGGTTCTAAACTGCCGTCTGACTTCCTCAACAACTTGGAAAGCGGCCCGGCCGACGGAGCCGACCAGTCTGGATGAAAACAAAAAGGGCAAAGCACCGCCCAAAAGCAAACCGATAAAAACTTTGGGAACAGCAATGTCAATTGAAGATAAACCGGTGGCTTCAAAGTAAGTGGCAAATAAAGACGAGGCGGCGACGGCGGCGGAACCTACCGCAAAGCCTTTGGTCAGGGCCTTGGTGGTATTTCCTACCGCGTCCAGTTTCCCCGTTACTTCGGGTGCTTTTCCTCCCAGCTTTGCCATCTCGACCATACCCTGAGCGTTATCTGAAATCGGACCAAAAGTATCCAAGGACATAATTATTCCCGTTGTGGCCAGCATTCCCATACCGGCCAGTGAAATTCCGTAAAAACCTAAGAAGAAGTAGCCGGCAAAAATGGTAGCGGCAATAATTAAAACGGAAAAGAATGTCGATTCCATACCGATAGAGAGTCCGGAGATAAGATTTGTTCCCGCCCCGGTTTGTGAGGCTTTGGCAATGGCCACCACCGGTTTTTCTCCCGGACCGGTATAATATTTGGTTAAATATAAAAGAGCAAGCATTGAAATAATTCCGGATACGGCGGCATAGCCGGCCCGGGGTTCTCTGAGAAGGAAAACGGCCAAAGCCATAAAAATAATTATTGCGGCAACGGCCGAAATCACGAAACCTCTGATTAGGGGATTAAGGGGATTTTCCCTTTCGCTTCTGGCTTTAACGAAAAAAGTTCCCAATATCGAAGCCAGTATCGCTCCGGAGCGGGCCAAAAGCGGGAAAACAACCCCTTTTAGTCCGAATAATTGACCGCCCAAGATCATGGCTGCGACAATGGTTAATGCATACGATTCAAAAACATCGGCCGCCATACCGGCGCAATCCCCCACATTATCGCCGACATTATCGGCAATGGTCGCCGGATTTCTCGGGTCATCCTCGGGAATTCCTTTTTCTATCTTTCCGACCAGGTCGGCTCCGACATCGGCGGCTTTGGTGAAAATTCCCCCGCCGACTCTCATAAAAAGAGCCAAAAGAGCCGCGCCAAAACCATATCCGACCAAGACGGAAGTTGCGCTCTTGGCTACGGCATCGGCTCCCAAATGAATAAAGGAAAAGTAAGACCACATATAGATAATCGATACACCCATAAGTCCAAGTCCAACTACAAGCATTCCGTTGACGGTTCCCGCGCCGAATGAAGATCTTAAAGCACCAGACAAACCTTTAATGGCGTTGTTGGCAGTACGGACATTGGCTCTGACCGCTATCCACATGCCGAAATAACCGATTAGGGCACTAAAGACTCCACCCATCAGAAAGGTCAAGGCAATCTCTTTTCCGAGGGTGAATGCGATGATAATTGCCAGGACAATCATAACCGGAAAGACAACGCTAAATTGCTTTTTGAGATAGCTCATGGCACCGTCCCTGACGGCACGGCCTATTTGTTGAAGTTTTTCCGACCCTTCCGGATCCTTCAGGACACTTTTGGCCATGTAAACTCCATATCCTAAAGCAAACAAAGCTGTAATGGGGGCAACAAAAAGGGCTATTAGTTGTATATCCATGCAAGAATTTTAAGATAGCATCTTTATATTTTCAATAGGTAAACTTGTCCCACCTAGTGGGTGGGACAGTGGTACAATAAATTGAATCATGTCTTTACCCAGAAAAGTACCTCTCGTTACAGGGGAGATTTATCATATCTTTAATCGTGGGATTGACGGAAGGGTTACTTTTGCCAATACCAACGAATATCTTAGGGCTTATCAAATAATGAAATATTACCGGTTTTCTTCTCCATTGTTGAAACTGTCCAAATTTCTGAAAGTTAGTGATTCCAAAAGACTAAAGTTGCAAGAAACTTACCAGGGGCAAAAACTCATTTCAATTATCTCTTATTGCCTTATGCCAAATCATTTCCATTTATTGGTTCAACAGGAAGTGGACAGGGGGATTTCAAAATTTTTAAGTCAATTTCAAAATAGTTATACACGATACTTTAATACTAAAAACGAAAGAGTTGGTCAGTTATTTTTGGACAATTTCAAAAATGTATTAGTTGAGGGTGAAGAGCAATTTTTACATTTATCCCGCTACATCCATCTCAATCCCTATTCTTCTTCAGTTGTTAGCAGTTTAGAAGATCTGTATAAATATGAGTGGTCGTCGTTGGGTGAATACCTGGGGGAAAGCGACGATTTTATTTGCGATAAGGAATTAATACAGTCGCAATTTAAGAAAAAAGAAAGCTACAAAAATTTTATTTCCAATCAGGCCGAATATCAAAAAGAACTTAAAACAATTGAAAATCTGCTTATTGACGAATGTCCCACCTACTAGGTGGGACATTTTAGATATCCAGATTGGCCATCTTGGCGTAGGTTTGGATAAATTTCTTCCGGGGGGGAACTTCCTCTCCCATCAGCATTTCAAACATTTTTCCCGCCGCCTCGGCGTCTTCGACCGTAATTTGCTTCAAGATTCTGGTTTCGGGATTCATGGTTGTTTCCCAAAGCTGAGCGGGATTCATTTCTCCCAAACCTTTATACCTTTGAATAGTGTATTTTGTTTCCCGGTTGCCTTTTAAAATTTGCGCCTGTTCCTCGTCTGTGTAGGCGTAGTGGATTTTTTTGGCAATGGTGATTTTATAAAGCGGGGGCAGAGCCGCATAAAGATAGCCTCTGGTGATCAGTTCGGGCAGGTGCCGGTAAAAAAGCGTTAAAAGCAGACTTTTGATGTGGCCTCCGTCGACATCGGCATCGGTCATCATGATTATCCGATGGTAGCGGATTTTGTCGTAATTTAACGAGTCTCCGATTCCGGCACCGAGGGCGATGATAAGGTTTTTTATTTCCTCCGATTTCACCAGTTTATCCAGATGCGCTCTTTCGGTGTTTAAAATTTTGCCGCCTAAAGGCAGTATCGCCTGATAGCTCCTGTTTCTCCCTTGTTTCGCGCTCCCGCCGGCACTAGGACCTTCTACTATATATAGTTCGGAGATAGACGGATCCTTGCTTTGGCAATCGGCGAGTATCCCCGGCAGAGTTCCCCCTTCAAGGGCCCCTCTCCGTAGGACCGCGTCTTTGGCGGCTCTGGCCGCCAGTCTGGCTTTTGCGGCCAAGCTTACTTTTTCCATTATCTTCCTGGCCTCGACAGGGTGCTCCTCAAAATACATATCAAGTCCCTCTTTGACCGTAGTTGAGACAAAACCCATAACTTCGGGGTTGTTGAGTTTGGCTTTTGTTTGCGACTCAAACTGCAAAGCTTCGGAAGGCATTTTGATATAGACAACCGCGGTCAAACCCTCCTTCATGTCCTCCCCCGTTATAGATTCGTCTTTTTGGTTGCCGTTGCCATTGCCGTTTTGCCTTTTGACGTAGTCGGTGACGGACCGGGTCAGTGCCGTCCTAAAACCGGTGACATGGGTTCCTCCGTCTATGGTATTGATGCCGTTGACAAAGCCTTTGACGTTTTCGTTGTACGAGTCGGTGTATTGGATGGCAACTTCGCAGGAGATTGTACCGTTGTCTTTGGAAATGTAAATAACATCCGAAATTTTATTTTTGTTTCTATTTGAATGTTCAACCAGCGATTTAATCCCTCCTTCAAAGTAATAATTCGTTTCTTCGTCTTTTATTTCGTCCAATAAACGGAAAGAAAGCCCTGCCACAAGATATGCCCTGTCCTTAAGAAGGCTTTTCACTTTATTGCTTTCAAAAGGAATGCCATTAAATACTTTTTTGTCCGGATAAAAAGTGGTTAAAGTTCCGGTTTGGCCCTCCCCGAGTTTTACGTTCCAAATTGCAGGAAACCAGTCGTCCAAATGTTTTTGTGTGGCCAAAGAAACTTTTTTAATGGGTGTTCCTTCTTTGTATTCCTGATAATAGGCTTTGTTGTTTCTTAGTACCACAACCCGGAAATAAGAAGAAAGGGCATTGACAACCGAAGCCCCGACTCCGTGAAGCCCTCCCGAAATTTTGTAAGCCCCTCCGCCGAATTTTCCTCCGGCATGGAGTTTCGTCATCGTCAGTTCAAGAGCGGAAACACCGGATTTGTGTTTATCGACAGGTATCCCCCTGCCGTTATCTTTGACTGTGGCGGATCCGTCTTTGTGCAGTGTTACCCAAACGGTATCGGCAACTCCCGCAAAACTTTCATCAACAGAGTTGTCCACGATTTCCCTTACACATTCGTGAAGACCACGGCTGTCAGTTGAGCCGACGTACATTCCCGGCCTTTTTCTGACGGGTTCCAAACCTTCCAAGAGTTGAATTTCTTTGGCTGTATACTTGTTTTCATCAGTCATAATATACTTAAATTATACCTTAGTTTAGCTTCATTTAATAGGGTCAAACGAGGTTAATTGCCATGTTGGCGAGCTGTAAATTGACGTTTCCGTTTGCTTTGAGATTATTTAAAGTTCTTGTCAGAACTTCGATGTTTTTGCCGATTTTTTCTTTATCGTCGGATTTCGTCAGTTTACCATGAAGATAAAAGATAATTTCTTGGACGAAATCTTTCGCCTCTCCCCTATTCTTGATATTGTCACAATACGCCAACTTTTCCCCAGTTGGTTTTTCCAAGAATTCTTCCGGTTTTTTATTTGCCATTTGCCATTTGTTATTTGTTATTTTTACGATCTGGCACCTGGAGATAATTGTCGGGAGGATTGCTGCTAAGTTGGCGGATGTTAGGATATAAAAGAGGTTTTCCTGCGGTTCTTCTAGATTTTTCAAAAAAGCGTTTTGGGCCGCTGCGGTTGCGTTTTCTATACTATTTATAATGATGGCCGTCGGTTCGGTGAGTTTTAAGGCGGTAAACTTTCCCAGTTCCCGCGTATCCCCGATTTTGACCAGCGGAAATTCCAAAATTTTTGCCCCGAGTTTTTTCGCGAGTTTTTCAACACTAGCCGCTGTTCCCTGGACGCTGTTACCTATTAGCAGATATGCATGCATTGCAAAATAAAGTTTATCATAGCATAATGAGAATATGCCTGCTCATGTTGCCCACACTTCCGCTTTAGACGGGGAAAATAACAAGACCCTGGTTGATATCCTTGTTTTACAGGGAGCGTTGAATGCGAAAAAAGCGGCAGCGGTCAAGCTCGATGAAATTCAAACGGGTACTTCACAGGAGTCTATTTTAATCGGTAAGAAATTTGTGGATGAAGAAAAACTTACAAAGGCGAAGGCCGTTTTTTATAATATTCCTTATGTCGATTTAACCAGCATGCCCGCCTATCCGGAAGCCATGGCCGTCTTGTCTCAGGACGTAGCCGAACGTTTTAAGGTTTTTCCCGTATCCATCGATAAAGCAAAAAAAGAATTGGTTTTGGCGATGGCCAATCCTGTAGATTTGGATGCAATTGAATTTATTGAACAGAAAACCGGCCAGATTGTAAAACCCGTAGCCGCCGAGCCTTCCAAAATTAAAGAATTTGCATCCACCAAATATTCTTCTTCCCTTTCGAAGGAAGTAACGGAGGCCTTGGGAGACGTGACCCCAGAGAAAGACCAGGTAAAAGTTATGAATATTGAAAAAGGAGGTTTTATCAAGGAAGAAAAAATTTCGGAGATTGTTTCGCATATTTTGGAGTTTGCCGTCCGGGCGCGGGCATCGGATATTCACATTGAGCCTCAGGAGGAAACCACCCGCGTCCGCTATCGAATTGACGGAATTCTGCAGGAAAAGTTGACCGTGCCTGAGGAAATCCATGAATCTCTGGTTTCCAGAATCAAAATATTATCCGGAATGAAAATTGACGAAAAAAGAGTTCCGCAGGACGGCAGATTTAATTTTAAAGCCAATGATGAGGATGTTGATCTTCGTGTCTCGTCTCTGCCTACTGCCTGGGGAGAGAAAATTGTCATGCGGCTACTTAAAAAAACGGGGGGTGTTCCCGGCCTCCAGGAGTTGGGCCTAAGGGGAAGGGGTTTAAAAAATCTGCAGGATGCAATTTTAAGGCCGCACGGGATAATATTAATCTGCGGCCCCACCGGATCCGGTAAGACCACCACTTTATACTCCATTATTTCGGTCATTAACACTTCCAAGGTAAACATTGTGACGTTGGAAGACCCCATTGAATACAAAATAGCGGGAGTCAATCAAGTGCAGATAAATCCGGCCGCAGGACTGACTTTTGCTTCGGGACTGAGGTCTTTTTTAAGGCAGGACCCGAATATTATTTTAGTCGGCGAGATAAGGGATCAGGAAACGGCCGATCTGGCTATTCAGGCATCTTTAACGGGACATTTGGTTTTTGCGACACTGCATACTAATGATGCTTCAGGAGCACTTCCCCGGCTTTTGGATATGGGGGCCGAACCATATCTTTTGGCCTCTTCCATGACCGCGGTTATTGCCCAAAGAGTTTTAAGAAAGATTCACGATAAATGCAAGGTTGCCTATGATCCCGACCCCAAAATTATCGAGGAAATGAAAAAAGTTTTAGGCAACCTCTGGCCTGCAAAAAAAGACATCAAACTTTATAAAGGTAAAGGAGACGCCGATTGCGGCAACTCCGGCTACTATGGGCGTTTGGGTATTTTTGAGGTCTTGCCTATCAGTGAACAAATAAGTAGACTGATATTGGAAAGAGCACCAAGCTCGTCAATTGAAAAAATGGCCAGGGAGGAAGGAATGCTGACTCTAAAACAAGACGGCTATCTGAAGGTTTTGGAGGGAATGACGGGTATTGAGGAAGTACTGCGTGTTGCTCAGGAATAATATGGATATCAAAAATTTATTTTTATGGATATAAGCAAAGCTTGAATCCACAAATTATATTTATGGATATAAAAAAATTATTACAAAATACTGTAGATGCTTCTGCGTCGGATTTGCATATTATTGCCGGTATTCCCCCGACCTTGCGTATTGACGGCGAATTGGTTTCACTGACAAACACCGAAGTTTTAACCGCCGATGTTGTTTCGGGATTGTTAAAGGAAATATTATCCGGCGAACAGCTGTCGAGACTTTTCGTGGACAAAGAAATTGATTTCTCGCTCCCCTTTTCGGATAAAGCCCGGTTTAGAGTAAATGTTTATACTCAAAAAGGAAGTGCAGCAGCAGCTTTTAGGAGAATTCCTATGGATATTCCGGAAATTGACTCATTGGGGATTCCTAAAATTGTCCGGTCTTTTACCGCTCTTAAGCAGGGCCTCGTTTTGGTTACGGGACCTACCGGACACGGAAAATCCACTACCCTGGCGGCACTGTTAAATGAGATTAATAAAAATAGAACTTGTCATATCTTAACCATTGAAGATCCTGTGGAGTTTATCTTTAGACCAATTAAGTCGATTATTTCTCAAAGAGAAATGAATTCCGATACCCACTCTTGGTCCACCGCCTTAAGGTCGGCCCTCAGGGAAGATCCCGATGTGGTCTTAGTGGGAGAGATGCGGGATAGGGAGACAATTTCTTCAGCCTTAACCGTGGCTGAAACCGGGCATTTGGTTTTTGCGACACTGCATACCAACTCGGCGGCTCAAACCGTAGACAGAATTGTCGATGTTTTCCCGGAGGAGCAGCAGGGGCAAATAAGGCTTCAGCTCTCCGGTGTTCTTGAGGGCGTGTTTTCTCAGAGACTTATTGCGGCGGTTCCCAAAGGAAGAGCCTTAGCGGGAGAAGTTATGCTCGGTACCAACGCGGTGAAGACTTCGATAAGGGAAGGAAAGACGCACATGATTGACGGAATTATTGAAACTTCCTACGAGGCGGGAATGATTACTTTGGAACAGTCTTTGGCTTCATTGGTTAAAAGCGGCAAGGTGACTCTTGAAACGGCTCAAAGCTGGTCTTTAAGACCCGAGGCTCTTAACAGGCTGGTCAGGAAATAATGCAAAGATTCAATTACAGAGCAAAAGACAAAAGCGGCAGGGTTGTGAGGGGTGAGGTTGAGGCCGAGACAATCAACGAAGCCGCCAAACTGGTTAGAAAACAGGGGTTGTTAGTTCTTGACTTGAATATCAGAAAAAGAAACCCACTGACGATAATTAATAGTTTTAAAGAAAGAATAAAGTCTGCCGATGTCACCGGGTTTACGAGGCAGTTGGCCACTATGGTCAATGCCGGGCTGCCGATTACCGACGCCTTAATGATTATCAGAAACCAATCCACGGGTGCTATGCAGAAAGTGACGGCCCAGATATTGCTTGATGTAGAAGGGGGGTCTTCTCTCTCGTCGGCTTTTTCCAAACACCCGAAGGTGTTTTCTCCTACCTACATTGCGCTGATAAAATCCGGTGAAGCGGGGGGGGTAATTGACAGGGTTTTTGTCAGACTGGCGGACAATATGGAGAAGGAGCAGGAATTTTCGGGTAAGGTTAAAGGCGCGATGATTTATCCGGTAATTGTAATTGTGGGCATGATCCTTGTGGCATTTGTGATGATGATTTTTGTTATTCCCAAACTCACCGCAATGTATACCGACTTTAATGCCGAGCTCCCTTTGCCCACCAAAATACTGATGGGGGTTTCATCTTTTGCCGTTAAGTTCTGGCCTGTTTTTATAGTTTTGATAGGGAGTGCGGTAATTGCTTATTCAGCCTATGCAAAAACAAAAAAAGGCAGAAGGAAAATCGACGAATTGATATTTAAAATTCCTATTTTAGGGCCGTTAAAACGTCAGATCGTATTGACCGAGTTGACCAGGACACTTTCTTTAATGGTGGGTTCCGGTGTGTCAATCTTAGACGGAATAAATATTACTTCGGGCGTGGTCGGTAATTCTTTGATATCCGAGGCCTTGGACGATGCTGCCGAAAATATTGAGAAAGGTTTTCCTATAGCCTATGCTTTTGCCAAACATCCGGAGGCTTTTCCTTTTATCCTTTCGCAGATGATATCCGTCGGAGAGGAGACGGGAAAAATGGAAGACGTGTTATCCAAAGTGAGCCATATATTTGAAGTGGAAGCAGACCTGAAAGTAAAAGCCCTGACCTCCGCCATTGAACCCTTGGTCATGATTGTTCTGGGCCTTGGAGTGGGATTTTTGGTGATCGCTATAATCTTGCCGATATATAACTTGACAAGTCAGTTTTAATGAAGAATACTTAAAAAGGACCCCACTACGTCCCGCAGCGGCGGGACTACGCGGGGCAAGGGAGGTGAAAGAATATTAAAAACAAATTTAATTTGGGTTTTACATTGGTGGAGCTTTTAATTGTTATTACTCTTTTGGGGGTTTTGGCGGTTGCAGTTTTGGCGGCCATCAACCCGCTTGAACAGGCAAACCGGGCCAGGGATGCAAAATACAAATCCGATTCAAGTCAGTTATTGTCTGCTATTGACCGGTATTTTGTCAGCAAGGACGAGTTTCCTTGGACGACGCTGGATCCTTTAATAACCAGTGATGATGAGCTGGTATTTGTTCCGGCGAACGATGAGTCAATCGGTATTTGCGGTGCTACTTGTTTGGTGGATGGTAATTTGATAATCAACAATGAATTGAAAACGGAATTTAGAAACAGGGACTTTGCAAAAGGTACTCCGACCTGGGATAAAATGATTTATGTCGGGAAAGCTTTAGGGGCGTCGGAATCTATTTATGTGTGCTATGTTCCGAAATCTAAATCCGAACGGGGAAAAGCGACAACAATTATTGCTGTAGGGAGCTCGGTTAGAACACCGGAAACGGCCGCTAATTGTGCATTAAAAACATATGCAAACTTAGCGGGTTCCTGCGTTACCTGTTTACCACAGTAAGATAGAGATGGTGCTTTTCTTGTTAGTCGGTTTGGTTGTGGGGTCTTTTGTCGCGGCTTTCACATATAGGTTGCCCAGATCGGTGTCTTGGGTAGGCGGGAGGTCTTTTTGTGACAGGTGCGGGAAGAAAATATCCTGGTTTGACAATATTCCGCTAGTTTCATATTTGTTGTTGCTGGGCAGATGCCGTTCCTGCAAGAAAAAAATTTCTTTAAGATATCCTCTGATAGAGCTGACGACGGCTTTAGGTTTTGTTGCCGTTTCGTATTTCAATTATCCGGCCTATTTTTATTTTCTTATACCTATCCTAATTTGCATTTTTGTAATAGATTTGGAACATCGATTTATTCCGGACGGGTTGGTTTTTTTTGGCATTGTCCTGACCTTTTTTTATTTCATACTTATCGATAAAAACACGATATATTTAAACCTTCTGTCTGGTTTTGTCTCAGCCTTTTTCCTTTTAGTTCTTCATCTCATTACAAAGGGAAAAGGAATGGGGTTGGGGGATGTTAAGTTGGCAATATTGGGGGGTTTGATTTTGGGTTGGCCCTATTTTGCTGTTTGGCTGTTTCTCTCTTTTATTTTCGGGGCTTTTATAGGCATTGTTTTGATTCTTTTAAAGAAAGCCCGTTTTGGCAAGAGGATACCCTTCGGACCTTATTTGGTGGTTTCATTTTGGGTAACTTTTATTTGGGGAAATTGGCTTTTGGCTTTTCTGATGTAGAATGAATAAGATGAATAAAAGGAATTTTGGGTTTACTTTAACGGAGATGCTGATTGTGGTTGGCATAATTGCTATTTTGGCAATAATGATTCTTATCTATTTGAGAACCCAAGTTTATAAAGCCAGAGACGCAAAAAGGAAAGCGGATATGCACTTAATCAAAAATGCCGTGGAAGAATACGAGAAAGATCATGACTGCTATCCCCCTGAGGCTAATCTTAAATGTGATACGGTGACATTTAGTGTGATTGGCGACGGCTTAAGTCCTTATTTAAGCAAGATCCCCTGTGATCCCATATCGGGTCAGTCGTATTTATATGAACCGGGCGGTCCGACAAACTGTTTCAATTGGTATAGGCTGTACGCACTGCTTGATAACGGGGAAGTGACGGTGTTGGCGCCGGGTGGAGTCGGATATGACTATTATGTTTCAAGCCCGAATGCTCCGACTCCGGTTCCTGTTATTGTGTCTACACCGACACCCCGTCCTACTTTTACACCAACACCTACTTTAACTCCCACCCCTTCCCCTTCTCCCATCCCATCCCCTGAAACCGGCCCCTTTTGGGGATGTTTTAACGGCAACTGTTTGTTTCTTTCCGGTCCTCCCTATTGCAACCCCAAATTTGGTTCAGGGACCTGTTACGGGCTGTGTAGAGAGACGATAACCGGAGACCCGATAAACGAATGCCTGTAGTAACTTAATGAATTTTTTTTCCAAATGAAATTTCTTTCTAAAGAAGAGGTAAAAGCGGTTCTGATTATTCTGGCGGTGATTGTTGCTTTTTCTTGCCCCAATTTCATTGTTTCCGTCAGAAGAGCCAGGGATGCGCAAAGAAAAGCCGATGTCGGTTCAATCTACTCGGCCTTAAACGAATTCCAAAGTGATTTTGGCAGTTTTCCCCTGTCCAGGGAAGGAAAAATTGCCTTTTGTTCTCCGGTTGTCAAAAAGGAAGCAATTGTGGTATCAAACAAGGGCTCATCGATATCCGATTATGACTATTCCGCCTGTGAATGGGGAAAGGATTCAATTTTAGACCTTTTCGATCATGCCTTTCCGCCCTACCTAAAAACAATACCCCAAGACCCTTATCATTCAAAAGGCAGAGGTTATTATTACCTTTCAAATGGAAACAGATATCAGATCTATGGAAGTTTGGAGAGCAAGGACGAGGACGAGTATGACGAGGTGATAATAAAAAGAGGTTTGCCCTGCGGAAATAAGATTTGTAATTTCGGTAAAGCCTATGGCAAGACACCACTTGATATTTCTATCGAAGAATATGAGAATGAAATAAGTCAATGAAAATCAAATCATACAAGGGCTTTACCCTAGTTGAGCTTTTGGTCGTAATTTCCATTTTGGGTATTCTGGCGACATTGGTTGCGGGAAATTACCGTTCGGCCAAATTTAGAGGTAACGACGCAAAGAGAAAATCGGATTTAAAACAAATTGCCATAGCACTTGAAGCATTTATGAATGATTACGGCGTGTACCCTGCCGTAAGTTCCGGTGAAATAACAGGCTGTCCTTATCCCGCGGGAGTTTGTACTTGGGGTTCCGGAGAATTTACGGACGGAAAAACTACCTACTTTAAAGAAATTCCCGCCGATCCGTCAACAAGGCAAAATTATGTTTACCGTCTGGTTTCAAATCAGAAATTTCAACTTTTTGCCAAACTGGAAAACACGCAGGATAAAGATATTATTCTCACCAACTACGATTGCGGAACCGGAGTAAACTGTAATTATGCGGTGACCGGTTCAAATACGACACCGTCCGAATAATTGGTGTAATATTAAATATGAGAAATAGAAGCGGGTTCACCCTGATTGAATTGTTGGTGGTTGTTTCTATTATTGGCATATTAACCTCCCTGGTAGTGTCAAACATGAATTCGGCCAGGGAAAGGGCAAGGGACGCGCAGAGAAAGTCGGATTTAAGAAGTATCCAGACAGCCTTGAGGCTTTATTATAATGATAAAGGACGATATCCGTGCAGCGACACTTCATACCAAATAAGAGCTTGCGGAATACAGGCAACTTGTGGGGATGTCACGGCTTGTGCCTGGGACAGTCAGTGGGCGATTGGAACTACCGTGTACATGAATAAGCTTCCCAATGATCCCTTACCGGGAGTGGACTATAAGTATGCGTACATCGATGACGATTCTTATACTCTGGACGCCTGTTTGGAAAACAAAAGTGACGATAAAGGACAGATAACGGTCGAGACTGCCTGGTGTGTGAGTGGTTGGATGTATGAAGTGAGACCATGATAAGCAAAGCTTGGCAAAATATGAATTTTGTTAAAAAAGGATTTACCCTCATCGAACTTTTGATTGTTATCTCAATAATAGGGATACTGGTAACGATTATTTCGGTTTCTTTTGTTACCAGTCAAAAACAGGCACGGGATGTTCAGAGAAAATCGGATCTTAGACAATACCAAAACTCTCTGGAAAGTTTTGCCAACGGCAACAACAGTTTGTTTCCGGCGCGTTCAACCGCAGCGGTGGTGGCCTCGACCACGCTTTGTGCCGACCTGAATGTTTATTTGAATCCGGACATAGTGTGCACGGAAGATCCAAAACCGCTTGTCTATACCTACAAATATTGGTCTGACGGTACGAACGGCACAGTGAGTGCAACGACTTATGTGTTGTGGGCAAAATTGGAGAGTGCTTCGACTGAGACCTACTGGCTGGTTTGTTCAAACGGAAGATCCGGTAGTACGGCAACAGTTCCCGTGAGTGCAGTCTGTCCGATATGACAAAAAAAAGCATTTTACATCCCGGCTTCTCACTTATTGAATTATTGGTAGTGATATCAATTATTGGGATTTTGATAGCGTTATCTTTGTTTGGAATCGGCAATAGCCGTGAGGTTGCGCGTGACGCAAACAGGAAAGCCGATTTGGAGTTGATTAGAGGGGGGCTGGAAATATACAAAGCGGATTGTAATGATTATCCGGCCGCAATAACGGGAGGGTCGCCTCTTATTGGGGATGGAACCCCTGCTTCTACTTGTTTGGCAGCAAATAAGTATATATCGCTGGTTCCCAAAGATCCTTTGGATACCGCCAGGCTATACCGCTATTCACGCCTGACTCTTACCACCTACGAAATTTGTGCAGCCCTAGAAAAGGGAACGGGATCAGTGACATGTGCGGGCTACTCCAATTGCGGCGCAGGAGTAGATTGCAACTACAAAATTACCAACCCATAACATGAAAAGTTCTGCCTTCACCCTTATTGAAACACTGATAGTAATTTCCATAACCGCCATTCTTCTCGGCTTCGGTTTTGCGGGCTACAGGCAATATTCTCAGCGTCAGGTATTGTTTGCCGCTGCGAGAAGTGTTAAAAGTGACTTAAGATCATTGCAGGAAAAAGCCATGTCCGGGGCAAAAGAGCCGGATGTAGTTACTTCCTGTGCCGGCAAATTTCTCGACGGTTATCGGTTTGATATTATATCAACTACCCAATACAGAATGTCTGCGTTGTGTTCGGGAAGCGTGGTTGATATTCAGGACAAAAGCGTTGAATTAGGATTTACGATAGCCGCCACAGTAAATCCGATATTATTTAAGGTGCTGAGTCAGGGAACGAATATTCCTTCAGGGTCCTCTTCGGTAGTTACCCTTACCCAAACGGCAACGCTTAAAACAATACAAATCAGCGTCAGCGCAGAAGGTTCCATAAAATGAAAAAAATACGAAACGGTTTACCCCGTTCTGTACGGGGGCAATCGTTATTTGAGGTCGTTTTGGCCATTGCTGTCTTAACCTTGATTTTGGGGGGTCTTGTCTCTTTGGCCACGGTTTCTGTTAGAAATTCGACTTTTTCAAGAAATAAGACCCTTTCGTCAAAATATGCCCTGGAAGCTTCTGAATGGTTAAGGTCGGAAAGAGATAATGATATTGATTCGTTTATCTTGAGGGTTAATTCTGCTTTTGATATCCCGAAATATTATTGCTTGGATGCATTAGCCTGGACCAAACAAGTCGCATGTTCGTCCACCGAATTTATTATTGACACTCCCTTTATACGGAACCTGACTTTGACTAAAACCAAAAAATCAGAAAAGATCGTGATTGAGGCGAATGTTGTTGTTTCGTGGCAAGATTCTCAGGGGATTCATGAGGCGAGATCCTTTACCTATTTTAGTGACTGGAGGGAAAGATGAAAAATGGTTTTACCTTGGTCGAGACATTGATTGTGGTTGTAATTTTTACCACTATTGGAATTTTATCGACGAGAGTAATTATGCTTTCGGTTCAAGGTTCAAAAAAAGGCAGTTCGTCGGTCAACGTCAGAGAGAATCTTAATTACGCCCTTTCGGTAATTGAACGGCTGCTGCGGAATGCCAACCAAATTTCCTCGTGCACTTCATCTAAAATCACCTACCTTGACGAAAGGGATGTTTCCGCCTCCTTTTCCTGTGTTACTCCGGGCAATGGCGGATATATTGCTTCCGGCTCGGCCCTTTTACGCTTGACCTCGGCCGAAGTGGCCGTGACCTCGTGTGTCATCAGTTGTGATTTAACAGGTGCGCCTCCTTCGGTAACTATTGACGTTACTGCCTGGGATGTCGATACGGCCTTAACAAAGGAGGGTACTCAAATAAGCATCTCCTCGAATATTTTACTTAGGACTTATTGACGTAACGTGGTGAGAATTGTTACAATGTAGATGTATGTTTAACCTGCCGAAGAATCAATCCGGACAAGCACTGCTGCTGGTTCTTCTCTCCATGGCTGTGGCTTTGACTCTTGTCCTTTCCGTTCTTTCCCGGACAATTTCCGATGTCAAGATTTCTTCTCAGGACGAGAATTCCCTAAGGGCGTTCTCTGCAGCCGAGGCGGGTGTTGAACAGGCGTTGGTGGTGGGTTCGGATACGGGCAGTGTTGATATCGGAGATGCAAAATTTTCGGCAAAAGTATCCGATTTTGCCGAAGGAGAAAACGCTTTTGTTTTTTCGAACAGTTTCGTTTCGGGCGAGCCGGCCATAGTTTGGTTTGTTTCGCATGATCCGATTACCGGAAATCTGAGTTGCTCGGGAGCCGGAAATCCCTGTTTCAAGGGAGATAGGATAAAAATATGTTGGGGGGATAATCCGGTAACTCCGGTTCCCGCCATAGAGGCAAGTATAATTTATCTTAACACCGCGGGAAATTATTCAACGGTAAAGATTGCAAGGGCTACTTTTGATGATAATGCAAGCAGAAGATCTTCAAATAATTTTGAAAATCCCGGCGGGAGTAGTTGTACGATTGGAAGTAATACTTTCCAGTATGGTAAGACACTGGTTTTTAATTCTTTTAGCCCATCAATACCCTATGACCAAACAAATAAGCTTCAGTTTATGATTCTTAAGTTGCTGTACAACAATACCGCTCACTCCATAGGGGTTGATGTTGCGGGGTCCGGATCTGTCTTACCGTCCCAAGGACAACTGGTTGAATCCAGCGGTACATCCGGGGATGCAAACCGGAGTATTAACGTCTTTCAGGGGTATGGGGAGTTGCCCTCCGCCTTTTATTACGCTATTTATGGTGATGGAGGTTTAATAAAATGAGCGTTGGACTTGATATCGGTTCTCAATCGATAAAAATTGCCGAAGTTAAGAAAGACGGGAATGTTTTACGATTGAATGCATCCGGAATTATTGGCTATAACGGGGTTTCCCCGGATCAGTCGACAAATAATAAAGAACTGGTTGCACTTTCCGGGGCAATAAAAAAACTTCACGGGGAAACGAAAGCGACGTCAAAAGATGTCTATATTTCATTGCCGGAGTCCCTTGTTTTTACGAGAACGATAAAATTCCCTATGTTAACGGATCAGGAAATTGCCTCGGCCATTAAGTGGGAATCCGAACAATATATTCCGATACCTATTTCGGAAGCAATAGTTCAGTACCAAATAATAGAAAGGCGGGAAAACGCCAGCCCGCCCGAAGTTAGAATTTTGCTTGTTGCGGCAAGGAAAGATCTGGTAGAAAAATATGTAAAATTGGTACAAATGGCGGGTCTTAATGTCGTTGGGATTGAAACGGAACTTTTAGCTTTGGTTAGAGCGCTCGCACCATTGGATAAAAGTACCGTAATATTGGATTTTGGCTCAAAATCAACGGATATTGCGATATCGAATAAAGGCCAGCTTGGGTTTTCCCGCTCCATTCTCACGGCAGGCGACGCTTTGACAAGGGCGCTGGCGAAAGGTTTTGGTATTAATGTTCAGCAAGCCGAGCAATATAAAAGGACTTACGGTCTCTCGCAAACACAATTGGAGGGCAAAGTTAAACAAGTTCTCGACCCGGTTGTAAAACTTGTTGCGGATGAAATTAAAAAAGCAATTCAGTTTTATCAAGGCGAAGAAAAGGGCGACCCTCCCACCAGCGTAATTGTTACCGGAGGCACAGCCGGGATGCCCGAACTGATATCTTCGTTATCGGAAACATTAGGGATGGAGATTGTCATGGGTAATCCGTTTGCAAAACTGAGCCTGGATACGGCGACAGCCAAGAAACTGCAAGGATTTGCACCGGTTTACTCTATTGCAGTTGGTTTGGCCCTAAAATGACCACTATTAATCTTTTACCGAGTGATTTTTCGTCAAAAGGAGTTGTTAAGGTTGCGCGGATAATCAAAAAGGTTTTGATTCCGGTTTTTGCGGTGTTTTTTGTATCTGTAGCGGTGATGCTGGGGATCATCATAGTTTTGAACAGCAATTTAAAAAAGATCAGTAACAATCAGGAGATATTAACAACCTCGATAAAAAATTTGGAAAAGACGGAGAGAGGCATGTTGCTGTTGCAGGAAAGGCTGTCGAAGATTAAAAATATTTTATCAGATGACTCTTCTGGGGGTAAATTTACCCAAAACATTCAGGATATTCTGGGACGGTCTCCCGGAGTAGCGATTTCGGAGATAAAGTTAATTTCCGACAAAATTAATTTGGAAGCCAAGGTGGCAACTTCGGACCAGATAGAGCAATTTCTATCACAAGTTCTTGAAAACCCTCTCTTTAAGGAAGTTGTCTTGACGGATTTTTCTTTCGCGCCGATAGGCGGTTACAGTCTGGGTTTGGCCCTAACGACAAAATGAAAAGAATATTAATACCTTTCGGAAATTTACAGATAATCTATTTTCCGGCTTTGTTGTTGATTGTTCTTTTGTTTCTTTCCGTCTTCAGTTTAAGAATAGGAATTTCGAAAATTGTCAAGTTGCAGGATTTAGTTAATTCTCAAAAAAGTACCGAGCTTGTTCTTGAACAAAAAGAAGAATTGCTGAGAAGTGCCGACGGGGGCTTGTTTGACCAGGCAAATGTCGCCAATATAGCTTTACCCGAAAAAAATCCTGTCCTTTTTTCTCTATACAATATCAAGAATTCGGGAATGAACGGGCTTGTCGAGTTAGCCAATATTAAAATAGGATCGGCCGGTATGGGTGATTCGGGAATAAATAAAATCTCGATCTCTTTCGACATCAATGGTCAAATAATGGATGTTCTAAATGGTATAAATCAATTGAAGAACGTAGCCCCTTTGATTATTTTGGACAAGGTGGACTTTCAAATTGAAGGACCTTTGGCCAGTGCAAGCGTCGGTGTCAGTTCCTTTTGGTCGCCCTTTCCCGGTAAGATTCCTTCTTTAACGCAGCCTTTGAGCGAGATGACAGCCGGGGAAAAGGAGATATTGGTATCTTTGCTTTCTCTTACCCGGCCTTCATTTGTCCAGCTTATACCACAGGAGGCAACGGAGAGGGAAAATCCTTTTTAGTTCATTCCTCAATTGAAACGGAAACACCCTTTCTTTCAAGGGTGGCTCTCACTTTAAGAAGATTTCTGATGGCTTTTATTGTTCTGCCTTCCTTGCCGATGATAAGACCGGTGTCCTCGCCGGGAACCTTAATGCCAAGATTTACAAAATCTCCTTCAGTTGATTCCGTAACCGTAAAATCCTTTTTTCCTAAAATTCCTTTAATAATAAACTCAAGTAGTTTTTTCACTTTTTCATTAATTTACAAACTGCAGGAGAGACCTGTGCTCCAAGCTTGACCCACTTCCCTATCTTCCGTTTATCGATAGCAACATCACCTTTTAATGGCTGCCAATGTCCGATAAGTTCCAAATATTTGCCCTTGATTTTACTTCTGGAATCGGTGGCAACAATTTTGTAAAAAGGTTTATTTCTTACCCCTCCTCTTGATAGTCTTATCTTGATCATGACTGGATTTTAACCTTATTTGTGGACGGAGACAAGGGCATTTTCCGCCGCTTCCTGTTCGGCCAGACTTTTGCTTTTTCCCTCCCCTTTTGCCCATGAATCGTTTTTGATGATTACTTCGACGATAAACTGTTTATCGTGGTCGGGACCGGCCTCCTCAATTACTTTATATTTTGGAGCAGGCAGCCCCTTTGATTGAACGTATTCTTGCAATCTGCTCTTGGGGTCCTTTAAAGGGCCCGATACCTTGTCCGGAATTTCGGTAACCAAGTGTTCTTTGATAAAACCGCTAACGGTATCCAGACCGCTGTCGATAAATAAGGCTCCGATAATTGCTTCAACCGTGTCCGCCAACAGCGACGGATTTTTCCTGCCTCCACCCTCCTCCTCTCCCTTTGAGAGATAGAGAGTCTCCCCTATCCCCAACTTTATTGCCAGGTTTGCCAGGTTTTGGGTGTTGACGAGGTTAGACCGGAGTGCGGTCAAATATCCTTCTTGGTGTTTGGGGAATTTCTCAAAAAGAGTTTCGGTAATCACGAATTCCAGTATTGCGTCTCCCAGAAACTCAAGCCTTTCGTTTGAATCTCTGTCACAGGGATGTTCATTAACCCAGGACTTATGAGTCAGGGCTTGGGTTAACAGGTCCTTATTTTTAAATAAATTATTTTTCATCTTTGTAAATAGTACCCAGCACGCCGTTAATGAAAGATGCGGAGTTTTCTCCACCGAATTCTTTGGCCAATTCAACTGCTTCATCAATAACAACCTTTGGCGGTGTCTCTTTTTTGTCGAGTTCGTAGACAGCCAATCTTAAAACAGCCAGATCTATTTTGTTTAGTTTGTCAACGGGCCAAGCCGGAGCAGCAGCTTCGATTTTTTTATCAATTTTATTTAATTGTGAAAGAATTTGTTTGGTTAAATTGTCAAACCCTGCTTGTTTGGTGAAAGATTCCGCAAACAGGTTTTTTACAATCTCACGTCTTTTTTGGTGCCTGGGATCCTGGGCTGTTTTCATTTTGTGTGTTTTTTTAGGATTCTTTGTAATGACCGCAATGGGGGCACGCCCGATGGGAAAATCTTAGTTTCTTGCACGATTGGCAGGCAACCAGGTTGGGTAAGGACAGAACTTTGTTTCCCCGTCTCTTGCCGCTCCTGCTTCTTGAGTGTTTCTTCTTAGGTAGTGGCGTCATAAATGAGATTTTAGCTTATTCAGGCCGGTTTGTGCAACAGGGAGTTTAGTTTATTTAGGAACAGTTTATATTCGGCAGGATGCCGGAACGCTTCCCCGGCAACGTCTTTTGCGTTTTTGATCGAGTTAACGTCTTGCCATGAGGCAATCTTAAGTTCCGGCAGTCCGTGTTGTTTTAGACCATAAATTTCTCCCGGACCCCGGAGCTTTAGATCCAACTCCGCCAGTTCAAATCCTGAAGATGATTTTTGTAAGGCATTGAGTCTGGACAAAGCTTTTGGGGATAAACTTTCACCAAAGAGAAGACAGTATGATTTTTTTTCTCCCCTGCCTACCCTGCCTCTTAGTTGGTGCAATTGGGCCAGTCCGAAGCGTTCCGCTCCCTCGATGACCATAATTGTGGCGTTGGGAACATCAATTCCGACTTCGACCACCGGTGTCGCCACCAGGATATCGGTCCGGTGGCTTCTGAAGCCGTTTAAAGCCAGGTCTTTCTCTTTTGCCGTCATTCTTCCGTGAAGAAGTCCGATGACAAGATTAGGTAGCCGTAGTTTTATATCCCGGTACTCACCGGTGGCCGCTTTAACCGATTGCATGGTTTCTGCGGCACTTTCTTCGATTAAAGGGCAGACAACATAGGCCTGCGCTTTTGTTTCTTTAATGTTTTTACCAATCCATTTGAAGGCGCCGTCTCTTTTTTGCGGAGGTACAATCCAGGTGGTGATATCCTGCCTGCCCTTGGGTAGTTCGTTTAAAGTGGATAAGGACAGGTCTCCGTAAAAGGTTAGGGCCACGGTTCTGGGGATTGGGGTGGCGGTCATGGTCAGAACGTGGGGAACAATTGTTTTGTTGCGGGTTTTTTTGATCAGGTGTTCCCTTTGTTCTACGCCGAAGCGGTGTTGTTCATCAATGACGACCAGCCCGACTTTATCAAAATCAATCTTACTGTGAATCAAGGTGTGGGTTCCCACAAAGATGTCGCTTCTGCCAAGGTCACCCTTTTTTATCCCGGCAGTAAGTAGGCTGACACGAACTTTATAAGGGGTAAAAAGAGAGTTTAATGTATTAAAGTGCTGTCCGGCCAATATCTGTGTAGGAGCCATAAACACGGATTGACAGCCATTGATAAATGAAACAAAAGCGGCGGTGGCGGCGACAACCGTTTTTCCGCTGCCGACATCCCCCTCCAAAAGGCGGTTCATGGGGTAGCTTTTTTTCAAGTCATCCGTAATTTCTTCCACCGCCTTGTTTTGGGAAGCGGTTAAGGTAAAAGGGAGCGAGTCTGTAAATTTAGCTATGTCCTTGGCGGCAAACGAGAGTTTATTGGCCGGAATATTTTTCCGCCATGATTGTTGGCGGAAGACGTTCATTCCCTGAAAAAAAAGAAGTTCGTTGAAAGCCAGTCTTTTTCTTGCCTTTTCGGCGATATCGAAAGATTCCGGAAAATGGACGTTTTCAATCGCCTTGACCAGTTCATCGAGATTATATTTTTGCAGTATGGAAACCGGCAGAAACTCTTTGATATCCGTTTTGGTTAAGGGGAAAGTTAAATTGATTTTTGCCCTTAGCCATTTTGAGGAAAGTCCGGAAGTTTCCGGATAAACAGGTACCAATCTTCCTGTATGGACGGGCTTTTTGTTTCCCGTCACTTTTTCGTATTCAGGGGAAATTAAAGTTTTTTTCCTGCCGAACCAATCGATTTTGCCGGAAAGAGAGAGCGTGTCGCCGGGGAAGATGTTTCTTACTAAAAACGGCTGATTAAACCAAATGACGGTAATTTCGCCGCTGTCGTCTTTGACCAAAGCAACTTGAAATTTTTTCCCATGCTTTGTATAGAGATTTTTTATGGATGCGACTTCTCCTTTGACGGTTACGGTGTCGCCGATTTTGGTACGGAAAATTTTTACCGACTCCCGAAAGTCAAGATATCTGTGGGGAATGTGCAGCAGAAGGCTCTCGACTGTGTTGATGTCGAGTTTTTCAAGTCGCTTCCGGTAAACCGGCCCTATGGATGGAAGAATACCTACATTGTTTGATAAATCCATGTTATCTGAAAGAGGCGATAAAAGGAAGAAAAGAACTCACCAGAAGAGCCAGCGAGGCAATAACGATGATAATTGTAAATATCCTTTTTTGTTTTTTGGTTAAATTCATGTAATTGTGCCGAATGTTTTTTTACCGATCCGGACTTTATCACCGGCTTTAGGTTGATAGGAAACGTCAACTTGCCGGCCGTTAACGTCCACCCCGCCCTGATTAATCATTCTTTTTGCCTCCGAAATACTGGCATTGGCAGTAAATGATGTAATCGTTTCCGTCAATGTAGTTTTTAGTGGAATCTCCAGTTTATATTCCGGAGATTTTTCCTGAAAGGTTTGTTCAAAGACTTTTTGAGCGTTGTCGGCCGAATTTTTATCCCAAAGGAATTTCACGATTTCAAATGCCAGTCTTTTCTTCTCCCCCATCGGTTCTTTTTGCACTTTTTCTTTGATGTCCGATAAATCCAATTCGGTTAGGAGCTCGAATGAAAGAGGAATAACCTCATCGGGGAAAGACATAATCCCCGCGTAGAAATTTTCGGGTGTTGAATCCAAAAATAAAGCATTCCCCGTAGTTTTTCCGACTTTTTGTCCTTCCCTGTCGACCAAAAGTTTTGTAGCCAGCACAAATTTTTCTTTTCCCTTCATGGCCTTCATTAGGGTCCGTCCTACCAACATATTAAAAATCTGATCACTTCCCCCAATTTCCAAGTCAACGTTCATGGCCACGGAATCGTATCCTTGCGCAACCGGATACAAAAATTCATGGAGATGAATAGGTTTACCGTCTTTGAGTCTTGCTTGAAACATGTCCCGTTCAATAAGTTGTTGGACGGTCAGATTTGAGGTTATTTCAATCAGATCCTTAAATGTGACCTTGTCGCTCCAGTCGGAATTAAAGATTATCTCTGCCGGATTTTTTCCTTCAAAATCAAGAACTTTACCGGCTTGCTCTTTCCAGGATTTGGCATTGTTTAAGACTTCTTTTCGGGTTAGTTTTTTACGGGTGGCCAGTTTGTCAGTTGGATCCCCTATCATCCCCGTAAAATCTCCGACCAGAAATATTACCTTGTGTCCCAATTTTTGGAATTGTCTTAATTTCATCAAACCCACGAAGTTCCCCAAATGAAGCGACGGCATAGACGGGTCGAACCCCTGATAAAGTTTGATTTTCCTTTTGGCCATCAATTCCGCCAATCCTTTTTTGTCCGGCAAAACCTGCTCCACTCCTCTGGTTAGCGCTTCCTCAATTTTGTCCATAAACTTAGTATAGCAATAAGTATTTTGATAAGCTACAGCTTCCTGTGTTATAATCTGAGCCGTTCAGCTAAGACGGGCAGGCATGTAACCGTACGCTCGTCATTCACACCCTCAAATGAGTTAAGACTTCTGGATAATGAATCCTCGGTACCAATAGTAGATTTTCCTAGTCAACATAAAATTACCAGCCCCTGCTTTTTAGTCTCAGACGGTATATAATTCCCAAAAGATGGGGGAAAAAGAACAATGTCTAATTCATATTAGTGATTTTTTTGATGTTTCTCCGGCGGTAAGAGAATATAGAAAGGTCATTGACTCTCAAGAGCGACAGCAAATTTTGGCTTGGTATGAACGCCCGGGATGGAAAGACTTTATGTATCGCATTGCCAGCAGACTTCGTCAAGAATGGGAGCTGTCACCAGAGCCGGATACTCAAGCGGCCATCACCAAAGTTTTTATTGATACCAATACTAATAACTGGAAACGCAGTGTTGACTGGAAAGATTTAATCTTAGAGTTTCTCAATTCAGAAGACGCTAAAGATTCCCTTGCTGAGGTAGCGAAAAATTTGCACAGACAATGGAAGCAAGGACAATTAGTAGCTCAGGAATTAATTGGTGGTTATACAGGTATAAGGGGTGAGCTTATAGGTGCTATGTCAGGGATTATGGGTACAGTAGGGATTAGAAAAGATCAATCTCCAAACGAAAAAATTGCCAGGCTGATGGATCCATATTTTGAATCATCGGAAGCACCTAAAATTGGTGCGGAAATGTGTCGAGAACAAGGCATTCCAATTGAGGCAGGAGTTCGCTGGGGAGTAAAATTTGGTTTTACTAAGCGTAACACGATTAGCTTGATTAAAGAAAAAGATGAAAACCGAAGAGGAGAGATTTTACAATGGCTTAAAGACGACTCAAGAACAGAGCAAGCCTTACAAACATTAGCTTCTAATTTATAACAGGGGCAGTATTGTTCTATGCAGACCTTATTTTTAGCGAAAATCAACCGTTTTTGATACGCTACTTTTTTTATATTGTCTCATTTGTCTCATTTAGCCTCAGGGTGATAACACTACTCTCAGACGATCATGGGATCGTAAGGCTCTAGACCGTGATGCTCAGCCAACACGGGCACTCCCTATTGATAGAGGTACCTAAAAAGTCCGAACTGGCTTGCTAAACTCCTACTTTTCCCTTCGGAGATTCGAACCGTTAATAATCGTTTAACTTTCAGACTACCTAAAATAAATAAACAGCCTAAGACTGTGTGTAGCTGTGGCTTGATTGGTTTTAATTCATGGGAATGAACCTGAAAGATAAGTATTGACAAGGGGCGAATATACATTTATAATGATTCTATGGCTGAAGAAGCAACAAAAATAAAAAAGAGAACTGTACACAGAAGCCCTGCATATCCTTCGGTGGATCTGGAAAAAGCAATTCCACTAGCTCAAAAGTTGAATGAAAAGTTTCAGGATGACGCTTTTTCTCGCGACAATGCAGCCATTGAATTGGGATTACAAAAAGGAGGGGATGCTTTTCGTAAGATAGCTGCCTTGGTGCATTTTGGACTAATTAATAGAAAAGGTAGTAGTTATAATGTAACTCCCTTGACAAAGCAGATTATATTTCCAGGAGACGACGAAAAAATAAAGCAAATTGCTATTGAAAGCGCGGCCAAGAACCCAAAGCTATACAAAACACTGATCATTGCCTATCAAGGAAAACAACTACCTACCGCTCTTCATCATAGGTTAATTACAAGTGAAAATTTTAATCAATCTGTTGCTGGAAAAGTTGCAAAAGATTTTAAAAAGTCTATGGAATTTGCCGGTATCTTAAAAAATGGGATAATGGCTGGTTCTGAAAATGATACTGTTTCTCAGGTTTCTGAACCTCAACAACCAGATTCTTCCGCAAGTGAAGATGATAAGCCAAAAATCGGGGAAACTCCAGCAAGAAAACCTGCGGCAGGAGGGGTGCCATTTCCATTAGGGCCGGACATAACTGTGACTTTGTCAGAAAACTTGGTAAGAAAAATTACTCTAGGTAAATTCGGGGATAAGTTTGCAAAAGCATTGGAGGATTTAGAAAAATTGGGGAAAGGAGAAAAAGATGAAACTTCAACAAGTAATGCTCCCGACGCATCCGTGGAGCCAGATTAAACCTTTCATAAAAATAATAGGAGAGGGTGAAATTGTTAGCAGGTTTGACCTGGGTGATGAATACGAGTTTTTATGCGACCTAGGAATAATAGACGCTGTAAACACAGGGGAACTAACAGATATTGGGAAAGTTTTATTTGAAGCTATTTTTATCCGTCGAGACTCGGCCGAGGAAGAGAAAATACTTCAAGGATTACTTATAGATTTCCCTCCAACCGAAGCGATACAACAGTATCTTTGGGGTGTCTCTGATATAACTCCGGATCAGGTTTTAACTGTTTTAAAGACTACTGGCTTTTGGGTATTTGAAGATAAGAAATTACTAACCCACTATCTCGACTTGCTTAATCTTGCAAAGATTATCAAATATGATAGAAAAAACAGAAAAATTGTTATTTTGATTAGCTCAGATGTCGTAAAAGTTCCTCGAAGTGTCTATATTGATCCAGCGAGACCCTATGGAAATGTTTATTGGGCCAAAAGATTGTTGGCTGAATGTGAAGGTTTTATTTATTGGCTTGATAAGCATTTTATGAAAGAGGCCTTTGATTGGATATATACCATAGCTGATGCCAACAAAATAAATGATGTCAAAATACTATCACTTGATTTGGGCGAAGGTAATTTAAACAAACAGGCGAAGAAAGATTACAAAAGGTTAAAAGAAGAGCTCTCGCAAAAGAAAATTTCTCTGGAATGGAGAACAATTTTGAGTGACAAAGTGAAGGATGCTCATGATAGATGGATTATTGGAGATAATGGCTATATTCGTAATATTCCGGATGTTAATACGATTTTATCAGGGAAACGTTCGGAAATGGTAAAGTCCGACAATTATGCCGAAATTCTTTCTTCATTTCGTAACTATTGGAGTTTGGGTACTGAAGTCACAAGTGGCAACTTATAGGGATAAAATGGTCCTAGACCGACATGCTCAGCCCAAGGGATAGAGAGCGTATCTTCTGGTAAACTTCGATGTAGTTATTCCTGTTTCAAACTGTGAATCGCTATTTTTGCCACGGCGGCTGCAAGTGGTCTAAACGGAGTGGGGAAAAGAACTTCTCTGTAACCAGATGGGGTTGGTGGAAACTCGATTTGCGTTGCCGCATCAATTACAGCTTGTTTGATTTGTTCCAGAGATTTACCCGATGTATCGATTTCAGCTATTCTTGCTACCGATCTTACCACCCTAGGAGATTCAAGCGCCAATTTCTGCGAACCCACTTTTAATCTTTCCACAGGATATTATACATCTCTATAGACACTAACGACAACAATATTAGTATCTCATTTGTCTCATTTGTCTCATTTAGCCCTTCGGCGAGCTCAGGATTTCGGCTTTCAGCCTCAACCTCGAAGTGATACACTACTTCTAAGTGGTTATGGGCTCGTAAGGATCTAGACCGACATGCTTATGGTAGATAAGATAATCGATTTAAGACCACTCCCAGAAAGTAATACTCCAAGAACACCCCTTAATTGTTGAGGGCTGACGTAATCCAATTTCTTTAGACTTAAATTGTGGGATAATTATGAAGTTATAAGTATCGGCTTTTGCTTTGACCGTGTTACATCTAACTGTTCGGGTCCTTGTCAATTTTATGTATCAATGGCCATTTTTTCTTGTCTAACCAACATTTGTTACAAAGGTTTTTGAACGGAAGACCAGACCATATCATTATGCCTCTATCTTTAATCTCTTTTTTACAAACATCACAAAAAGTTTTGCTAGACATAGTAGATGATAATACCATTGACGCAGGTAAGATGGTCAACTGGATCTTTCTTTGTTAAAATGATACAGGATGTGGAAAGATAGATTGAGAAGAGGCAGGGGGGTAAAAAGAAGCAGGCGTTTATTGGCTTGGGCCAAGCTTGCTTTTATCGGGATAATAGGTATATTCCTGGTTTCTTTTGTTGTTTTTCCCATTATTGCGTTTAATCTTCCTTCCCCCGAAAAAATAGTCAGAAGAGAAGGGTTTTCAACCAAAATATTGGACAGAAACGGAGAGGTTTTGTATGATATTTTTGAAAATCAAAGGCGTACTCCTGTTAATCTTGATGAAGTTCCTACCTATTTAAAGCAGGCTACGATTGCAGTTGAAGACAAAAACTTTTATAAACACCAGGGGTTTGATCCCTTGGGCATGATAAGGGGATTTTCCAGAATTATTACCTTAGGTAGGGCGCAGGGAGGTTCAACTTTGACACAGCAGCTTGTAAAGAATGTACTTCTGTCTCCCGAAAGAAGCATTTTTAGAAAGATCAAAGAGTTTGTTTTGGCGGTTCAAATCGAAAAGAAATATTCAAAAGACGAAATCCTGCTGATGTATTTAAACGAAGCTCCTTACGGCGGAACCGCATGGGGAGTTGAATCCGCGTCTGAAATATACTTTGGAAAAAAAGTTTCTAATCTTAACTTGGTGGAGTCTGCGATATTGGCAGGGTTTCCGCAGCGTCCCTCTGCCTATTCGCCGTATTCGTCCACACCAAAAGCGTATATAGCCAGAACGGAAGCGGTTTTGCGGAGAATGAGAGAAGACGGTTATATCAGCAAAGATCAGGAAAAAGAGGCGGCAGGAATGCTTGGCAGTGTCGAATTTCAAGTACGAGGGGCCTCTTTTAAAGCTCCCCATTTTGTTCAGTACGTGCAAAAGATATTGGAAGAAAGATATGGCGAGACGGTTGTTGAAACCGGAGGTCTAAAAGTGACAACTGCTTTGGATCTTAAGCTTCAGGAAACAGCGCAGGAGATTGTTGCAGAGGAAATCGAAAAGGTTGAAAGTCAGCATATTACCAACGGAGCCATGGTTGCCGTAAATCCCGAAACAGGAGAAATATTGGCAATGGTCGGATCAAAAAACTTCAACGACCCAAATTATGACGGGCAGGTAAACGTAACTCTTTCTTTGAGACAGCCCGGTTCCGCAATTAAACCGATAACCTACGTTACTGCCTTAAAGAAAGGTTTTACTTTGTCTTCGCTTTTAATGGATGTTGCTACCGTTTTTCCGGGAGGGGAAGGATTACCCGATTATGAACCCGTGAATTACGACGGGAAATTCAGAGGTCCGGTGCAGGTGCGCTATGCTCTCGCAAACTCGATCAATGTAGCCGCCGTCAAGATGCTTGCTTTGGTCGGGATCAAAGATACTCTTGAAACCGCATACGATATGGGTATTTCTACATTAAAACCAAACAACGAAACATTAAGCAGGGTCGGACTTTCTTTGACCCTAGGAGGCGGAGAAGTAAGGCTTTTGGAGCTTACTTCCGCCTATGGTGCTTTCGTCAACCAGGGGTATCGGGTAGATCCCGTTGCAATACTTAAAGTTGAAGACAAAGACGGAAAGATTTTGGAAGAGGTAAAACCGGAAAAGAAAAGGAAGGTGCTGACACCGGAGCAGGCCTGGCTTATCGCCAACATTCTTTCGGATAATGCGGCAAGGCAGGATATATTCGGAGTTAATTCGCTTTTAAATATACCCGGGAAACAGATAGCCGTTAAAACCGGAACAACTAATGACAAGAGAGACAATTGGGCAATCGGAGGAAATCCGCAGGTTATGGTGGGAGTTTGGGTTGGGAATAACGACAACTCCCAAATGAAGGAAGTTGCTTCGGGGGTTTCCGGCGCATCTCCTATTTGGAGAAAGGTGCTTTTGGAATTTCTGTCGGGAAAGCCGGCCGTTACCTTTGAACAGCCGGCCGGTATAGTGAGCGCTGGGGTTGATTCCGTTTCGGGTTACAGAGCGCATGACGGTTTTCCCTCGAGGATGGAATATTTTATTAAAGGAACAGAGCCGGGAGAAGATCCCATTCATAAAAAACTTAAAGTTTGTAAAAATGACCCCGCCGCCGGCGGGACAGGCGGCAAGCTTGCGACGCCGTCGGATATCGCGGCAGGCAACTATGAAGAAAAGGAATATTTCCTTTTTAAGGAGGAAGATCCCTTCGCAAGCTCAGGGCAAGCCAATCGGTGGCAGGAGGGTATATTAAACTGGCTTTTGACTCAACCTGACTCGAGATATCATCCACCGGGCGATTATTGCGGGTCATCCCCGGTAAATGTTGAAATTACGGAACCTCAGGATAGAGCGACGCTTTCGAACAACTTTGCCGTTAAAATTAAAGCCGATTCGACGGTTGATATAGTCATGGTTGAATTGGAAATTGACGGGGTCAAGAAACGCTCTTTTGATGCTGAACCTTTTGTATATAATGTAGAAAATCTTCCGGATGGAGTGCACACTCTCCGCGCCAAAGCCAAAGACGCCAATGGCAAGGAATCGGAGCGAATAGTTACCATTGGTGTAAATACCGCCTGGGATTATTCCCCTAGTCCTATCCCTTGACGCTGTGATATAATCCATCGCGAATATGAATACAGAAAGGGTGGAGAATTCCACACGATCAGTAGAAGTTATCTTAGTAGAAGTCCGAAAGGATTCCGAAGTTTGGTATCAGCCAGTTGAAGTTAACAGAAAGGCGCGTGATGACGTTTCAGCTTTCATTATTAAAGAAAAAACCGGACTTAAGAATAGATTGAAGGATTTAAGAACTGTTTCCCGGAGGGATTCGAGGAACAAGGAAATCGCAAGAAGAGTTATTTCTGTGATTAGGGCTTCACGGGAGAAAGTAATCCAAAGCGAAGGGCTCGAAGAAAAAATTATGGTTTTGGAAGGTAAAGAGGTAAAACCAATAAGGTTGCTGATGGAAGGAGGCTTTATTAGAGGATTTGAGATTGTAAATTTTGTCAATAAAGAACAGGAGGAATGGTGGAGATTTGTGAAGGACGAGGGTTTACTTAATTCGCTGGCCCAAGTTGCAAAAAGTTATCCACAAGGACCAGGTCTTCTACAAGAGGCGTATAGCATACGAAGAGTTATAGCCTGGGGATTACCGGGTGAGGGGAATAAGGCCAAGGAGAAGTATGAAAATTTCAAAATAAAGAGTAGGGAGATCCCTGAAGAATATGACAGACTAATGGTTCCCCTTTTTAGGGTAATTACCAATCGCTTTGCAGGATTGTCTAGACCTTAGGTCTTACCCCAAATCGGTTCTTAATTTCCAAAAGAAAGTCTTCTCTAATTTTTTCAACTTCAGAATTTGTCAATGTCTTACTTGGGTGTTGGTACCAAACTCTGAAAGTATATGAATCTTTATAAATGTCTTTAAGTTCAACCTTAGCTATTAGTTTTGAGTTATTAGTTATTAATTTACTTACCTCCCCTATTCTTGTTTTCTGTGGAAAAGTAAAAGTCAAATCCTCAATTTGAGCGGGATATCCGGGAATTGATTTAATTTTTCGGTCGGGTGATGCGACTTTGATGAAGTTGCTTATAAGAAATTCGTAATAGATAAAACCGTTGTCAAGTACGCCTAGCTCACCAATTTGTAAATTATTGCTTCTAATATTTACTCTGCCATTGGGTAAAAATCCGGATTTATCTTCGATCTGTAGCGTAAAGTCAATATTTAATTCAGTCAATAATTTTTCGACAACCCCTTTTGCCTTTCTGTATTCATACTCAAAGAAAATCCCCCCCAAGGTCATTTTTTCTTCGGGCAATTCTGCTTTACGGGGCAGGTAAACATTGGCAATTTCATAGAGATGGAAAGGTTGTTTATATCCCGAATTATATTCCACTGCATTTACAAGAGACGGAAGAAGAGATGTCCTCAGATATTGTGTTTCGGTTCCCAGCGGATTTTTAAGTTTTAATGCCCCCGGCCCGGCGTCTTTTTGCGGGACTAAAGAAAAAGTGTAAATTTCTACGCCCCCCAGGGCTTTAAGCGTATCTTTTATTTTCCGTTCAAACGCAAAGGGGGTAGACAAATAAGTATTGGGAAGCTCCCCTTTCATCAATTGGCCCGGAAAATTGAAATAGCCGTAAATTCTGGCTACTTCTTCAACAATGTCTTCACCGATATCGATATCCCGCGAACGGAAAGAGGGCACGGCAACAGAAATATTGTCATTTTTGCCAGAAACCTTGAAACCCAAAGACAAAAGAATTTCCTTTATCTTTTTGGTTTTAATATCAATTCCCAGACGGTGATTGAGAAAACTGCCGGCAGTTTTAATTATTTTGGTTTTGTAGGGGTGGGGATAAAGATCGAGTATTTGATTCTCGGGTTTGCCTCCGGTCAGTTCTACCAGTAAATCTATACCCCGTCTAATTCCCGGCTCAACCAATTCAGGGTCAAGCCCTTTTTCAAAAAGGGACGAGGCTTCGCTTCTTTTGGCCAACTTCATGGACGTTCGCCGGATGAGGGCGGGATTATAAGTTTGGACGAAGAGCAGGACATTTTTGGTATTTTTATCGACCATGGAATTAAGTCCGCCCATAATTCCCGGCAAATCTATTAATTCTCCGGAACCGTCTTCAATGACAATGTCCCCTCCGGGAAGTTTATAGGAGGCGCCGTCAAGAGTAGTTATCATTTCACCTTTTTTGCTTAATCTCAGAATCATTTTGGCGTTTTTTATCTTGTCATAATCGAAAGTGTGCATCGGTTGACCCAGTTCATGCATAATATAGTTGGAAACATCCACGATATTGTTTATTGGGCGTACTCCTGCGTCGAGAAGCCTCTGCTGAATTTTTAAAGGCGAAGGCCCTATTTTAGTATTTTTAATGAGTATCGCGGAAAATCTGGGGCAAAGGACGGAATCTACCCGGACATCAAGATAGGAAACTTTGGCCGTCATTTTTTGTTTGGACTTGGCAATGACGGGGATCAGTTTAGCGGGAATATTAAATTTGGGTAGAATGGCCGAAGCTTCTCTGGCGATGCCATAAACACCAACGCTGTCCACTCTATTTGTTGTAACTTCAATTGAATAAACAGGGCCGTTTTCGCTTTTAATAATTCTTTCGACGGAAGGGCCGCAAAGAGACAGATATTTGCCGATCTCCTTCGGCGAGGCCTTGGTCTTTAAAAAATCTTTCAGCCAGTTATCCGGTATTAAAATATCCATAAATTTAATATTGGGTTAAAAGTCTAAGATCACTTGAATATAGGTTTCGGACATCGTTGATAGTCGTTCCGGATTTAAGGAGCCTGACCCTTTCTACTCCCCAGCCAAAAGCAAAACCGGTATATTTATTAGGGTTTATTCCTCCGGCCCGAAGAACGTTGGGGTGAACCATGCCTGCGCCGCCGACTTCATGCCAACCGCTTTTGCAGAATTTACAACGCTGCCCGTTCGACAGGCGGGCCCTGCCGTGGCAGTGAATGCAGCTGAAATCCACCTCAAATGACGGTTCGGTAAACTGAAAATGGAATGGTCTGATTCTCGAAACCGCTTTTTCGCCGTAGTATTTTTTGGCAAAATAATCGATCGTGCCTTTTAAATGGGTGATATTGATATCCTTATCGACAACCAGGCCTTCAAACTGATGAAACATCTGCGAGTGTGTCAAATCCGATTGCCGGCGGTAGCATTTGGCAATATTGATCATTCTGATGGGCGGTCCGCCAGCTGGCGGATTTCCTACCCTTTGCATTTCTCTTATCTGTCCGTTTGAGGTGTGGGGAGTGAGAACCATTTTGCCGTATTTGGGATGAGAGGGCGTTTCAATGAAGAAAGTTTCCCACTCGTCACGCGCCGGATGATCGGGGGGCATGTTTAAAGATTCAAAGGCAAACCAGTCCCATTCGGCCTCAGGATATCTGACCCGGACAAAGCCGATTTGCGTAAAAATAGCCGAAATTTCATCAATGGCTTGAGTTATCAAGTGTTGATTTCCAAGAGCCGGCTCAATTCCCGGAACGGTCGGATCATACCATTTTCTGACGGATTCTCTAAAAGTATTTTTTTTATTGATGATTTGTTCAATGAGGGTGTCTTTTGCTTCATTTATTAAAATTCCCGTTTGTTTTTTTTCATCTTCGGGGAGATCTTTAAGCTTTTTAATAATAAGGTTGAGTTTCCCTTTTCTGCCCAAGTAAGCGGTTTTGATACTATCCAGTTCGGCGACGTCCTTGGCGGACATGATTTGGGCAATCGCCCCGTTTTTAATATTATTTATTTCCTCGCGCATATAATTTATATATCCTCCTAATTTTACCACTAAAAAACCTCCTTTTTCTAGGAGGTTGGTTTGAAAAACTCTTTTACAAATAAAACCCGCCCCCTAGTTTAGGAGGTAAAGAAAAATCCAAAATTTCTTCTGGTCGATTCCATATTCTTATTGTAGTATAACTCTTTTTTGTGATTCGTCAAAAGTAATCTTGAAATTTTCAAAAAAGGCTTTTCTCCCGAGTAAATTGAAAGAAGCTTTGTATTCCCTTGAGAAAACTATGGGACAGATAAATGTTTTTCCTGACACCCTCATCTTAACTTTATGGATATACCCCGCTATTCTTCCGCTTACACCAGACAAAGTGGTTTTTGTTCCCGATTCAATTTCTATACTCAGTTGGTTAGCTATATCTAGATTGAAGATAGAAATCGAAGCTCCTGAATCGATGAGGGCGAGAGATCTCGTGGCCTTATTTTTATTTAGCAACACAATCGCTATTGTGGGATAGTAACTATTGTTGCTGAAGTTGTATTTATAAGATGTAAGGACCTTCATCTTTGTAGGGTACTTTAAACGCAGCTGGGATTTTATCGTCGGGAATCCTATCTGTGATTTTTTTGGATACGATAGGATCAATTTCCTTTAGTGTGTCGGCTACAGCGACAATCCTATCTTTGATAGTATCAATGGCCACCCACTTGCCGGCAAACCTGCTCATCTGTTTTGTAGAAACATTCACCTTTTTCATATACACTTAGTATAACACTATTTTGCAACTTCTTTGAAGACAACATCGAAGGTTTTTGGATCCTTGGCCGCAATGTCGCTTAAGATCTTTCGGTCAATTTCGACTTTGTTTTTCTTTAATTGGGCGATTAATTTGCTGTAGGACGAGCCTCTTTCTTTGGCGGCGGCCGAGAGCCTGATAATCCAAAGGGCCCGCAGGTCTCTTTTGCGCAGGCGCCGTCCGATGTAGGCGTACTGGCCGGCATGGAGCAAGGCTTCTTTCCCGGCCTTAATACGCGTCCGCCTGGCTTGCTTAAAGCCTTTAGTGGCCGCCTTTATTTTTCTATGCCTTCTTTGGGCTATCGATTTTATTCTGGCCATGTTTTAAATAAATTCTTACTTTTTAATTGAATATCCCTTCACGCGTATCTTTTTTATTCCTGCCGCTTTTCTGATTTTTTTGGCATAGTAACCGGTCAATTCTATTGTTCTTTTTAAGTTCCCCAATCTTTTTTTGGATTTACCGGCTTTTAGATGGCGCCTAAACGCCTGCCGCCTTAATATTTTACCCGTTTTGGTTATTCGGAATCTTTTAGTTAACGATTTACGAGTTTTCATTTTTGGCATAGTTTTTTAACTGTTTTTTTAAGGACGGGTGAGATGATAGTGACTAAATGTCTGCCCAGAAACTTCGGTTCCATATCCATGGCGATACTGTTTCCAAGGTCCTGAACAATCCGTTTTATTAGTCCGTAGCCAAAGTCTTTACTGCCCATCTGTCTGCCCATAAATACCACCACGACTTTGACTTTGTTTTTATCTTCCAGAAATTCCCTGACCCGTTTCATCCGGGTTTCATAATCTTTTTCGGCAATAAACGGCGAAAATCTGATTTCTTTCAATTCCCCGGATTTGGCCTTCTTTTGCTGCTTTCTTAATTTCTTTTCTTCCGTGTATCTGAACTTCCCGAATTCTACTATCTTGGCAACGGGTGGAGTTGCCTTGGCAGCAATTTCAACCAGCGTCATGTTTTCTTTTCTGGCCTTGGCTATCGCCTCGGCAGTTTTCATCACCCCCAGTTGTTTTCCGTCCGCCCCAATCACCCTCACTTCCGGGCTGCGGATATCTTCGTTAATTCGCCAATAAAAACTTCCTTTTCTCAACTTACAGATATGAATTGTACAAAAAACACTGGAAAGTTACAAGAAGGAACTTTAATTAATCGTTTTTTCATTAATTTCTTTTTTGATATCTTTGGTAAACTTTTCGATTTGTATTTGACCCAAATCTTTCCCACTTCTTTTTCTGACTGCAACCTTGCCTTCTTTTTCTTCCCTATCTCCCACTATCAGCATATAGGCGACTTTTTCAAGCTGGGCATCGCGGATTTTGGCTTGCAAAGTTTCGTTGCGGTAGTCCACTTCCACTCTTATACTCTCTTGCTCTAATTTACTGGCAATACTTTTGGCATAGTTTAAGTTTCTATCGGTAATAGGTAGAACTTTAACTTGGACTGGTGTCAGCCAGGTCGGAAAATTACCCGCAAAATGCTCCATTAAAAAGGCAATGAAACGGACATGGGCGCCTAAAGGTGCGCGGTGAATGCAAACCGGCGTCTTCTCTTTTCCGTCTTTATCCGTGTAGGTTAAACCGAAAGCTTTGGGAAGGAAAAAGTCCAGTTGGTTGGTAGAGGCTGAAAACACTTTTCCGGTAACTGTTTTTATGTTGAAATCAATCTTAGGGCCATAGAAGGCGGCTCCGCCAACCTCTGTTTCGTGTGGAATTCCGGTTTTTTTGATGTATTTTAGAGCGATTGTTTCGGCTTTTTCCCAGATTGCATCATTACCGGCGTATTTGTCTTTATTTTCCGGACCCCTGGTTGCAAAAGAAAGATAATAGTCTTTTTTACCGATGCCCAGGGTGTTGTAATAATATTCATGCAGTTCCATTACCTTTTGGAATTCTTCTTCGGCTTGTTCCTCGGTACAAAAGATGTGAGCGTCGTTTTGGTGAATCGGACCCCTGACTCTCATCATACCGTGAAGTTCACCCGATTGTTCGAATCGATAGACCGTACCGTACTCGGCAATTCTTAACGGCAAATCACGGTAGCTTCTGGGTTCGGATTTATAAACCATGTGGTGTCCGGCACAATTCATCGGTTTGATATAAAAAACTTCAGTTTCTTCTTTACTTTTTTCTTTCATTCTCATCGGTGGAAACATACTGTCAATGTAATAGGGAACGTGGCCCGAAATCTTGAAAAGCTTTTCCGGAACTATATGCGGAGTATAAACTCTGACGTAACCCCATTTGTTTTCGGTTTCGACCGCCCATTTTTCCAGCTCTTGAGCAATAACGGCTCCATTGGGAAGAAGAGTAATCAAACCCTGACCCGTATTATCAGAAACCATATAAATTTTAAGATTTTGATTTAATTTTCTGTGGTCCTTGGTTTTTGCTTCCTCCTGAGTTTTTAGAAATTTGTCCAGATCTTCTTGAGTCGGAAAACAAGTTCCGTAGATGCGGGTCAGCATTTTGTTTTTTTCGTCTCCGTGCCAATATGCTCCCGCGACAGATAAAAGTTTAAATGCTTTTATTTTTCCAGTTGATGCTATATGAGGACCGTTGCAAAGATCTAAATCTACATTGTCAATTTTGTAAATAGAAAACTTTTCTCCGCGTTTTTCTATATCATCAACCCACTCAAGTTTATACGGATTTTCCTTAAATATATCTCTTGCTTCCTTGACGGAAACAAATTCTTGAATCATGGGAAGATCTAAATCGATGAGTCTTTGCATCTCTTTTTCAATCTTGGGAAAATCCTCCTCACTTACTTTTTGGTCTAAATCAAAGTCAAAATAAAAACCTTCCTCGGTAGCCGGCCCCATCGCTTTTTTAAGTTTTGGATAGAGATTTTGTAAAGCCGTATGAAGCACATGTTCGGCGGTATGCCTTAAGGCCCAAAGTTTCTGTTCTAATACTTTAGACATACATTTATTATAACCGCATTAAATAAAAAAATCCGCCTTTCTTTACAAGAAGACGGTGACTATTCGTGGTTCCACTTCTATTTGTTCTCTCTATTAAAATTATTAAACTTTCTGGATTGGTGAGTTTCAAATAATAACGTTTATAGATATGCAATCGCTACTTTTCGGTGGTAGTTTCCGTAGCTTTTTCTCTTTCTTCCTCGGCTGCGTTTTGTCCTTCACTCAAACTATCCGGACTAATTATCATCTTTTTCCCTTCATTTCTCAAATATGCCGCAGTCGCCTGTTTTTGTAATTGTTCCGACGTTAATTTTTCGTTTTTCTTATCGTTTTTACTTTCCATAATTCCGCTCCTCTAGCCATATCTTAGCAAACCACCCTATTTTTTGTCAAGTCTCATTCTTCTTGCCTTCGGCCAAAGATCCATCACAGCGGCCGCCAGAAGATGGGCGCAGGAATGCCGAAGGTTATCAAGACTTTGTTTCATCAGTTACTATTTTACCAACTGTTGCGATTAATTTGCAATTTTGTGGACTCGAGGGGAGTCGAACCCCTAACCCCTTGACTGCCAGCCAAGTGCTCTGGCCATTGAGCTACGAGCCCTATTACAGTTATTTTAACATCTTTCTGTTTTTTCTTTCTTCCACTTCGTCTAAGATTATTTTCCTTATCCTGACGCTTTTGGGAGTGACTTCAACCAATTCCGTATCGTCGATATATTCCAGCGAGTTTTCCAGGCTCATCACTCTCGGCGTATTGAAATGTTCCGATTTTCCGTCGCCTTTTGATCTCATGTTTGAAAGTTGTTTTTCCTTGCAGACATTAACTCTCATATCTCCGGCCCTGGAATTTTGGCCCACGACCTGGCCCTTGTAGACTTTCTGGGCGGAATTCACAAACAACTCGCCTCTGTCCTGAACATTGACCAGTCCGTAAAGTCTGGTTTCGCCCGATTCGTGAGCGACCAATGAACCTCTTTCTCTTTCTCTGGCAAAGCCGTCATCCGGTAAAAATTCGAAGAAGGAAGTGTTGATGATCCCCAAGCCTTTGGTGTCGGTGATAAATTCGGATCTGAAACCGATTAATTCTTTGGTGGCCACCAAAAAAATAAGATTGGTGATTCCTTCCTGGGTATTCATGTCTTCGAGTTTGGCGTGTCTTTGACCCATCTTATTGATAACTGTCCCCGAATATATTTCCGGCGTTTCCAAATAGACTTTCTCATAAGGGGTGAGTGTCTTTCCGTTAACCATTTTATTAATAACATGCGGTCTTGAAACCTGAAATTCGTAGCCTTCCCGCCTCATTCTTTCGATTAAAATGGCCAAGTGAAGTTCTCCCCTGCCCATGACCGTCCAGGTGCCGTCATCTCTGTCCTCAACTCTTAGGGCGACGTCGGTTTCGATTTCTTTATACAGTCTTGCTTTTAGTTGGCTTGAAGTTTTAAATTCTCCTTCTTTTCCTCCGAGAGGAGAATTATTGACCATAAAAATCATTTTGACGGTCGGTTCTTCAATCGATAAAACCTCGAGAGCCTTGTGATCATTCGGGTCGGCAATTGTTTCCCCAATGGTAATATCGGGGATGCCCGAAATGGCGACGATATCCCCCGCCCAAGCTTCCCCGGCTTCTATTTTAGCTAGCCCCTTAAAGGTAAAAAGAGAGGTAATGGTGTGTTTTGAGACCTGGCCTTTTCTGTTGATGTAGGCCACTGCCTGTCCGTTTTTAATTATGCCGTTATGGATTTTGCCGATGGCGATCCTGCCTTTGAAATTGTCTTTTGTTAAAGTGGAAACGCGCATTTGCAAAGGTTTATTAATGTCTCCCGAGGGAGCCGGAATTTCGTTTAATATGGTCTCAAAGATTGGGATAATCCCCGTCATTTTGTCTATCTCCGGAGTCAGTCCCGCCATCCCGCCTTTTCCCGAAGCATAGATGGTGGTAAAGAAAGCGGTTTTTTCGTTGGCCCCAAGCTCGACAAAAAGATCGAACGTTTTACCGATCACCTGGTTTATACGGGCGTCTTTTTTGTCGATTTTATTGATAACGACAATGATCTTAAGACCCATTTTTAAGGCCTGTTTTAAGACAAATCTGGTTTGGGGCATGGGTCCTTCTTTCGCATCGACCAATAAAAGTGCTCCGTCCGCCATGGAAAGAACCCTTTCCACTTCCCCGCCGAAATCGGCGTGCCCGGGAGTATCGATGATATTTATTTTTACGCCTTTGTATTCGACGGAGGCATTTTTGGAAAAGATGGTAATACCCCTTTCCCTTTCCAGTTCATTGGAATCCATAATTTGGTCGGTGCCGACTTGGTCTTTGTTAAGTAAAGTGTGGGATTGGCGCAGTAAAGCATCCACGAGTGTGGTTTTACCGTGGTCGACGTGGGCGATAATGGCGACATTTCTGATTTCCATATGGAGGGGTCTGATGGCAGAACCTGATTGCCTATTTTACTCTCAAAACGTATTTAAAGCAAAGAACTGTGGACGCTTTACGAAAAAATTCGGACTGAATTTCAAAGGTAGCGCTGCGAGTGCCCCCACCCACTCGCAGCGCCATCTTCGCTCGGCCTTCGGCCTCGCTTATGTTTCGCGCGCGCGATTTTATGTCGGCTTCGCCAGCACTTTTATTCTAATTTAGGTTCCTGTAGTAATGGACCGTATGCAATTGCTCTCATCATTTGGAGATCTAATTGACTAAATTGATCTTCTTTTTTATCGCCTCCTCCCCAAAAATCATATTCGGATTCTTGGGATTCGTATTTAAGAATCAATCTTTCATCAAGAGTAAACTCAACTCCTAAAGGATAACTGACATACTCTCTCGGTCCTACTTGATGAGTATATGTTGGTCCTTCATACATAGCGTCGAGAAAATGAAGTAACTTATAGTGCTCTACCCCTTTAGTTGAAATATTAAGCGTTGCTAATATAAATCCAGGTTCTTCGTGATTAAGTATCATAATTCTTAACTGTTCGGCTTGATCATCGCCAAGTTTATATGCCTTAGTAATATCATCCAATAAAGTTGGGCACAATCCTTTAGCTTGTATTAATTCTGTCCATGCAAAGAAGGGCTTTAGTGTAAAATATTGTCTGTAATCATGTTCGTCAGCTAAATATTTTTCTCCAAAGTCAAATGCAAAATATACGTGACTATTAATAGCCCATTTTCCCGTATCTTTTCTTAGTTGACCTTCTCCTTCAAGATTCAACGCTTCATATTCAAAGCTGCCCATGCCACCTAATGCATGTAGAGTTCCTTTTGCCCACTCAAACCCAGTAAAAGATTCTATTTCTTGTTTTGAGAATCTTTTTTTGGCTGCAGCATATGCTTTATTTAGTATTTGCATCTTGATTGTTGCCCGTCGTCTCATTTCTGCCTTTACTTTTTCATACTCTATTTCTTTCTCCCTATAAATTTCATGTCCTTTTTGATAACTTTCTCGTTCTTCAAGTGTTAGTTTTTCAAGATCTTTTACATCGTGTATTTCAGACGGACACAAGCTTTGCCATTCCTTAAACCAAGTATTAAGGTCTTTACCTTGAATAGAAGATTCATTTCCAAATATTCTTTCGTATTGTTCTCTATTTTCTGGATATATTAGGTCGGGAAACCATTTTTTTGAAAGTCTTATATATGCGTCACGTATCTGTCCTAACGCTGCATTTTCAGGTAAATAAAGAAATTTACAAGGGTTTTCTGCAATTTCTGCATCTTCTCCGTATGGAACGGTCGAAACAACTGTTAAGTCACGATATGCCTTTACTCTTTCTCTTTCGTCTTCTATTGCAGCATAATATTCCGAGGTGTGTCGAAACGCTTGACCTTTTTTTTCCAGTAATTCTATTAACCTCCCTGCTCGTTCACTACTATCTGGTAAAACTTCTTCAGGATTCATTAGTCTCTCCAAACTCTCTTCGATAATGTTTCTTCTTTCAAATGGCTCTGTATAAGAACGAGTATTACCCATTACTTGTAATACAATATTTCGGGTGTTTATGTCACCATAGGGTCCTGCAGGAAATTCAGCTTTTTTTTCAATGGGCGTCATATTTTTTATTGTATGATGCAATTATATCAAATTAGCTCATATATCGCTCTAAAGATGTATATGTCTTCTATTCTAAAAACTGATATATTTTTATTGGACACATTTAGATGAGGATTGCGTTTTTCTTTTTCTCTTTTATTTGTGGTAGCTTTTTTACGTATATAAACAGGGCTTTGCAGCGCTCGCCGCGGGGGCGCCCTACGACTACGCTCAGGGTAAAGGTGCGGCGAGCGCCATCCCCGACGATCCAAATTCTTCAAAACTGTGGACGCTGGGGGGGCTCGAACCCGCTATTCTTCGATGCCATCGAAGTGTGTTTCCAGCATACTATGAGCCCCTTTGTTAAAAAACACAACTTTATAACAGCATTCAAGAAAACCACGGGCTATGCCCGTGGATGAATTGAACGCTGAATGCGTGCAACGCACGAGTCAAGCTATGCTTATATGTCATCCTTCTTTAAAGAAGGAAACCCCGCCCTTTGGGCGGGGAGGATGTCATAGCCTTTGGAATTTACAGAATTATACTTGCCCTTTTATTTTTTTTATTTGTAAAGTGATGGATACAGGACTTGAACCTGTGACCTCGTCGATGTCAACGACGCGCTCTAACCAACTGAGCTAATCCATCGTATTCACCACCATTTTACTAAATTCTTCGCCGAGATGCACTATCCTTCGCAGGGCAGCCATACCAGCACACCTTACGACGCATACGCCATGGTAATTGGGGTAAGTTTTGGATTTTACTATCCTTTTATCTTTTACAGCACTAAATTTTTCTCTTGGTATGTTTAACTGCTTAGACCAATATTTAATTATTTTGTCGACTTTTTGATCGCTTCTTAAGTGCAGTTCACAAGTAATATTATTTTTTTCAATTTTAAATATTTTCGTCATTGAACTTATAAAGAATTTTAAAATTAAAGGGTTAGTATTGCCGATGGAAGTAGAATTGTCTTTACTTCCTTCGCCTAAATAAAGCATCGCCAGCGCTACTTCCAAGACATTATTATTGTTAAAGTCAATTTTTTTTAATGTCTCAATTGCTTGCTCGTGAGCCAACTTTATTCTTAATTCCTTTTGTTTGTTATGCCATAAAACAGCTTTTTTCCTACCCTTAATCATTCCTTTTTGGTGTTGTGCTTCAAGAATTTTTAGTTGTGTATCAGTGAGTGTGATATTTTTAAACCACCCACTTAAAGTAGATCTAGGAATACCCAATCTCATTTCAACATACCTAATAGATTTACCTTTTTGTCTTAGGTCTAGTGCTTTATCTTTAATATCGAACCACCTAGATGACATACCCTCATGATAGTATCTTTGGTTCTATGTAGCAATAATTAAATACCGTTTTATCCAGCTGACCTTTGGGAATAGCTTTCCCCGGAAAGAAGGAAAGAGCTCCCTTTCTTCTTGTACATCGCCCAAAAGTTTTTCTTTTCAGCCCTTTTGTTTGACGATTGCAGCCAGACCGAAGCGTAGTCAATTTTTTTTCTGAATGATTTGACAAAATCGAGAAGTTTTTCAAAAAAAATTAGGTGATAGACTCCGGGTTGGGCCGGCGCCTGCATGGTGGCTATTTCCACTTCCCCGCCCAACCCCTGGGTGGATTTGGCCAGAGTCAAAAGTTCCTGCATCAAAGCCTGAAGCTGGACTCTTAGTTCGCTTGTTTTTTGGGTCGACCTCGCTTTCTCTTCCCCGGCCAGATTTCTTTCAAGGACAAGTTGTTGTTTAAGTCTTAGATTTTCTTCGTGTTTTCCGGAGTACATGTCCTTAAAATCCAGCGATTCCCCCGGGTTTATTTCGGCGGAAAACTTAGTCTCCTTTGGTGCTTGTCCGAACATCTGCGCCAGGATGTTCTTGGAAGTTTCGGAAACGACGTCATTTTTTAGAACATTGGCCGTATTGCTGCCGATATCTCTTAAGGCCTCAAGAACGTTGGCACGTCTGATCGCTGTCTTTTGGGTTTTTATTTTTTGCGTCTTGTCCATGGCATTAAAACGGATTTGTGCCAAGATGTTACAGCAATGTGACTAAATAATCAAGTGCACTTCTTCGCATGAGAACCCCTTTAATCAAGAGTCTTTGTTCGGGAGTGTTTAATTTTTCGAAAAGTTTCGGATCCGCAGAGACAGCCTTTAAGGCGTCGTTAATTTGTTCTTCGCTTATCTGTATTTTTTCTTCGGTTGAAATTTTATTCAGGATAAGATCCAAGGTAATTGTATTTTTGGCTTGCGTCCCGTATTCTTCCCGAAGGGCTTGGGGGGTTTTGCCGATAGAGGTGAGATACCCCTCAAGAGTCAGCCCCAGTTTTTCAATTCGTTCGAGTAAATTAGACAACCTTGAGTTTACCTCCTCGTCGATTAAAATTTTTGGGAGGGTGATTTTAACCGAATCCAAAAGAATTTTAATTACTTTCTGCTCCCTCTTGTCCCGCGAAGCTTCCTTGGAGTGGGATTCCTCCTTAATTATTTTTTTGTAGTCGCCAAGGTTTATTTCAGGCAATTCGCAGGTCACCGCCCTTATCTGCCAGTCTTCATCTGTATTTGCTTTGATTACTTCAAACTTCGGATAAATTGCCGGTTTAAGTTTGTTTTGGGTTATTGCTTCTCCCAACGCTTTAGGAAGAATCAAGCCTAGAGATTTTTCAATAAGAATATTTGGTTCTATTTTTTCTCTGACTTTCTCAACAGGAGCCTTGCCTTTTCGAAAGCCCGCAATTTCGGCTGTCTTGGCAAACTCTTCCACGACTTTCTTTTGAGACTCCTCAACGGTTGAATAAGGAATGGAAAAAGTAATTTGAATGGTTCCATCGTCGCTTTTGGCTACGGCGTGCGTAATTTTTGCCACGGGGCAATTATACCAGATTAGCCGCCTTTATGCTGAGTTCTAAACTGGGAAGCATTGAATTTCTGAGTTGTTCTCTTGGTTGGGAAATTCTTGAGTTTTAAAAAATCCGGCCTGCCCGCCGACATGGAGGGAGTTCGAAATCCAAGCTGCGGCACATCCTTTTTTTTAATAAATCCCTTCATATTTTAATCCGAAGCCAGCTTGTGCAGGAACCAGGAAACAAGGGATAGAACAACTGAAGCTATTATCGCCGTTGTAAAAGTTGCTATTTCAAAACCGGGGACAAACATGCTGGTTAGCCACAGAAGAAGGACGTTGATGAAAAAAGCGGCAATGCCGAAAGTAAGGATTGATATTGGAAGAGCGACAAGCTGCAAAATGGGCCTTATAAAAGTATTGACCACCCCAATAACAACCGCGGCAATGACGGCCGCCCAAAGATTGGTTAAAACAAAACCCGGAACCAAATACTCAACCACCAACAAAGCAAAAACATTAATCGCCAGTCTGATAATGAGTTTCATTAGTTAATGATAAAGTTTTTCTTAAAGAACTGCAAGTCTCTGGCTACAACAGTGTTCCACGAGGGTTGTAAATTGTGATCGGCTCCGGGATAGACATAATAATTTGGCGATAGCCCTTGGCCTTTAAGCGTTTTAATAAGGGCGTCGGACCAGTCTTTGGGAACCGCGTCGTCGGCCGTTCCCTGGTGCAGTTGAATCGGTGCTTTGATGCGGTCAAAATATTCACTAATTGAATATAAATCGGGGTCATATTGGTCTTCAAACTTGGCCAGCTCTTTTCTGATTAATTTTCCTCCGTCGTCGGATTCGTCGGTGTAGTAAAGAATTGAATAAGGAAATGGTTTGGATACCGGTGCCCATAAGACGGTCGGGTAACTTTCCCCTGTTATTTCAAGAACGGTGAGGGCAATTTGTCCGCCGTTTGAGTGTCCCCACAAGAAAATATTTTTCCTGTCCCACCTAGTGGGTGGGCTTTTTTGGATTGATTCGAGGAGAGTGAGGGCGGTGGTATAGGTTTGAAAGCGGGATTCGAAGATGTTTCCGGATTCGCTGTCCGAGTCTGCGTAACCTAGGAAATCAGGGGCGATTGTTATAAAACCGTTTTTGGCAAAATATTCCCCCGCTCTTTTGGTGCCGTCCCCTGTTAGATACAATTCCTGATCGACATATCCCCTTAGCATGACAATAACCGGAAATGGACCATCGCCGGAGGGAATGTTAATTAAGCCCGTGACCTTCTTGGTTTCTTTACCCGAAAGGGTTGGGTCAAATACAAAAGAAAACAAATTACCCGAGATTTCTATTTTGGCGGGGGTGATATCGGTTTTACTTAAGTTTTCGATTGCGTATTTATCCAACGGCCGTGGTGTTATTTGAGTGACTATTTTTTCCCGACTAAACCACCACCCCGAAACAACTCCCGACAGGAACAATAAAATAAAAACAACAATATGCTTCATCAATATATTTTAGCACACGCCCTTTTGCTACTTGTTTTCGGGTTTTGTTTGGGAGTATAAATTAATTATGTCAATAAAAATCAATGAACCTGTATCCGTAAATTTGGTTTCGGGAAACCCGAAATGGGTTCTCTGGCACGGCAGAAATTATAAGATTGATAAAATCGGCCTGCATCATACTTATCGCCAAGGCAGGACTCTTTATCATGTTTTTTCTGCAACTGCCGGAAGCCTTTTTTTTAGACTTGTACTGAACACTGATAACTTGTTTTGGAGATTGGAGGAGATTTTTGATGAATTATCTTGATTTTAATCCCAGACCATCGACTATAATGCACGTTGATTTAAACTCCTGTTTTGCAACTATTGAACAGCAGGCAAATCCCCTTCTCCGCGGCAGACCTATTGCCGTGGCTGCCTACACAACTCCCATGGGGTGTATCGTCGCCCCTTCGGTTGAGGCAAAAAGATACGGGATAAAGGTCGGAATGAGGGTTAAGGACGGCAAACTTCTCTGTCCCGGCTTAGTGGTTTTGTCTCCCGATCCTGCCAAATACCGGGATGTTCACTGTAAATTACGCAGCCTTTTGGCGGATTACACAGAGAAAGTTATTCCCAAATCAATTGATGAGTTTGTTTTTAAGCCAACTTGTCCGCCCGAAGCTGTTTTAGCGAAGGGGGGAGAGATTAAACAAAGAATTAAAAAAGAAATCGGAGAGGTAATTACCGTTTCTATCGGTATTGGCCCCAATAGGTTCCTGGCCAAGGTAGCCTCAAATCTTCATAAACCCGACGGCTTGGACGAAATTAACAAAGACAATTTTTTGAAGGTTTATTCTTCTCTGTCTTTAACCGATCTTTGCGGAATAAAGATGAGAAATGTATTTCGCTTAAACGGTGTGGGTGTTTATTCCGTCTTGGATTTTTACCAAGCCCCTCTTTGGAAGCTTAAAGCCGCATTTCAATCGATTAACGGCTACTATTGGCATTTAAGGCTTCACGGATGGGAAGTTGACGATGCCGTCTTTGCCAGACGCAGCTACGGGAATTCGTATGCTTTGCCTAAGCCTTTCGAAAAACCGGAAGAACTCTCCCCCATTTTGCAAAAACTGGTGGTTAAAATGTCTTCACGCTTAAGAAAGGCGGGTTATAAAACAAAAGGCATCCATTTGGCTGTTTCCTATCGGGACGGCTCTTTTTGGCATAGGGGGCAAAAAACTTGTAAGGTTTTGTATGATTCGCGCGATATTTATAAAAGAGCGTATGGACTGTTGCTTGAAAGTCCGTATAAAAAACCGGTCCGGGAAATAGCCGTTTCCTGTTTTAATTTGGTTAAAGATAATCTTTTGCAGCTGGATTTTTTTGAAGATATGGAAAAAAAGACAAACCTGGTTGAGGCGATTGACGGAGTGAACGAGCGCTGGGGAAGTTTTGTTCTGACACCCGCAAGCATGTTGGGAACCGGCAAATTGGAAGAATTTTCTACAAGTTAGGAATTTCGACAGCGTCCTGTTCTTTAATGCCGTTTTTATCAGAATATCCGCCGTTAACCTCTAAAACATAGTCGATGGGATTATCCGGTTTATATTTGGCAAGGTCATTGTCTTTTGTACCGGCTTTGGGTGGCTCGATATTTTTATCGATTTGGACGATTTTCCCGTCGTTTAGCCAAAGAATATCGATGGTAATCTTCATGCCCTTCATCCAAAAAGAAGGAATGACATCCTTTTTATCGAACATAAAAAGCATGCCCTCGTTTTCTGCCAATTTGTCTACTTCCCCCAATCCCGCTTTTCTTAATTCTTCGTTATCTGCAAGAGTTGCTTTAACCGTGATACTGCCTATTTTTACATCAACGGTTTTTTTACTTTCGGGAAGCCTTACTTTGTCTTTGTTGTAAAGAAGACCCACAAATATAATAAAAACAGCGACTCCCAAAAGAGGAATAATGATTTTTTTAAAGTCGTCCATTAGTTAATAATACAACTTTCTGTGATGAAATGTTTCTTTTGTGATCGCCTCGCGAGCTTAATGATCTATTGAGGTAAAATCCTACGGTGATTGACAGAGAATTTCTCAATGAGTACAATAGTAACTGCTATGAGAAAAAACGAGCAAAATATAGAAAACCAACTGCTTCTGAAAGCATATAAAAATCCTAAGTTTCAAGGGAAGGAAGTCGTAATTGTGGGTGGTAAGATGCACGTTTTAAGCACGAAAAACAGAGAGGCGCGGGTAAAACTTTTGACCTCTTTAACTAAGGGGTATCCACAAAGTATTCCCATGATAGCACTCATTCCCAAAGAAAATACGCTCATCTTACTCCTTTAAGCAATGAAACAGGTCTTTCCCTACGAAGAGAAGGAGTCAAATATTTTTCCCAGGATTAAGAGACCGGTAGCGGAAGTATACTTCTGGTCAACGTTAGTAAATGGTTGGTTAGGATACAAAATGATCGTTGATACCGGCGCTGACTTCACAATTTTACCTCGTTATCGTTGTGTAGATTTAGGCGTTGACCTCGGTAAAGACTGTCTTATCAAAAAAACCGCAGGTGTAGGTGGAAAAGAAACGGTTTTTTTCCTCAAAAAGAAAATCAAAATTAAAATTGGTGATTTCCAATTTCGGATACCTTTGGGATTTTTAAACTCTAACAATATCCCTCCGCTACTGGGGAGGGAAGAATGCCTCAACCTCTTCAAGCTTACTTTTGTCGATTTCCAAACGGCGATCTCGCACGAGTAGCCAGCGCCTACCCTTCCGATCTTCTTTTGTGCAGGTGAGAGGAGTCGACAATTTTTCTAGGAGAAAAATTGAATCGGACGACTCACGCAAGCACGAACGAATGTGAGTGCTCTATTTACGAACAACTTCGAACTATTTTTAAACAGCAGGCTCGGGGCTAACGCCCCTCGCCAAGCTCCGACGCGGCTGACGCCGCGCCTCCGAAAAAGTCGGCTCGAACAAGATTCTATTAGATTTTATTTAAAGAAAAAGCGCGAAAATTTTTAAAGAACAAACTTAAATATACTTTAAAGGCCGCACTGGTTGTGCTCAACTCGATCGCTCAAGTTGTCCAATGCGGCCATCAAAAAAGCGATCAATTGTTGAGCACATTTACATAGTAATCAATTTTTCTGGAAAATTCAATAGGTTCTTGATATAATCAAGTAAATTATCTGACCATAAGGAGGTGAATTAGAATGACCGAAAGATTTTCAGAGGAGCAACAAAGAGCGATTAAAGAATACTATCTTCAAAATTACAGTGGCGCTCGGGACAAAAACAATGCATTGGGTGAACCCTTGCATGAGTTCAATATTTTTGCAAAACCCCCGAGAAGGGGCGCAAAAAACGCAATGGAAAGATGGATGTCAGATTTACCACAAGTTATGGAAACCGAGATGAAAAGTGAAGGTGATATCGGAGTAATAATTGTGTAATTGTGTTTTAAATCGCGCGCACAAAAAATAGCGGAGGCGCGGCGTCAGCCGCGCCGGAGCTTGGCGAGGGGCGTTAGCCCCGAGCCTGCTGTTTAAAAATAGTTCGAAGTTGTTCGTAAATAGAGCACAAAAGGAGATTGGAGTGGTAGGCGCTGGCCGCGCCCGCACTCGCGGCCAGCGCCGTAGAGGCTTCGGACAGGGGAAATTCGAGCCGCTTAAAAGAAAAGAAAGTAAAGAAAAAGCGCGAAAATTTAAAACAAAACAAAAGTACAAAACTAAAAAATATGATCAAATACATAGCTTACTGTAGAAAATCCACAGATGAAAAAGACAAGCAGATTATGTCTATTGAGCAACAAATAGAAGAATTAAAAGCATTTGCTCAAAGAGAAAATTTGGAAATTCCAGAGTTTTTGACAGAAGCTGAGACAGCAAAAGTTCCGGGACGACCAATTTTCAATTCTCTTATTCAACTAATTGAGAAAGGCCTTATTAACGGAATTATTTCATGGCACCCCGATCGTTTAGCCAGAAATTCTATAGACGGCGGAAAGATTATCTACTTAGTGGATACCGGAAAATTGCAGTCGTTAAAATTCCCATCCTTTTGGTTTGAGAATACACCACAGGGTAAATTTATGCTTTCAATCGCCTTTGGCCAGTCGAAATATTATGTTGATAATCTTTCCGAAAATGTAAAGCGTGGTTTGTATTTTAAGTTACGCCGCGGTGATTGGCCGTCCTATGCACCACTTGGCTACAAGAACGACAGAAATACAAGAACTGTAGTGATTGACCCAAAGTCGGCATACTTAGTTAAGGAATCGTTTAGGAAATTCGCCTCTGGCGAATTTTCCTCAATGAAAGACATTCGCGATCTTTTCTACAAAAACAAGATAACGAGGCGAAACGGAAAACCATTGCACTTTAATCAAATTCGGGAAATGCTTCAGCGGACTTTCTACTACGGCCTGATGACGTATCATGGAGAAACTTACGAGGGGAAGCACACGCCGTTAATTACCAAGAAACTTTTTGATGAAGTTCAAACGGTTTTGGAGAAGAAATACAACAGGAAACCACAAAAGCACGATTTTGCCTTTACCGGATTTATCAAATGCGGTGAGTGTGATAGTTTCTTCACCGCCGAAAAGCACAAAAAGTTTTATCCAAAAACCAGAGGTGTAGTGGAATACACTTATTATCGTTGCGTAAAGAAAAAAGGCGTTTGCTCCCAAAAATATTTAAGAGAAGAAGAACTGGAAAAACAATTACGAGAAATTGTCAACAGTGTTTCTATTTCCGAAGTGTGGGCAAATAAACTCCGGGCGATGGCAGAAAAGGACAGAGAGAAGGAAAAACAGTTCGCCAAAGGCGAACTCCAAAAACTTTCCGTCTCTCTTGATGATCTTGAAAAGAAATTGGATAAACTTCTAGAAAGTTATCTGGAAGAAATTGTTGATACCGAAAGTTATCAAAAGAAAAAAGAGGAATTACTGCAACAAAAACAATTTCTTAAAGAGAAAATCGCTGAAATTAAAACCAAAGGTTCGAGTTGGCTCGAACCACTAAGAGAATTTATAAAAGAGGCCGCTGATGCGGCCAAAATCGCGCGCGCAAAAAATAATTGCAACGATTTGGCAATCGTTGCAAAAAAAGTCGGCTCGAACTACTTCTTAAATAATAAACGGCTCGAATTTTCCCTGTCCGAAGCCTCTACGGCGCTGGCCGCGAGTGCGGGCGCGGCCAGCGCCTACCACTCCAATCTCCTTTTGTGCAGGTGAGAGGAGTCGAACCTCTAAAGGGAAAACCCTACAGGATCCTAAATCCTGCGCGTCTGCCTGTTCCGCCACACCTGCTTAAGCTAGTCATATTCTACCACAAAGGAAGAGCCCCGCATTGCTGCGGGGCTCAAAAAATATCCCAACGCCATCCCGATCAAATCGGGACAGCCTCGGAATCTGTTTGGTACTATATCAAACAATTATAGGATTGTCAAGTTTTATTGTATTTTATCCTCTTTTGCGACAAAGTAGGAAGATTGAAGGACCGATATTCAAATGGCTGAGCGGTTTTTGCAACGATTTTTCTAAAGATAAACATAAATCGAGGGAGAGTATTCTCTTTAAAAAAGGGCTTCTGATATTGGATACGGAAAGTTTTTCTATAATATCAAATCCCGATGAACACAGTTCGTGCGAGATATCATCCGGATGATAGTTTTTAAAAGGAAGACGCTTTTTCTTTTTTCTGTTTATGCCGATCTCTTTGGGAAATATATCCAAAAGAAATGTCACGTCTCCTTTTAACATTTGTTCGAACGTTGCTTTAATATGGCTCTTGTTTGCGTATTCGAGAATAAAATAGCCATTTGGTTTGAGGCATCTATTGACTATTTTAAATGTCAGCGGGATGTCTTCTATATGATGGATTACTCTGATCATGATGGCCAGATCCACGCTCTCCCTGCGTATTTTGGCTAAAAGATTGTTCAGCGACAGATGCAGATATTTTATGCGGGGGTCGTTTTTGAATGTTTCCCTGGCGATACTTAACAGTTTTGCCGAAGGATCGGCAAGAATGATTTTTTTTGCTCTGAATGAATATGAGGGAGTTAGCCTGCCGTATCCTGCTCCGAGGTCAAGAATTGTTTTGATTTTGGAAATCTTAAGAAGCAGAGTTTTTATGGCGAACTCTTCCGATTTATGTTCATATTCTCTGCCGAGCCAGTAGGAAGGATAATCGTATGTGTCGTATGCCGCAGCCATAGACTATTCCATTTCGGACATAAACTGATTAACTCCTAACGCCCAAGAACCGTTGGAAAGCGGAGTATATTTAGACATTATTTTTTCTATTGTGTCATATCCTTTTGCCACATAATCTTTAGCTATACCCGCCGTAACTGTTTTTATTCCTTCCTCGAAAGACCGGAAACCCAAAGTCCCCTCGCTATGAATTCCCCATCCCCAGCAATTATAACTTCCCGGAGGAATAACTTTACAGAGATTTGATTCTTTTTGGGCAATGGCGGTTATTAACCTGAAGTCGATTTGATGTTCATCGGCTGCGGAAACGATTAAATCGGCATATGGTAAAAGAGGAGATGCGTATTTTGAGAGGTATTGTCTTATTATTTCCGATCTTGCATCGGAAGCCAAAGCCTCGCCGGAAATTCCCGGCAGGTCGGTGGGAAGTGAAGCGTAAACTTTATAACCCGAGGGCGCTATTTTACCAAGAACCTGATCATTTTTTTCGGGTAATGTTTTTGTTGAATTGTTTATTGAAACCAGGGAAAATAAACTGGTCAGAAGCGTCAAGGGGGTCACGACCAAAAAAACAACAATCAAAATCAAATTTTTCCAGAACAGGTAAGACTCCTCTTTTGTTTCGGCTACACTTTCCATTTAAGTCTCAGGATGTCATAAATAGCCCTTGCATGTCAAGTTTGACGTTATTTTGGTATAATTACCCTGTGGATTTGCAGGTGTGGCGGAACTGGCAGACGCATACGGTTCAGAACCGTATGGACTTTAAACGTCCGTGGAGGTTCAAATCCTCCCATCTGCACTTACATTCGTTCGTTTGATGACAGGGTTTGAGGAGCGCAAATTAAGGAAAATGTTGTGCACACAAATCCTCCCATCTGCACCAGGCGCGGGTGTTGAAATTGGTAGACAAGCAGCCTTGAGGAGGCTGTGCTGTAAAGCGTGCAGGTTCAAATCCTGTCCCGCGCACACATGGTCGCTTAGCTCAGCCGGTTAGAGCGTTCGGCTTACATCCGAAAGGTCGGGGGTTCGATCCCCTCAGCGACCACAAGCTTGCACATTAAAAGACAGTCTTTACAACGTTTCGGGTTTTATTCATAATGAATCTGGTATGAGAATCTGCTCAAAATGTAACAAGAAGCTTTCTTTTTCTGATTTTTATCAGCGAAAAAGAGGTCCAAGGGCTGGCGAATATTATGAAAAATGTAAGGTTTGCATGAAGACAAGAGGCAGAAAATACTATCACGAAAATAGGGAACGTCAATTACCCTTAGCACTTGCCAGAAGGCATAGAGCTTATCTAGAAAAACGAGAGTTTACTGCAAAAACTAAAAATAGGCCATGCATTGATTGCGGAGTAAGATATCCATATTATGTTATGGACTTTGATCACAAAAAGGGAACTGTAAAAGTTAATGATGTTGCTTATATGATGACAAGAAATTGGTCCTTAAAAAGGATAAAAGAAGAGATTTTAAAATGTGAGGTTGTTTGTGCAAATTGCCATAGAATAAGAACTTATGGTAAATTAGATTATAGGCTGAGGTAGCCAAGGTGGTCACGGCGGAGCTCTGAAGAAGCCCAGATACAGGTTCGATTCCTGTCCTCGGCACAATATAAATACGCGGGTATAGTACAGTGGTAGTACATCTGGTTGCCAATCAGATGATGCGGGTCCGATTCCCGCTACCCGCTCAAGAGGGTAGAGGCAGTTTCTCCTTTCCGGCCGCGTCCCGAACCGTGTTTAAAAGAAGCCTTTTTAAAATGTCCAAAAAGGAGATGTTGTACATATCAAGAATGTTGGAGAGCGCACAATCCACTTCTTTGGGTCCGAAGGCAGGGTTGCTGTTTGAATCAATAAAATAATATCTCCCCGAAGAATCAACTCTGATGTCAAACTTTGCATAATCGGCCATTCTCGTGATTTCGAATGCTTTTCTTACGTATTCCCGTAAAATGGGATCGTCGTATTTTTGGTAGGTGAAGGACCCTTTTTCCCATTGATCTTCATAGGTTACAAAAACGTATTTTTCGTTCTTCTCAATAAACACTCTCTCTCCAAAATATATTTTTTTGTTTAGACCTTCCAAAAGTATCGCCGTTACCTCTCTGCCTACAATAAATTCCTCAACGATTGCAGGTTGGTCATAGGTTTTGATGAGAAACTTCAACCTTTCCCTTAAATGTTTTTCGTTTTCCGAAACGGCATCTTTGGTAATTTCCACTCCGCCATGAATCTCGTTTAGCTTTGAAATTAGGGGAAATCTTAGTGTCGGATCAAGTACGTCGGAAGGAGTATTAAACAGTTGATAGTAAGGAACGGGCACGCCGTTTTGCTGCAGAAGCTTTTTGACAAGAAATTTATTGTAAGCCAAAGATTCACCCAATATTCCGGCTCCGGTATATGGAATATCCAGTATTTCCAAGACTCCGGGAATAGTGGAGGACAAGTATTCGTTTCCTTTTACCGAACCTACCAAATTGATGACAACATCGGGTCTTTGCTTCCTTAATTTTTCGGGAAGCTTTTCGTCACCCGGGTACAGCACTGCTTCAATGCCGAGTTTTTGTAAATAATTGGCAATTATTTTGGCATCCTTAACGGCGTCTTTTTCGGTCAGGTATTGTGCCTCTGTCGGAAAGTATTCTCTTTTTACTTCGCTGTGTATTATCCCGACTTTTTTTGGAAGTGAATAGCCGTTTTTATTATACATATTTATATTTTTACTATATTGAATATCGTGCAATTTATAATGTTTGTCAACCACGAGCTGAAATATTATGTTATTTTTGCTAAAATACTTAAAGCAGGACCCAGTAGCTCAATGGACAGAGCAGTTCCCTTCTAAGGAAAAGGTTGCGAGTTCGATTCTCGCCTGGGTCACTTATCCGATGGCGATCATGCGTCTAACCGCAAGCTCAGCCCTTAGCCGAAGCTCCTCAGGGATCTCTATTTGGTATTGCAGATTTTTGAGTGCATCCCTCGTTTGCTCAAGGGTAATTTGATTCATATGGGGACAGCGAACCATGCAGAGTCGCAAGATATTTGCCTCCGGATTGGCAGCGATGATGTTGTCTCCCATGGAGCATTCTGTTAGAAGAAGCATGGGGCGTTCCTTATGTTTATCTACTTCTGCCAGCATCGAGCTTGTACTGCCTGAGAAATCCGATGCCATAACTACTTCCGGACTGCACTCAGGGTGGGCGAGAACCATCACGTCCGGATACTCTTCACGAACGCGTGCAATGTCATCAACGGTAAATTTTTCGTGGACTTCACACCTCCCGTGCCAACCAATAATTTGCCTACCGGTTTCTCTGGCCACGTTAGCTGCCAGATACTCATCCGGCAAAAATATTACTTTGTCGGTATCAAATTCTGAAAGTACCCACTCGATAACTTTTGCAGCATTACCGGAAGTACAACAAACATCGCTCTCGGCCTTGACATCCGCATAGGTATTTACATAGCTGACAACGGGAGTATTTGGGAATTGTTCACGCAGTTTTCGTACGTCTTCGGCCGTGATGCTTGCGGCCAACGAACACCCTGCTTTTAAAGAGGGAATGAAAACAGTTTTCCCGGGATTTAAGATTTTTGCGGTCTCGGCCATGAACTTTACACCGCAAAAAACAATGACATCTTTGTCGGTTTCTGCTGCTCTGCGACTAAGTTCCAAGGAATCGCCACGAAAATCAGGAATAGTGTCGAAAAGGACCTGTTCCATGTAGTTATGTCCCAAGACGACGGCATTTCGAATTTTTTTCAGTTTTTGGATCTCGTCAATAAGTTCGGCCTTATATTCGAGTTCAAACTCCGGTGCATAACCACCAAACTTGTCTGTTAAGTGTTTAAAGGTTTCCTTGGACATGAATTACCCTAAACTAATTATATTCCTTTCCTTCAAAGGATTGATAAATTGAGATATAATGTCGTTTGAACCTCTCAATATTAATGTTTAAGAGATCCTTTATCGTATTTGTTTTTATTTAAGCCCGTAAGAGTGCAAACAAGAGGCTTATTTGATAAAATACTAAAGGTTCTTGGGCCGCTAGCTCAACGGTAGAGCAATTCCCTCTTAAGGAAGAGGTTCTGAGTTCGAATCTCAGGCGGCTCACCAATAGTATTTGTAATATGTGTAATATAATAGGCGGATGTCAAATGAGAATAACACTCCCCAACTGTCCAGGAGAGATTTTATCAAACTTGCTGGATTGTCGGTGGGGGTTTTACTTGAGTCATGCGTAGGAAGAAAAATTATTGGTGACGGTGGCCCCTATTTTACTCCTTCCCCCAGGTTGAAACCCACCGAAGAAGACATACCAACAAAAACACCCGTTGAAACCAAAAATAGCATCTTTACCGCCACTTCTCCTCCGACAGAAACGCCAATACCGCATTATTCTTCTGAAACTCTTAAACAAATAGTAACCTCAGAAGAGTCTTCTTTTTTGGCCGACCACAAAATAGCTAGAGGTGATCCTTCTCGGTCGTTTGTAATAATGACCTACGATGATGGCCACGATGATCAAGATGTACAAAAAATCATTGACGCGTATGACAACCACGGAGTAAAGTGTACCTTTTTCTTTACCGGCGATAAACTTGAAAAATGTGCTAAGTCAATAAACTTAGCAATTGAAAGCGGTCATGAAATCGGGTGTCATGCGTACCATCACGATCCTCCGTTAGTTCAGTTATCCGGTAGTCAAATCCAAAAACAGTTTGAGGGTTTTTTCACTGTGATGGACCAAATTGCGCCCGGATACCGTGTAAGATTGTGGAGAGCTCCCTATGGGGCCATTAATGACAAAAGTATAAAAATTATTGCTGATTATGGTTTGCAACATGTGTTATGGAATGTGGAAAGCGGAGGTGTACAACCCGAAACTTTTCAAATACTATTCACAAATTACGATTTGGCGGCGAGGTATTATCGAACTCCAAATGGCCTTATCGTTTTGAGCCATGCTCAAAGGTACTATGACATAAATATAGTAAATGAAGTAGTGTCGGAATTTATCAACAGAGGTTTGACGCCGGTAACTGTAAGTGAGGGGATGAAGCCGGAAGATAAATGGGAAAACACCTTTTCAGTAAATCCTTGAAATGAGCGTGGGTATTGGTGTTTTCTTTAGTTTTTCCCGGACAAGTGGTAAAAATAATTCGTTCATAAAGCGTTCACAAAATGTCTATTCTTATGAGCTAAGGCGGAGATGTTTCTTGTCAGTTTATTGGCTATCTGGGACCAGAGATACGGCGATCCCCTTGTAAGGATGAAGAATTTAGCAAGGGAAGAAAAAGCTTCTCCATATAGGCTTTCCCGGGATCGGATTTTCCGGAAGCGCTTGCCTGGTAATGCCCTAAAACATTATTGGTGCTGAAACCGTATTTACTTGCCAGTTCTTTTACAAGCTCTACAGTCTGTTTAGTAATTATTTCAATTACTCTTTTCTTGGCAAGCGGAGTATCATCATTAAAAAATGAATCATAATCGCGACCGCACATTTCGATACTTATATAATTTGCAAATCCCCATACCCCCTTAGTAAACATGCAAAAATCTTTATACATTTTCAAAAACTGCGATATACCATCCAATCCAACCGAAAAATGGACATCAACTCCCTTGGAGTATAAACCATTGTATGTTTTGTCAGTAGTCCATTTCTCAAAATTGTCCCCGGGCTGATCGTCGGTGTGAATAATAATACCAACCGGTCTTATCAAAAACTCTTTTTGGGCATCGGTAGTCGGAAGCTCTCTAATATTTCCGAACGAGATTTCCGGGTAGGGTTCTTTTAATTTTAGAATTTTTTCTATTTCTGAAAAAGTAACCGGCGTTGTATTCATGCGAACCAATTCGTCAAACGTATGGCCACTGCTTAAAAAATAAGCCAATGGATTGTTGGATGCATTTGCCTTTGTAATTTCAAGCAAATTCCGCGATACGTATGGATAAAGAGACGGTATCAAATACATACCGGGATTTGCCGAATTATTTTCTACTCCAAAGAGGTTTCCCCCGAGGCAAAATTTATAACCGGCAGATTTTAGGAAGTCAATATTATCAGGAACACTATCGGAAGGAAAGGCAAAACTTATAACTTCGGCACTTATTCCCAAACTCTGTAATTTTCTTTCTATTGTACGTTTGGAGTCTATCGCTTCAAAACGAGCGCTATTATCGCTAATCTGCCTAAAATCAGGGTGGGTCACCGAATGAGATCCTATACTAATAATCCCGTTTTTCTGCCAATCCGCCATTTTTTGCCATTGGCTATCGGAAATTTGCTCACCGGTAGCTACAAAAACCATAGCCGAAAGCCCTTTTGCTTTCAAAACACCGATCATTTTTTCAAATTCATCAAAGTGGGCGGCGCCTTGATCTATTCTCAAAGCAACGGTTTTTGCCGGAAGATTATTGCCGCCATCCAAAAACAATTTAAATTCTTTATCGGAAACGGTTCTGTAACCGCCATCAACCAGATATTTAATTTGTGAGTTATAAAAATCTTCAGGCAATGCCACACCTGCGTCCGAATACCCGGGATAGTGATATTCCAACACCGGAATTTTGTTTGCCAAAATTCTACTTTCAATCTCCCTGCCAGTAAGACTCAATTCAGCTCTTTCTTGATTTGTTTCGGAAGGAATAATCGGCCAGCGATCTGGAAGTAAAGTCAAGGCTCCTATGACCAAACCACTTACTTTAAGAAAGTCACGCCGGCTGATTTCTCTTTCTGATTCGTTCATCGGATATTACCACTCCTTAATGTTGCCGCATTATCATTTTCCTGGTCTTTGTCGGTAGTTTCCGAGGGACGGACGATTGGAGTCTGTTCTGAAACGTCGGTGCCTTTATATTCCCAAAGAGTTGATCGATAACCAAACGGGTCAACACCCTGTAAAAAGTCTTTTTGCATCGTTAAATCTAAAGGAAATCCTGGAACTGAAAACAAAAGAAAAACCGGTCGATTCGGCAGATCCTTGCTCGTCAGTGCTACAATTTTTTTCCAGGTTGCCGCATCAAGATTAACGCAACCGGATGATAAAAAGGGCATTTGTAACGGATGTCCCTCCATATTGGCCTTTCTAATCAATGGTTCACGAAGCAATATTTCCTGAATACCGGTATTTCTTGGCACTTCATGCAGGGTATAACTTGAATTAAGCCCGGTCGGCGAAATTAGTATTTCTCCATTGCTCATCTCGGCAGGTTGACCAAGAAGAATATGCGTCTGTCCACCGATGTTGCCGAAATTGCCAATCCACACAATATCTTTGAGCAGGATCGTCAAAGGTGGTGTAAGCGTGCGCCTGGGACAGCCTTTTTGGGAATACCAGACACCGGTGATGGCATCGTACTGTGATCCGTCTTTTCCCATGCCTGCGTTGTAATAATTGACTGTTGAGGATGGACTATTCGCGCGTAATCTCCTTCCGATGGCGGCATACGCGTACGGAGAATCTACCGAGTGAATAGGAATCAATTCTGTTTGTCCCTGGTACATGCGCCAATATCCGATTGTTCCGTCATTCGTGTTTACCGTAATTACTGCAGAAGATTCAAGATCGGTAACAATACTTCCTTCCGGTATAACCGGACCGTCTTCACGCCACATTTCCCTGGCAGCGCCAATCGTATCCCAAACGTATCCAACCAGTCGATCGGGCTGACTCGATCCTGTATCATATGGTTTCAAATCAAGCTTGCCATCACCGGTGTGGGTATACATTGATGAAAGTTCATTCAATGTGCGCTTTGTTTGCGGTCCTTTGAGCATCTTCGGTCCAAATTCAGCAAATAAAGGTCCATCATTTCTCATCCCGGTAAATACCGCAACGTGCGATAAAGTGTTGTATCCGTTATGGGAAACGGCAGTTGCCAGATAAACTAATGACCCCGGACGCTTGCCCTGCCAATAATCGGGTTTTAACATTTGCTCCATTGGAGCATCGGCTCCAAACCGACGCCCCGATAATAGTAAAAGTGATCCATCCAACTTTCGCAGCCATTCACGCTGTAGAACCGTCCCGCTTCCGGGAAATCTTTCCGGGTTTGTTGAATTAAGGTCTCCGGAAGGGTACCCAAACTGCGTCACAACCCTAGCGGCAAATGAAGAACATTGCGCACCTTTATCCCAATCGTATGGAGCACCTTCAAATGTTCGTATCGCGTTGGCAACCGCAGACTCTGTCATAATTGTTGTTACCGTTTGGTCGTCGACTGAATCTATTTCGGGAGACAGAGAGTCTATTCGCGGTAAACGAGGAACAAAAAGACCGGCAATGCCCGCTCCGGATATTTTCAAAAAATCCCGCCTACTAATATTTGGTCTTTCGATCATACTATTTTACTAAATTGATATTATAGGTTTTTATTAAAAAAAAGCAAGATTTTTCCAAAAAAAATCGCCTAGATGTTGTTTTATCTAGGCGATTAGCCAAACTTTCCAAGAGATATTACTTCAACCAACCCACTATTTCGGGAACTCCCTTGATGGTTGGGTTCGTAATAGCATCATCCCATTCGGGGTTAGTATAGACCATGGTTAGGTCTGTTCCGTCCCGATTAACGGTGTAAATTTCCGTCCTTTCTCCGGGTGTGGTGGCTACAAATGCCAGTTTTCTGGAATCGGAAGACCAGGTGACAGCACCGGATGGGCTTGAGTAAATCTTGCTAACTTCAGGGTGATCGGAATCCATCCGCAGGACATAGAGGTAAGTTTCGTAAAGCTCTGTGCCACTTGTTAGGAGTCCGAAATTCGCATCGATGTTAATCGCAAGATATTTGCCGTCGGGCGACCAGTGCAGTTCAGTAGAATGATGGTACATTCTTTCGGATGATAGGGCTTGTAATTCCGGACAGAAGACTGCCCTGCTTTGTATGTCATCTCCGTCAACAGAAACTTTGATTAGACAGAGTTGATCATCTCTCATCTGTGTCATATAGACGAGATTTTTGCCGTCCGGCGTCCATGTGGCAAAGGTATCCGGCAACCCGATTATTTCGAAATCGGTCAGTGTCTGGGTTCTCGTGTCATAAATGGAGAAATGTTCTAGGTTACCTTCTATCATGCTGACCTTGCTTAGGTCGGGAAGAACACAGTCAAAGCAATTATTGTAGAAGGCCTGATTAACTATAGGAACAGTCTTTACAAATTCAAAGCTTTGTTCCGACACATTGACCTTATACAGGCCCAGATTTTTGCTGTAGTCCTGGTTTGGATTGTACCCACCCTCCCGAGCGATCAGCAGAAACATATCTTCTCCCAACCACATTGGAAAGACGCTAATAAAACCGTCTCCCAGACTGTAGGTGACATTTTCCGGAACTTCCAGCGTAATGGGGGAGGAGAGACTCTGCGTCTTGTAAATCACCAAACGGACGCTCGGTCTTGGGCTGAGAGAAACTTCTGGTCCGCCGGAAGTCTTTACAAAGATGAGAGTTTCTCTGTCCGGTGAAACGGAAAACCAGAGCCAGCGATCTTTGTTGGCCGAAGGCAGCTCGGATACAACCCCTGTCGGTGAGACGGGAGAAATTGCGAGGAGTCTGGCCTCGGGATAGTTGTCGAAAATCAGTAACTTTCCCTTGGTTGCATTACCATCGCAGGCTGTGACTGTACTCGAAACGAGCAAAACAACAGTAAACAGGATTGCAAATGTCTTTTTCATTTTGCCTCCTTAGGGCATTTTCAAAATATGATTCCAAACTTGGCTGGAGTTTGGTTTGATTAATCTCTTGGAATGTTAATGTGCAAATGCCGCTAAACACAGGCTGCATAATAGCCTAAAGCGACAATGAGGTCCTATAGTACAATATGCACTTAAAGAAGTCAATATTTACCAGCACATAATTACTAATGTGGTACCTTTTAGATGAATCTAATTTGCATTTCATCGCTAACGGGAGTTGATAGGGAGACTTCTTGACCGGGGAAACGAGCTTTGTTCCCCCAAATCTTTGCCGCTTTTTTATCATCGGCAAATTCTTCTCCTATTTTTCTGACAATCTCTTTTAGAGTTTGATTTTTCCTGACGATAATCGGATTATTGAATGATGGTTCTTCATCCTCTCTTACCAAATAAACCCTGACCAGCTCCAGCTTTTTCCATATTTCCTCTTTAAGTTTGTCTAATCCCTCCTTTTTCTCTGCGCTTATGGGCAGGGTGTTAGGTGGCAGCGGATAGGTGTTAGAGACGGTGTCGATTTTATTAACGACGAAAATTGCAGGAATATATCTCCTGTTAGTTGAAAAAGAATCGATTAGCTTGTCAACAGTTATTTTTTCTTTTATAGTGATCTCTGCATTTTTTATTCCCATTTCTTTGGCAATTTCCCCGATTGTCTCTAGGCTTAATTCCTGTTTGATATTGGAATGGATGATTATTCCGCCGCTTAATTTTTTGCCGATATGGACTTCCGGTTTTTCCGAGTTTATTCTTATTCCCGCCCCTTCCAGATCGGCAACGATCTGTTCAAAGCTGTCAATTGTCTCCGGGTCGCACATTATCAAGAGCAAATCGGAGTTCCTGGCTACGGAGAGAACTTTCCTTCCCTTTCCTTTTCCCTCTTTGGCTCCGGCGATAATGCCGGGAATATCAAATATCTGGATATAGGCATCTTTGTAATTAAGTATTCCGGGAATAACCGTCAGGGTGGTAAAAGCGTACTCTGCCACCTTGCTTTGGGTATTGGTGAGATTGTTGATAAGAGTTGATTTTCCGACCGATGGAGGCCCTACCAGGGTTACGGTGGCATCACCATGCTTTTTTACGGCGTATCCTTCCCCGCCACCCCCGGACTTTTTAATTTCATAATCTATTTGTTTATCCCTAAGTCTTGAGATTCTGGCTCTGAGTTTTCCTATATAATGCTCAGTGCCTTTGTGATGCGGTGTTTTTCTTATTTCTTCCTTAATATCCTCGATTTTATCCTGAGTTAGTCGAATGGATTGTTGGGTAATATCACTCATATTAAGGTATAATTATATAGTTTACCCTGAGGATTGTCGAAGGGTTTACCCTGAGCGAAGTCGAAGGGCCTCTGTAGCTTAACGGATAAAGCTCCAGTCTTCGGAACTGGCAATGGAAGTTCAATTCTTCCCAGAGGCACAAGGGGGACAATAATAAACCAATATGAGCGAAGATATTAGCAGACGGGATTTTCTTAAATTAGCGGTTCTTACTGGTGCAGCGGGACTGTTAGTGGGTACAGGTCTTGGCAATCTTGTAGGGAATATACCTGAAAAACGTGATTCTTCAAACATAGAGCCGTTGGCATTAACACCCGAAATTGTAGATGGGGTAAAAGTTTATGGTTTGAAAGAAAAAATTACTTCGGCAAGCACCGTTGACCGTTTTTATGCTTATCTGGACGACCAATTTGTTAAAACTAACAACATTCAAATAATAGATAAGATAAAACAGCGGAAGGAGTTTCTTAGTCCGAACGAGCGTTGTCTTGAAGTTGTGGTCAGACGTTCCGCATACGACAGTTTTACCCGGAAGCAGGCAGAGACGGGAGTCAATTTTCCTGAGTGGATTAAAATACATGTTGATGTTATGAACAGGTGTATGAAAGAAGCCAGGCCTCCATTTGCGATGAAGGCTGTGTTAAGAAGAATTCTTGTTGTGGATGATAACGCTACAAAAGAATTCTGGGACGAAAAGGCTTATAGACAGGAAGCCTCTTTGGGAAGCGCCTTAGATGCTGCATGGGTATATAGGTTTTTTCCTTACTCCTTTGATACCGACGAAAGTTGGGCCATCGCCGACGATTATAGAGACAGTGGCGGAGGAAATTTTTGGGAATTTTATCACGGGAATGGCAAAACCATTATCGGAATGCCTCCGGGAAAAATTCCATTTGAGCGTTATTTTGAGTTTCCTGAAGAAGATGATTCTCTCTCGGGTAAAAATAACGTCAAGTTTGATATGGGCCTTATCCATGAATGGAGTCACTATCTGCTTAATTTACCTGATGAATACGCACAGGACGTTCATGACGCATCGCAGAGGTTTAAGGATTTTACTTTTGGGACGGAAAGTTTTCATGCACCATATATTAGTACCTATCTTGCCTATTTGATGCGGGAAAATATAAAACTTAGGGCCAGGAATTATTTTACTTATGATGATCGGAGGGGCTCGGGTTCTTTTAATGAGCGGCCAAGAGAAGTTGAGATCACTGCTCAATTTCAAAAGCCGGACCATGTCAGCAGCCATATTGAGGTAAGGAGGGTGAGATTATTAGACGACGATTATTATGGTCGTAAAATAGTGCCTAAAAATGCGGATCAAGTTTCCAATGCCGACTTTATCAAATTTGGTAAAAATTTATTTCAAGGTGATAGTAATTGTTGGCTTATTAAGATTGTAAGTGGTCAGACTACACGCGAAGTGTTTTTGCCGGCAGCGGCTTTTAACATGAGTAAGATTGCCGGTTTAGAGTCGGCAAAATACAATCTGATTTTCAGCGGGTATGACGATACCGAAAGGACAAAACAAGAAGTAAAGTTGGTTGATAAGACAGATATTGACGAATTTCTTAAAAATAGTCAGGATCCTCCTTATGCAAAAATGAAAGTCGAAGGTACGGATACGTGGCTTGTCTGGTTCTTGAGGGCTTGATTGTATTTTTAATGATTCTCTCTTACCTACTTGTTCTTTTTTGCTGAGTTGAGAGAAAATATTTTTACCACTAAATAAAGGAATAGACAGCCAAGTAGCGACAGGCCCATCAACCAAGTGAACTTTGTCACTCCGAACCCGCTATATGGCGCTAATCTTGCCACCATCCATAGTCCGGCAAAGGAAACCAAATATTCAAAAGCAAATTTAACACAACATTTATTTAATTTTAATTTCAGCCTTTTTGCTACCGGATTTGCGATAAATATAATCAAAGTCCACAAGAAACCCGAAAATACTGCAGCCGACAAGACAGAGTGTTTCGCCGAGCCTAAGACGAAATTATTCGGATAAGCCAGTGTGGCGAAATACAAAAGAAAAGATCCAACCAGCCAGCTAACAAAAAATACCAATTTATTCTTCATTTTAATCACCTCCTTTTTCAACTGCCGTATTAAGCATAATTGAATAATAGATGATAAAATACAAACAAGTCAATGTTTTTTACGAGCTGGTGGCGGAATCGGCATACGCGCACGCCTTAAGAGCGTGTCCTTAACGGGATGTGGGTTCGAGTCCCACCCAGCTCACTTATCGGAGTGTGGCTCAGTTGGCAGACGGGGACGAGTTCGACGGTAGGACGCCCGCTTTGGGAGCGGGAGGTACAGGGTTCAATTCCCTGGTCCCCGACCAAGTTTACATTGAAGAACAAAGTGGCGAAATGCGGGTATGGTTCAGTGGTAGAACAGCAGATTTCCAATCTGTTAATGCGGGTCCGATTCCCGCTACCCGCTCAAAACTACAGGGCTTTGAGGTTTCCTACAATTATTGTAATATCGTTTGTCTGGGAAGAAACTGTTTTTGGATCTTCCAATTGATAGCTTTTTTTCAAAGTTGCAACTAAGGCACTGACAAAGTCAGGATCAACTCCGGTTTTAATGGTTATTTGAGTTTTTGTATAGTCATAGGTTGCTGCGTTTCCGGCCGATAACACAGAAAAGCCGGCAGTTTCAATTAATGTTTGTACCCTACCGGCTTCACCTTTTATTCCGGTTCCGTTTAATATTTTTATTTTATATTTAGTTAAATCAATTTTGGCTGCCGGAGAAGCAGAGGGAGAAGATTCGGCGGTTATGGTTGGTTGAGGAGTTGTATTTTTGGTTATAGCTTCCTCACTTGACTTGAGTTTATTAAGACCGCTGTAATAGGCAACGATCCCCCCCATAAGCAAACCCAAAAGCATAATCCCCGGAAGAATAATCCAAAAAATATTAAAGTTTGTGGATGGTTTATCTCTCACCTTTTTCTCTACAGGTTTATCTTCTTTATCCGGATTATCCTCTTTGTCCGGTTTTTCTTCTATTTTCTTTTCAGGTTCGATAGTTGGAGTAAGGATTTCCTCTACAATAACTCTTTTTTCCGGTTCTTTATCTTTCGGCATATTTTTAAGTATATATTTATTTTAACATAGAAGGAAATTTTGATATACTACAAAGTAGATTTGGTGGGCGTAGCTTAACGGTAAAGTGTTGGCTTGTGGAGCCAATGATGGGGGTTCGACTCCCCTCACCCACCCTTGATATAGTTTGATGTACTATTGACAAAGGGTGTGGTTTTGTTTAGACTACAAATATCAACGCCTCGTCTATGCCTTTGGCTCGACGAGGTTTTTTTGGTACAATATATTTATGTCTAAGACGGTTCTGTTTATAGATGGTGAAAATATTAGACATTACCTAATTACCGTTCTTCGTAGCAAAGGGATTGTTAAAGACAAGATTGATATAGAAAATTTTGATTATTCCGGATTGTTCAACAGGTCTTTAAAAGGTATAAGAATATCAGAGAAAAGATTTTACTCCGCAAAGTTAAGGGTGTATGAAAACACTTTGAAAAAATCGAGGGAGTTAATTCTAAAGCAGAGAATTTTAAAAACAAACTTAGAAAAACGAGGTTTCAGCTTTATCCTAAGTGGAAATGTGCGCCCGCAAGAAATAAGAACTGACGGTAAGATAAAAGTTATTTTCAAAGAGAAAGGTGTAGATGTGAGAATTGCGGTTGACTTGGTAGCAAATGCCTGTGATAAGTCTATAAATACGGCAATACTGTGTAGCTCTGATTCCGATTTACAACCGGCAGTAAAAGAGGTGATGAGCCGTAAAACAGAAGTTGTATACTTGGGTTTTGAAATAAATCCCAATAAAGGTTTGTCGTATACTACTAATCGTACAATTTTAATTAGAAATTCAGAAGTAATAGAGACTTACAAATGTTTGTAATCGCTAATAAGTAGTTGTGAGTTACTTTATTTCTTTTGTATAGATAACAAAGTCTTCGTGGAAATGAAAATCAGGTAAAAAGCCTATCTTTTTGAAACCAACTTTTTGAAAAAAGGCATTCTCCGACCATTTCTTCCCCGTTATTAACCACATTTTATGAGCACCGAGTTTTTTACCATATTCCTCTGCCTTATTGACCAACATTCTTCCTCCCCCCTTACCCCTGGTTCTTTCAGCGGTAGTTATTTGTGAAATAAAAAGAACGCCTCCCTCGTGTTTTCCGGTTATAAAACCAACCAGTTTTCCACCCTCACTGGCTTTAAACATAAATTCCTGCTCATTCCATTCGACACATTTACCGTAGTGGACAAGGTCAACTTTATCCCATTCTTTCACACGCCAACCGTTTAGGTCTTTCTTTGTCGCCCTGGAAACAGTAATCATTCGGAGTATTTTAGCATAAATATTTAGTGTAAAATACATTTATGGGTGATGCTGGGAAAATTTGGAAAAAGTACTACAGATCGCAAGAAAAACCGGGCTGGTGCGGTCCGGCGGCTATACAAATGGTTTTGATGAAGGCCGGCATTGACAAAAGTCAGGGAGAAATAGCTAAAGCTGTCTATAAAAAATGGTGGGGAACGCCCCAACAGATTATTCTTGCCTATTTAAGCAGATTTTTTAAGATTGTTAACCATAAACAAAACGCCACCTTTAAAGATGTTTCGTTTCATTTAAATAAAGGAAATATTGTCATTTTGAATTGGTGGGATGATTTGGATGAGGAGTCTAAAGCCGGCGGTCACTACTCTATCGCCGCTTCGTATGATCATAAATTAAAGGCGTTGACGCTGGTCGATCCTTCAAATGACCGGCCCGGTATCTGGACAATTGATGAAAAAGAATTCAATAAGAAATGGTACGACACGATCGATGTCCACGACAGAACTTGGATAGAAGGTTGGATGCTTTGGGTTGATCCGAAAAGTAAAATTTAAGATGTTAATTGACAAGGCGGAAGTTGTTTTTAAAGGCGGACACGGCGGAAAAGGGATTGTTTCCTTCGGTCGTATGATCCGTTCCGGTCCGGATGGCGGTAATGGCGGCCGTGGCGGAGATCTTTATGTGAAGGCCTCTTCGGATATTACCCTCCTGAATCAATTTAGCCGTAAAACTTTATTTTATGCCGGCAACGGTTTTCCGGGGAAAAAGGGGAAGAGAACCGGACTCGACGGCAAGGATTTGGAAATTTTACTGCCGGTCGGGACAAGTATTATCGGCAAAGAAACAGGGGAAACGATTTTAGAACTAAATATAGTCGGAGAAAGAAAGCTTTTGTGCGTCGGAGGCAAAGGGGGTCAGGGTAATTGGGAATTTAGAAGTCCGGTTAGACAAGCTCCCGAGATCTCCCAGCCCGGACTTCCGGGAGAAGAGAGAAAATTAATATTATCTTTAAAACTGATTGCCGACTTCGGTTTAGTCGGACTTCCCAATGCCGGCAAAAGCAGTTTACTTAACGAATTAACGAACGCTAAAGCTAAAATTGCCGGTTATCCTTTTACCACTCTTTCTCCCAATTTAGGCGTTTATGAAGGCAAATTCCTGGCCGACATTCCGGGATTAATTGAAGGAGCGGCTGAGGGAAAGGGCTTAGGCATCCGCTTTTTGAAACACATAGAAAAAGTGGGGGTTATAATTCACTGCATTTCTTCGGAATCCGGCGATTTAATTAAGGATTACGAAACCGTTAGGTCAGAAATGGGTAAATACAGCCTAGAACTGATTAAAAAAACCGAAGTAATTCTTTTAACCAAATCGGATCTTGTTGACAAAGAGACTCTGGAGAAAGACATCAATATCCTGAAAGCAGTATCAGAAAATATTTTACCTGTTTCCATTTATGATTGGGAAAGTCTGGAAAAACTTAAAAAGTTGATACTTACTAAATTCTATGACCTCATCAGAGCTTAAATTCAATTTTTTCTTTATTGACAACATGAACTCTATCGATAAATGACACTTTTCCTTCTCCTCCGTTAAGACTTGTCATTACAAGGCTATGAGTTCTAGCCCCACCTCCAAAAAATTTAACACCGCGCATCAATTCACCATCCGTAACTCCTGTTGCTGAGAAGATTATTCTTTTGCCACAAGCCAGATCTTTTTCAAGATAGACTTTATTAGGATCCCCTCCCATATCAATAAGTCTGCTTTTTTCTTCTTCGTCTTTTGGCCAAAATCTTGCCTGTATCCCACCGTTTAAGCACTTAAGTCCGGCTGCGCATAAAACACCTTCCGGCGCAGCACCTATTCCCATAACTGCATGAATACCGGACCCTCTCATACAGGCAGCAATTCCCGGTATTAAATCTCCATCCGGAATTAATTGTACTCTCGCATTTGCAGACCTTATGTCTGCGATGAGTCTTGCATGTCGGGGGCGATCCAAGACCACTATGACAAGATCGGTGATATCTCTATCTAGGGCTTTAGCAATTTTCCTTAAGTTATCTTTGACTGGTGCATCAATATCTACCTTATCCTTTGCTTCAGGACCGACAATAAGTTTATTCATATACATGTCGGGGGCGGCGATCAACCCACCTTGCTCGGACGCAGCAAGTACCGATGAAGCTCTAGGACCAAATACCGCTGTAGCATTTGTGTTTTCAAGAGGGTCAACCGCAATATCGATTTTGTCGCCTATTCCTTTGCCCACCTTTTCTCCGATAAACAACATAGGCGCATCATCTCTTTCTCCTTCACCGATGACGATGGTTCCATTTATTGATTGAGCGTTTAAGTAATTTCGCATGGCTTTTACCGCGAATTCATCGGATAAGTGTTTATCACCAAAACCTGCAGTTAACGCAGCGGCAATAGCACCCAATTCAGTAGATGGTGCAAGCTTCATTGCAAGGAGTTCCAGAGTTTCAAGTTCTCTACTTTTATCGCCCTCGATATAATCTCTAAATAACCCACTTTGACTTTCCATGTTAGTTGTTTCGGATTATATGCAACTCTGATAAAAAAGCAATATTTAGTTTGCTGATGTAAATATAATATTGAATTTATATTAGGTGGGGCGGAGGACGGGACCTGTATATTTTATTTTCTTTCTATCGTATAAGATGTCGGATGGTAAAGAAAAATGGCCGGCGAATCCTCGACAAGAAATCTTTGGAAGTCCATGTAGATATTTTTGCGTATGCCCTGATCGAGTTCGGTTCTGCCGTCTTCAAGAAGTTTATCAATTCTGGGATTAACATATTTGCAAATATTTGTTGAAGATTGACTGGAATGCCAAAAAGCATATTGATCGGGATCTTTAGGTATATCAAATATTGCCAAATAGGCATCAAAATCGGATGGTTTAATTGAGGTTACCTGCAGGGTTACCTTTAGACCGACGCCTTCCCAGTTTTTTGCAATTTTTTCCGCCTGGGTAAGCAGTACGGGGGTGGTAACCAATCTGACATTTAAATTTTGCTTTAATTCTTTTGACAGTCCGCCGATTATTTCCTTGGCTTTCTCGGGATTGTAGTCATATGGTTTGACTTGCGGATTATATACCCAGGATAAAGGAGAGATGGGGCTTATTGCTCTTGATGATCCGAATACGTCTTTATTTATGGCGTAGGACAAAGCCTGCCTGAGTGTTTTATCGGCAAGAAGTTTGCTGTCTTCGGAATTATTAAAAAAAATTGCAACGACCTCATCTTGATTGGGCTTATCGGTGACGTTTACGGTTTCCCATGAATCGATGGGTGCGGGGTTAAACACACCTTCCAATTTGTTAATCTGACCGAGTTTAAAACCCAATTTAGCTCTTTCTTCCGTGGGATAGAAAATAAATGTTTTACGCTGCCTTTGATTGTTAATGAGGATGATTTTCTGCACATAACCTCCTGAAACCGTCATCTTGGAAACTTTCCATGGTCCAAACCCCAAAAACCCCCTTTTAAAAATAGGCTTGGAAGCCGTGCTTGGAAAAGGTGAATAGGAGCTTTTTAATCTAAAAACAATTGTTTTTCCGTCCGGTTTTTCAACCGAAACATCGGAAAAGTTATAGATTAGATCATCGCTTGTGATTTCCTTCCCGTCCTGCCATAAAACTCCGCTTTTCAAATGAAATGTCCAAGTTTGTCCATTATCGGAAGATTCCCAGGCTGAGGCCAGCTGCGGTTCAACCAGTCCCGTTTCCGTCGATTTCGTTAAGCCGCCGCTGATGAGGCTTAAAATGGAGTAGGGTAAATTGACGGTTGAATATTTCCCGATAATTCCGACCTTTTCTTGTGAATTTGAAGTAAACAGCGGATAAATAAACCTTAAAAACAGAAAAATTAATATTCCTGCCAGCAACCCGATAAACAAGATGCCTTTAAACCGTGATATAAAAGCTATAAAAAATTTATAATAATAGCGGAGGTTTCGCATTAAATTACCAAAGACGCTATGGAAATGATGACGAATAAGGCGGAGGTAATAAAGGTAATTTTGTATAAAAGCTTTTCTAACCCCCTTCTGCTGAAGGATGACTGTGAACTTCCTCCGAACGAACTGCCCAAACCACTGCCTTTAGCCTGAATGGTTATTAGAACCACCAGAACTACCGAGACTATTATCTGTAAAATAAGCAAAACATTTCTCACTGGCTATATTATACTACTTTGTAAACCAAGAAAGGCTGGAGACAATAAGAGAAATAATAAAAGAAAAGGCGATATAAGCCAAGACCCCACCCAAGGCAATGGCGGGAATATCAAACCATTGAGTGGTCAGACCGGCGAAGAAAAACCTGGAAATTTTTATTCCCGGAACAACTAAAGTTACCAGATAAAGCGCGATTGCCGACGAGACCCATCTAAACAAACCAAAAGTAATCAGATTGATAGGCAAAAGAAGCAGATTGATTATTGGCTTAACCAGCAGAAAAACGAGAGTGATGCCAATGCCGGCCAGAAGAAGGCTTTCAACCCCCTTTTCAAAGATAATCCCTTCGGTTAACATGCTCACCAAATACAGAGAAACTGTATTTAAAACGTAATTTCTGATGATTTTTTTCATTTTGTCTGATTTAAGTATTATTCACTTTTGATGGCTTTGTCAACCTTAGGAATAGAGATACATCCTATAAGCGGAGCTTGAAGTAGCCTATAACTTGACTTTTTAAGGTGGTGGTGGTACTATTTTAGTGTTCTTGCACATTGAAATTGCGGAAAGTTAATCTCTTTTCCCAAGTGGGTAGTTTCGAGAGTGCCTAAGGCACTTTGGAAGATACCCATTTGGGTAGAAAACTATTTTCGAAAAAAGGAGAGTGAGAAATGAGCGGAAAATGGATTGCGTTTTGGATTTGGACGGTAGTTGTCGTGGGGTGCGTGGTTCTCGGCGGTATAGCCGTCACAAAGGACAAGGTCTATACCGGTACCGACATCAAGTTCGAGACTGGTCGCACCCTGCAGATTGACGCAGAAACGGTCACTTTCGAAGCGGCCTCGTCTGGCTTCTTCGTTCTTCGCAAGGAGAGCGGTGAAACCATTATCGGCGTTCCGACTCAGCCTCCATTGGGATGGGCAAACAGCAAGTATTTTGTCGCTGGGCCGCAAGAAATTCCTGGTGGAGAGTGGCTGTTCCCGAACGGCAATGCGACGGTGAAGATCTCGAGTGACAAAGCAGTAACTGTCAGAGCGATTGAGCCAGACCCATTTGGTATATGGTTCGGCCTCAGCCTGATAGCCGTTATCATTTGGGGTATGTTCATCTTGATTTTCGCCATTAACTAACCGCACAATGTTGCAAGAAAACCCTCCGGACGGAGACTTTATTTGGCTATTACAGCAAATAATTTTTCAAGGTCAGAGGGTTTTCTTTTTGTAGATATATTTTGTCAACGAACCAGGTTTGATCTTTCCCAATTTGACAAGAAACAGGAAAGTTATAACAACAAAGATTAGTAAAATTATTACCAAATTTAAGATAACTATTTCTCTTTTTGCTGTCGGGATTATTATCTCTTCATCTTTAAAAGCAACAAAAATGTTTTTGGGGGTTTTTACGGCAAATAGGGAATAAGGGATTTCGATGGTATATTTCCTTTGGGCGTAAGGCGGAATAGTGCCTAGATTTAGATCTTCTTTGGCGTCACTATCAAATATTGTTTTTAAAACAACATTGTATTCGGATTGTACCCCTTCATTTTTTACATGAATGGCTATATTTTGATTGCCAAAAGGGGTGTATTTATCTTTTTTATAGCTAAGGCTGATTTTTGAATTCCTGTTTTCGGGTAAAGTGCCGAAATTTACAAAGACGTCTTTTTGGGGATTTGTTCCGAGTTTGTAAGATCCGGGGGGATACGGTTTTGTGGCGTCTATCCCGTGGATCACAAACGTAAAATGCCTTAAATCCAGTTTGTTAAAAAAGTCCACCCCGCCCGTGGTAGAAGCCCAGGTGGGGTCAATAGGAATCCAGGTTTGCTTATTTTTATCCCAATATTCCGGCCAGGCGTGAAGTACATCGGCTACTAAAGACAGGGGTTGAATATCTTTGTTTTCCGTATATGCGTATCCGTTTATCTCTCGCGCAGGTATACCTGCCGCTCGGGCAATGGCAATAAAAAGATCGGTAAACTCCATACAGATCGCACTGTCCGGAGATTCTAAAGCTTTTTTGGCACCCAGCCTTTCTACGTTAGGTTTTACTCTGCCGTAATCATATTTTAATTGCGTTGAGACGAAATTATAAATTTCTTTGGGAGTTTTCAATAAGTTGGCCAACTTTAATATTTCGGGATCTTCTGTTTGCCAGTAATCGGAAGGCAGCAGATTTTTTCTTAACGTTTCGTCCGAAGTTGCAGTGAATTGCCTTGGCCCTGAGAATATTTGGACGCTTCCCTTTAGCACAATATCCACTCTCTCACGGGGTTTAAGCATAAAGGTCGCCAGCCAGTTTCCGTCATCATCAATATTTATATTTTGCGGCTTTGGGTCGATTACTTCGTAGTAAACCTTTTGCAAAGAAGTGTCGGGCGGAATGGCAATATCAACGGCTACATTACGGGATAAAGGATTTTCAAGATGATAAATAAGATTAAAGGAAAAAACCTGAAAGTCCCCAAATCCGGCCATAATTCCGGTTTTAGAGACTGTTTCTTTTGAGAACGTAAATGTTTTATACCCGGACAGATACCCCCTGTTTGTAGGTTGGGGAGACAGATAGGCTTCATTCTTAAATTCTTCGGGAACCAAAAGTCTGACTTGATATGATCTGTAAGAACTCTCGTCGGCTAATCTGGGCGCGGATATTTCCCAAACCTCTCCCGTTTTTTGAGCAAGACTGCTGACATCGTAGGCAATATTAAATTGCCTTTTATTCCCCTTACCTACCAAAGGGTCTGTGAAATTGACTTTAATTATTAAGGAATCGCCCTGTGTCTCCGTTTGACTATCCAACCGGCCTTTATCGTCGTATGCACGGAGATTATCTGCCTTTATATTTTCCAATTTAAGCTTATAGGTGGTCGCGTAAATGTTGGATAATACATTTTCCAAAGTGATTGCGTGTGTAACCTGGGTGATGCCCGTGGTTAACACTCTGTATTCAACAGTTGAATCTATCAGAAACTCCCCTTCGGCCAAGGCAGTGGATAGCGGATAGCGTAAAGCGAATAGAAAAAAAACAAAGAACAGCAAAACCTTTTTAAACATCTCTGAAGTCATTTTAAAGGAAACCAACTTCAAAAGCCATTGACTTGGCAGGTTTCATGGTATAAAAATAATTATGCCAAAGAAACAGACCGTTCTTACATACGAAGCATTTGAAGAGCATTTACTTCCCAGAATTCAGAAGTCTTTTGATGAAAGGTTTGATAAATTAGACGAAAAAATTAGCCATCTTCCCACTAAGGAAGAATATTATGCACGAGAAGATCAAACCATGGGTGAACTTAAGAAATTAAGAGAAGAAGTTTCTACGGTTAATTTTCAATATGAAAGAACCGATGCGAGGGTTGACAAAATCGATGCCCACCTCGGTATCTCCACCGTGGTTATTTAGCTTCATTATACGTACCACCTCGCGGGTGGTATTTATAATTGTACCAGAAAGATACACTTGACACGTTCGGGTATTCTTCGTAGAGTGAATTATGGCTTTGGTAATCTACAGAAGGCAATCCCAAATTTTAAGGTTTATCAAACAAATTATCCAGTCGACGGGTTCGGCTCCGACTTTAAGGCAAATTGCAGACGCCATAGGCGTTTCTTCTTTGGCAACCGTCCACGAACATCTGCAAACTCTTCAGGGAAAAGGTCTTATAAAAAGAAAGTCGGGAAAGGTGAGATCCATCGAACTTAAAGAGCCCAATATCGATTATTCTCCGGCAGGGATTGATGTCCCTATTTTGGGTTTTATCGCCGCAGGAGCCCCTATAGAACCCTATACGGATCCGAACGCGACAACTTCAATTCCCTCAAATTTTGTCAGTCAAAAAAAGAGTGTTTATGTCCTTCAGGTCCGTGGAGAATCCATGATAGAAGAGCAAATCAGAGACGGCGATTTTGTGGTTGTTGAACAGGCAGAGGCGGCCAGAAACGGTGAAATAGTTGTCGCCCTTTTGGACAACGGTATGGCAACTTTGAAAAGATTTTTTAAAGAAACTACACGAATCAGACTCGAACCGGCAAATGCAGCCATGTCGCCCATCTTTGTCAAAAACGTCCGCATTCAAGGCAAAGTCGTGGGGCTGATTAGAAGATATACTAACTAACAAACGTCCCACCTAGTGGGTGGGTCGTTTAGTTATTCGCCGGTTTTTACTATCTTAGAACTGTGAGCGCACTTAACTTCATAAGAACGATATTCAACAGGTTTTCCTTCGGATAAAATTGAATCGCCAAGTGCCCGACCTAAACCGTGAGCGGTAGCTGCACCTGCAAACTCACGTAAAGTTTGTTCCTGTGGCGTGCCTCCACAAATGCATTCTTGTGTGGGTGACGGTTGCCTGTCGCCATCTATAGTAAAGGCAATCTCTTTATCTGTTAGTCCTAGTGGACAAGTTTCGATGTAAGTAGGCATATTAGTGCGTAATATATCAGATTTATTTACAATTACAATAGGTATTTAGTTTGAAGAAAATACCGTACCACCTCGCGGGTGGTACATTCCAACAGACTTATAAGGAGATATACTAATTAACTTTGTTTGTATAAATTCCCTTTGTGGCTTTTATTATTGAGTCTACCCATTGTTCAGCATTTCTTTTCATAGAGCCGTCTGTCGGCCAGGCTGATTCGGGTATTTCCCAAACATTTCCTTCGTGTTTCCCAAACTTTTTAGGCCCTGCTTCATAAGCATAACCAAACAATTTACCATCTTTAACCATTTTAATTAAAAATTCTTTATCGTGAGTGTCTTGAGCCATATAAATATCCACCCAAAAGGCACTTGGTTTTACTTTCGAAATAATTGAATTCGGTAATAATTTTTGTGTTTCATCATTATTCAACAAAACTGGGAATATAAAATCCGCATTTTTTATTAAATTGTTGATAGAAGTATAACGAAATCTTTTATCTCTGGATTTCCTGGACCAATAAATTACTTCCATACCCAATGCTTTACAGGATTCTGCCAATCGTGTCCCTATGTTTCCTAGACCCAAAATTCCTGCTGTTTTACCCCTCAATTCTATTCCTTTGTACCTCTCAAAATTCTTGTTCCATCCCTCCTTGATTACCAATGGAATCTTTCTTGCCAATACTAGTGTGGACATTAATATCCATTCGACTACCGCTTGCGTAGACCAATTCCTTAGGTTGATGACAGGTATGTTTTCTTTTCCGGCGGAATTTACGTCAATCCAATTAAAAG
>Ga0265292_1000311_pt1 | contig 79724 bp, 79 predicted proteins | sample Munlanlewell296A_FD_189080 | JGI IMG/M metagenome (GOLD analysis project Ga0265292, IMG submission 189080) | Leachate microbial communities from a municipal landfill in Southern Ontario, Canada - Leachate well 296A | ecosystem: Engineered > Solid waste > Landfill > Unclassified | place: Canada...
TGAATGGCTTTTCAGCATAAAGTTCTGCAAAAATATTATCTAGTATTTTTGCTTGAGCAATTGTTCTAGGAAAACCATCTAAAATAAATCCGTTCTTACATTTATCTTCTTTTAATACTTCTAAGATAATTCCGCCCATAATATCATCAGGTACAAGTTCACCTTTCTCAACAATAGCTTTTGCTCTTTTACCAAGTTCTGATTCTTTTTTAATTGCTTCCCGTAAAATATCGCCTGTTGAGATATGAGCAATGCCAAGCTTAGAAGCTAAAATTTTTGCTTGTGTTCCTTTACCAACACCAGGTGAACCAAAAATTATTATTTGCATATAGATTGTATCTCGCGTGGGAATGATTTCGAATAATTACTAAAAGAAAATAAACAGAATTGTGAAAAGATGCCAATCAAGATTTTATTTGGAAACATTTCTTTTCTGTAAAAAGAATTTTTCAATAAGAAGTTTAGATTCATCTGCATAAATTCCAGAAAAGACATTAGGTTTATGATTATACTTCCCACTTTCTAAAATATTAAATAATGATCCTGATGCACCAAATTTAGGTTCATAAGTTCCAAAATAAATATTATTTATCCTTGTAAGTAGTATAGCGCCGCAACACATTACACAAGGTTCAAGAGTTACATATAAATCGCACTGATCAAGGAATTTTGATTGAAGATTATTAGAAGCAGCTGTAATCGCAAGCATTTCAGCATGTGCAGTGGAATCCTTTAACATTTCAACTTGATTATGACCACGGCCAATTATTCTATTTTGATAAACAACAACGGCACCTATTGGGACTTCATTTAATTCAACGGCTTTTTCGGCTTCTTGAAGTGCGACATACATGAATTTGTAAACGTGTTCTTGGAATAGCATAACTTTTGTAAATAACAAATCTCAAAAAACAAATTTCAAACAATAACCAAACCTCAAAACTTAATAATTCATAAAAATTGGTTTATATTTTTTGGTAATTTCATATTTGAAATTTGTTTGTCTTTTGGTTTTTGTGTATTGGTAATTCATTACTGGTACGCCCGGAAGGATTCGAACCCTCAACCCTCAGATCCGAAGTCTGATGCTCTATCCAGTTGAGCTACGGGCGCAAATAAATGTGCAATCGTTGATGGGTAATGGAAGATGTAAAACAACCAATTTTCCATCAACCTTTTTAGATATTCCATCTACCATCAATTTTTGTACACCTGTAGGGATTCGAACCCCAAACCTTCTGATCCGTAGTCAGATGCTCTATCCAATTGAGCTACAGGTGCATAAATTTTCATTTACGCTGCAAATATAATATTAACAGTTCTAACAAACAATTTAGCAGGAAATTGCAGCTCGTGTTTAGTTGTATTGATAATGCTGCTAATTTTTCTCAAATTGGCAGTGCAAAAATTCAATAGATAAGATAAAAACAGAATGAAAATAAATTATCTAACCTCCTTAGAAAATTTTTGTTTTCGAAAGCTTAATAAATTTTTCTTGCGTCCTTGTCCTGATCACTAAGAATCCCCAGCACCTTACCAAAATTTGTATTAATTAATAGGAGTTAACTATATGTGTGGAATTGTAGGATATATTGGTGATAAAAATTGCGTCCCGATTATTATCGAAGGACTTAAAAGATTAGAATACCGAGGATATGATTCTGCCGGAATAGGAATTATTAATGGAAAGGAATGTAAAGTTGTTAAGACGAAAGGAAAAGTATCCGAATTAGAAAAATTAGTTCACAATGAAAAACTCGAATCAAACTTAGGAATCGGACACACACGCTGGGCTACACACGGAGAGCCAAGTACGGTTAATGCTCACCCCCATTTGAATAAAGATAAAACTTTATTTCTTATTCATAACGGAATCATTGAAAACTACTTATCATTAAAGAACGGATTGACTAAAGAAGGTTATGAATTCCTAAGTGAAACAGATACAGAAGTTCTTGCTCATTTAATAGATCATTACTTAAAACTAAAACACTCGCTTTTTCAGGCAGTAAGATATGCTTTGAATGAAGTTGAAGGTACTTACGGAATTGCGGTAATCTACAAAGGAGAACCGGATAGAATTATTGCTGCAAGAAAAGGTTCACCGCTTGTTTTAGGTATTGGCGATAATGAAAACTTTGTTGCTTCAGATGTTAATGCTTTAATAGCTCACACAAAAAAAGTTGTTTATTTAGAAGACGGAGAAATAGTAGAAGTATTTAAGAATAGCTTTAATACAAAAACGATCAGTGATGAAACGATTATTAAAGAAATCCACCAAGTTGATATGAAGATTGATGATTTGAGCAAAGGCGGATTTGCTCATTATATGCTTAAAGAAATTATGGATCAGCCCGAATCAATCTTTAATTCCATGAGAGGCAGATTAGTTTTTGATGAAGGTGTTTCTAAACTTGGCGGGTTGCATGGATTTGAAGAAAGAATTATTAATTCCAATAGAATAATTATCTCTGCTTGCGGGACTTCCTGGCATGCTGGTCTTGTTGGCGAGTATATGCTTGAACAGTATGCAAATATTCCTGTTGAGGTAGAATATGCTTCAGAAATGCGTTACCGCAATCCTGTAATTAGTAAAGATGATACTGTTATTTTTATTTCTCAAAGCGGTGAAACAGCCGATACATTAGCCGCCATGAAAGAAGCCAAGAAAAAAGGCGCACTCTGTTTAGGAGTTTGTAATGTTGTAGGAAGTACAATTGCAAGAGAAAGCGACACGGGTGTTTATATCCATGCTGGACCAGAAATCGGTGTTGCTTCAACTAAAGCTTTCACTTCCCAAATTGTAGTTCTAGCATTAATTACTCTCTTACTTGCAAGAAAAAGAAATTTAAGTCTTCCTGAAGGACAAGATATTATTAAACATATGAAACAATTAACAGATAAAGTTGATTCAATTCTTAAACAAAATGATTACATAGAAAGTATTGCTGATAAGTATGTCAACTCAAAAAACTTCTTGTACTTAGGACGAGGTTATAATTTTCCGGTTGCATTGGAAGGCGCATTAAAACTAAAAGAAATATCATATATACACGCGGAAGGTTATCCTGCCGCAGAAATGAAACACGGACCAATTGCTTTAATTGATGAAAACATGCCGGTAGTATTCATAGCAACAAAAGATTCTGTTTATGATAAAGTGATCAGTAATATTCAAGAAGTTAGAGCTAGAAAAGGAAGGATACTTGCTATTGTAAACGAAGGCGATGACCAAATTGAAAATATGGTAGATCATGTTATTAAAGTTCCTAAGACTCATAACATGTTAACGCCGATCCTGACTGTAATACCTTTACAATTAATAGCTTATCATATAGCAGTTAAGAAAGGATTAAATGTTGATCAACCGCGTAATTTAGCAAAGAGCGTCACAGTTGAATAAACATAAATGAGGTAAAAAATGTCAAGAACAAACGTCCTTATTATGGGTGCTGCAGGACGAGATTTCCATAACTTCAATGTATTTTTCAGAGATAACGAGAATTACAATGTTGTTGCTTTTACTGCCACTCAAATTCCAAACATTGATGGTAGAATTTATCCTACCGAATTAGCCGGAAAACTTTATCCTAATGGTATAAAGATTTACGAAGAATCAGAACTTGTTTCGTTGATCAAAAATCTAAAAGTTGATGAAGTAATATTCTCTTATTCTGATGTAACTTATGACTATGTAATGACCAAAGCATCAATCGTAAATGCTGCCGGTGTATCATTTAGATTAATGGGTTCTGAAGAAACAATGATCAAAAGCACCAAACCAGTTGTTTCGGTATTAGCTGTTAGAACCGGCTGCGGTAAATCTCAAACTTCAAGAAAGATAGTTTCACTTTTACAAAAAGCAGGAAAGAAAGTTGTTGCAATACGCCATCCTATGCCTTACGGTAATTTGATAAAACAAAAAGTACAAAGATTTGCAACATTGGAAGATCTTAAAAAACATGAATGCACTATTGAAGAAATAGAAGAATATGAACCGCACATTGCGCGCGGTGGAGTTATTTACGCCGGTGTTGATTATGAAGCAATCCTTCGCGAAGCTGAAAAAGAAGCAGATATTATTTTATGGGATGGCGGAAATAACGATATGTCTTTCTATAAAGCTGATTTAACTTTTACGGTTGTCGATCCGCACAGACCGGGTCACGAAATGCGTTATTATCCCGGCAATACTTCTTTAAGAATGGCAGATGCTGTAATAATTAATAAAGTTGATTCAGCAGATGAAAATGGAATTGTTACGGTGAGAAATAATATACATGCTGTAAATCCAAAAGCTATTGTTATCGAAGCTGCTTCTCCAATAACAGTTGATAAACCTGAACTAATTACAGATAAACGTGTGCTTGTTGTTGAAGACGGTCCAACTCTTACACACGGTGAAATGAAATACGGTGCGGGAACTGTGATTGCAAGAAAGCTTGGTGCAAAAGAAATTGTTGATCCAAGACCTTACACCGTAAATTCAATTTCTGATACATTTAAAAAATATCCAAACATAGGTGTACTTCTACCTGCTATGGGTTATGGCGATGATCAAATAAAAGATCTTGAAGAAACAATTAATAAAACAGATTGTGATTCTGTTGTGATTGGAACACCGATTGATCTTGGAAGAATTTTGAAGATCAATAAACCGTCAACAAGAGTAATGTATGAATTGCAGGAAATCGGTGAGAATACATGCGAGTCGGTTCTTAAATCAAAAGGTCTCTTATGAAAAAGATTGCGGTTGTTGCATTTGGTGGCAACGCACTCTTACGCGCAAATGAAATTGGAACTATTGAACAACAAGAGAAGAACACACTCGATACTTGTGAAAAATTAATTAGTTTGCTTAGAAATGGTTTCAATATAATTATTACGCATGGTAATGGTCCGCAAGTAGGAAATATTCTTCTTCGAAATGAAGCAGGGTATTCTCAATACAAAATCCCAAAGATGCCGTTAGATATTTGTGTAGCCGATTCTCAAGGCGGGATCGGCTATATGATTGAAAGGCAAATGCGTAATGCAATTAGTAAAACAAATCTGCGCAGAAATGTTGTTGCAGTTATTACTGAAACTCTTGTTGATATTAATGACCCCGCATTTGAAAATCCGACTAAACCAATTGGCCCGTATTACTTAAAAGAAGAAGCTGAACTTTTAGCCAAAGCTAATAATTGGGTTTTTAAAGAAGATGCTCGAAAGAGAGGTTGGAGAAAAGTGGTCGCTTCTCCAATACCGATTGATATCATGAATAAAAAAGTTATTAAGGATTTGGTAAATCATGGTCATATCGTAATTGCAGTTGGCGGCGGAGGAATTCCTGTTTACTGGCATGCTGATACAAAATATCTTGAAGCCATAGAAGCAGTTGTTGATAAAGATTTAGCGTCATCTGTATTGGCAAGAAATATTAAAGCAGACAGATTTTATATTATCACAGACGTTCCAAAAGTCTATATCAACTTCAATAAACCGAATCAAGAAGTACTTAATAATTTAAAAGTTTCTGAAGCAAGAAAATATTATGAAGCAGGTGAATTTCCACCAGGAAGTATGGGGCCAAAAATTCTTGCTGCAATAGAATTTGTAGAAGCAACAGGAAATGAAGCTATCATTACATCTGAAAGTGAAATTGAAAAAGAAAATTGTGGGACAAGAATAACGTTGTAAACGATCAAGAGCACGAGCATGAGCAAGATCATGATCTTAATAGTTCTCTAACTATAAGTAACTGTAAATGAGTACATACATTCTCGGTATATCAGCTTATTATCATGATTCAGCCGCATGTTTAATACGTGACGGTGAAATTATAGCCGCTGCTCAAGAAGAACGGTTCACACGTGTTAAGCATGACCACAGTTTTCCTAAAAATGCAATACGTTTTTGTTTACAATATGCCGCTATATCAGTAGAGCAGCTCGATGCAGTTGCATTCTATGATAAACCGATATTAAAGTTCAACCGCTTATTGGAAACGTACATGAGTTTTCCGGGACGCGGCTTAAAATCTTTCCTTATGGCAATGCCTTTATGGTTAAAAGACAAACTCTGGATGCAAGATTTAATTTCTAAAGAGTTGAAATACAAAGGGAAGATTTTATTTCCGGAACATCATGAATCGCATGCTGCCTCTGCATTTTTCCCTTCTCCGTTTAAGCGTGCTGCATTCTTAACGATTGATGGAGTAGGTGAGTGGGCAACCTCTTCTTACGGTGTTGGAAATGAAAATAGAGTTGAAATAATTTCCGAATTACATTATCCGCATTCACTCGGACTATTGTATTCTGCGTTTACTTATTTCACCGGGTTCAAAGTTAATTCCGGCGAGTATAAAGTAATGGGACTCGCTCCGTATGGTGAACCAAAGTATGTTCAGAAAATTTATGATCATTTAATTGATCTACGTGATGACGGTTCCTTCAAAATGAATATGGAGTATTTCAACTACAATACCGGACTTACTATGACAAACGATAAGTTTGCAAAATTATTCGATGGTCCGCCAAGAAAACCGGAAACAAATTTAACTCAGCGTGAAATGGATTTAGCACGGTCTGTTCAGGATGTTACTGAAGAAATAATGATACGTATGGCTCGTAATATTAAAAAAGTAACTGATGAAAAATATTTATGTCTGGCAGGAGGTGTTGCCCTAAATTGTGTTAGCAACGGAAAATTGTTAAGAGGAAATATTTTTGAAGACATCTGGATACAGCCGGCAGCGGGCGATGCAGGCGGGGCTTTAGGTTCTGCATTGATTGCTTATTATCATTACTTCAATAAACCAATCGTAAAAAATGGCAATAGAGATTTACAGAGAGGATCTTATTTTGGAACTGAGTACAATGATGATGAGATCGAAAAATTTATTAAGAAATATGAACTGCCTGCGCAAAAACTCAACCTGGATGAACTTATAGAAAAAGTAAACGATTTGATAATTCAAGAAAAAGTTGTGGGGTGGTTTCAAGGTAGAATGGAATATGGGCCGCGCGCTCTTGGCGCAAGATCAATTATTGGTGATGCGCGTTCATCCGAGATGCAAAAGAAAATGAATTTAAAAATTAAGTACCGGGAAAGTTTCCGTCCGTTTGCACCAACAGTTCTTGCAGAAAAAGTATTCGAATGGTTTGAACTCGATCGTGAAAGTCCGTACATGCTCTTAGTTGCTGATGTAAAAAAAGAGAAACAACGGGTAATGGTGGACGAAGAAAAGAAATTATGGGGTATAGATAAATTAAATATTGTCCGTTCGGAAATTCCTGCTGTTACACACGTTGATTACTCAGCAAGAATTCAAACTGTTCATAAAGACGATAATCCGCGTTATCACAGATTGATCGAAAGGTTTTATGAAAAAACCGGCTGTCCCGTAATTGTGAATACTTCATTTAATGTAAGAGGAGAGCCGATAGTAGAATCCCCACTTGATGCATACAAATGTTTTATGAGAACGGAAATGGATAATCTTGCTATAGGAAATTTTCTATTTAATAAAGAGGAACAGCCAAAATTTAATGACGAAATAGATTGGAAAGCGAAGTATGAGCTGGATTAAAGACGTTGCGCATGAAATAAAAGAATTAGATGTTTCCGAGAAATCCTTACGGAAATTTGGTTTTACTGTTGGAATAGTTTTTCTTGTATTCGGGTTGTTGCTTCTTTGGAAATCTATTTGGATAAATACAAGAGTATTATTTATTACAATCGGCGGCGCCTTAATTCTAGGAGGGTATCTAATTCCTAATTGGTTAAAATATATTTACAAAATATGGATGGGATTTGCTTTTGCGTTGGGTTGGGTAATCTCTAGATTTATTTTAATAATTTTGTTTGTGTTTGTCTTAACTCCGTTAGCTATTATTGCAAATCTATTCGGTAAGAAATTTCTTGATCTGAAATTTAAGGATGGTAAAAACTCTTACTGGATTCCAAAAGAAAAAAGAAAAAATGATTATGAGAAAATGTTCTAATACTTATTTTTGTGTTAATACACCTTACGCAAGAATTGAAGAAAAGCTATTTTCTCCGTGGTTCTCTGTGCCTGCTCAGTGTTTCTCTGTGTTATTTGTTGGTCTTTATTACACAGAGTGACACCGAGAAGTCGCAGAGTTACACAGAGATAAAATTTTTGCGTAAGGGGACTTAATAATAAATTAAAATAGAAGGTGGATCATGGCAGTAAATATGAAAGGGAAAAGTTTATTAGAAATTAATCATCTCACGTTAGAAGAGATTTATCAAATATTTGATTTAAGTGCTGTATTAAAACAGAAAAGATTAACCGGTGAACCTCATCGTACACTAGAAGGGAAGAAATTGGGAATGATCTTTTCAAAACCATCAACAAGAACTCGTGTTTCTTTTGAAGTTGGGATTTACGAGCTCGGTGGTTACGGAATGTTCTTCAATCAAAATGATTTACAGTTGAAAAAAAGTGAAAGCGTATCCGATACAGCCAAAGTTCTTTCTCGTTATCTTGATGGAATAATGATCAGAACTTTCGATCATCAAGATGTTGTTGATCTAGCAAAGTATGGTTCAATACCAATAATTAACGGATTAACAGATCTGCATCATCCTTGTCAAGTTCTTACTGATTTGTTTACTATTCTTGAGAAGAAAAGAACTTTGCGCGGTCTAAAATTAGCTTATATCGGCGACGGCAATAACATGGCGCATAGTTTACTTCACGGCTGTTCAAAAGTTGGAATGGATATTTCCATTGCTTCCCCTTCCGGTTACAAACCTTTGGATTCTGTTGTAAATGAATCGAAAGCGAATGCAAAGTATATGGGAAGCAAGATCGAGATTTTTGACAAACCGATTGATGCCGTAAAAAATGCTGATATTATTTATACTGATGTTTGGGCAAGCATGGGACAAGAAAAAGAAGCTGAAGAACGAAAGAAAGAATTTGCGGGTTTTCAAGTGAATGCAGAAATGGTAAAACATGCAAAAGAGGATTATCTATTCATGCATTGTTTACCTGCACATCGCGGTGATGAAGTAACTGATGAAATTTGTGACTCGGCTAATTCAGTAATTTTTGATGAAGCGGAAAACAGATTACATGTTCAGAAAGCAATTATGGCTTTATTGATGTAAATGCCGTCATGTAATTGAGTATTGAGATATGAGAAGCGTCTATGGGCGCTTCTCTTGTTTTCCGTCATGATCCATGTGAAAATGAAAATTAGGAAAGATTCTGGGAAGTTTAATTATGTTGTGAATCATTATACCTGTAGAAAGACGATCCAGCCAAGATGATAAAGGCCATCCAAAATGTAAATGAATTTCTTTTTCGTTTATTGGTATTTCATATTCGATTGTTTTCAAAACGCTTGTTATCATATCAAAAAGATTTAATCTTCTCTCGATCGCAATCCAAAAATGATTTTCTTGAAACGGTGTGGGTGTATCTAATCTTGGTGCATAGAAACTTAAAAAGATGGAATTGCTAGGAGCTGAACTATGTTCTTCTTCCAACGGTCTTCGGAAGAAAATATTTATTTCCTTGCTCTCTATCTCGGCAATTCTAAAAACAAGATCCATAACATTTCTGGTTTTTCTTCTAACCGGTATATCTGGTGCTCGATAACGCGATATTCTAATTCCCAAGATCAATACAACCATAGTAATAATAAACCATAGCGTTGTTCCGTATGGTCTGGCAATCATTATATAAATCAAAGTACTTACTAAAACAAAAAAGAGAATGAGAGTACCAAATTTTGAAGTGTGATAAGTAATTTCCTTAGTCCCTTTAGAATAACGGTACTTTAATAAACTTCCTGTATTTATAGCAAAACTTGCAACAAGACCAACAGCATACATTTCTGCAAGCACTGCCTGGCTGCCGCTTGTAATTACTAAAATTATACTATAAAATATTGCATTGACGAAATGAATTCTGTACAAAGATTGTTTCTTGTTTACGTGAATAAGCCAGCTGAAGTTGTATTTCTCTGCGACTTTTTCAATTAACTCTGCCGAAGCTACCATTGCAGTATTAACTGCCAATATTAATGTAATGCTCGCCAGTACACCAACTATAATTCCAAAAAATTCTCCGTTCACTTTTGATGCAAATGTAGGAATCAAATCTGTTTCATGTTTGGAAAGATTTATTCCTGAAGAAAGAGCGAATAATGCGATGAGCGGTGTTACAATTCCAACCGTTAGCGCTAAAAAAAGATATGCCTTACGTATCTGCTTCCAGTCCTTCACAAGAGAAGCAGTTTGCAATACAGATTCAATTCCGGAATAAGCGAGAATACAACTTCCAATACCAATTATTAAATTTTCATAAGCTATGAATGGATTTTGTCCAATAAAATCTGCAGAGAATGAATGAAAACTATCTCCGAGAATGGCAACGGAGTTCGAATCCAAACTTGCGGCACCTCCTACGAGAAGGTTAACAAGGACAAAGGCAACGAATACAAAAATTAAAAAATTAAACCTCGCATTTTCTTTTATACCGATGATGTTTAGACCGGTTATTAAACCAATAACTCCAAACTTGAGAAAAAATCTCATCTCAGGACCAATCCCAAGGAAGTAAGTTCCATTCTCAACTGCACTCACTGTGGAGATCGTAGCTGTAAGAATGTAATCTACAAGTATTGATGAAATTGCAACAAAAGAAAATGTAGGACCAAGAACTAGATACGAAAAAGAGTAAACTCCTCCGCCGCGAATATTATTTTTCTCAAGGATTTCTCCAATTTCCACCATTCGTGTTGAAAGAAATCGAATAAGTACAGAGGTTAGTGCAATGTAAAAAATTGCTTTGATGCCGATAAAACGGAAAGCTTCAAATGGGGCATAATAGATTGATGTTAATTCATCCATCAAAGTAATTATACCAACAGCAAGCCAGGTCAGCATCCACTTGCCGTTATAGAGAAAAGAGAGGAATTCTTTTTTACGGGTGATATATACGAAAGCGGCAACCAACCCAAGGTTGGCAACAATAAATGAGAATGTTTCCATAGATGTTATAAAATTGTCGGTGGAAACTTAACAAATTTTCTTAGTATGCAATAATTATTATTTAAAATGAAATTAACGTTTGAGTTTTACTCAAAAATATTTATTTTTACGCCTCAATTTAAGGCGGGCAGATAGCTCAGTCGGTAGAGCAAAGGACTGAAAATCCTTGTGTCGGCGGTTCGATTCCGTCTCTGCCCACACTTTAGTTGCGAACTTTTAACGGGTTCGCAACTTTTGTTTTAAACAGAACTGAGTCCACTTTAATATCATTTCCGGCTTCGGCGGATTGTCATTCTGAATGAAGCGGTAGCGAAATGAAGAATCTGGTTTTAGATTCTTCGCGGAGTTTACACTGAACGACCTGCCTGCCGGTTTATACCGAAGGTATGCAGGCAGGAGTGAATGTGCTGTTGGCAAACCTTGAAGGTCAAACGAAGATGGTATAGCGAAGACCTTCAAGGTTTGCGATATTCGTTGATTTTGATTGATTGAGTGACGTTACTTCATTAGCTTTAGCTAGAAATATAGCGGGGCACTTATGAAACGTTATTTTTACTCTCCACTAATTTTTGTTTTGTTCTTACCAGTAATTCTATACACGCAAAGTATTGGAACTGTATCTGGAAAGTTAGTTGACCAAAATGGAAATGGTCTTCCTGGGCTTCAACTAAATCTTTATATCAATCCAAATATTTATCAAACTACTTCATCATCAAACGGATCTTTTATTTTTACCAGCGTTACTGGTGTCAAAGATGAACAGCTTCCAACCGGCTATGCTGTTTCAAATAACTACCCTAACCCATTTAACCCTAAGACAAGAATTAGTATTACACTCCCAAACAGTGGGAATGTTAGAGTTGATGTTTACAACTTACTTGGTCAAAGAGTTTGTGATGAGATTGAAAAATATTTTAATGCTGGAGATAGTTATGTTGATTTAGAATTGAATGGATTGCCGAATGGTTTTTACCTTGCAAGAATAACATTAGATGAAAAATACACAGTTACAAAAAAGCTGATGCTCATGTATGGAAGCCAGCATTTATCTTCTTCGAGTGGAGGTTTATTTTCTCGGATAAATAAAACAACAATGGATGGCAATTCAATACTTGATACAAATCTTGATAGTCTTGTAGCTACCAGCTCAATCATCGGGAGAAAAGCTTTTAAGAATTTGCCAAGTATGGTAAGTAGTTCATTGAATTTGGGAAATTTAACTCTAGATAGATTTTGTGCTGGAATCCCGACTGTAACATATGCTGGCAAAACCTACCACACAATACAAATAGGAAACCAATGCTGGTTAAAAGAAAATCTTGATGTAGGAACAATGATACAAGGCATCCTAAGCGCAAACAATAACAACACAATAGAAAAATATTGTTATGACAATAATCCAAATAATTGTGCAACATACGGCGGTTTGTACCAATGGAACGAAGCGATGGCATACAGCACTACTCCCGGTACAAAAGGAATTTGCCCTGATGGCTGGCATATCCCAACATTAGCAGAGTTTCAAACATTAGGTACAACAGTAAGCAATAATTCTGAATCGTTAAAAGAAGTAGGACAAGGAGCAGGCACCAACACAAGCGGCTTTTCTGTGTTGCTTGGGGGCTTCCGCTCCTACGGTGGTGGCTTCTACAATTTAAGAATCAACGCTGGTATATGGAGTTCGACGGAGCTTGATGCAACGTACGCTTACCTTGTAGGCATGGACATCAATGGTGGTACTTTCTCCATCGGCTCTAACGGTTTAAAAGCTGATGGTGATGCTGTTCGTTGCATAAAGGACGAGTCTCTTCCACCAAGTGCACCAACATTATCAACACCTACAAATAATTCAGTTGATATTTCAGTTTCACCAACACTTAGTTGGAATGTAGCTAACAGAGCAACAAGCTATACATTACAAGTATCAACAAACAATTCATTTTCAAGTTTTGTTTACAATCAAAGTGTGTTAAACAGTACAACTCAGCAACTATCGGGATTAAGTTACTCAACGACTTATTATTGGCGAGTAAGCGCAACGAATAATTACGGGACTTCTGTTTATTCAATTCCTTGGTCATTTACAACACTTAGCACAGCGCCGGCAGTTCCGATATTATCATCACCAACAAATAATGCAGTTGATGTTTCGGTTTCACCGACACTTACTTGGACTGCAAGTACAACAGCAACGAGTTATACATTGCAAGTATCTACAAAAAATGATTTTTCAACTTTAGTTATTAACCAAAGTGGATTGATAAATACAAATCAGCTAATAAGTGGATTGTATAGTACAGCTAAATATTACTGGCAAGTAAGTGCAACTAATAGTTACGGTACATCAAATTGGTCAAACTATTGGATTTTTACAACAGTCAGTGGCCCCAGTGGCCCTTGTCCAGGAATTCCAACAGTACTATATACTGGTAAAACTTATAATACTGTTCAGATAGGAACTCAGTGCTGGTTAAAAGAAAACCTTGATGTAGGAGCGATGATACAAGTAAACCAGAACCCAAGTAACAATGGAACAATTGAAAAGTATTGTTATGACAATAACCCAAATAATTGTGCAACTTATGGCGGCTTATACCAATGGAATGAAGCGATGGCATATAGCACAACACCCGGGGCACAAGGTATTTGTCCTACTGGCTGGCACATACCAACAAAAACGGAGTTTGAAACATTAGCAGCAACAGTTAAAAATGATGGCGAAGCATTAAAAGCAAACGGCACAAACACAAGCGGTTTTTCCGGATTGCTGGCGGGCTTCCGCTACGACAGTGGTAACTTCTACAATTTTGGTTACGAGACTTTCTTTTGGAGTTCCACTGAGTACGATTCTAGCAGCGCGTACTATCTATCCCTGACTTATCTCCTTAATAGAAATACCTATTTTTACTATAACTATAAGGGTTACGGTTATAGTGTTCGTTGCTTAAAAGATTAGATTGATTATTGATGACGTACCTTAAGAAAAAATTGGAGCTTAGATATACAGCTGAGCGCATATATATGTTCTCTAAATAAATAACTCGTTCAGCATAAGTTATATGCTTAATATGAATCCACAAAAAAGAGACGACTTTTCAAAATTCATAATTCATTTAACCAGAAATTATAAGAATATTTCTGCAGAGAATAATTTAATTAATATCTTAAACCAGAAATGTATTGAGGCAATAAACTTTCATTGTTTATTTAGTCCGCTAATTAAAAAGATGGATTTTAGCGATCTGCTACAAAAAAAATTTATGACTGTATGTTTTACTGAGATTCCTTTGAATCAAATAAATAAAGTAGTAGGAGATATTCCTGGAAGAAATATTCAACTTCAACCTTTTGGTTTGGTGTTTTGGCGTCATCATATTATTGACAAAGGTGGCAATCCAGCTTTATATATAAATGGAAGCAGTGACCTTAAAAAATTCTTGTTATGTAAATTCAAAGAGCAGTTTGAAAATATCAAGCTATTCAAAAAGTTAAAAGCAAAGGATTCTAATTATAGAGAGATTGTAAATTATTTTTCTCTAATAAATATCATCCAAGATAACCACGATTTTTCCTGGGAAAGGGAGTGGAGATTCAATGGTGATTTTAAATTTAATTACAGCGATTTAGTAGCAATAATTGCTGAAAATCCTGAAGAATTTTTAGAAAAATGCTCTTCTAATTTATCAGTAAGAAAAGTGGAATATATAAAAAGAATACCTATAATAAATCCTGAATGGAATTATGAAGAAATATTAGAATCTTTTGCTCTATCAATTTGGTAAAGTCGCATCTAACATGTTATGCATCAACAATTATAAGAGGTAAAATATTATGGCAAAGAAACTTAAATGTCCCGTTTGTGGAACACCACTAAGTCAAGCGCAGTTTGATAAGGCTTTAGGTCTATGGCAAGATAAACAAGAACATATAAAACATCTTGAAGATGAACAGAAAAAATTAAAAGAGCAACAACGTCTAGTTGAAAAAAAGTATAAGGATGCTGAAAAAAAGTTCATTATAGAAAGACAAAATTTGCGCAAACAATCGACTCGGCACCTTCAAGAACAAAAATCGAAACTTCTAAATTCATTTAATCAACGAATTAAAACTGAAGTTAAGCAAGGGATTGAATTAGGTGTAAAACAACAGAAAAAAGAATTTGAAAAACAAACATCTGAATTTAAGAAAACGCAAAACAAGATGAAGCAACTTGAATCAAGTTTGAAAATATCAGCCAACAAATATGAAAAAGCTAACGAGGAAATAAAAAAACTTAAAGAACAAATAGAAAAAGGGATTACACCACAGATTGAGGGATTACTTGAAGAGAATATATTACTTGCCAAACTCAAAGAATTATATCCTCACGATAAATTTATTCATACTGGTAAAGGTGGAGATATAATTCAAATAATATTGGAGCAAAAAAAAGAGATTGGAAAAATTGTTTATGAATGTAAGAAAGTTAAAAAATATGACCCTAAATTCATCAAGCAAGCAAAAGATGCTAGAAAAATTCGAGAAGCTGATTTTGCTGTATTAGTTACAAACGCATTCCCATCAAAAAAACAATATTACTTTGTTGAAAAAACTGTTTTCGTGATAAGCCCAGTTAGTTTAGAACCAATTACATATACATTAAGAGAAAGTTTAGTTCGCATTTCAATTCTAAAAATATCTAATGAAGCAAAGCAAATTGCTGTTCAAAGAATATACGATTACCTTTCTAGCAACGACTATAATAATAGAGTTAACGATGTGTCAATTCAGTTAATAGACTTGGCGAAAGATTTGAAAAAAGAAATTGATTCTCATAGACGAACTTGGGAAAAACGTTATTCAATATATGGAAGTATCTATAAGGATGTCGGTATTATTGATTACAAACTCAAAGACTTAGTCCGCAATAAAATTGACGGAAAACCATCTAAACAATTAGAAGCACCTAAAAGTGAGTTTGTCCAAATAAAAGAATTACAAAACTAATATCAACCAATACCAACATCCGGAGGCTTTATGCTTATGATAAAAGATTTACTAGATAACCTTGAATACATTAATGCGATTGAAGGCAAAAGACAGATTTATTATATCTATAAAGGAAAGAAATATTATTTGATTTTATCCTTCTCTTCAAAAAAAGAAAATGCTGGTAATTTCACTTTAGTGAGTTCTAAATCTGTTGATACAGTATACAGAAATTTTAAAAATCAAAAAGCAGTTACATCTAATGATATATTTTACAGTTCACAGACAAAAGGATTTCGCAAATATATTAACTCTCCTTTAGATGCATTGAATGTTCTATATATACTTACGGTAATAGGATTTGCTACAAAAGACAAACGATATAAAGGGAAACAATTATTTTTTAACATTAAATAATGTTTACAATTATTTATAAAAACGTGTGATTAATATGTCTTCATTTCCCAAGTATCTTAAAAATATTAAAGGCGTACACTTTGCAATTACTGGTCGGTGTTGGCTTGTTCGTAATGTGTTAATTGGTTTGATTGAAAAAAAAGGTGGCAAAGTTTCAGATCATCGTGCGCAAGTTACAAATCTAACAGAGGTACTTATTCGTGGTTCTTCATCTCAATGGGCTTTTGATAACTGCGGTCATAAAGAAGTAAAAGTAGCAAACTTATTGAAAACTGGTAAAATTATTTTAACTGTTCACGATTACGATTTTCAGAATCTTATTGAGAGTGGAAAGGCTGCAAAAGCTTTAAATAGAATTGCCGGACAACCAATTGAATGGTTATTACCAGCTTTGGAAAAAGAAAAATATTTCAAAATTAGCAAAGTACCCGGTACTCTAGATCGTGAACATTCAGTGAAAGGACGTCTTGAACAAAAGTTTTTACGAGAACAATTATTTGGTAATAAATCATTTTTCAAATGCGGTATTTGCGGAAAGATTTTACCTTTAGGAATTATGGTCGCTGGTCATATTAAACCAAGAAGTGAGTGCACAATAAATGAAAAGAAAGATTTTATAAATATTGTTTTCTCAGTTTGCCTTTTAGGTTGTGATGCTTTGTATGAAAGAGGTTATATAGGTATCAATGATAGTGGCTTTATCGAAGTCCCACAAAAGCCAAAAGTAACTAAGGCTTTGAAAAGTGTTCTCAATAAATTAGAAAATAAAAGGTGTTTGTCTTGGAATGATAAAAATAGTATGTACTTCGCTTGGCATTATGGAAGAAGATTTGAGCATTAAAAAGCCTAACCTCTTTAATCCGTCAGAGCTGGACAGGTAAGAAAACAAAAATATTCTTGACCATTCCGTAAAGGCGGTTCCAAAAGCCGCGTAATTAAATTACCGTAGACAAAAACAGTTTAATAAAATGCCAAAGGAAAGAGCATTGAAAAGAAGCTCTTATAAACTATTCCCCAAAGGGAGGCCGGCGGCAACCCGATTTGATAGTAGTATTAGCGAGCATTTTTATTTTGGTTTGTTTATTTTGTGACACAAATGGAGAACTAAAAGGATTATTACAATGCAAACGAAATCAACAGCCACCCGCGCGAGAATAGAACCGGCAATAAAAGCAAAAGCAAAAAAAATCTTTGCTAAAGTTGGATTATCGGAAAGTGAAGCAATAAGATTATTCTATCACCATTCTGTATTAACCGGAGGAATTCCTTTTGATTTAAGAATTCCGAATGCTGAAACGCGAGCTGCAATGAAAGAAGTTGATAAAGGGATTTATAGTAAAGGATATACCAATATTGATGAAATGTTCGCGGACTTAAAGAAATGATTTTAACCGTTCACTACTCTAATAAGTTTAAGAAAGATCTGAAACAATTACAGAAGTGGAGCGAAGGTATTGAACAACTAAATTCTATATTGAAACTATTGAAGATTAGTGAGAGACTTCCAGAGAACTACAGAGATCATAAATTAAGGGGAAAATATGCACATCATAGAGAATGCCATATCAAACCCGATTTTTTGCTGATATACAAAATTGAAGGTGAAAAATTAATTTTAGTTCGCATCGGCTCTCACTCAGAGTTGTTTGAATGAAAAAGAAAATTAATGTGAGTAACAAAACCAAATAAAACCGCTCCACCCGGGCAAAAAATAAAATGAAAGACCAACTGCAGTCTGTAAAGACGGTTCCAAAAGCTGCGTAATTAAATTATCGTAGACAAACTTCCGGATTCATAAAACAAATGTCATCAAAAATTATAAAAGTGAACGAGACAGAAATACTTCTACGAAAAAGTCCCCGTTCACGGTATATGAATATTTCCGTTAAACCGTTTGTAGGTGTTCGTATAACAATACCGGAAAGAGTGTCGTTTTATGAAGGTGAAAAATTAGCTCATGAAAAAATAAAATGGATAGAAGAGCACGTTGATAAAATGCGAGGTTATGGAAAAGCAGATACTATCTATGATGAGAATTCCAAATTCCAAACACGGAATCATCAATTGGAATTAAAAGCATCCAAAAACAACAGAGTTTCTGCGAGAGTTAGAAACGGATTAATAATGATTAAATATCCTTTTGGAAAGGATTTAAAGTCATTCGAAATACAGAAGGTAATAAGAAAAGGAATCGAGAATGCATATCGAGAGGAAGCGAAAGAGTATCTACCCAAAAAACTAAATGATCTATCAGACAAATTTGAACTTCCATTTAATGAACTCTTCATTAAAAATATAAAGAGCAGGTGGGGTAGTTGCTCGGGGAAAAATAATATAAATCTCAGCATTCACTTGATGCGATTACCGGATCATCTAATTGATTATGTTCTTCTTCATGAATTGGCTCACACAAAAGTTAAGAACCATAGTAAGAAATATTGGAATATTCTCGATACTTTGACAGGAGATGCGAAGAGATTAGACAAAGAATTGAAAAAAATTAGAATTGGACTCAGTTTAGATTATTGACTTCATTATTAAATCTACTGTTTAATTATTGACTCACCTTACGCTAATGATAAACTTAATTCTGCGTAACGTGACTTACTAAATGAGACCTCTGAATTATTGTAACACTGTCACTCTGAACACATTCGCTTCGCTCAGTGTAAACTCCATGAAGAGTCTCTTTACGTTCTAAAATTGAGATGTTTCACTTCGTTCAACATGACAATTGTTAATTTTTCGGAAGTCTCTAAATATTAATTCCTTTTCAGAAATTTATCATACGTAGCATAATACCTTACAAATTTACCTGTCATTTTAACTTTCTTAAAAGATTTATCCCGGTTTAATTTTCAGATTTTATCAAATAGTAAAAATTAGACTTGTTTTTACTTCTTAAACGCAATTCTAAAGGAAAAAGGAAAATAATTCTAAGTAATTGCTTCTGGTTCAAGATTTGTATGCTGTAGATATCAAAATATGAGGAGAATTTTATGGGACAGCAGCAGTTACTACTGATAGTATTAGGTGTAATCATTGTTGGTATTGCAGTAGTTGTTGGTATAAGTGTATTTACTGCAAGCGGTAGTGCAGCCAACCGGGATGCAGTTATATCTGATTTGACAAACCTTACATCAATGGCCCAACAGTATTATAGAAAACCAACCGCTTTAGGTGGCGGAAACCGTACATTTACCGGATGGAGTCTTCCAAGTGCACTTGATACAACCGGTAATGGTATTTATACAGTTACAATAGCAGCACAAAGTGTTACCTTAACCGGTACCGGTAACGAGAATGGAAATAACGGAACAAGTGCGGTTAAAGTTACAATGATCCTTGGACCGGATGCAATTACATCAACTACAATTAATAATTAGTAACAAACTTATTCCTACAATTAATTCCAGCCGACAATAGACGGGAAATTCAATTTCCCGTTTATTGATTAAATACTTACCATTTTCTAAATCTAATTGTTGAATACCTTACTCTCTCTCTTTATATTTCAACTCCAAAATTCATGAGGAAAAATGCCTGCTAATTCTATCACTACCACAAATTTTAATAATCTTAAACTATTTAAGCATGGGAAAGTACGTGATGTGTATGAAGCAGGAAATTATTATCTGATCGTAGCAACCGACCGCCTTTCAGCATTTGATGTAATAATGAACGAAGGAATTCCGGATAAAGGGAAAATATTAAATCGTATTTCTAAGTTCTGGTTCGATTTCACAAAAGAAATTATTCCTAATCATATAATATCAATGAATGTGGATGAGTATCCGTCAGAATGTTTACCTTACAAAGCGATATTAAGAGATCGTTCAATGCTGGTTAAAAAGGCAGAACTAATTCCAATCGAGTGCATTGTTCGCGGATATATTACCGGTTCCGGATTAATAGATTATCAAAAAACCGGTATGATTTGCGGAATTAAATTACCGGAAGGATTGGTTGAGTCGGAAAAACTTCCTTCACCTATTTTCACTCCTTCAACTAAAGCCGAGATTGGGTTGCATGATGAAAATATAACAGAACAAGAAGCCGAAAAAATTATTGGTAAAGATGCGTTTCAATTTATTAAAAATGTTACAATAGAAATCTATACCAAAGCTGCAGAATTTGCGCTCAAAAAAGGAATTATAATTGCTGATACAAAAATGGAATTTGGTTATTATGATGGTAAAATTATTTTAATTGATGAATTACTAACACCGGATTCTTCAAGATTCTGGCCATTAAATGAATATGAAAAAGGGAGATCTCAAAACAGTTTTGACAAACAATATGTTAGGGATTACCTTCTATCAATCAAATTCAATAAAAGACCGCCGGCTCCATCGCTTCCTGAAAAAGTAATTTTGAACACAAGTAAAAAATATCAAGAAGCTTTATTCAAGTTAACCGGAGAAACATTATAATAATGATTCCTGTACAGATAAAGATTAAAGAGAAAAATTATTTGTTCATAAAATGGAATGATGATACAGAAACCAGTATTAAACTTGTCAATTTAAGAAAAAATTGTCCGTGTGCAGTTTGTGTTTCTGAAAAAGATAATAACGGCAGCAAATACATTCCAATTTATTCTAATGAACAACTTTTCATTAAAGATATTCAAATGATTGGGAGCTATGCTATTGGAATTGTGTGGGCTGATAAACACAATACCGGAATTTATGATTTCAATTATTTGAAAAAGATTTCTGATTTAAGCAAACAAATTGATCGCTAAAAAATGGTTCTACCTAATCAATTAACTATATTAAGAATTATACTTACTCCGATATTTCTTATACTCTTCCTAACAGGTGAGCCGGTACTGATACAAATTTCATATTTGGTTTTTATTATTGCTGCTATTACAGATTGGTATGATGGCTGGCTAGCCCGAAAATTTAATTATATTACTGAGTGGGGAAAATTTATGGATCCACTCGCTGATAAAATATTAACTTCTACTGCTTTCATTGCTTTTGTAATAGTCGGAGTGCTTCAGTTGTGGATGGTTTTATTAATAATAATTCGAGATTTCCTTGTTACGTTGATTCGGGTTTATGCTGATTATCGCAATGTATCTTTTAGAACAACACGCTCTGCACAACTGAAAACATTTTTACAAATGTTTTTCCTTTATTACTTACTTCTAATATATACTCTAAATACGTTTGAAAGACTGCACGTTGTATATAAAAACTTATTTTACATCCTTTTAGATCCAATCGGTATTTATATAGCAATGTTATTTATTACTTTATTCACGGTTATAACAGGCATTACTTATATATTCAGTAATCGTTTATTAATTAGGAAGATGATCAAAGGTGAAAATTAATTTTATTGAAAAGCTTCTCGGCTCAGGTTTCTATACCGGGTATATGAAGACAGCTTCCGGTACATGGGGAAGTTTTGCCGGTTTGATCATTTACTTAATTCCCGGTTTTGAAAATCCTTCACTTATGATTTTCATGATCTCTCTTTTTATTCTGATCGGTGTACCGATCGCCACTAAATTTGAATCCATTTATGGAAAAGATCCCAAAGAGTGTACAATTGATGAAATAGTTGGCATGTGGATTACCTTGCTATTTCTTCCTAAAAAAATCTGGTGGATTATATTAGCATTCTTAATCTGGCGTGTGCTGGATATTATTAAACCATATCCGGCTCGTAAATTAGAAAAAGTTAAAAGCGGTTGGGGAATTATGCTGGATGATATTATGGCGGGAATTTATTCATTCATTTCAATTCAACTAACGATTTATATTTTTAATTTAATCACAAAATAGACAGTAAAAAATGAAAGCTCACATTCTTACGATAGGTGATGAAATACTTATTGGTCAAGTAACAAATTCAAATGCTGCATATATTGGTGAAAAATTAACTCAAGCACATGTTCAAGTAAACGGTTCAAGTGTAGTAAGTGATGATGAGGAAATTATTATAAATGAATTTAAGAGAGTGTTCGAAATAAATGATATAGTAATAGTTACAGGCGGATTAGGTCCTACTCATGATGATGTAACGAGGAAATGTGTCGTAGAATTTTTTAAGACTGAACTAATTGTTGATAAAGAAGTTCTCTCCGATATAAAAAAATTCTTTGAGACAAGAGGACGCATACTCACTCCTACAAATGAAGATCAAGCGCGTATTCCTAAGATATCAATGCCAATTCGTAATCCTTACGGAACAGCACCGGGATATTGGATTGAGAAAGAAAATAAAATATTTATTTGTATGCCCGGTGTTCCTTATGAAATGAAAAATATGATGGATAGTATTGTAATACCCGGACTTGCCGAGAGAGTAGAAAAAGATAATTACATTTTTACAAAAAATTTGTTAACGACGGGAATCCCAGAATCCATGTTATATGATAGATTAGGAAATGTTGATGAACTCTTACAAGGAGCTAAGTTAGCATTTTTGCCTAATCAGTTTGGCGTAAGAATGAGATTAACAATCATTAGCAAGAATGAAGAAACTGCAGCCAATAAGTTAGATGAGATAGAACAAAAAATTCGTGCTGTAGCTGGAAGATATATTTACGGAACAGAAAACGATACATTAGAAAGTGTTGTATCAAAACTTTTTATTGATAGAGGATTGAAATTATCTATTGCAGAATCTTGTACCGGCGGCTTAATAATGAGCAGATTAACTAATATCAGCGGCAGTAGTAAATTTTTGGAAAGAGGAATTGTTGCTTACAGCAATGCAGCAAAAGTAGAACTTCTTCACGTTGATGAAGATACAATTCAAAAAAATGGCGCAGTTAGTTTAGAAGTTGCAAGACAATTGGCAGAAGGCGTTAAAGCCATTAGCGGGACAGATGTAGGTCTTTCTGTTACCGGAATTATGGGTCCAACTGGTGCATCAGCAGGTAAACCTATCGGTTTGGTCTTTGTCGGATTATGTAATGAAAAAATTTGCACTGCAAAAGAATTCCATTTTGGGGATGACAGACTTCTCAATAAAGACAGAACATCACAAGCGGCATTAGAGATGTTGAGAAGAAATCTTCTCGGTATTTCATATGATGATTAGAACTTTTATAGCTCTTGAAATTCCTGAGGATGCCTTATCTCGTATAAAAGAAATTATTAGAAGTAAGATTGGAGAATTACATAATGTTAAATGGGAGTCCCGGAAGAAACTTCATCTCACATTAAAATTTCTTGGAGATACTAAAAAAGAATTTATTGATACCTATATTTCTGGTATTGAAGGAATTATTAAAAAATATAATTCATTGGATTTAAGTTTTTATAGATTTGGTGTGTTTAGAAAAGGGAATGAACCTAAAATCTTTTGGGTAGGGATGAATGAAAATCGTAAACTCGGCGAAATGGTCTCAGAAATAGAAACAACATTTTCAGAGTACGGATTCAATAAAGAAAGCAGAAAATTTCAACCGCATTTAACTTTATTAAGATTTAGAGGGTATGAAGATTCAGAAAAAATATTATCTTTGACTGAAGTAAATCTTCCCTTAATAAAATTTACTGCAGACAAAATTACATTTTATGAAAGTAAACTATTACCGAGCGCATCGGTTTATAGATCAATAAAAAGTTTTTATTTGAAAATCTAAGGAGGAAAAATGGCTGTAGATAAAGATGCCAGAATGAAAATTCTTGAAGAAACAATTGCCAATATTGATAAAACATACGGCAAAGGTACAATAATGAAATTGGGCGACGGTGTAATTAATCCAGTCGAATCAATTTCAACAGGTTCACTTTCATTAGATTTTGCTTTAGGAATTGGAGGAGTGCCACGCGGAAGAATTATTGAAATTTATGGTCCCGAATCATCAGGAAAAACTACATTATGTTTACATATAATTGCAGAAGCTCAAAAGGCAGGCGGACTTGCAGCTTTCATAGATGCAGAACACGCAATGGATCTCAATTATGCTAAACGTTTGAATGTGGACACAAAAAATCTTCTCTTATCTCAACCGGATTTTGGCGAGCAAGCTCTGGAAATTGTTGATACACTTGTCCGCAGTAATGCTCTTGATATAATTGTAATTGACTCTGTTGCTGCTCTAGTTCCACGTTCAGAAATTGAGGGAGATATGGGCGATCCACAAATGGCAATGCAGGCGCGTTTGATGTCGCAAGCATTACGTAAATTAACAGGCGCAATAAGCCGTTCCAAAACGTGTGTGATCTTTACTAATCAATTGAGAATGAAGATCGGAATTATGTTTGGCAATCCGGAAACTACAACTGGTGGTAATGCGTTGAAGTTTTATGCTTCCGTTAGATTGGATATTAGAAGAATAGCTGCTATCAAAGATGGACAGAATGTAATAGGCAATAGAACAAAAGTAAAAATTGTTAAAAGCAAAGTTGCCCCACCATTCAAAGAAGTTGAGTTTGATATTCTCTACAATGAAGGTATCAGCAAAGCCGGAGAGATAATTGATCTGGCATCGGAGAAAAATCTTCTTAACAAAAGCGGTTCTTGGTTTACCTATAAAGAAAATCGTTATCAAGGAAGAGACCAACTAAAAGCAAAAATGTTGGAAGACCCTGAACTTTTTGCTTCTCTTGAAAAAGATGTTAAAACTGCTCTTGGTATGATAAAAGATGAAACAGCAAAGCCTGTAAAAGCAAAAGAAGAAACGGAAACTAAGTCAAAGAAAAAATAGCAGATGATAATCACTGCTTTACAGCAAAAGGGTAATAATGTTCTGGTTTGTTTTGATGATGGAGAGTTCATCACTCTTGATTACAGAACTGTGACTGACAATGGTCTGCGGAAGAATGATTTAATTGATGATAAAAAAATTGAGTTTCTGATTTCCGCAAGTGAATTTCAAAAAGCAAAAGATTCTGCTTTCCGTTTTTTAGGCAGAAGGCATCATTCAACATCAGAACTAAAAAATAAACTTATAAAGAAAAAATATCCAAAGGATATCATTGATAAAATTCTGATTGATCTAACAGACAAAAAATTACTGGATGATGAACAATTTGCAGAAGCATTTCTTGAAGAAAGATCAGTCAAAAAGAAAATCGGCATTAATAAACTGAAAGCAGATCTATTCAAAAAGGGAATCAATAGAAATATTATTGAAAAAACTTTATTAAGAGTTGATCATGAATTAAGTTATGATCAAGCGCTTGAATTGGCAAAACGGAAAATTGATTCTATTAAAAGAAAAGAGACAGATAAAAGAAAAATTAAAGCTAAATTATATTCATCACTTAGTTCGCGCGGATTTGAATCGGAATTAATAATTAAAGTACTGAACGAAATGTTAGAAGATCTTGAATAAATGCCCATCCCAACCCTTCCGCAAAGGGAAGGGCTTTTTTAAAACTCGGTCGAGGTATTTAATCCTCGACCTTCGTTATAAAATTATAACCTCGAAGCAAGCATCGAGGAATTTTTAGATTAAATAAATTACATGCTAAGAAGTGACCTTTGTTCTCTTTATCAGTTTTCCCTATTTTTATGACCAACTTTTAGGATACCAATGAACAAGTTCAAGGGAGTAGATTATTTTAATGTAGATAGTCTTTTATCAGAAGACGAAGTAATGGTGCGCAATACAGTTAGAGAATATGTTGATGAACAAATAATTCCTATCATAGAAAAGCATTACCGCGAAGAAAAATTTCCTTTTCATCTAGTAAAAGAACTTGGAAAGCTTGGATTATTCGGAATTACTCTACCACAAAAGTATGGTTGCGCTGCGATGAACAATGTAGCTTACGGTTTAGTAATGCAAGAATTAGAAAGAGGTGATAGCGGTATTCGAAGTTTTGCATCTGTTCAAACATCATTAGTTATGTATCCGATCTACACTTTTGGAAATGAAGAACAAAAAAATTATTGGCTTCCAAAACTTGCAGTCGGAGAAAACATCGGATGTTTTGGATTAACAGAACCGGATTACGGTTCTAATCCTGCAGGGATGATAACAAGAGCAGAAAAAGTGGAAGACGGTTTTAAGTTGAACGGTGCTAAAATGTGGATCACTAATGGAACAATTGCTGATGTGGCTGTTGTTTGGGCAAAATTAGATGGCGAGATTAAAGGCTTTTTAGTTGAAAAAGGTATGAAAGGTTTTTCCGCACCAGAGATGAAAGGAAAACATTCTCTTAAAGCTTCTGTCACTTCAGAATTAATCTTTCAAGATGTTTTTGTACCGGAGAAAAATTTATTAACCGGAAGTAAAGGATTGAAATCACCATTGATGTGTTTGAATCAAGCACGATACGGAATTGCTTGGGGTGTTGTTGGATCTATGATGACTTGTTATGATTCCGCATTGAACTACGCAAAATCCCGTATCCAATTCAGCAAACCGATTGCAGCTTATCAACTGACACAAGAAAAGTTAGTTTATATGTTAACTGAAATTACAAAAGCGCAGCTTCTTAATTTACAATTAGGACGTTTAAAAGATAAAAATGAAGTAAAACATACACAAATTTCTATGGCTAAAAGAAATAATTGTGAAAAAGCATTAGAGACAGCACGCATTGCACGAGAAATTCTTGGTGCGAATGGAATACTTGATGAATATCCGGTTATGCGTCATTCGCAGAATTTAGAATCAGTAAAAACTTACGAAGGAACACACGAGATGCACACATTGATAATTGGTGAAGATATAACCGGTTATGCTGCATTTGATTAAATTGAGACCACCTTGTGTGGTCTTTTTTGTAATTAGAAGAGGGAAACATGAATAAAAACAAAGTTTATTTTGAAGGATTAACATTTGATGATATACTTCTTGTACCGGCACGATCAAATGTTCTTCCACGCCAAACAGATATTTCTTCGTACCTAACAAGAGAGATAAAATTAAATATTCCCTTTCTTTCTGCCGCGATGGATTCAGTAACAGAATCTCAAATGGCAATAGCAATGGCTGCTCAGGGTGGAATTGGAATAATTCATAAGAACATGTCTATTGAAAAGCAAGCTGATGAAGTTGATAAAGTTAAAAGGTCAGAGAGCGGAATGATTGTAAATCCAATTACTCTAACTCCGGACCGAACGATTAAAGAAGCTGAACATATCATGTCGAAATATCACATCTCCGGAATACCTGTTGTAGATGAAAAAGGAAAGTTAGTCGGTATTCTAACTAATCGAGATCTACGATTTGAAAGAGAATCAAACAAACTTGTTAGTCAATTAATGACAAAAGAGAATTTAATTACAGCACCTCTTGGAACAACACTTCATGAAGCGGAAAAAATATTACACAAGTACAGAATCGAAAAACTTCCTGTTGTTGATAAAAAAGGAATAATTAAAGGATTGATCACCTATAAAGACATAATGAAGAAAAAAACATTTCCCAATGCTTGCAAAGATAATTTGGGACGGCTTCGTGTAGGTGCGGGAGTTGGTGTAACAAGTGATACATTAAAAAGAGTAGAAGCGTTAGTATCTTCTCACGTTGATGTCATCGTTCTTGATACAGCGCATGGACATTCGGAAGGAGTATTAAGAACAGTTAAAGAGATTAGAAAAAAATATAAAAACTTACAGCTGATTGCCGGAAATATTGTTACAAAAGATGCCGCTCTTGAATTAGTTTCTTGCGGCGTTAATGCGGTAAAAGTTGGAATTGGTGCAGGCTCTATTTGTACTACACGTGTAATAGCTGGTGTTGGAGTTCCGCAAATCAGTGCGGTTATAGAAGTTGCACAAGCATTAAAAGGAAAAAATATTCCTGTCATATCGGATGGTGGAATTAAACAAACTGGAGATGTAGCCAAAGCAATTGCAGCCGGTGCAGATACTGTTATGATGGGCGGGATGCTTGCCGGTGTTGAAGAAACTCCCGGAGAAAAAGTTTTATTTGAAGGAAGAAGTTTCAAAGTTTACAGAGGAATGGGTTCATTAAGTGCAATGAAACAAGGAAGCAGTGATCGTTATTTCCAGGATGTTGAAGCAGATATTAAAAAACTTGTTCCGGAAGGAATAGAAGGGCGTGTTCCCTACAAAGGTTCTTTAGCCGATACGATTTATCAATTCATCGGTGGATTGCGAGCGGCAATGGGTTATTGTGGTGCAAAAACAATTAATGATTTGAAATCTAAATCAAAGTTTGTAAAAATTTCTAATGCCGGATTACGCGAAAGTCATCCGCACGATGTTTTAGTAACTGAGGAAGCACCGAATTATCAAATGACTAAGAAAAATCAGTATTAACATTTTTATTAATCCGATTAAGAGAATAAAATATTTAATTATTATTGATCATCATCCATAAATAAAATCTCGATTATGTTCAAAGTTTTAGTTATTGCTTATTACTACCCTCCGCTTGGATTAAGTGGTGTTCAACGCACGCTTAAATTCACAAAATATATGAGCAAGTTTAATTGGCAGCCCACAGTAATTACAACCGGTAATGTAGCATACTTTGCCCATGATTTTTATTTATTGAAAGAAGCCGAAAATGCCGGTGTAAATATTATCCGCACAGAAGCTTTTGATCTTAATACAATTATCGGGAAGCAGTATCAAACTGTGAATATGCCTCAAGAATTTCTTAGAAAGATACTTTCAAGGATTAGTAAAGCAATATTTATTCCTGACAATAAAAAATCTTGGGCTAGAAAAGCATATAAAGTTGCTAAAGAGCTTCTTCAAAAAGAAAAATTTGATATCATTTATGTAACGATTCCGCCTTTTTCAAGTTTTGTTTATGCTGCTAAACTCAAAAAAGAATTTGGTATTCCTCTATTTGTAGATTATCGTGATTTATGGTTCGGCAATCATTTTGCATTTTATCCAACTTTATATCATCGCTATAAGCATAAAAAGTTAGAATATAAATCGTTACGATTAGCAGATAAAGTTGTTGCAATCAATCGCAAAATAAAAGAGAAACTTTTATTGACATATCCGTTTTTATCATTTAATGATGTAATGATAATTCCTCATGGTTATGACCCCGCTGATTTTGAGTACAGTGAAGATAAAGTTGAGCAATCACAAAAGATGCGTTTAACTTATGCTGGAATATTTTATGAGAATATAACTCCGGAATATTTTCTAAAAGCATTTAAGCAGTTATCAATTGAGAGACCGGATATTGCAGCAAATATAGAATTAGAATTTATTGGTCATCTTCGCAAAGAAAATAATAAACTAATTTCAGAACTTGGTATTAGCGAATTTGTAAGAGATCATGGATATCTAGACCATCACGAAACAGTTAAGAGATTAAAAACTAGTGATGTTTTGTGGATGATGATTGGAAATATTCAGAATGCAGACACAATTTCCACAAGTAAACTTTATGAGTATATAGGAACCGGTAAACCAATTCTTGGATGTGTTGTTGAAGGAACTGCTAAATCTGCTCTTCAAGAATATGGTGCGTCTTTTATAACAAAGCCAGATGATATACAGGAAATCAAAAACACTATAATATTAATTCATGAATTGTACATAAAGAAAAATTTACCTACACCAAATAGAGATTTTATACAGAAACACGATAGGATCAAATTAACGGAAGAGCTTACGAAAGCGTTTCAGTTTTATTTAAAGGCATTATCATGAGAATCGTATTAATTGGTTCTGGAGGAAGAGAGCATGCTTTAGCTGTAAAAATTGCAGAAAGCGAAACTTGTTGTAAATTATATATTCTTCCCGGAAATCCAGGTACAAAACAAGTTGGTGAAAATATTCTTATCGATCAGGATGATCATCAGAGTATTATCAGTTTTTGTCTGGAGCAAAAAATAGATCTGGTAGTGATCGGGCCTGAAAAACCATTGATAGATGGGTTAACCGATAAACTTCTTGAAAAAGGTATTAAAGTATTTGGTCCAACTATGAAAGCTTCTCGAATAGAAGGGGAGAAATCATTTGCTAAAAATTTAATGAAAGAATATAATATTCCTACCGCAGCGTTTGAAGTATTCAATAAAGAAAATTATGACGATGCTATAAACTATTTACATAAAATTAATTACCCAATTGTAATTAAAGCAGATGGCATTGCAGCGGGGAAAGGTGTAATAATCGCAGAATGTTTTGATGATGCTAAGGAAGCGTTAAAAGAATGTTTTGTAAATTCTTCCTTTGGTACTGCAGGTGATAAAGTAGTAATTGAAGAATTTATGTCAGGTCAAGAAGCTTCGATTTTTGCAATTACGGATGGTTTCGACTATGTTTTACTTCCTGCTGCACAAGATCATAAAAGAATTTTTGATGACGATAAAGGCAAGAATACCGGTGGCATGGGTGCGTATGCTCCGACTTCTTTTGTGAACGAAAAAAATATCGATGTAATTGCAACAGAAATTATTGAACCGACATTAAAAGCGATGCGTGAAAAGGGAATGCCGTTTGTGGGATGCCTTTACTGCGGTTTGATGATGACAATCCATGGCACAAAGGTAGTCGAATTTAATTGCAGATTTGGCGATCCGGAGACGCAAGTTGTTTTGCCTTTACTTGAAGGAAATTTTGTTGAACTGCTTTATTCTGCTGCTTGTGGAAAAATTAACAAAGAAGCAATGAGATATAATGGTGGTACTTCGGTTTGTGTTGTTGTTGCTTCAAAAGGTTACCCGGATAAATTTGAAAAAGGTTTTGAGATTTACGGATTAGATCAAATCCCACAAAAAGTAAAAGTCTATCACGCTGGGACTAAAGAAGTTAATGGAAAAATTATGACTAATGGTGGGAGAGTTCTAAATGTTACTTCGTTCACTGAGAAGAACGACTTAAACGAAGCCAAAAGAATAGCTTATGAAGCTCTTTCAAAAATTAGTTTTGATGGAATGCACTATCGAAAAGATATTTCTGATAAGGCTTTTCTTCAAACGAATTAACTCATCCCGGCGGCCAATTCATCTTTCGACCGCCAAGTAGATGCATATGAAGATGATAAACGTCCTGCCCAGCATCTGCTCCGCAATTTAAGACTAATCTGAATCCCGATTCACTTACACCTAAATCTTTAGCGATCTTATTTGCAGCTTCAAACATAAAGCCAAGAAGAACCGAGTGTTTGCTAGAATCAATGTCTTTTGTAGTTTCAATTTCAGTGATTTTAGGAATGATCAGAACATGAACCGGTGCTTGAGGATTGATATCTTTGAATGCGAGAACTTTGTCATTCTCAAAAACAATTTCCGCTGGTATTTCTTTTCGAATAATCTTGGAAAAAATAGTTTCTCCCATAGCTATTCCTTTTCAATTTCATATTTCTTTAGTTTGTTATAAAGATGGCTGCGTTGAATCCCAAGTATATCAGCAGTCTTGCTGATATTCCAGCCATTGGCATTTAACTGTTTAATTATAAATGCCTTTTCAGATTTCTCTTTGAACTCTTGAAAACTATTTGAAGTATTTAGCAAATCATCAGCATTCGAACCTTGATTTGGCGTGAACATGGAAATATCTTTTTCGTTGATTTCTGTTTTAGTGACCATAATTACAATACGTTCTACAACATTTTTCAGTTCGCGAACATTTCCTTTCCAAGTTAGAGATTGAAGGGCATTGATTGCTGCGTCAGAATATTTCTTTTGAGCAAATTTATTCTTATCGCAAATAATTTTTGAGAAGTGCTCTATAAGTAAAGGAATATCATCTTTACGTTCACGGAGCGGTGGAATATGAATCGGGATAACATTTAATCGGTGATAAAGATCTTCGCGGAAGTTGCCTTTCTTAATTTCTTCTTGCAAATCTTTATTTGTTGCTGAAATAATTCGAACATTAACATCAATCTTAGCGTTCCCTCCCACGCGCTCAATTTTTCCTTCTTCAATGGCACGCAAAACTTTAGCTTGTGCTTGCAGACTCATATCACCGATTTCATCAAGAAATAAATTCCCACCATCCGCTTGTTCAAATTTACCAATATGTTGTTTTACGGCTCCGGTAAATGAGCCTTTCTCATGACCGAACAATTCTGATTCGATAAGTTCATGATGAATCGCGGCACAATTCACTTCAATTAGCTCTTTGTTAGATCGTGAGCTTTGTCTGTGTAATTCTTGTGCGACTAATTCCTTGCCTGTTCCATTCTCTCCAGTAATTAGAATTCGTGCATCAGTTTTAGCAACTCGTTTAATTGTTTCGTGAATTGTTTTAATTACTGTGCTGTTCCCAATAATTTTTTCTGACGAAAAGAGTTCTTTCTTAAGCTTTTTATTTTCTTTAACAAGACTGGATTGTTCAACAGCATTTCGTACACTGATCAAAAGTTTATCGCGGTCAACGGGTTTTTCAAGAAAATCAAATGCGCCAAGCTTTGTTGATTTGACCGCATTCTCAACACTCGCATGTGCTGAGATCATTATTACTTTCATATCAATTTCTTTTTCAAGAAGCCAACTCAACACTTCAAAACCATTTTTACCGGGCATCTGAATATCGAGTAATAATGCATCATAATTTCCATATTCGATTTTCTGTAATCCTTTATACGAGTCAGTTGTATAGTCGACAAGATAATCTTCGTATTCAAGGATCATCTTAATGCTTTCGCATATTTCTTTTTCATCATCAATAACTAAAATAGATTTCATGGATAAATTCTAAAAAAAAGTAGTTGATAAATTTTTAATGCTTCAGACGGCATTGCATTTTTATTCTTTTGAACCATTTCTGCAAATATCTCGCCAAGATGATTTGTAATTAAATCTCTTCTATCAAATTCACCTTGAAGAAAAAATCCCTGCTCGAAATACTCAACAAAGATACCGAGAAATTTAGACAAATTAAAAAAGCTAATATTGTAGTGAAGGAATGCATTTGCAAAAAAATGTGCAAGTTTATCCTTATCACCAAAGTCGTTTGAAGGTGAATCGTTAAACAATCTTTTAGGAGTATTCTTTAATTTTTCATCAAATATTATTTTTGGAGGTGAGGGAAGCGGAACTGTAACATGCGAACCAATGACAGGAAGTTTAATTAAAATCTTGTTGTATGGTATTAAAGTAAAAGTTAGACAAAAAAAAGTCTCTGATGCATCACCTTCAAAAAAGGTAAGTGCCTTTTCATAAATATGATCTACAGTTTCCAAATCATTATGGGTTCTTGAGTACTGTTTGTACTCATCGGAGGTCATATAATTCGTTAAATAAAATAATCCGCCGTAAAAAGATTTATCTATTTTTTGCTGAGCAAATATAGATTGTATGGAGAATATAGAAATTAGAATCAAAAAAAAGAAACTCATAAATTATAACGCCGGCTAAAAGCTAAGAAAGAAACATTAGTTAGAGCTGCTGTAACATAAGACAACGCGGCAATCAATATAACTGTAGCAAAACCAAATTCAAGCGCTAATACAACAACAAGAACCGACGAAACAACGCTCGAACTTCCGTTAATTCCCCACGCCCAAGCTGCTAACGATTTATTTTCAGCAGAGATTATTTTTAACCCGATCGGGAAAGGCATGCCCATTAAAAATGAAGGGACAGCAATCAATATGAATGCAATAACAGCTTTTAAGAAAAACTCAAAACCAATTGTTGATTGTAAAACCGGAGTTAACAAGAATTTATATGAAATTAGAACAGTAAAAATCGATCCGCATATAAAGATGAGATTTCTTTTACTTCCTTTAATTTTTGATGAGAGATAGCTTCCCACACCCGAACAGATCAACATAGAGCTAATAACAGCGGCTGCGGCATAAATAATATTTCCAAAGTATAGAATAAATCTCTGGATGAAAATTATTTCCACGAACATATAACCCAATCCTATCGCTCCAAAATATAAAAGAGTCTTTAGTTTGCCATTGCCTTTCAAATCAGTTTTAAGTAGAGGAAGAACGATCAGCACAAATGCAATAATTACAATTTGGATGAAAGTTATCATAACAAGTAAATACCCGATCTCCAAAAAAGGCGCATTACGTATTCCGTAAACATCCTTTAGATAAGACAAACTTTTCCATTTCAGGAATTGGGAAAAGTAAGGTTGATCATCATCTGCCGGTTTAATGTTGAAATCATATTCATCGTAAAAACTTGAACGATGCCAGGATAGAATTTCATCGATGTATTCAAAGAACATTTCATCCTGCATCGAATTGTATTTTGTTCTTTCGGATTCTGAGATGTCCGGTAAAATAATAGGATCAAACATTACTGAATCGGAGAACGATCTGATCTTTACAATTTCTTCGGAATTAAGTGGAGATTTTTTAACAACAAAAGTAATCGTTCCCCAGCTTTTAATTGCAGCGATATGATTTTTGTAATCGGATATTTTCTTTTTATGCAACATCTCCACAATCGTTGAAAGAATTTTTAACGGATTTCGGAACGGGTAATCTATCCATGATGAAATAGAAATGACTCCTTCGCTTTCCAGATGATCGAACATCTCTTCAAAAGAATCTACTGTTAAGAGATACTGTTCTTGAAGCGCATATAAACCAACACCTCCGCCGAATGAATTTGTATAAGGAAGCGTGATCAAATCGTATTTATTTGTGTCTGCTTGCAAAAACGTTCTTGAATCTATATTGTGGATTGTAAGATTCTTATGATGATAAAGAGAATCGGAATCTTCAGCGAATTCATTTTTCATTAAAGAAATAATTATACTGTTCTGCTCAACTGCGGTAATACGATTGGCGTTGTAACTTATCGCTTGCGCTGTTTCGATTCCGCTTCCGGCATTCAATATTAGAACCCTCTCAATTTCCTTCATTGCATAAGGCAATGCTGTAGTTGTGTAATGCAAAAATTCGTTCTTACCGTTATTAGCTTTAACTATTGCTCCAAACCAGTCTCCATTTAAAAATATCGCTTTGCTTTGCGGCACTTCTTTTTGATAAGCAAGACTTAAACCTTGCGAATATCGTAATACCGGAGATGAAACAACCTCAATCAATCCGTAAGGACTATTTTTTGTGAAAACCACTTTAGCATCAATCAGATTGAGTGTTTTGCTGATACTCTTGAATTCGGATTTTTTTAGTGTGAAAGGATTTATGAAGAATAAAAACGACACAGCAATTGAAAGAATAAATATTAGCGTGAAAATTCTTTTATAATCATTCGGGAATAGAATCAAAGCAGATATTATTGGCAGCAAGGAAATCAATGATGAAATTTCTTCCGGCGAAAAGATCGAGTACAAAATTAGAGCTGTAATTCCGCCAAGACCGGAACCGATAAGATTACTAAAATAAAGTTTGCTTATTTGATCTATATAAATAATAAATGATAATCCGATTGATATAGCACCAAAGAAAAATGGAAGGAAAAAGATCAAATAAGTAATTACAAGATTTATGAATTGTGAGTAGTCGGCAAAGATTAAATATGAATCGAACCTTGCAAACGGTAATTGAGAAAGAAAAATTGCGCTGCATTGAAACAGGCCCGAAATCAGCATTGAAAAAGGAATTAACCATGGGGCATTTGCGATCAATCTATTTTTAAATAATGCAATGAAAGAACCTGCGGCGCCAAATCCGAGCAGTGCGACCGAGATAACCATAAAAGCAAAATGATACCATTGAGTTATCGAAAAAATGTGCATCAACAGCAATTGATATGCTATGATAGAGACGGAAAGAAGAAATATTGAGATGGAGATTCTTTTAATATTTAATCCAAAATAATTCACTTGCCTCTTTTGAAAGGAACAAACATAACCGGCATCAAACTTTTTGTAGTTACTTTACCGTCTTTTTTTTCGACCAGCATTAACATTTGTGTTTGAAACGGAGAGCCGACCGGAATTACCATTCTGCCGCCGTCTTTCAACTGCTCTATCAAAGGAGGAGGAATATATTCAGAGGCAGCAGTAACAATAATTGCATCAAAAGGTGCATGTTCTTTCCATCCGTAGTAACCATCGGCATTTTTTACATAAACGTTTTTGTAGCCAAGTTCCTTCAACTTTTTTTCTGATGAATTACTCAACTCGGTTATGATCTCAATTGTATAAACATCGCTTATAATTTCAGCGAGCACAGCGGCTTGATAACCTGAGCCGGTGCCGATCTCGAGCATGTTAGAATTCTTGTTCGGTTTCACCAACTCCGTCATATACGCAACTATAAACGGCTGAGAAATAGTTTGTCCGTAACCGATCGGCAAAGGTCTATCATCGTAAGCATTATCTCTTAAATCCTTAGGTATAAAAAGATGACGTTGCACCTTCTTCATTGAAGAAAGTGTAGCTTGGTCTTTTATGCCGCGCATTTCAATTTGAGTGCGAACCATTATTTCACGGTCTCTTACATAAGGGTCATCTTGCAAAAAAGTAGACAAGCATAAAATCAATATTAAAGTTAGTGTGTGCATGGTGTGCCGGTTTTTTTATTGACAAACATATAATAATCGCGAAATGAAACCGTACGTAAAATAATCAGCTAAAAAATAATAGTCACTATAAAAGCGCAGATAATGATTATAAATAAGTGACCGGGAATGGATGAATGTTGAACTTAGAGAGTGGAATTAGCTAAAAGTGTTTAACCAGTCTGTAAAATATTCTTTTAAAACTAAGTTTGTATAACACCGGGATTGAAACGGGGTATATTTGGATTATTATTTGCATACTCAATTGAACTAGAAATATATTCTCGAGTTAATGCTGGATCAATAATTTCATCAACCCATAAACGAGCAGCAGCGTGAAGCGGGTTACTTGTTTCTTCGTATGACTGAATTATTTCATTAAATAATTTGTCTTTTTGTTCTTTAGTGAATTCCTCCCCGGATTTTTGCATTTGTTTTAATCGTATATCAAGCAGGACAGAACTTGCTTGAGCACCGCCCATCACAGAAATTTTTGCGTTTGGATATGCATAGATAAAGCGCGGATCGTAAGCTTTACCGCACATAGCATAATTGCCTGCACCATAACTGTTGCCGATTATTATTGTAATTTTTGGCACGACTGAATTTGCAACAGCATTCACCATCTTTGCGCCATCCTTTATAATTCCGCCGTGTTCTGCTTTACTTCCAACCATAAATCCGGTTACATCTTGTAAAAAAACAAGAGGAATTTTTTTCTGATTACAGTTCATTATGAATCGTGTTGCTTTGTCGGCACTATCGGAATAGATTACTCCGCCAATCTGCATTTCTCCTTTTTCAGTCTTTACTACAGATCGCTGATTCGCAACAATCCCAACTGCCCAGCCATCAATACGCGCATAAGCAGTTATCAGACTTTTTCCGTATCCGGATTTGTATTCATCAATCTCAGAGTTATCAACAATTCTTGCAAGTAGTTCGTAAGTGTCATAAGGTTTTGTGCCATCTTCAGGAATCAATCCATAAATTTCTTTTGAATCAAACTTTGGAAGAATGGAATCTATTCTATTGAAACCAGCTTGAGCAGAATCACCATACTTACTTACTAAACTTCTAATTTGAAGAAGACACTCTTCGTCGTTCTTCATTATGTAATCTGTAACACCTGAAATATTTGATTGAACACGCGCGCCGCCGAGATTTTCATTTGCAATTTCTTCTCCAATTGCCGCTTTTACTAAATGAGAACCGGCAAGAAAAACGGATCCTTCACCTTCAACAATTAAAGCTTCGTCACTCATGATTGGAAGATAAGCGCCGCCGGCTACACACGGACCCATGATTGCGGCGATTTGTGGAATTCCCAACGAAGACATAATTGCATTGTTACGAAAGATTCTTCCAAAATGTTCTTTATCAGGAAATATATCTTCTTGAAGAGGGAGGAATACACCAGCGCTATCAACTAAATAAATAATTGGTAAACGATTTTCTATAGAAATTTCTTGTGCGCGTAGATTTTTCTTTGCAGTGATAGGAAACCATGCACCGGCTTTAACTGTTGCATCGTTTGCAACGATTACAAAATTTTTCCCGTGTATTTTTCCAATTCCGAAAATTGTTCCGCTGCTCGGCGCTCCGCCGTACTCTTTATACATATCATAAGCGGCAAAAGTATTTAACTCAAAATAAGCTGATCCTTTATCAATTAATTTTTCAATTCGTTCACGAGCGGTAAGTTTTCCTTTTTCGTGTTGTTTATCAATTGCAATTTTTCCACCACCGAGTTTAATCGTTTCGCGCACAGCAATAATTTTTCTTATAAGATTTTTATGAAAATCTTCTCTGCGAAGAAAAGTTTCTGTTGGTTTTATGGGAGAACCGATTTGTGCCATTTGAGTTCCTAATAGCACGCAGATTTTTTATGATGGTTATGATAGATTATAAATAATCATAATGATCTGCGTTCCATCTATTTTTCTAATCTTGTAAAAGTGTTCGAGCAATTACAATTCTCTGTACTTCGGAAGTTCCTTCACCAATAGTTAAAAGTTTTACATCACGGTAGAATTTTTCTACAGGATAATCTTTTGTAAATCCATATCCGCCAAAGATCTGTACAGCTTCATTAGCAGCGCGTGTTGCAACTTCACTTGCAAAAAGTTTTGCTTTGGATGCAATCTCAAGAATATCTTTGTTATCATCTTTCATTTTGGCGGCTTTGAATGTCATTAATCGGGCGGCTTCAATTTCAGTTGCTATATCTGCAAGCTTAAATTGTATCGCTTGAAATTCAGAAAGAGTTTTACCAAATTGTTTGCGTTCTTTAGAATAAGCAAGTGAAGCTTCAAGACAACCTTGAGCAAGTCCTACACTTAATGCTGCGATCGAAATTCTTCCGCCTTCAAGAATCTTCATTGATTGCGTAAAACCTTCTCCTTCATTGCCGATCAAATTATCTTCGCTCACACGGCAATTCTCAAAAATTAATTGTGTCGTTTCGCTTGCACGCATTCCAAGTTTATTCTCTTTTTTCCCGGCATGAAACCCGTCAGTTCCTTTTTCAACTATGAACGCTGATATTCCTTTTTTCTTTTTTTCTTTATCAGTAACCGCCATCACAACTGCAGTCTCTCCGGATTTACCGTGAGTTATAAATGCTTTAGTTCCGTTTAGTACAAAATGTTTTCCGTCTTTCACAGCCGTTGTTTGCATACTGCCAGCATCACTGCCGGATGCTGGTTCTGTTAAACCCCATGCACCTATTTTTCTTCCGCTTGCAAGATCTGGTAAATATTTATTCTTGAGTTCATCACTTGCAAATACATTAATATGATTTGTACATAAACCGTTATGTGCGGCAACTGAAAGCGCTAATGATGGATCAATTCTTGCAATCTCTTCTATAATTAGAGCATACTCAATATAACCGAGTCCGGCTCCTCCAAATTTTTCCGGGATCAATATTCCAAGAAATCCAAGTTCACCTAACTGTTTCATCAGATCAATCGGGAATTCTTGACTCTCGTCAAATTCCATTACACGCGGCTTAATTTTTTCTTCAGCAAAATTTCTGATTGTTTCTTTTATTGCAAGCTGATTTTCATCGAACTCAAGTATAAAATTGTTTTCAGTTTTAGTCTCTACCATAATGACCTACTGTTTAAGTGAAGTTTTAAAATCATTAAATAATGTTTCGGCAATTTGATATGGAGAAGTTTCTCCCTCAACAACTTTTGAAAGGGAAGCTTGAAGACTTTCAGCACGTCTCTCTTTCCAGAATTCATCTTTCAACAAATGTTCAACTATCTCTTTGATACGTACTTTATAATTTTTTTCACGGTTTTGTTTAAGTAATCCATTTTGTTCCAAGAATTGATGATGTCTTGAAATCTCATCTGCAATTTCTTTTGTACCTGAGTTCTCAGAAGCAACTGCTTTAATAATATTGGGCAACCAGCTTTTTTCATTATGATCACGCATCATTAAAATTGTTTTGAGTGCGGTTATGGCGCTATCTGCACCGGGACGGTCGCTTTTATTAAGTACAAAGAAATCGGCAATTTCCATTAAGCCGGCTTTCATTGCTTGTATTGAATCACCGGATTCCGGAACAAGAATAACGATTGTAGTATCGGCAGCTTTTGCAACATCAAGTTCGGACTGTCCAACACCAACTGTTTCAAAAATAATTATATCGTATCCGGCAGCATCAAGAACATCGGCAGCATCAATAGTTTTTTTGCTAAGACCTCCAAGACTACCGCGTGTAGCCATGCTTCTAATAAATACATTATCATCACAACCGACTTCACTCATACGGACGCGATCACCGAGCAAAGCGCCGCCTGTAAAAGGACTTGTCGGATCAACAGCTATGATTCCAACTTTTTTATTTTGTTTTCTGTAAAATTTAGTTAATTGATTTGTCAAAGTAGATTTACCCGCACCGGGAGGACCGGTAATACCTATTCGATAGGCATTACCAATTTTTATATGAAGATCTTTTAATAATTCGGTTGAATTGGAATTACCCGATTCAATAATAGTTATTGCTCTTGAGATGGCTCGTTTGTCGTTCTGAAAAATTCTTTCAACAAAATTTTCTGATCTCATAACAAAAAAATTATTTATATAAACCGTGTTTTGAAATATATTCTTTTACTTTTGATGGAACAAGATAATCAATCGGTTCATTATTTTTAACTCGCTCTCTAATCTCAGTAGAAGAAATGTCAATCAATGTAGTTTCCAGAAGTATTACAGAGTCAAAATACTTGTTATGCTTAACCGGTATGTTATCAATTTCACGTTTCATCACAATAACTTTGGCAAGATCAAAAATATCATCCGGACGATACCATTTATCAAAAACTATTAAATTATCAAAACCGATTATAAGCTCTATTTGATCATAAGATTTTTTTAATTCAACTAAAGTATTATAAGTATAAGATACATCTCCTTTGCGAATCTCATAATCAGAAGATTCGAAATATGGATATTGTTCGATTGCTAAGTTTACCATATTCAATCGATGAATATCTTCAGTTGGTCTCTGATCTGTTTTGTGCGGGGACATATGACAAGGAACAAAAATTATTTTTTCGAGATTTCTTTTTTCCAGAACATCGTAAGAAGTGATTAGATGTCCCAAATGAATTGGATCGAACGACCCGCCTAATATTCCAACTGGTTTCATTTATACCGAGATAAAATTATTTGATAAAAGTGACCGGACTGCTTCACGATTCTTTTCGATCTCTGAAGAATAATATAATTTGTTCAAATCTTTTGCTTTGTTAAATAAATCTTTATTGAAAGCAAGACGTATCGCAAATCTTGAATATAATTTTCTAATTCGTTCGTCTATCCAACCGCTTCTAAATCTTAAATGACTGCTTAATATTTTTATATGTTCTTTAGGAATCAAACCTAACATACTTTCTTCCAATAGTTCACGTTCGATAATTTTCTTTTCATTATTAACAGATAATCTAAAAACAAATATGAAAAAGAGTATCAAAAAAATCATGAATAAAAATCCAAATAAAAAAGTATCAGAAAAACTAACAGTAATATTCCACATAAAATGAATAAAGATTGCGGTAAATAATCCGGCTAATGGCAAAGTATTTTTTCCAAAATTAGATGAAAACTTTGCAAGTGCAATAAAAGCTCCTAATGTTCCGGTGGAGATACAATGCATTAGAGCTGAAAATAATGATCGAATAACAACAAGATAGAGCCAGTTTAATGGTGTATTACCATAAGTTAAAAAGTACAGAAAATTTTCTATCATACCAAAACCGAGACCAATTACACCTCCGTAGAGTAATCCATCGGTAATATTATCGATTTTTTTAGAATTAACTGAGTAGAGTAAGAATGCGCCTTTGGCAATTTCCTCACTCAGTGGTGCGAAAATTATTGACTGAATTAATTTAGAAATATTTGAAGTTGAGCCGATTATTCCTGTTAAAGCTCCAAGTAGTAAACTTCCGCTAATTCCCAATATTATAGCACCGAAAGCACCCCATAAAAAATGAACCAGTACAAAACGCAATGGTTCTCTATCATACTTGTCCATCCTCCAAAGTACAATAAGACAAAATAACATTGGTAAGATTGCAGCAATAAATGATGAGATTAACGACATTTATTCACACTCTACATTTATTTAACAAAATAAAGGAATTCTTGATTATAAAGGATCGGCTGTATATATTTTGACCCAATTTTTCCATGTTCTTCAAATGATAATAAAATATACTAATTTTTCGGACGGTATTCACAGTTTCCATCTTTCAGAATCCGTTAAAAATTTAGGTTTGGAAAAATTGTTCTTTGGAAATGCTGATGTTGAATGTAGAATGGATAAATCACCGCATCAAATCGTACTTAACTGTGATTTGACCGTACATTCAAAAATGGTTTGTGATAGATGTGCAAAAGATTTAGAAACTAAACTCACTAATCATTTCCAAATTAGTTACCTTTTCAGTCGTGATTTACACGAAACTGATGAATACAACCTAAAATACCTTTCACCGGAAGATGATAAGATTAATATCCGGAACGATGTTTATGAATATGCTGAACTTGCTTTACCAATGAAACGGTTATGTAAAGATGATTGTAAAGGATTATGTCCTCATTGCGGTAAAAACTTAAATGAAGAAGAATGTAATTGTAAAATTGAAACAACCCATGATGTATGGGAACCATTAAAACAATTAAAAGGTAAATTTAATAACTAAATAAACAGGTTGTACGATGCCAAATCCGAAACGTAAGATGTCTAAGAGCAGAAGAGATAAACGCAGAACACATTACAAAGCTACTGTTCCTTCCTTAAGCCGCTGTTCAAATTGTGGCGAAGTTAAATTGAACCATAGAGCATGCCCAAACTGTGGTTATTATGCCGGCAGATCTATGTTTGTTCCAGAATCGTAACAATAAATCTCTTAGATGACAGAACTTAAATTAGAAAAATGTAAGATTGCAGTTGATGCTATGGGGGGCGACTATGCCCCTAAGCATGAAATTCTTGGTGCTATTGCTGCACTGAAGGAAGATAAAAATTTCGATTTGATTCTTGTGGGAGATAAGGAAAAAATATTAAAAGTTGCCCGCCAAGAAAAGATTGAACTCGATGAAAAATTGATTCATCACGCTTCACAAGTAATTGAGATGGTTGATAAACCAATAGACGCAATAAAATCGAAACCCGATTCATCATTAGTAGTAGGTGCAAAATTAGTTAGAGAGAAAAAAGCTCACGCCTTTGTAAGTGCAGGCAATACCGGCGCTATGATGGCTGCATCAACTTTAATTATGGGAAGGATTGAGGGAGTAAGTCGGCCAACAATTGGAGCTTCATTTCCTACAACATCTGGCGATAAAAAATGTATTGTATTTGATGCGGGTGCAAGTGTTGACAGCAAACCACAGCATTTATTTGAATACGCTGTTCTCGGTACAATTTTCGCAAAAGAAATGTACGGCGTTCAAAATCCAACAATTGGTTTATTAAATGTTGGAGAGGAAGAGTCGAAAGGGAATGAACTCACATTCGCATCTCAAAAATTATTAAGGGACTCAAAATTAAATTTTCACGGCAATGTTGAAGGTAGAGATATACTAAAAGGAAAAGTTGATGTTGTTGTTTGTGATGGTTTTGTAGGAAATATAATTTTGAAATTCGGCGAAAGCGTTTTGAATCTTCTGAAAATAAGAATAAGAAATTATGCCGATAAAGGATTAATCAATAAGATAAAAGCTTTAATCGTAAAGTCAGTTTTAAAAGCTTCATTAAGCGATATGGATTATCAAACTCATGGAGGAGTTCCTCTTCTCGGTGTAAATGGAATAAGCATTATTGGTCACGGTTCAAGTTCTCCGTTAGCAATTAAGAATATGATTCTCCGTGCAAAAGAAATGTACGACAAAAATTTGATCAAGAAATTTGAGGAAGCATTAAAGACCTATGCAATCACAAAATAAAAAAATTTATAACGCTGCTATTACTGCTGTCGGGATGTACGTTCCTGATAAGATTTATGATAATGCATACTTTGAAAAGATAGTTGATACAAATAGTGAGTGGATAATTTCACGCACTGGAATCCGTGAAAGAAGAATTATGGAAAACGGTGCTACAAGCGATATGGCAGTGTATGCAATTCAAGACCTTTTCAAAACAACAAAAGTTAAACCTGAAGAGATTGATGTAATTATTGTAGCAACAGTAACGCCTGATATGTTCTTTCCTGCAACTGCATGTTTGGTTCAAGAAAAAATCGGTGCAACAAAAGCTTGGGGATTTGATTTATCTGCCGCTTGTTCAGGATTTTTATTTGCACTTCAAACCGGTGCAAGTCTTGTTGAAACCGGGAGATATAAAAAGGTTTTAGTTGTTGGTTCTGATATGATGAGCTCTATTACTGATTACACAGACCGCAATAATTGCATTCTTTTCGGTGACGCTGCTTCTGCCGTTTTATTAGAACCAACAGATGATTTGAACTATGGAATTAAAGATTCTTTGCTGTATGTAGATGGATCAGGTAAAGAAAGTTTATACATGAAAGGTGGTGGAAGTTTGAATCCTCCTTCACATGAAACCGTTGATAAGAAGATGCACTATATATATCAAGATGGGAAAGCTGTTTTTAAAGTTGCTGTAATAGGGATGGCTGATATTTCTTTTGAAATAATGAAGAAGAATGGATTGAAGAGTGAAGATGTTGCATATCTAGTTCCACATCAAGCAAACTTGAGGATCATAGATGCTACTGCCAAAAGGATGGGAGTTTCTAAAGATAAAGTTATGATCAATATTGATAAATACGGCAATACAACAGCAGCAACTATACCGCTTTGTCTTACTGAATATTATAGAGATGGAAAAGTTAAGAAAGGCGATAACTTAATTCTTTCAGCATTTGGTGCAGGTTATACTTGGGGTGCTATGTATTTGACTTGGAGTTTGGATTAATGGGAAAAAGAGCTTTTATTTTTCCCGGACAAGGATCCCAATATGTAGGAATGGCAAAGGATCTTTATGAGAATTCTGTTGAAGCCAAGGAAATGATAAAAGTTGCAGAAGATGCAGCCGGAGTCGCTCTTTCACATTTAATGTTTAACGGTCCCGAAGATGCTCTTAAACTAACTGATATTACACAACCGGCAATTTTTGTTCATAGCGTAGTTCTTGCAAGTATCATGAGAACATTAGAGCCGGATATGGTTGCCGGGCATTCTTTAGGTGAATACTCTGCATTAGTATCAGCGAAAGCACTACAATATTATGATGCTGTTGCTCTTGTTCGGTTACGCGGCAGTTCAATGTTACAAGCCGGAATTGAGGAACCGGGCACTATGGCGGCTGTTGTTGGTTTACAAGCAAATGTTGTAGAAGAAATTTGTATAGAAGCATCTGAGAAGGGAATTGTTCAGTGTGCAAACTTTAATTCACCGGGACAAATTGTTATCTCAGGTTCTGTTGAAGGTGTTCATGCTGCGATGGATATCTCTAAAGCAAAAGGTGCAAAACTTGTAAAAGAATTAGTGGTAAGCGGTGCTTTCCATTCACCATTAATGAATAGTGCTAAAGAAAGCTTAAAATTAAAATTGGATGTAACTCCTATTTACGATGCTAAAATTCCCGTCTATGCTAATGTAACTGCTAAACCGGTAACAAGCAGCGAGGAAATCAAAAATTTACTTTATCAGCAATTAGACCATCCGGTTAGATGGGAAGAAACAATTACAAATATGATTCAAGATGGCGCTGATGAATTTTATGAAATAGGTCCGGGTAAAGTATTACAAGGATTAGTTAAACGAATTAATCCTGAAGTTAAAATATTCGGCATAGATAAATATTCCGATGTTGAAAGGTATCTTTAATGCAGACTAAATTTGAAAAGATTATTAACGGAATGTATATAGATCCACTGATCTTTACACAAAAATTTGTTAAGGGATGTGATGTTTGTATTTGTTCCGGGGAATGCTGCTACTATGGAGTATATATTGATAAAAAAGAATATGAAAAGATCATGTCTGAAAAGGATAAGATCATTAAACATATGGATGATTCCCAAACAAAAAGTCCTGAAAAGTGGTTTGAAGAACCGCAAGCTGATAATGATTTCCCATCCGGAATTGCAGTAGGAACCGAAGTTCATAATGAAAAATGTGTTTTTCTTGATAAACAAGGATTCTGTACACTTCAAAAAATGGCTTTGGCGGAAGGAGAATTCAAGTGGAAATATAAACCGCTATATTGTATATTATTTCCATTAGTAATCTCGGAAGGTATCTTAACTGTTGATGATGAGCATTTGAATGATATGCATTATTGTAGCAAACTTGAAAATCAAATTTCAACAGTTTATGATTGTTGTAAAAATGAACTAAAGTTCTTACTTGGAGAGAAAGGATTCGAGGAATTAGATATTTATCATAAAGAATATTTTGAAAAAATAGATATTGACGGATCAAAGATTGAAGCTGCTTAATAAAAAAGCGATCGTTACCGGTGGAACTCGCGGTATTGGAAAAGGAATTGTTAAAGAATTAGTACAAAACGGCTGCAGTGTTGTATTTACATATTTTAGTTCAGATGAATCTGCACGTGCAATAGAAAAGGAATTATCTTCAGATTCAGTGAAAGTATTCGGATTTAAAGCAGATGCTTCTTCCTTTTCTTGTGCTGAAGATACTGTTAAATTTACTATTGAGAAGTTGGGCGGAATTGATATTCTAGTGAATAATGCCGGAAGAACAAAAGATGCTTTAATGCTTAGAATGACGGAACAAGATTTTGATTCGATTATTAGTGCGAATCTAAAAAGTGTTTTTAATTATACAAAAGCAGTTTTGAAACCTATGATCGGACAGCGTTACGGAAAAATAATTAATATTAGTTCAGTTGTTGGTTTAGTTGGAAATCCCGGACAGGCAAACTATGTTGCTTCAAAAGCCGGAGTAATAGGACTAACTAAATCGAATGCAAAGGAATTAGCGTCTAGAAATATTAATGTTAATGCAGTCGCACCCGGTTTTATTGAAACGGATATGACTGATAAATTAAACGATCAACAAAAAGAAGCAATTTTGTCTAATATCCCTATTAAAAGACTTGGTAAACCGGAAGATGTTGCTAAAGCTGTTCTTTTTCTAGCAAGCAGCGAATCAGATTATATCACCGGACAAGTCTTAACCGTTGACGGCGGAATGGTAATGTAATTTTCTATTAAATAATTATTTTTTCATCAAAAAAAAGGAGCGGAGATGGACGTTGAAGTAAAAGTAAAAGAAATAATTATGGATAAACTCGGTGTTGAAGAATCACAAGTAGTTCCGGGTGCTTCATTCACAAACGACTTAGGTGCAGATTCTCTAGATATAGTAGAACTTGTTATGGGTTTCGAATCTGCTTTTGATATTTCAATTCCGGATGAAGATGCTGAAAAAATTTCTACTGTTGGTGATGCAACAAAGTATTTGAAAGAAAAATTAGGTAAATAAATTTAGTTATGACCACGGAGATGATCCGTGGTCGTTCTTTAATCCATCCATTAAATCCTAAAATAGGGATCGTATATGAGCATGAAAAGAGTTGTTGTAACCGGTATCGGTGCTTTAACTCCGATTGGCAATAACACTCAAGAATATTGGGAAGGGTTGATCTACGGTAGAAACGGAGCCGGTCCTATAACAAAATTTGATCCGTCTGCTTTCAATACAAGGTTTGCTTGTGAAGTAAAAAATTTTGATGCCCTTAAATATGTGGATAAAAAAGAATTAAGAAGGATGGACCCATTTACGCATTACTCTTTAGCTACTGCAGCAATGGCTATGGAAGATTCAAAATTAGATCTCTCTAAAATTAATTTGGAAAGAGCAGGTGTAATTTACGGAAGTGGTATTGGCGGAATGGTAACCTGGGAAGAAGAACATACCGCATTCATGAAAGGAGGAGCTAAAAGAGTTAGTCCTTTCTTCGTTCCCAAAATGATTGCCGATATAGCTGCCGGACAAATTTCTATCAAATATGGTTTAAAGGGCCCGAACTACGCTACAACATCTGCGTGTGCTACTTCATCTCATGCAATATCTGATGCATTTATTTTGATTCAACGAGGTTCGGCAGAAATTATTGTAACCGGCGGTGCTGAAGCTGCAATTACTCCAATGGCAATTGCGGGATTCAATGCTGCACGTGCACTTTCAACTTGGAATGATCGTATGATGGAAGCATCACGTCCGTTTGATAAAGACCGGAACGGATTTGTTATGGGCGAAGGTTCAGGTACTATTATATTGGAGGAACTTGAACACGCACTTAAACGCGGTGCTACAATCTACGGAGAAGTTGTCGGTATCGGTCTAACCGGAGATGCATACCATGTAACTGCGCCTCCTCCGGGTGGAGAAGGTGCCGTACGTTCTATGAGAGAATGTTTAAGAGATGCTGGTGTTGAACCTATTGTAGTTGATTATATAAATGCGCATGGTACGTCAACAGAGCTCAACGATCTAAATGAAACACTTGCGATAAAAACCGTTTTTGGTGATCATGCAAAAAAACTTGCCATCAGTTCCACAAAATCTATGACCGGACATTTATTAGGCGCGGCCGGTGCAGTTGAAGCTATTGCAACTCTGCTTGCAATTAAAAACGGCATAGTTCCACCTACAATAAACCTTGATGAAACTGAACCGGAAATGGATTTAAATTATACTCCCAAAATTGCTGTTAAGAAAGAGATCAATTACGCTATTAGCAATACATTTGGTTTTGGCGGGCATAATGCATCTTTATTATTCAAAAAGTTTGTAGGATGATTTTTGTTTGGAAAACTGCTAGATAGGTTTTTCTTTTTTCAAAGAAGAAAATATTTTATTGATCCGGAACTAAGAACTAGATTTCAGAAGAACTATACAATCCTAAAAAAAATACTCGGTTTTACGCCTCGTAATAAATCCTATTTCATTAAAGCCCTCACACATAGTTCTTATCTTGAGTTATATCCCGAGTTTCTTAAATCAAATGAACGCTTGGAATTTTTAGGCGATTCAGTCTTAAATATGATTGTTGCTGATCATCTCTTTGAAAATTACCCGAACGAAGAAGAAGGATTTCTTACAAAATCACGTGCCGCTCTTGTTAACCGTGAACGCTTATATCTTACAGCGCAGGAAATCGGTCTGAATAATATTATTCTTTATAATGAAAAATACTTACGGGATTCTTTAGAAGGAATGCAGACAATCTTTGCAGACGGACTTGAAGCTTTGATAGGTGCAATCTACTTAGATCAAGGTTTAAGTAAGGCAAAAGAATTTGTGATTGAATGGATTATTAAGCCGTATGAAGTAGATAATAAATTTTTGATTGACACAAACTACAAAGGGCAATTATTGGAATATGCTCACACAAAAAAACTTCATACTCCTCGTTATATTATACGATCCGAAGAAGGTCCTCCTCACAAAAAAGAATTTATAATAGATGTCTTCTTAGGCGATGAATTATTAGGAACCGGCAGCGGCAATAATAAAAAAAGAGCCGAGCAGGAAGCTTCTAATAATGCTCTTCAAAAACTTAAAGTAGAAGATTGAATAACACTCAGAGCTTTTAGCAATTAGCTAAGAGCTTGTAGCTGAACGCTGACTGCTGATCGCTGCGAAAAATTCCTTTTGAATAGTTATTGTTTTTTATAAGTTGTAAATAGAATAAGGGGATTTCCGTAATGGGAAACCAACCTATAACTTCTTTTCTTCCAAACACTCACTCGAATTGTACTTCGCAAGAATAAATATAGATTAAAAACATTTTTACACGACAAAAGACGCCGGGCAGTAAATAAAGACGTTGACGTATATCGTTCAATGACGTATATTACTTATGAAAATAATAGAAACATCTGTTTTTACAAAAAGGTTGAAAACTCTTCTGCCTGACGAAGATTATCGTAAGTTACAAAATGAGATAATACTGAATCCGGAAAAGGGAAAAATAATCAGTGGTAGTGGGGGATTAAGAAAAATCCGATGGTCTATTGCCGGTAAGGGTAAAAGTGGTGGTGTTAGAATTATTTATTATTGGTTTAAAACAAAAGAAATAGTCTTGATGCTTTTAATCTATTCTAAAAATGAGCAAGATGATTTATCAAGTGAACAATTGAAAATATTAAAATCTCTTGTTGAAAAGGAGTTCAAATGAAAGACGAATTATTTTATGAGCTGCAAACAAGCATAAAAGAAGGCGGGAAAATTTTGAAAGGTAAAAGGAAATCGAGTCGTGAATTTAATTTTGATGATCCCGATCCGAAAATTATAAGAGAACATTTGGGATTATCTCAAAACAAATTTGCAAAGTTACTCGGAATTAGTGTATCAACACTTCAAAATTGGGAACAAGGACGCCGTAAACCTGATGGACCAGCGAAAGTCTTATTGAATGTGGCTGCTAATTACCCCGAAGCAATTTTTAATACTGTTTTCCAATCATAGTTGATTCATATATAATATGCCGGCTTAAAATAAAATTGAAATATCAATCAAAATATTATAACTAGGAGATTGTACTGATCGCTGAAAGCTGACTGCTGACCGCTGTAAAAATTCCTTTTGAATAGTTTTTGTTTTTTATAACTTGCCTGCCGCAGGCAGGGTTGTAAATAGAATAAGGGGAATTCCGTAATGAAGAATCAAACAATAACTTCCTTTCTTCCAAACACTTACACGAATTGTACTTCGCAAGAATTAATATAGGTTAGAATTATTTATTAAATAACTGTCAGATTGAAAAATGCTGAAACGGCATAAGTAATATTAATACCGTCTCTAAAATTTGTTCACTATATTGCAAATCATGACAAAAAAATACTTATCAAATCTGTTTAAGACCTACCAAAAAGGCGATGCGAGAGAGGAATCTTATTACAAACATCTTGCGGATTTTATTACAGATTTTTCTGAATTACAGAGAAAAAAGAAAATTGATGTAACTATTCTCCCTAAAAAAACCGAAGCCGGAAATCCCGATTTTAGAATTTGGGACGGAAGACAAAAAATAATCGGCTATATTGAAGCTAAAGATTTAGGTGTTGATCTTGATAGAATTGAAGATTCCGAACAACTCGAAAGGTATTTATCAACTTTCCCGAATGTTATTTTAACAAACTTCACAGAGTTCCGTTTATATAGAAACGGCGAACGGATTGAAAAAATATTTGTTGCACGTCCTTTTGTTATAAAGAAACTTTCTACAGTCCCACCGCTTGAAAACGAAGATAAATTATTTGAACTGCTCGAAAGATTTTTAGATTTCTCACTTCCTAAAACTTACACCGCAAAAACGCTTGCCATAGAATTAGCAAAAAGAACTAAGTTCCTAAAGGATGAAGTTGTAAGCGAGGAGTTAAAAAATAATAACGATTCAATTCATGGGTTTTATAATGCATTCAAAGAATTCCTAATTGCGGGAATTTCTGAAGATGAGTTTGCCGATCTATATTCTCAAACAATTACTTACGGTTTGTTTGCAGCACGTCTCCGTGCCGGTGAAGAATTTAATAGAAGATCCGCTTACTCTTACATTCCAAAATCTATTGGAATTCTAAGAGATATATTCAAATACATATCTTTAGAAGATATTCCAAAACAGATGGAAATAATTATTGATGATATTGCCGATGTGCTTGCGGTTGCGGATGCAAAGAAAATACTCGATCAATATTACCACAAAGGTAAAGGAAGCGATCCGGTATTACATTTTTACGAAACATTTCTTTCGGTTTATGATCCTGCAACAAGAGAAAAACGGGGAGTTTATTACACGCCGGAACCTGTAGTCTCTTTTATTGTCCGTTCGCTTCATCAGATACTTAAAGAAAAATTTAATATTACCGAAGGACTTGCATCAAAAGATGTAACGCTTCTCGATCCCGCCGGCGGAACGCTCAGTTTCCTTGCGAAAGCTATTGAAACAGCCGTTGAAGAAGTAAAAAAGAAAATTGGGGAAGGTGCTGTTAGTTTATTTATTAAAGAACGGGTTCTCCAAAATTATTATTCCTTTGAATTGATGATGGCTCCTTATGCAATAGGGCATATGAAAATGTCTTTTCTTTTGGAAGAGCTTGGTTACAGAATGGAAGACGATGAGCGTGTAAAATATTATTTAACAAACACGCTCGAAATGAAAGAACTTGATGAATCCAAATTTCCGGGGATGTCGTCACTTTCTACGGAAAGCCACGAAGCCGGAAAAATAAAAAAACAAGTTCCAATTTTAGTTGTGCTCGGCAATCCGCCTTATTCGGGTCATTCATCAAATACCGGCGAATGGATTTCCGATATAATTAAAGAATATTATCAAGTTGACGGAAAACCGCTTGGTGAAAAGAATCCTAAGTGGCTGCAAGATGATTATGTAAAATTTATCCGTTTCTCTCAATGGAAGATTGACCAAGCCGGTGAAGGTGTTTTGGGCTTTATTACAAACCACAGTTATCTTGATAATCCTACTTTCAGAGGAATGCGTCAATCTCTAATGAATAGTTTTGATGAAATCTATATTCTCGATCTTCATGGAAATAGCTTAAGGAAAGAAAAAGCGCCGGATGGAAGTAAGGATGAAAATGTTTTTGATATTCAACAAGGTGTGGCTATTGCATTCTTTGTCAAATATAAAACTGGGAAAAAGAAACAAGTAAACCATCAAGAAATCTTTGGGTTAAGGGAAACTAAATACGATTGGCTTATTAAGCACAATATTAAAAACGTCAAATGGAAAAAGATTGCGCCTCATCCGGAATTTTATCTCTTTATTCCAACTGATGATAAGTTGGCAAATCACTATTATTCTTTTTATAAGATAACCGAAATATTCCCGGTAAATAGTGTTGGAATTGTAACTGCAAGAGATAACTTCGTTATTGATTTTGAAAGGAAAACACTTGAAAGAAGAATAAAAGAATTTATTGATCCGAAAGTAGACGAAGAAATTCTAAAACAAACTTATGGGTTAAATGAAAACCAAAGCTGGAAAATTAAAGAGCAGCGTGAAAAACTAAGGAAGGATTTAGACTGGAAAGATTCTATAACAAAAATTCTTTACCGTCCTTTTGATGAACGTTGGATTTTATATCACGATGAAATGATAGAACGTAAAAGAAAAGATGTAATGCAACATATGTTGAAAGAAAATATAGGATTGATTTTCCACAAGCGAGAAGAACTTCAAATACCTTATACTCATTTTATGGTTACAGATAAAATTATTGAGCATGGGGGATTATCCTCAAAAACAACTTGCTATCTTGCACCTCTTTATATTTATCTAGAAAGAAAAGAAAAAAAGAAGAACCCACTTATGCAGATGATGATGTTTGAGCCGGAAGTTAAATACCAGACTCGTCAGCCAAACATAAATCCGGAATTATTGGAAGAATTAAAAAAGAATTACAAAAAAGAAGTAACACCAGAAGAGATATTTTATTACATCTACGCAGTTTTTTACAGCAATACCTACCGCACAAAATATGCAGAGTTTTTAAAGAGAGATTTCCCACGTATTCCATTTACTAAAAATTATAAACTCTTTATTCAAGTCGGTAAAATTGGTGTACAGCTTGCAGACTTACATTTACTTAAATCAAAAGATCTGGATAAAACCAAAATAAATTTTTCACAAAAAGGAAGTAACAAAGTTGAAAAAATTAAATATGAAGATGGAAAAGTATGGATAAACAAAGAGCAATTTTTTGATGGCGTAAAAGAAGAAGTTTGGCAATATCAAATTGGTGGTTATCAAGTTTGTGAAAAATGGCTAAAAGATAGAAAAGAAAGAACGCTTACTTTAGAAGAAATCCAAACATACTGCAAAATTGTAACGGCACTTTCCAAAACAATTGAATTACAAAATGAAATAGATAAATATTTTGAAAGTGTTGAGAAAACGGTATAACAAGACAATTAAGCCGACACCATTTTTCATTACGGCATTGTTCTAATTTTTGTGTTTGGTTGTAAAACTAAGTTGCTCTTTGAAGTTGGTTGCAATAAAAAATTTTTATAAATCATTTACATTTGTTTTCAAAGCTACATTGTGGTGTTGTGCGGCGGTTTAAAAAAACGTCATTAGATTGTTATCTTAAGTAATTCTAATACGATTTTGTGAGTCTTTGTTATTATTAACAATATAGGAGTTAAGTATGGCAAATAAAGGGAACAAAAATAACGTCGAATCGAATCAAGATAATCAAAACGATTTCAATAAGTTGATTGATGTAATGAGTATAATATCACGTACACTTGGTGTTCTAGCTGTTCGACTTACGCACACCCGTCCGAAAACAGAAGGTGAACGAGTTTTATTCCTCGATTCGCTTGGATTTGACAGAAATGAAATTGCTGCGATACTTTCGGGTGACCCCAAAACAATTAGTGTGCATCTTTCTCAACAGAAAAAATCAAAGAAGAATAAGGGCACCAAACATGGCAAGAATTAATCAAAAACTATTCAATCGCTTGAAAGGAACTCTTGGACTAAGTCGACCACGTATTTATGGACTGATAGATGAAAAAGTGCGTGAAACTCATTTACCTCGCCATCTCGCTGCTATAGTTTTAGCTAGTGAAAGAGGCATAAATATATCAAAGTTTGCATCTGATGATGATCTTGCTTCAATTCGCAGTACCGCACAAAGTTCTATACCTTCATCTGTTGTCATTCCGCGAGAGACAAATGTTGTTGATTCTAGACGAGTTTCAAGAAACCGTGTACACAAACCAAAGCCCATATCACGTCGTGGTAATACAGTTTTCGTAGTTCATGGAAGGAATGAGTTCGCAAGAAAAGCAATCTTTGAATTTTTACGAGCCGTTGGTTTGCGGCCTATCGAATGGAATCAAGCAATCAAAATGACTGGTCAACCGTCCCCATATGTTGGCGATATACTTGAAACCGTATTCCGTGAAGCTGTAGCCGTGGTTATTCTTCTCACGCCTGATGATGAAGCTCGTTTGAGAAAATCTCTACGGAGGCCAAAAGATCCGCCTTTCGAAAAAGTATTAACTGGTCAAGCTCGCCCAAATGTAATATTTGAAGCTGGAATGGCTTTCGGTAGAAATCCAAATAGTACTCTTATCGTCGAACTTGGTAATCTTCGTCCTTTTAGTGATATCGCTGGAAGGCATGTTGTTCATCTGAGTAATCAAGCAACGAGCCGACAAGAGTTTGCAACTAAATTGGCAAATGCTGGTTGTAATGTAGATACATCAGGTTCTGATTGGTTGACCGCAGGTGATTTTTTATTGCATTGAAAAATATGTGAAAATAAGTCAAAAATAAATTTACAGTTATTAGTTAATTCTAATCTTTCACATACTCATCATTAAATGAAAAAGAAAGTTTAATTCCGAAAAGTTCTTAATACCAAAGAGCGCTCAAATTTTCTGCCTTCCGATTTTCATCTTTTACTTATATTTGAAAACAAAAATTTCGCTTTTTACTAATCAAATGTATGAGAGAATTATTTATGAATAATTTTGAGTTTTATGATAAGTTTATTGACCGCCACGTTGGTCTAAATGAAAATGATATTAAAAAAATGTTATCTGTAATCGGTGTATCATCGCTCGATGAGATGATTGATAAAACCGTTCCAGCTTCGATAAGATTGAAAGAAGAATTAAAACTCGATCCGCCGCAATCCGAATTTGAATTTTTGAATCACCTAAAACAAATTGCCGGTAAGAACAAAGTATTTAAGAATTACATCGGACTCGGATATTATCCAACCATTACTCCCGGAGTTATTAAAAGAAATATTTTAGAAAATCCGGGATGGTACACGCAATACACTCCGTATCAGGCAGAAATTTCTCAAGGCAGACTTGAAGCGCTGTTAAATTTCCAAACAATGATTGTTGATCTGACTGCAATGCCGATTGCAAACGCATCATTGCTTGATGAAGCAACAGCCGCCTCCGAAGCAATGACAATGTTCTACTCGCTCCGCAAAACTGCAAAGAAGAACGCAAATGTATTCTGGGTATCGGAAGAAGTATTTCCTCAAACTTTAGATGTTCTTAAAACACGATGCGAACCGTTAGGAATTAAATTGAGAATTGGTAATCATAAAAATTTAGAACTAACGGAAGATATTTATGGAATACTTGTTCAATATCCATCTGCAGACGGTGAAGTTTATGACTACACGGAGTTATTCAAACACGCAGAAGTAAAAGGAATTCTTAAAGCAGCAGCAACAGATCTTTTATCGCTCGCACTATTAACTCCACCTGGAGAATTCGGTGCTGATGTTGTTTTGGGATCAACACAGCGTTTCGGTGTGCCGATGGGTTATGGCGGTCCGCACGCAGCATACTTTGCTACTAAAGATGAATACAAAAGACAAATTCCGGGAAGAATAATTGGCGTTTCTGTAGATTCAAAAGGAAGACGTGCGCTGCGCATGGCTCTTCAGACTCGCGAACAGCATATCAAACGAGAACACGCTACAAGCAATATTTGTACTTCACAAGTCCTTCTTGCAATCATGGCGGGAATGTATGCAGTTTATCATGGATCGAAAGGAATAAAAGCAATTGCTGACCGCATTCATAAATTGACTTCACTCTTAGAACAATCTCTGAAAAATATTGGGATCAATCAAACGAATAAAAATTATTTTGATACGTTAAAAATTGAATTGAATTCAGTTAATGAAGTTGAAAAGGTAAAATCGGAAGCACTCAAGAATGAAATTAATTTTAGATACATTTCTGAAAAGGAGATCGGCATTTCTCTTTCAGAACAGACAGCAATTAATGATGTCAATCAGATTATTAAAGTATTCTCAACTGCTCTTAACAAAGTTAGTAATGAGAAGATAAATAATGCTTTTACACAAATCGTAAATCATAATTCACTAAATCGTAAATCAAGTTACTTAACGCATCCGGTTTTCAATTCATACTATTCTGAAACTGAAATGCTTCGTTACATAAAAGAATTGGAGAAGAAAGATCTTTCACTTACTACTTCGATGATTCCTCTCGGTTCTTGTACTATGAAGTTGAATGCATCAACAGAAATGTTCGGAATCAGCTGGTCTGAATTTGCAGAGCTACATCCGTTTGCACCACTCAATCAAGCGGAAGGATATTTGCAAATCTTCAAAGAATTAGAAAATGATTTAGCGAAGATGACCGGCTTCAATTCCGTTTCTCTTCAGCCAAATTCCGGTGCGGCGGGCGAGTATGCTGGATTAATGGTAATACGTGCTTATCATAATTCTTGCGGAGATCATCACCGCAATGTTGTTCTGATTCCATCTTCTGCACATGGAACGAATCCCGCAAGCGCAGTTATGGCAGGAAGTAAAGTTGTTGTTGTTAAATGCGACGACCATGGAAATATTGATGTAACGGATTTGAAAGCGAAAGCGGAACAATACAAAGAAAATCTTTCTGCATTGATGGTTACATATCCATCCACTCACGGAGTATTTGAAGAAGCAATAATTGATGCATGTAAAATCATTCATCAAAATGGCGGATTAGTTTACATGGATGGCGCAAACTTGAATGCACAACTCGGTTTAACAAGTCCGGGGTTTATTGGCGCAGATGTCTGCCATTTGAATCTTCATAAAACATTTTCAATCCCGCATGGCGGCGGCGGGCCCGGAATGGGACCAATCGCAGTTGCAAAACATTTATCACCATTCCTTCCAGGACATCCGTTAGTTAAAGTTGGCGGAGAGAAATCTATAACTGCAGTTGCTGCAGCACCGTGGGGAAGTGCGAGTGTTCTTATTATTTCTTATGCATACATAAAAATGATGGGTGCGGAAGGGTTAACTCATGCAACAAAAGCAGCTATTCTTAATGCAAATTATATTCAAGCTAAGTTGAGTAAATATTATCCGGTGCTCTATACAGGTAGCAATGGATTTGTAGCACATGAAATGATTTTGGATTGCCGTCAGTTCAAAACATCAGCAAGTGTTGAAGTTGACGATATCGCAAAAAGATTAATGGATTACGGATTCCACGCACCAACTGTTTCTTTTCCTGTACCGGGAACACTTATGATTGAGCCAACAGAAAGCGAATCGTTGTATGAACTCGACCGGTTCTGCGATGTTATGATATCTATAAGAAAAGAGATAGAAGATGTAGAGAAAGGAATTTCCGGTAAAGAAGATAATCCGTTAAAGAATTCGCCGCATACTGTAGAAGATGTAGTTAACGATATTTGGGAACATTCCTATTCCCGTGAGAAAGCAGCATTTCCAAATGCTCAGGTTAAATTTAATAAGTTCTGGCCAAGTGTTGGAAGAGTAAATAATGCTTACGGAGATAGAAATTTAGTTTGCAGTTGTCTTCCAATTAGTGATTACGTAGAGGATAAAGTATAATGAACGATGAGCAAGAACTAAAAGAGATTTGCAAAATTCTTTCAGAAGCGAGAACTATTGCTGTAGTTGGTCTATCGGATAATCCGGATAGATCGAGCAGACAGATAGCAGAATTTCTTGTTGATAAAGGTTACAAAGTTGTTGGTGTTAATCCTATAATTAAAAAGAGCGGAGAGATTGATGTTTATCCTAATCTCACTGATATTCCTTTTGAGATTGATATTGTGGATGTGTTTAGAAAATCGGAAGATATTTCGGGTATAATTCCTGAAGTACTTAATAAAAATCCTAAGACACTTTGGCTTCAGCAGGGAATCAGAAATGATGATGCAGTTAAACCGGTTATTGAAAAAGGTATCTATACGATTCAGGATAAGTGCATTGCTGTTTATTACAGCTTATGCAAATCATTCCATAAAAATTAAATCCTACCCGATGAATTTAATTCTTCAAACCAAATATTTATTTGCTAGAACTATTATTTTAATTCTTTTCGGAAATATTATTTTATTTGCCGTTGAACCCGATTCACTTTTGATCAGAAATGATGAAACAGTAAAAATTGATTTGATCAGAATAGAGGGAAACGAGACGACAAAAGATTTTATCATACTACGTGAATTAACATTTCAAATCGGTGATAGTGTTTCAGGTAAAACATTACGCTTTAACCGCGAGAGAGTTTTTAGTCTTCGTCTTTTCAATCAAGTTGAATTCAAAATAGAAAAAGCAACGGATAAAAATATACTTGTAATACAATTAACTGAGAGTTGGTATTTATATCCGCTTCCGTTGTTAAGGATACAAGATGGTGATTTTAATAAATCAACTTATGGTATAAATCTTTCTTATAGAAATTTCCGTGGAAGGAACGAATCCTTACGTGCAACAATTGGTTTTGGGTATGATCCTTTTTACTCTTTTTCTTATGATAATCCGGCTTTAAGTTATGAAAACGGAATTGGTTTATCATTTGCTTTTGCTTATGTAAAGAGCACTAACAAAAGCGAGAACGCTAAAGCAATTATTGGAGAAGACTTCACAAACAAAATGTATCTCCAAAGCATTTCGATAAGTAAAAGATTAAATCAATTTAATATTGGTTTCTTGACAATCGGATTTAATTACATCGAAACTCCTTATACTCGATCGGGAATAACAGCTTCCGGAAATAATATTGATAGAGTCCCTTTCGCGGGTTTAAGTTACTTATACGATTCACGGGATCTAAAACAATTTTCAGTAAATGGTTTGTATACTTTTGCGTCGTTCACTCATTATGGATTTTCAATAAATGATATCAACTATAATCAATTTAGCATTGATTTTAGAGAGTATAGAAAAGTAGTTGATGATTTTGCAGCTAAATGGCGTGTAAAATATCGAACTGCTTTCGGCAATGTTGTACCGTTCTATGAATACTCTTATCTAGGTTATTTTGATCATGTACGAGGACATCTGCATGACGTTCGTGAAGGTAAAAGTTTCATTTTAGCTTCGCTTGAAATAAGTCATCCTATTGTGAAAGAGTGGAATTTTCATGTTAAGATTCCCTTCCTTCCAGAGAAACTAACATCTGCGCGAATTGGAATTTATCTAACAAGTTTCTTTGATACCGGTGATGCTTTTGATAGAAATGATAAATTAGCAATTAAGAATTTTTATTATGGTTACGGTTTCGGAATTACCTTTTTGTTCTTACCTTATAACGCAATGAGATTTGAGTACGCAGTTAATGAAAACGGAATAGGAGAATTTGTCATTGGGTCAGGATTTTCTTTCTGATGTAGAACTTTACTGCACTTCACATTCAATTATTGATGATGTAATTCTGATTGATGGAGAAGAGGCGCATCATATCACTCACGTAATGCGTCACATTAAAGGTCATGTTATTCATATAACTGATGGTAACGGTTTAATCTATAAATCAGTTATTTCAGAAATTGGTAAAAGGAATGTCCTGGCTAAAGTATTAGAAAGTATTCGATATGAAAATAAATTTTGCAACATCACATTCTGTATCCCTAGATTACGAAATATCGACCGTTTTGAATTTGCTTTAGAAAAAAGTGTCGAGTTAGGGATTACTAATTTTATTGTGTTTGATTCTACAAGAACAGTTGCAAAAGGTGAAAAGATAGAACGCTGGCAAAAGATTTTACTCTCGGCTATGAAGCAATCACTTCGCGCTTGGCTACCGAAAATCCAATATGTAAAATCAATTGATGAAATAGTTAAGTTAGACTGCACAAAAATTTTTTTCGACCAAAATGCAGAAATGACTTTCCATAATTTTCTATTAACAGATCACCGATCACTGATCACCGATAACAATTTATTAATCTTCGGTCCGGAAGGAGGATTTTCTGAAGAAGAGAGCAGAGTGATGAATGTAGAGTGCAGAGTGAAACTGACTGATAACCGTTTGAGAAGTGAAACAGCAATAATAACTGCAGCATCAATACTTACAACAACTCTATAGTTTTTTTGATCAACCTTTCAAAATTATGTTTTACTCTCTCCGCTGTTTCCATAACTTCATTGTGAGAAAGTTTTTGCGGTGAAAGTCCAGCGGCAAAATTTGTAATGCAAGAAATTGAAGAAACTTTCATTCCGAGTGACTGCGCATATATCGCTTCATGAACTGTAGACATACCAACCGCATCGCCCCCGAATTTACGGATCATTTTTATTTCAGCAGGAGTTTCATAACTGGGTCCTTTTGTAAGCCAATAAATACCTTGACGCAATGCTATCTTTTCTTCAAGAGCTGCAATTATAATTTTTTCATTCATCTCTTTAGATGGAAAATCTAAAAAGTTATTTCTTTGTGATAGATTAGCTAAACCCATTAGATCTGCCAATTCTTTTTTGATATTGAATCCGTTCAGAGAAGTTGCCAGCATCAAATCGCCCGGCTTGAAATTAGGATTTACTCCGCCTGAGGCGTTAGTTAAAATTATTTTTGAACAGTTCAGTTTTGATGCGACGTGAACCGGGAGTACACATTGCGATAAAGTATATCCTTCATAAAAATGAATTCTGCCTTGAACGATTAAAAGATTTTTATCTTGATACTTTGAAAAGTGAAGATAACCTTGGTGTCCTTGAACAGTTGATCTTGGATAATTAGGAAGGGAAGAAGTAGGAATTGATTTAACAGTTTCCACTTTCTCGGCAAAATCTCCGAGACCACTTCCGAGAACAATACATATTTCCGGTTCGAATGGAATTTGTTTTGCAACAGCTTCAAATGTTTCGCGGTATTTAGCATTCATATTTATCACTGAACAAGAATACCCGCAAGTGTTGCAGTCATTAACGTAGCCAGTGTTCCGCCAAGAACTGCTCTCAATCCAAGTGCTGCAATATCTTTTTTCCTTGAAGGTGCAAGCGGGCCAATTCCGCCAATCTGAATTGCGATTGAAGAAAAATTTGCAAATCCGCATAAAGCATAAGTTGCCATCATCATTCCTTTAGCACTCATACCGCCGGCTTTAATTATTGTAGTTAAATCTAAGTAAGCTACAAATTCATTTAGAACAACTTTTGTTCCGATTAAACTTCCAAAATGAAAAGCATCATTCCAAGGAACGCCAATTCCGACTGCGAGGTATCGTAAAACAATTCCAAATATCAATTGCATTGAAAGAGGTGCACCAAAAGTAGCTTTCAAATAATTGTTAATACCTACAAGATCACCAAAGCTTGTGAACAAATAATTCACTAATGCAATCAACGCTATGAAGGCAAGCAGCATTCCGGCAACGTTCAAAGCTAAATGTAATCCATCTCCTGCACCGGTGGCAGCAGCTTCAATAACATTTGATGCATTCTTTTCTACTTTTAATTTTACAGTACCGCGTGTAACCGGTTCTTCCGTTTCAGGATAAATTATTTTAGCAATTACGAGTGAAGCAGGCGCTGCCATACAACTTGCTGCAAGTAATTGAATAGCAAATTTAACCTGCGCATCCTGGATAGAAATTTTATAAATTTCTGCAAAAGCCTGCCCAAGCATTTGAATGTAACTTGCCATTACACCGCCGGCTATTGTAGCCATTCCTCCAATCATAATTGTAAGGATTTCGGAGTTTGTCATTTTTTCAATATAAGGTCTTATCAAAAGTGGAGCTTCAGTTTGCCCGACAAAAATATTTGCAGTGTTGGATAAAGATTCGGCACCGCTTGTTCCCAATAATTTTGCCATTACCCATGCCATTCCTTTTACAACAAGTTGAAGAATCCCAAGGTAGTATAGAAGTGAAGTAAGTGCGGATACAAAAATTATCGTCGGTAAAACTTGAAAAGCAAAATAGAAACCTAAACTATCCGGACCACTGTTGATTGCTAATTTTCCAAAAACAAATTCAGCTCCTTTCATAGTAAAGCCGAGTAAACTTACGATTGCAGTACCTAACCAATTGATCGCATCTTTAGGCCAGCCAAGCGGGAAGAACCAGCTGCGCAGTGTTTCACTATGAATAATAAAAATTGCAAAGAGAACTTGTATTGCAATTCCGGTGGCAACAAGTTTCCAATTGATTCTTTTTTTATTGTTTGAAAAAAGGAAAGCTATTCCAAGTATTAGTATTATTCCGCCAATACCTCGTAGAAGAGAAATAAAAAATTCCATTTAGGTCCTCAGTTTTATTCGGGAATGTAATGACATTTTCTGCATCGTGCTTCATAACTATCGGAAGCACCAACGAGAACTCTTTCTGTTGAAACTATTTTACGCTGTGTTTTATCTGCCGGATTACCACACACAACACAAATTGCTAAAGTTTTGGTAATGTATTCTGCAACTGCAAGTAATTGCGGCATTGGTTCAAAAGGCACTCCGCGAAAATCTTGATCAAGTCCGGCTACAATAACGCGTTTACCTTGATTTGCTAAAGTGTTACAGACTTCAACAAGATCATTGCTAAAAAATTGAGCTTCATCTATACCAACCACTTGAGCATCTTCAGAAAAAATTAAAATTTCTTGAGGGTTATCTACTAATATTGAAGGAAGAGATTGTTCGCTATGAGATACTATATCATTGTTGGAATATCTATTATCAATTTTTGGTTTGAAAATTTTTAGATTGAGCCGTGCTATTTTTGCTCGTCTTAATCTTCTAATTAATTCTTCTGTTTTTCCACTGAACATGCATCCGGCTATTACTTCAATCCAACCGGTATTTTTGGGAGATGAGTGGGGTGTGAATTCTGTCATGGTTTTAGAAATTCCTCGCCAAATGAATAGGGAAGTAATTCGCCAAGTTTGAAAGTTTTTATTTCGCCTTTGTTATTAGTAAGAATTACATCAAGATCTTTTCCGCAAAGATCTGCTAAGACTTGCCGGCAAGCGCCGCATGGCGGTAAGAAATCATCGGTATCTCCGGCAACTGCAATGGCTTGAAAATTTCTCTTACCTTCCAGTATTGCTTGAAAAACGGCAGTACGTTCCGCACATATTGTTAAACTGTAAGATGAGTTTTCTATATTTGCTCCTTGATAGATTTCACCATCTTCGGTTAAGAGAGCAGCACCGACATAAAAATTGGAATATACAGGAAGAGCTTTTGATTTAGCTTCTATTGCTTTCCGGACTAATTCTTTTGCATCAAACATTTTTTTACTTCTATTTTCTTTATTGCAAGATAATTGATAGATAATTAAAATGGAATTTATTTTTCAAAAAAAAGAAATCAGGAGTCAGAAATAAGAATTCAGAATTAAAACTTAAAATTCATAACTTAAAATTATTCTTCCAGAAGCCATTGTTCAGCAGTATCTTCATTTATCCCTTCGATAAAGCGTGAAGGTTTGGCAAAAGTAAATCCTTTAGAACGATCAAAAATGTGCATCGGATAACACACATATAGATTTTGTTTCGCACGTGTTGAAGCAACATACATCAAGCGTCTTTCCTCTTCGAGTGTTTCTAATTTATCAAATGATTGAGAAGATGGGAAGAAACCGTCAAGAACATGAATGATAAAGACCGAATGCCATTCTAAACCTTTCGCCGAGTGAATTGTAGAAAGAGTGAGAAATTCATTTTCTTTATCAGGAGCTTCAACTTCAGCAACACTATCTTGCGGCGGATCTAATGCCATATCGGCAAGTAAACTATTTAGACTTTTATAATTTTGTGATATGTTCATAAAAATATCTAAATCTTTTTTCCGTTTATTAAAGTCATCATACTTTTCAATAAAGAGCGGTTCGTAATACTTATATACAAGTTCTGCTTTATCGGCAGGCAATTGATTCTTAGTTGATATATCATAGATCAATTTGAAGAGATTGAAAATCCGATCGTTATATTTTTTAGAAACAGATTTCTCCGGTTCGGACTTGATAGTAATTTGTGAAGTTGCCAACTCATCCATTATCTGTTGTGCTTTCTTGGGTCCGATTCCTTCGTGCAGAAGAAGAACACGGTACCAGCTTACATAATCATTTGGATTAACTGCAATTCTAAGAAACGCTAACATATCTTTAACGTGAGCAGCTTCAATAAATTTCATTCCGCCAAATTTTAAGTAAGGAACGTTTGCTTTGTTCAATTCAATTTCAAGATCGAATGAGTGATATGAAGAGCGGAATAAAATTGCAATATCATTTAAAGGAACACCTTCTTCACGGAGTTCTAAAACTCTTTCAACAATAAATCGCGATTGCATACTTTCATTTGCGGAAGAGACTATACCGGGTAATTCTCCGCCAACTTTGCGAGTGAAAAGATGTTTCGGATATTTTTCGATTGCATGTTCAATAATGTGATTGGAAAAATTTAATATTTCTTGAGTACTTCTGTAATTTTCTTCAAGTGTTATCAGTTTTACATTTTTAAATAGTTTTGGGAATTCCATAATATTTCTAAAATTTGCCCCGCGAAAAGAATAGATAGATTGCGAGTCATCGCCGACAACCATTATGTTCTGATTAACTTGAGTGAGTCCTTGAATCAACTCTGATTGGATTTTATTTGTATCCTGATATTCATCAACCATAACAAATTTAATTGTTGATAGCAGTGATTTTGCAGCCGGACTAAGTTCAATTAAAAAATTACGCAGATAGATCAATAAGTCGTCATAATCGAGAAGAGTATTTTTCTTTTTATAAGCTTGATATATTTTTTGAATATCTAAAAACTTATCAAGATAGTCTGCAAAGTGAGGATATTCTTCGTCTAATATATCTTCAATTGTTTTCTCAGTATTTGCACTTAAACTTAGAACTTTGAAGATCGTGGCTTTGTTGGGAAATCTTTTTTTGTGTTGAGACAAATTTAATTGTGCGCGTATAAGATTAATCACATCTTCACTATCGCTTTGATCGAGTATTGTAAAACCATTATCAAGTCCTACTGCTTTTGCATACTTACGAAGTGTAAGATTAGCAAATGAATGAAACGTCCCACCGTTAATTTTTGAACAGCGATTATCCAGCAGAATAGCAGCACGGTCTAACATTTCTTTAGCGGCTTTACGTGTAAATGTAAGAAGGAGAATTGATAAGGGGTCATATCCCAATTCTGTTAATCTTGCAACTCTGTAAACTAAAGTTCTTGTTTTTCCGCTTCCGGCGCCTGCTATTACAAGATAAGCGCCATCTACTGCAGTAACAGCTTCGTACTGTGCGGCATTAAGTTGTTCACGGTAGTTTATATGAAATCTAGATTCATCGATTATTGAACTTCGGGCGGGGATTTCTCCAACTTTCTTAAGAACATATTTCTTGGTCATTATCTGCGGATTGCTTTGGGCTTGTTAATTATTTCGGAGATCAAATATAATTCTCGCAGCGATACCGGATTTTTAATTTTTTGTTTTAGTTCGTTTGTTCTACGATTATAACTAAATCCAACTTCATAAGCTACGTGTGGCTCATCCGAAATGGTCTTGTTTTGTTGAGCTTCAAGCGAAATAAATTTATCGTAATTAATTTCCGGGATATTTCTTTTTTCAGTATCTGATTCCTTTTCGATCTCCGGTAAGTCAATCTCTAAATTATTAGGATAATTTTGTTGCGGATAAGTTTCATACTCATCACCTGACTTTGGAATTTTCAAACCGAATAGATCCTGAAGAATATCTGTTGAAGAATATTGAGATTTGGGAGAAGCTTTAGTTTCTTCTTCTCCCGTTTCATTCTTCGGAAAATTATTCTGCGGTCGTTGCGGTTTCTTTTTGCCAAAGAGAGAATTATAAATCGTATAAATGACAAAAAGAAAAATCAGTAACTGAAAAATATTATCCATTAGTGTCTTTGTCCTTTTTGTCTTCCGGTTTAGCAATCGCATTTCTCATTTCGGTATCGGATTGAATATTTCTAAGATTGTAATAATCCATTACACCAAGATTGCCTTTACTGAAGGCTTCTGCAATTGCTCTTGGAATTTCCGCTTCAGCTTCAACAACTTTTGCACGCATACGTGCAACTTCAGCACTCATTTCCTGTTCTAAGGCAACAGCGGCGGCACGTCTTTCTTCTGCTTTTGCACGTGCAACTTTTAGGTCGGCTTCTGCTTGATTGGTTTGTAAAATAGCTCCGATGTTTGAACCAACATCAACGTCGGCAATATCAATCGAAAGAATTTCGTAAGCTGTTCCTGCATCCAATCCTTTTGCTAATACAACTTTCGAAATTTTATCTGGATTTTCCAATACTTCTTTGTGCGAAATACTTGAACCGATAGTTGAAACAATTCCTTCTCCAACACGTGCAAGAATTGTTGCTTCACCGGCGCCGCCGACTAATCTTTCCAGATTTGTGCGGACAGTAACTCTTGCCATTGCTTTCAACTGAATTCCATCTTTTGCAACACCGGACACAAGAGGCGTCTCAATTACTTTTGGATTAACAGACATTTTCACTGCTTCCAAAACATCGCGACCGGCAAGATCAATTGCAGCGGCTTTAGAAAATTCTAAATCCAAATTTGCTTTGTTGGCAGAGATCAAGGCGGTTACAACTTTAGTTACGTTACCGCCGGCAAGATAGTGAGCTTCTAATAAAGATGTGTTAAGTTCAATTCCAGCTTTTGTAGCTGCTATTAAATTACGAACGATTACTTGAGGTGAAACTTTTCGTAATCGCATTCCAATCAGATCCTTAAATATTTTTAGTTTTACTCCGGAAAAGTATGCGGTAATAAATAGACCGATCGGAACAAAATATAAAATCATAATAAGAATAAAGAAGGCAACAATAATCACTAATATTGATACACCTGTTAAAGCTTCCATTTTATCTCCTTAATGTTCTTTCATTAACTGAATGCAAAATATCAATTCAAAACGACTATTACAATTTAAGCTGTTATTTGATGCATTTAATATGCTTTTTAACTTCCTTGATATGAGGACAAGCAATCTATATATTTAAGAAACGATTTTGACGGTTTTACTGTTTAGATAATAGAATAATAAAGGAAAAACGATGGATGGCAATTTTTCAGAACGTGTACAGGAAGTAATAAGACTTAGCCGGGAAGAAGCCTTAAGGTTAGGACATGATTATATTGGTACGGAACATCTACTCCTCGGAATAATCCGTGAAGGTCAGGGTGTAGCAGTCAAAATTTTACGAAATCTTGATGTTGATTTGGTAAAATTAAAAAAAGCTGTAGAAGATACAGTTAGAGCTTCAGGCGGAACTCTCACAATTGGCAACATTCCGCTAACCAAACAAGCTGAGAAAGTTTTAAAGATTACTCAGATCGAATCTAAAATTTATAAATCAGATGTTATCGGTACAGAACATATTCTCCTTTCACTTTTACGTGATGAAGATAATATAGCAACACAAATACTTCATCAATTTAATGTAACGTATGATAATTCTCGTGCCGAATTAAATAACATTCTTAGCAGTAAAGATCCCGCAAAAGCTGCAGCACAACAAGCATTTACTGCTACATCAAAAAAAGTTGAAAAAACTAAAACACCTGTTCTAGATAACTTTGGTCGTGATCTAACAAAACTTGCAATTGATGATAAACTCGATCCTGTTATTGGTCGGGAAAAAGAAATTGAAAGAGTGGCTCAAGTTCTTAGCCGTAGAAAGAAAAATAATCCTGTACTTATCGGTGAGCCCGGTGTCGGTAAAACTGCTATAGCAGAAGGATTGGCATTAAGAATTATTCAAAAGAAAGTACCAAGAATTCTTCAGGATAAGCGCGTTGTTACTTTGGATCTTGCCGGATTAGTTGCAGGTACAAAATACCGCGGACAGTTTGAAGAAAGAATGAAAGCATTAATGAACGAACTTGAAAAAGCTGATGATGTAATTTTATTTATTGACGAACTTCATACGATAGTTGGTGCAGGCGGAGCTTCAGGTTCTCTTGATGCTTCAAATATGTTCAAGCCGGCATTAGCAAGAGGCGATATACAATGTATTGGTGCTACTACATTTGATGAGTACCGTAAGTATATTGAAACAGACGGCGCATTGGACCGCAGATTTCAAAAAGTTATGATAGATCCGCCATCGGTTGATGAAACAATTCAGATACTTGAGAATATTAAATTCAAATATGAAGAACATCATCATGTGCAGTATTCAAGTGAAGCGATTCATTCCGCAGTCCGATTAAGTGAAAGATATATAACAGACCGGCATTTACCGGATAAGGCAATAGACGTTCTTGATGAAGCCGGATCCCGTGTTCATATGGGCAACTTTATCGTATCGGAAGAAATTCTAAAACTGGAAGAAGAAGTTGAGAAAATTAAACACCAAAAAATTCAAGTTGTTAAACAGCAAGATTATGAAGAAGCTGCTCGCTTAAGAGATAAAGAAAGAACTTTGCAATCAGATCTTGAAATTGCTAAACGTGAGTGGGATGCTAAAACAAAAGATATAGTTTATGATGTAAGTGAAGACGACATAGCAACAGTTGTTTCCATGATGACCGGCATTCCGGTAACTCGTGTTGTTCAGGCTGAATCAGAAAAATTGATGAAAATGGAAACTGCTTTGAAAGGAAGGATTGTTGGTCAGGATGAAGCAGTTTCAAAATTATCAAAAGCTATTAGAAGAACTAGAGCCGGTTTGAAAAGACCATCTAAACCGATCGGAACTTTCATATTTCTTGGACCAACTGGGGTAGGGAAGACAGAATTAGCAAAAGAATTGGCAAGGTATTTATTCGATTCAGAAGATGCTCTTATTAGAATTGATATGAGCGAGTATATGGAAAAATTTGCCGTCTCACGTCTAATTGGAGCTCCTCCGGGATACGTTGGTTACGAAGAGGGCGGACAACTTACCGAACGTGTTAGAAGAAAACCTTATTCTGTTGTTCTATTTGATGAAATCGAAAAAGCTCATCCGGATGTTTTCAATATTCTTTTACAAGTTTTAGATGATGGTGTATTAACCGATAGTCTTGGTCGTAAAGTTGATTTTAAGAATACAATCATTATCATGACTTCGAATATTGGGACTAAAGAGATAAAATCTATTGGCGGTTATGGATTTAGCGGTGAATCGGAAGCTGATCAGTATTCTTACCTAAAGAATACAGTTGAAGACGCCATGAAGAAACTCTTCAATCCCGAATTTGTAAATAGAATTGACGAGACAATTGTATTTAGGAATTTGGATAAAGATAATATTAAGAAAATAATCAGTATTGAGATGAAAGATCTAATAAAGAATATCAGCGATAATAAGATGACCATTGAACTTCATAAATCTGCTACAGAGTTCTTAGCTGATAAAGGGTTTGACCCAAAATTTGGAGCAAGACCCTTGAAACGTGCTATACAAAAATATGTTGAAGATCCATTAGCAGAGGAATTACTTCTTTCACATTTTAAGGAAGGCGATAAGATTATAATAAAGCATAAAAAAAGTACCGAAGAACTCTATTTTATTGCAGATAAAATAGTTGAAAAGGAAGAACAAGATAATCAAGAGAAAAAAACAATTTAGTAAATCATGGAAATGCTTTGAATGCAAACACTTAGTGCGGAAGAGGTTAAAAATAATTTAGACAATTTAGATGGCTGGTTCTATCTAAATAATTCAATAGAAAAGGAATTTACATTAAAATCATTTGCAGATGCAGTTGCTCTTATTGTTAAGATTGGAATTGAAGCAGAGAAAATTGACCACCACCCGGACTTGCTCCTTCACTCATGGAATAAAGTTAAAGTAATTCTTTCTACGCACTCAGAAGGCAGTGTTACCATGAATGATTTCAAATTAGCTCAAACAATAGACCAAATTAGAAAATGAATAATCAAGAAATTTTCCAAATTTTTCAAAAAACAAATGCCCTGTTAAATGGGCATTTTTTATTAACCTCCGGAAGGCATAGCAATCAATACTTTCAATGTGCTTTAGTGTTACAATATGCCGAGTATAATGAAATCATCTGCGGTTTGATTGCAAACCATTTTAAGAATATTGAGATTGATGTTGTAATTTCTCCGGCTATTGGCGGTGTTGTAGTTGGGCAAGAAGTTGCCAGGCAATTAGGGAAAAAATCTATATTTGCTGAAAGAGAAGAAAAAATATTAACTCTGAGAAGAGGATTTCAAATTGATGAAGGTAAAAAATATTTAGTTTGTGAAGATGTTGTTACAACCGGGGGTTCTGTATTTGAAGTAATTGATATTGTTAAATGTAACGGCGGAATTGTTGCAGGAGTCGGTTTCATAGTAGATCGCAGTAATAACAAAGTTCAGTTTGGAGTTCCGCAATTTAGTACTCTACAATTAGAGGTAGTCTCATATTTGCCGGAAGATTGTCCTTTATGTAAACAAAATATGCCGGTTATAAAACCAGGATCTCGAAAAGTAAAATCATAATTTATTTGAGGTTATAGAAAATGAAGAAAATATTAATAGTTTTTTTTAGTTTATTAATTACTGCAAATGCACAAGTCAAATATGAAGAATACTTTACAGATAGTACACTTCGACTCGATTTTTATCATACAGGAAATAAAACTACAGAAACCATTTCTTTCGAAAAACTAGTTGAAGAAGGAGAATGGAGCGGTCCAAAGAATAACTTGATAGACAAATTCGGATATGGAAATTATTTTCTAAAAGTATTAGATGCTTCATCCAAATCGTTAATCTTTTCAAGAGGATTTTCAACTTTATATCAGGAATGGCAGACAACAGAAGAATCAAAAAATACTATACGTTCTTTTTCCGGTTCCGTGTTAATGCCATATCCTAAACAAAAAATTACTGTTGAAATTTATAAAAGAGACCGACGGAATAATTTTGAAAAGAAATTTGAAAAGGAAGTTGATCCTAAGGATTATTTTATTGTAAAAGAAAAAATTAAACCGTTTAATAATTTCAAAGTTCATTATTCTGGTGACCCGTCTACTAAGCTGGATATCGTTTTTATACCTGAAGGATATACAAAAGATGAAATGAGTAAATTTCATTATGACTGTGAACGATTTGCCGGTTTTCTTTTCGATTATACTCCATTCAGAGAGAATAAGGAAAAAATAAATATTTGGGGAATAGAAGCTCCTTCGAGTGAATCCGGTACAGATGTTCCGGGTAAGAATGTTTGGAAAAACACTCTTCTCAACTCACATTTTTATACTTTTAATAGTGAACGATATTTAATGACTACAGATTATTTTACTGTTCGTGATGTTGCTGCAAACGCACCATATGACCAAATATTCTTGATGGTAAATACTTCTACTTATGGCGGCGGAGGTGTTTACAATCTTTATTCAATGACATGTGTTGATAATAAAGTTGCTAATCAAGTTTTTGTACATGAATTTGCACATGGGCTTGCCGGACTTGCTGATGAATATGGAAATGATCCTACTTATCAAGACATGTATCCGCCGGATATTGAACCTTGGGAACCAAATCTTACAACAATGGTAAATCTCGAAAGCAAATGGAAAAATTTAATTGAACCGGGTACTCCAATACCTACTCCACCGGAAGATAAATACAAAAATAAAATTGGAGTATTTGAAGGCGGCGGTTATGTTGCAAAAGGTGTTTTCAGACCTACTTACAACAGCATTATGAATTCTTTTAAATCAAATGAATTTAATCAAGTATGTATAGATGTACTTCAAAAAATTATAAACTATTATTCAGAATAATTCCAATATGGATCAAAAAAAATTATATAGAACCATTGAAAGTGTAGCTTCCCAAAATTTTTCTAAGGATAGCGAATTACTTGCAGATGTAGTTCAACAGATCGTTAAGAATGAAAAGATACAATTGACAGGCGGAAGAATTTGGAAATTTGATCTGCGTAGAAAATCTTACCGGATAATTTTCCAAACTGGAAAAGTGCAGAAGATTCCGGATGATTTCACATTACAACTAAAAGACTATCCTTTATTTGATATCATTTCTTCAGAACGAACAATACTTGCTGATGAAACCAATAAAACATTACGCAGTAAAGGAATTTTCAAGTACTCTGCAGCCGGAGTAGGTAGAAAAGTCCGGTTAGGTGAAAAAAAATATTATGAATATCTTCTTGCTGTAAACAGTAATATGATTGGTGATGATCTAAGAGATACATTAAATATTGTTGCTACAGTTTTAACTTCAAAATTAAATGAGAGATATTTAAGCCAATCTAGAAAAAATTTAATTGCCGATATTGATAAAGCGAAACAACTTCAACGCAGCATCCTGCCTGCACATGAACATAAATTCCACTCGTTTGATATTTTCGGAGTAACAATTCCGGCAGATACTGTTGCAGGCGATTTTTATGATTATCTCAAAATTGGCGATGATGAAGAACGGTTAGGAATCGTTGTAGGGGATGCGGCATCAAAAGGATTAGGTGCAGCGGCAGAAGCAATGTATATTTCGGGCGCATTAAGAATGGCTAGTACTTTCCAGATAAAAATATCACCAATGTTATTTAGATTAAACCAGCTTGTTAACAAAATATTTAGTGATGATAAATTTACCACACTATTTTACGGTGAACTTTCTAATGATAAAAAAGGTCTTTTCCTTTATGCCAATGCCGGTCATAATCCGCCGATGTTTTACGATAAAAAAAATAATAACATAACTTATTTACAACCGACCGGTCCATTACTAGGTCCGGCGCCGAATTCAAAGTATGAAACCGACAGCATAAATTTTCATAAAGGTGATATACTTGTAATATATTCCGATGGAATTGTTGAATCTGCAAATGAGAAATACGATTTTTACGGTGAAGAACGGTTGCAGAAAATAATTTTAGCAAGTGTAAACAAAACTCCGAAAGAAATTACTACTTTGATATTAGATGACGTCTTAAAATTCAGTACGAGTGAGAGCCAATATCAAGACGATAAAACAATTGTTGTTATAAGACAAAACGGATAAAATGGATCTAGTAAAAAAAATATTTGATGCCGGTGTTGTAGGAGCGGGCGGAGCGGGTTTCCCGACTCACATTAAAGCCAAATCCAAAGTTGAATTTGTTTTAGTAAACGGTGCCGAATGTGAACCATTGATTCACAAAGACTATGAACTGATGAAGAACTTTGCACCGGATATTGTAAACGGTGTTGACTTAATGATAAAACAAACATCTGCAAAAAAATCTTTCTTTGGAATTAAAGAAAAAAATACTGCGGCGATTGAAGATGTAGAAAAAAATTATAAGAACGGAAAAATTGATACTTGTCTGCTTGGCGATTTTTATCCAAGCGGTGATGAATATGAATTAGTTTATGCTGCAACTAAAAGATTGATCCCTCCGTACGGTTTACCGCTTGATATCGGTTGTGTAGTAAATAATGTTGAGACTTTTTATAACATATCACGTGCGATTGAGGATAAACCTGTAATACAAAAATTTGTTTGTATTGCCGGCTGTGTAAAAAATCCTTCATCGTTTTTTGTTCCGATCGGCACAACATTAAAAGAACTTATAGAACACGTCGGAGGCACAACGGTTTCTGATTACGGAGTTTTTGTAAGCGGAATTTTGATGGGCAAACTTACTTTCGATCTTTCTGAAGTTGTTACGAAGACAACTACCGGAATAATTGTTCTACCGGCAGATCACTATCTGGTGAATAGAACTAAGAGATCTACGGAATCTAAAAATAGAATAGGTAAATCGGCTTGCGACCAATGCAGTTACTGTACGGAATTTTGTCCGCGCTATCTTCTTGGCTATGATGTACAACCCCACAAAGTAATGCGTTCACTTAGTTTTTCTACAACTGGACAAGCTGTGTGGAATCAATATGCTGATCTATGCTGTTCTTGCGGATTGTGTTCTGTATATGCATGTCCGGAAGATTTATATCCGCGTGAGGCATGTGATCAAGGGAAAGTTGAGAATAAAAAAAGTGGTACAAGGTACGAACAGCAGAAGCCGGTTAAAGTTCATCCTATAAAAGAGGGAAGACGTGTTCCTCTTAAACAATTAATGAAAAGAATTGATGTGTTGAAATATGATGTACATACTCCATACACAAATAATTCTCCGAATCCTTCACAAGTTAAAATTTTATTGAAACAGCATTTAGGAGTTTCGGCGAAACCTGTGGTTAGACTTGGAGACGTTGTACATGAAGGAACTTTGATAGGAGATATTGAAGAAGGTTTACTCGGTGCAAGAGTTCATTCTTCAATTTCTGGAAGAGTTACTCATGTTTCTGATGAGTTTATAAAAATCATGAAATAAATTATTGCGTGCTTTGCGGAAACCTTTGCGTTCTCTGCGTTTAAATCTTTAACGCTAAGAACGCCAAGAATGCGCAAAGATCGCAGAGGGAAAAAATAATGGAAATGAATTCACTTGGACTTATTGAAATGACAAGCATAGCAGCCGGTATGCAAGCGGCAGATATCATGCTTAAAACTTCACAAGTTGAATTGATCTTATCACGTACAATCTGTTCAGGTAAATATATTGTGCTTATAGGCGGGGAAGTGGCTGCTGTACAATCTGCTGTTGATGCCGCTGTAAACCAAATTGATTTTGCCGTGATTGATACATTCGTTATTCCAAATGTTCATAAAGATATTTTTCCCGCTCTATCCGGACATTCCGATGTAAGTTTACTTGAAGCTTTGGGAATAATCGAATCATTTTCCGTGGCTTCACTAATAGAGGGTGCAGACGCCGCTGTTAAATCTGCTAACGTAAGAATAATTGAGATCCGTCTTGCTATGGCACTTGGCGGAAAAGCATTTTGCACATTAACCGGAGAAGTTGCCGCTGTTACCAGCGCAGTTGAAGCCGGTGCAAAAGTTATTGCTGATAAAGGATTACTTGTAAATAAAATTGTAATAGCTCAACCGCGACCGGAATTATTGAGCGAGATGATTTGATTATTTCAGTTGCAGAATTAGAGCAATCATTAAAAACAATTTCATTCTAAGCGGTAGCACGGTAAGATTTAACTTCTTTTTCCAACCTATCTTTCAACCCATCTTTGGTAACATCGAGGTCATAATCCATTTGTAATCCTAACCAGAATTGCGGAGACATATTAAAATACTTTGATAACCTCAATGCCGTATCTGCTGTAATTCTTCTTTTCCCCTGGACGATTTCATTTATTCTACGCGGTGGAACTTTTATATCAAGCGCCAATTTATTTTGACTGAGACTGATTGGCTTCAAAAATTCTTCTAAAAGAATCTCGCCAGGGTGTAGTGGTTCAATTTTTGTTTTCATTTAGATTTCTCCTAATGATAATCTACAATTTCTACATTCGATGCGTTATTATCAGACCATTCAAAACAGACGCGCCATTGATTGTTTATTCGAATGCTATGTTGTCCTTTACGGTTTCCTTTTAATACTTCTAAATGATTGCCTGGAGGTACTAATAAATCACGTATATCTATAGCTCTATTGAGCATTCGTAATTTTCTTAATGCCACACGCTGTATCTCATAAGGAAATTTTTTTGAGTATTCTCTTCTAAAAATCTTTTCAGTTTCTTCACAATTGAATGACCTGATCATAATATAAAGTTAAACCGCCACACGTTAAATGTCAACGGATATACCCGGTTTGTTTTAAAAAAAATAACAACAAGTGCTGTTGAAGCCGGTGCAAAAGTTATTGCCGATAAAGGATTGCTTGTAAATAAAATTGTAATCGCTCAACCTCGACCGGAATTATTAAGCGAGATGATTTAGTCCTTCACTTCTGAATTTCAAAGTAGAGAATTCCATGATCCGAATAACGTTTAATCCATTCATCTTTTTTTTCTACAGTTGATTCTTTTGGCCATCCTAGAACAGTTATCTCAGCATCTTTGTACTTCTTGAATTTCAGATTATCAGACGCGATCACCTGATCAAGATTTGACGGGGGAATTTTAGACTTACTTCCGTTCCACCAACTGGCGGGTTCATCTTTCTTTAGAATTCTCATCTTGACTTTTTTAGCTTCTTTCCCGGCAAGTTTTTTTATTTCTGTTTCAGCATTTATTGCTTTGCCGTAAGGATACTCCATTCCCATAGTATTCAAATCGCCGAGGAATAGATATTTAGATTCCCATTTACCGCTCGCTTTTTTATCTAGAACCATTCTAAACTCACAAGCCCGTTTGAACATGTCATCACGTAAACCGAGTCCTAACGGATCCGTTCCGCTTTTTGTATGAAGAAATAAGAGAGTATAATTTTGATTTGATATTGTTACCGTCAACAATGCACCCGGTCTTAAGTATTGGTTGCCGGATTTGAATTCCAATTTTTGAGTGAAAAAACTTGTGAAGTTATTTTTAGCTGCTACTAAAATTTCTTGCGTCTGCGGACCTTCTGTGATATGAAAGCTGTAGTTGGGCAAACTCTTGGTTAACGAACTGAAAACTTCTTTGCCTTCAACTTCATAGAGAGCAAAAATATCCGGGTTAACTTTTTTTATCAGCGCGGTTACATCATCAACTCGTTTTTTTACTTCTCCTTTGAAATGTTCGACATTCCACGATAAGACTGAAAATAGCTTTGCCATTTTCCACCCCTTAGTTTATTTATGATTTATTTTTACTGCTATTTATTTCTTCTTAATGGTACGATACTTTGTTCATTTGACGAATCGCTTATTAAAATATTTAATCTTCTTAATCTAGTTTCTTCCTGTTTAGCACTCATTACCCAATGGATAGCCGGTTTTTGATAAGAGGGAACTTGTCTGGAAAAATATTGCCAAGCTTTTTTATTCTGTTTAAAAATAGTTTCATATTTCTTATCAAACTTTACTGCTCTCTGTTCAAAGGAATAAATTTTAGATTTGTTGAGTTCAAGTTTTTTGAATGCAGCAATTCCGGCGGGTTTCATTAATCCGAGTTTGGTGAGATTTTCTACTTTCTTAATATTTACTGCGCTCCAGATGCTCTTAGGATTACGTGGGGTAAATCGAATTGAATAACTTATCTCATCAATTGATCTTCTGATTCCGTCAATCCAGCCGAAGCATAATGCTTCATCAACCGATTCGGGCCAGGTAATACTTTGTCTTCCGGAATCTTTTTTGTAAAAACCAACAAGAAGTTCTTTCTCTTTCTCATGATTCTTTTCAAACCACTTTCTAAGATCGGATTGTTTTTTAAAGAATATAGGTTCCATATTAATTCAATTTTAACTTAATGATTCATGTTACGCAGAAAGGAAAGATTCGCCACGAAGTCTCTAAGGCACAAAGGTTTCACCAAGAAAAACATAAACTTTGTGAAGATTTTGTGTCTTTGTGCCTTAGTGGCTAAGTTTTTTCATGTGGACTGCGTAACGTGAATTAATGATTTACCAATCCTTAATTGCTAATCTTAGAACAAAACAATAAAAATAAAATAATGCTAGAGGAATCAGCTCAATAGCAAATTTGTAAGTTGAATCAATATTTAAAAACAATGCGGCGGTAGCAGGAAGAATTACCAGCAAAAAGAAAAATACTATCCAGCCGAAACGTCTTTCCTCGAACAATACTTTTAGCATAAATGGAGTAAATATGAACGCAGCTATTATCATCAGGACCAATGCAATATTCCAAAACCAACTTAAGAGCATTAACAATAATGTTGATAGCTCATAATCCAACCATTGCTGAAGTCTTCGTATACTATAATTTTTTGATATTTCGATTTCCATAAAATAAAATATTAAATCTGTTACATGTGTCAAAGTCCAAACCTTGACTGAATTATTATTGCTTTCGTTAAGAGTGGTCTTTGACGACTATTAAATGTTTCTATCTTAATCTAGTATTTCTTTAATTTTTTTTTCTATGGCAGGAAGTTTATTTATGACAGCATCCCAAATTAAATCATAGTCAACACTAAAATATTGGTGAATAACTTTATCTCTCATTCCAGAAATCTTCTTCCAATCAATATCGCTGTTTTCATTCCTAAAATTCTGAGATAGATTTTTAACTGCTTCACCAATTATTTCAATGCTTCTTGAAAATGCTCTTGTGTAGATTTCACTTTCCACGAATGAATCATAAGTGAGGTTTGCTAATGCTTTTTGAATGAATTCAATTTCATCTAGTATATGTCGCAAATATACTTTGTCATGCTTCATACCAACGAACCTCATTCTGAACGTATGGCAGGATATATGGACTTATTCCTTTTTCAGTCAGGAGGTCAACTTTTCTATCAAATATTTCTTCGAGTTCAAATGCTAAGTCAATAAAATTATCGAGCGACTTCTCTTCGAAATCAACCAACAAATCAATATCGCTTTCATTATTCGATTCATTTCTTAAAAACGAACCAAACAATCCAATTCTTTTAACTTTATATCTTTTCAATAATTCTTTGTGTCGTTTGAGTATTTCAAGTATTTCATTCGATGAATAGTTTTTCATTGGATTCTTATTTTTTTGTTAAAAATATACGAAAGATTAACTATATAAAAAACCTTAGTATATTATGCAAACATACACTCTTGCGCTTAACACAGCTTGCCCGGCTCTGACGGGCCGCTCAGAAAAACAATGACAGTTTTGTCAACGCAACTTTATTATTACACAAATGCCGCAACGTTTAAAGCGGTCAGATGTTATGTTTGAAAAGTCTCATAGATTCGTTTGTTTTGCATCTAACATCATAGGAGACTTATCATGAACAATCTATCATTTAAGAACAA
>Ga0265292_1000312_pt1 | contig 79596 bp, 91 predicted proteins | sample Munlanlewell296A_FD_189080 | JGI IMG/M metagenome (GOLD analysis project Ga0265292, IMG submission 189080) | Leachate microbial communities from a municipal landfill in Southern Ontario, Canada - Leachate well 296A | ecosystem: Engineered > Solid waste > Landfill > Unclassified | place: Canada...
TGTTTTCTTTAGAAAATTTTATGATTAATTCACGTTCTTTTTCTTTACCTGAGACCATAGTATCACCTCTTATCTTCGAGATGAACTAATATATAAACTTTGTCCTAAGACTATTGTCCTTTACTATTTCTTAATAAAGTATATAAATAGCAAATAATTACTACTCGATAGTATATATTTTTTAGGGGGCTTCATGAGTTTACATGCTGAATTTGATTTTGTAAAACATCATCCTAAATATCCCTATGCAAAAAGTCTCCTCGAAGATCTCCTCAGACATAAAGAACCGTCCCGAGAAGTTTTGAAAGAACTCTATCCCTCTCTTGTGGATATTGCACTGAGAAATATTATCCTGTTCTATGCGGATCCGAAATTTACACCCGGAGAACAATTACGGCAACATCCAAAAGAGAAATATACAGAACTCTATGATGCATCTGTAGCGATTGAATCACATCCTGCGGTGCAGGCCATCGAATCAGATCTTATTAATAGGATGCTCCCTGAAATTGATACACTTCAAGGAATGTATCGTGCTGGCGCCGTAGACGCGTATGCATTCTTAAAATTCTTTGTCAATCGTGCAGCAAAGCGGGGATGGAGCAGAGATAATCGTGAATGCGGAATCCCTGAAGTCACCCATTATCAGGCAGTTGCAAATACTGTGTTTGCGTTAGGATTTGACGGGGATAATCCTCGACCATACAAGACTCTTACTGCATTGATGCATGACGGGGTGGAAGGAGGGGTGGCTCGTCTTGAAGAATGGAATCAATTCATAAAAAAATATATCCCAAAAGAAATACGAAAATCCGTATTAGCACTTACCAACAAATATAATTTTATCGCCCTAGACCGCGATCATCACCTCAAAGACAAAGGATTACGGTTTGATAAAGAGAATTTTATCAACTCACTCTACAATATTGATTTCAAGCAAGTTCCGTGGGTGGAAACAGAAGTACAGAAACTCCGCGAATATATTAAGGATGTGGAGGATGTCCAAGACTTCAAAGCATTCATAAAATATCATACGTATGATGCACTTTACCTCGAGGATATGTATAACGATGCAGTTGCTACAAATGATTTTAGTGTACTTGACATAAAGGAGATTGATATCTGGCGTAATTCTGAAGGTAAAGAAGCATTGAATATGGCTAAACGCATCGGCAACACCAATAAACAGATATTTTTAGTCGACAAAGTAAAACGGGTTGCAGGCAAATGGGCTCCACTCGACAGACATAATGCAGAAAATGAGGAAGATGCGTTAAGTTTTTCAGAGGATACCACGATAGCATATCTTATCCATTCCAATGCGCAACAGCGATTCAAGGGATCGGCATTCGAAAAAATACGACGATTAGCGCCAGTATTCTATACAGATTATAAACGATTATAGTCTGTAGTCTTTGACTAAAAAAAGTATTTACTTACTTAAATGAAGCGTTACTGTCAATGTGCGAACAAAAAAAGATTACAGATAAAGAAATTTTCACAGAATTGCAAATGGTGAAAATTTCTCTCGATAAACTAATGAAATTGTGAGCGACAGTAACGCATTTAACTTCAGAATACTAAGTAAATACAAAAAAAGATACATTTAAATAACACTTCTTATCAAAGAATGATATGCCATGGTGGGATATACGGACCTGGATTAAACCGAAAAATCTTTTGAAGGGAGCAATAGTTGCTGCAATATTATATGTTGGAATATCTAAATTTGCAAATTATGCTCAGCAAGAAAATGCTGCTTATGATGACGCGAAGCAGAAAAAGATTGTTGCCGTAGTACGTGACTCTACTGTTATGGGCGAAACAATTAGCGAGATCATTGGTTATGCACGATCTGTCGATGATGACCAAATTCCAACACTTTCTGCGGTTAATGAAGCACTTGAAAAACTTGGAACGATTAAAGATGCTTTTTCTAATACTGTGTTTAGTCAATCGAATATTGCTGCAGTGTTAAAGGCAAATGTCGCAACTTACGGAGAAATTCGAGATGCAATAACACTCAAAGACAATTTTAAATCAGTAAAAGAGAGCCTTGAAGCAAAACAGCGCAGATTGTTGAATAGATAGTGTTAGTGTTATTTTTCTCAAAAGCGCTTAAATTGCATCATATTCAGATAGAAGGTGAACAACATGAATCTTGAACAAATCGTAAGTGTCGGTGCAGCATTTACTGTAGGAACTATTGCAGGATTTGTAAATGATCGGTATACCTTTTCAAAAATCGAAATAAATGCCACAATAAAAGATGTCATGAGCAGCGCGTATGCATGCGATGATACTTCGTGTGATAAATATGAGAATTGCACAGAAACACAACTATATTATGACACACAAGCAGCAAAGCACGATAATAAACCTACTACCCAAAAGAATACTAACTCTCGTCTATCAAAATTTTTGAACAAACAAGAATTTTTATTGAGTGCAATCAGCGGCATGAGTGCACATCTTGCAACTCCAAAAACTGATATCGGTTCTAGTCTATTAACACTTGGCGCAGATACTGTAGCAGCATACGGCGGCGTACGTTTAGGACGAAAAATTAGTAGATATATACGATCAAAATCACAATTGAGTGAATCTGAAAAGGAACAATTCAATTCCTTAATAAATAATTATACCTATTCGCTCGATAATCTTGATATCGCAGGGGATGTTTTTAAAAAGATGATAACCTATGTTATAGATATTTCTCAAAAACACCACAATCCCGAGATTGTGAAAAGTCTTAGGCCAGCAATCAAAGACGCAATACATTTTACTAAGGAATATATTGCAATAAAATCACTATTTACACCGTTAAAAGATCTCCTTCCAATACCGGTTCCTGAAGGGGTATATGCCACGCCTGCACTTGCAGAAAAGAATTTTAAGGATGATTATTCGAAGGCGACAGTCATCATGTTCCATAAGGATAAACAGTACGAATATGAGATGAACACTCCTGATGTGATGCTTCCACTAGCTGCTGTTGACAATCTCAAAAAAACAGATTGGGACGGTTCAGTATATAGTGCAGTAAAATCGTTTTATAATTGTAAAGATCCACTAATCGTCATTCGCGGCGATGATAACCACGAATTCATGGAAAACATGGTATTTGCAAGCATGCATTACCGTGAATCATACTCGAAGAGCGTTGCGCGTCAAGCGAAAAAAAACTAAATGCGCTCTTCAGCAGGACTGGGCGTTCTGGATACGATGTGCTACTCCAGACCCACAATACGCCCAGTCCATTTATTTTTATTATGTAGAAAAAATAAACATATGATAAGTATTCTACATCTTAAACAGTACACTCTTGATGATTGGTACGAGTACTAATATGAGGAGAACGACGAGTGTGATGATGCTTACCCGAACCCATGTCTTATATCCTTTCTCTTTACCTTGAATATCCGTAAGGCCTATGTGGAGCATTCTTCCGCCATCAACTGGTCCAAGCGGTAATAAATTTGCAAGACCGATTCCTAAACTGAGCATGAATATCCATTCGAGGAGGTTCGTTAATATGAAGAGGAGATAATATACTCCTTTATACCACCATGCTTCTGATTTGAGTACATAATTTGTTTTAATGCCTGTAACGCCTATATACCCTTTAGTTTTATCGTCGGGACTTGCAGTCGTGATCATTGTTACATTCTTCTCACTATTCACAAATGTTACTGTTTGATTTGGCTTTACGCAGGAGAGTTCGCTTACGAGCGTAGTTGAATCTTTAATAGGAACACCATTAACTTGCGTATAGGTTACACCTTTTTCTAATCCATAGGTTTCTGCAGGGTATCCTTTCTGGAGGCTGGTGAATGTGACGCCAGTAGGATCAACCATGGTCGAGAGTAGTGGATTGAAGATGAGTAAGAGTACGAGTAGGACTGCTGCTGCAAGTAGTGCATTAAAGAAGGGTCCGGCTGCAAATACTGAATGCTGCACATGACTTGATTGTTTCGTTAATTGTTTTTCGTCTGGTTCGACAAATGCTCCGATGATTGGTCCGAAGAACACGATTCCGGTGCTTTGAATTTTGATGCCATGTGCGCGCGCAATGATTCCGTGACCAAATTCGTGGAATACGACGACGCAGAATAATGCGATGATCCCGTACCAGAATGGAACAAATATCGGACTTCCCGGGATTTGTACGCCCGGGATAACAAGCGACATAGTAGGTAAAGCGCTTGGTACAAAGATGAGTTCATAAAGTCCTTTTATGAAAAATCCGACGATTGCGATCATTCCCAAAAATCCGATACCGATAGCACTGTAGCCAACGAGTTTTACAAATTCTTTATTCTTATCTGCAAATTTATTGATGAACTTGATGCCCCATTTTGTCTTATACATGAGGATAAATTTTGCTTCAACCTGAAACTTCTTGCGATTCAAGAAAATGACTATTGCCAAAATCACATAGAATAATAACACCCAAATCCATTCATGAGCGATAATAAAAGTCCAGAGTGCAGATACCATTATTTCAATTGGATAAACGGATGTTTATAAAGTTAGTTAATTTTAACTTTTATCCACTTCAAAAGGGTAAATTATTTAAATGATAATGAATTCTGAATGTTATGCATGGAGAAATAAAACTAATTACTACGCAAGGAACATCAAGTATTACGAAAGATAATTTTTCTGAATCCTTAGAAAAGATTGTAAAGATGCTCACGCCTGGAACGCCAGTAATGTTTGACGGGTATGCTAAGACTACTCGAAGTGGGCCCTTTCCCGCGCATGATGTGAAAAAATACCTTTTCTATTCAGACGGTACAGTAACTCCGGATGGTGGATTTAGATTTCAGGAAGGAAAGCGTACTGATTTATATGTAGCGTTTACGAGAAAGGACAATCCTGAACAATATATTTTGAATATAATTTCAAGAGATCGCTCATTACCGCAAAAAATTCTTATCCCTCATTCTGATATTGAAGGAGGGGCGCTTGTCGGTGAAGGAACAACCGAGATTATTATTGGCGGCAATCTCCGATTGCAGTATGGCAATGCAATGAATGCGATGGATTTTGCACGTAATGCAATCAATGTCGTTTTAGATAATTCATATGTCACCTTTGCACCTATTTACCATACGCGTGAAAAATTTAACGGCCCAAGGAAAGAGTTTGAATCTCTCCGCAAGAAATTCGGCGGATCTAAAGAAGAATTCGAAGCTGCTTCTAAAAAATTTAACGGTTTTAAAGAAGAGTTTGAAAAATTCGAGAAGAACTTCACTGAATATGCATTAGTCACTGCTGCACGCAATCTCTTACTCGAAGCTCGCGTGCAGAATAAGAAACCTGCGGGAATAGAGATTGTTCCGCTTGAACGTTATTATCTTGATTCACAAAAGAATCTAATCGAAAAGTATGCTCTTGATATCAATGATTTTGTCATCAGAGGACCGGACGGGACCGGTAAAAACGCAGATATTGCGATTTTAAAAATAGCGCATCGACTATTTCCTGGACAATTATTTGTTCTTCCTGCGCAGGATATGGATGAATTTGTTGAATCGGCGTTCTCAGAACAAGCAGTTGCAGCATATTATCCTAAGAAGTCCACTATTTTTCTTTAATTGATATCCGATAAAAAATTGTAAAGAATAATCTTTGATAAATAAAAATCAAATAGAAAAAATAAACAAAAATTCTAAGAATTTACTTCTTCCTCACCGGTCTTAGCGCTTTATCATTGCATTTTCTGCACTTGACTTGTTTCGCAATGACTTTCATGTTGTCGGTTCGTATCTTACTCTTGCATTTACGGCAGACAAACACATTCTTGTATAAGCGGACATGCGCTTCGGGAAATTTGACCATAGTATGACCTCATATATAGTATGTATCTATTCTATCTTTACCTGTTTCATAACGCGATCATTAAGGATGACCCAGTAGAGGATGTTTGAACCTTCTTTACAGGTTTCTTTTAATTCTTCAGGGATTTTAAGATCAAATGTTTCAAATGATTCTTGATCCATAATATTTGCGACATCATTCGCAATGGATAAGACTTGTGCAGTCTTCTTTTCAATGATTGGAACATCGATATTATCGTGTCCGGGGAGTACGATCTCTCGTTTCTTTCCATCAATCATACCGATTGCAGATAATCGAACTTTTGCATGACCGTGTTTACCTGGCCGTGATGTCTGGGTGTCTGCAACAATACTTGCAACCCCATCAATGACTACATAATTGCCTTTTTGTAATGTTCCGACTGATTTTGGTACAGTATCGCCCATAATTTCACCTAAAATATCATCATTTATACTAGAAGAAAGGAAATTTAGGGTATTTATAAATATTGCGTAATCACGAAATATCTCCGAACACCGTGAGGAGAGGTTGTTGTTGGTTTTTGCTAAAATGGCAGGGTGTGTATTTCTCCCTCGTTCTCTATTAATATAATATCTGATGTGTGTATATTGTCTTTAAATTTTTCAAGAAATTCTTTTAATGTATCCCTGAATTGTTTCTCTTCCTTATAGAATACCTGCACGAGGCAGTTATATTCTCCAATGCCGAAAGAAATAGCGTTGATATACTTATGATATTTACAATATTTAGATATCTTTACTATGGCCTCTTCATCAAGGTTCTTTAGCTTTATCCTTAAATTTCCAAAGAAATATCCGAATTTCTCTAAGTCAAATATGATCCTGTTTCCGAGTATGATATTATCTTCATGTAATTTCTTTAATTTATATAGAATCAATTCACATGAAAGTTTCGTCTTTTTTGCAATATCAACTATTCTTGCTCTGCCATTCTCTTCAATAATTCTTAAAATTTTGATATCTTTTTCATCAAGGGCGTGTTTTTTTGTTGATTTTTCAGGATTTATCGGATAACTTTTTCCTTCCACTGTTAATTCAAACTCTTTAAGTGGAAAAAATTCTAATGCAGTCGTGATAAAGATTGAATGTTCTAAAATAGTGTATTTTTTTAATATGTTGCCCCATTCCTTTTGAAATTCGTCTTTATTTCTGAATACTAAATCTGTCCCTAAATCATATTTTCCAATACAATCAAACACTGTTATGGCATCGGGGTATTTTTCCAATTCGTTCTTTAACTGTGTTTTCTCGATTGAAGAACTGCATTTAATCAGGACAACAATAAATTCATCATAACCTAATAATCTATAATTAAATATTGTCGCATATTTCTTTATCAATCCTTGTTTCTCATATTTTTCTAGGCGGTATTCTACCTGATCACGGGAAACCTTACACGCTTTAGCTATTTTTGTTAATGGCTCCCGGTAATGATGATATAAGTAAGAGAGAAGTTTCTTATCGATATTGTCCAAGACTATTTCCATACATGTCGGATAGTATACCAACTTATATATTTTACTAAAGAATTAAATAGAATAGGAAATAATTTTCATTTATTAGGAAAAATGAGGCGAAAGATTAAATAAGATAAGTGATATATCTGTATTAACTTATTGGTGATTAAAATGAACAAAAATGAAATTGCAGAGAAACTTAAACAAGAGTATTTATCTAAAGAATTTCAATACCTGTTAAGCAACAGTCAACATACAAAACCCGGGGAATATAGTCTTCAAGGACCGATTTTATCAGGAATTGCGTATCAATGCGTTTTTGAAGATGTATTGAAAGATACAAATAATTTGGAATCGTTCCTATCTAATAAAGCGAATAACCGCGACTTCAGTCATCATTTTTATGAAAGGAAAGAATTACGCGGTGAAGGTGAAAACTATATGTTTAGAAATCATGACAAAAAGTACGTCAAAAAAATCTCAGAAGAATATTATCAACAGTTGAAAATTATACTCGAACAGTATGATTCTTTGAAAGGGATTTAAATGATCAAAGATATGAATGTATTACCAGAATTTAAACAATGATTTTAAAGATGTGCGGCTGTTTTTTCGTATCGCAAATTTCTTTCGTCGTAGAAAGCTTCCGAGCTTTTCTTCCATGCGTGTTCCGAATTTCGCTTCGTCAATACGAAATGCACGGGTATGCGCAGAATGCCGGCCGTTCTTGAGATTGAATGTGTGTTTCTTATGCAATAATTCATGATACATGACATAGTCCAGATAGTGCTGTTCTTCAAGGGGCAAATCCTTAAAAATCGTACTCATATAGATTGTGTCTGTTCCATACTCATAGCTTCCGAGTTTAGTAAAACTCTCCTGCGCGTAGACGAGATTTGGTTTTTGCATTGATCCATCAAAGAATTTAGCGTTGACGCGATCGAATGATGCTTCGAGTTCAGGATCATAGATATGTTTTTTTGCGTATGTAGATAATCCTTTAAGATAGGATTCATACAATTCCATATTTGATGTTTTCTTGGTTTTTAATTTACGCATCTTTACAATAAGGTTTTGGAGGAGTCCGACTTGAATATCTTCATCAACATCGCTCCATTGTTTAGAAATCGTGAATGCTATCTTATGCGCACTATACCGTACATTCCCATTATATCCTTTGAAATGCCCAGAATAGTTCAGTGTGATTTCTCGGGGTTCTTCAATGCCGAGTTCTAAGAATGCGCGTTTTGCAATCATCCAGGAAGGTTCCATAAGATACAGAAACAAAGAACGGATTTATGAATGTTGCGGCGTTAATAATTTATCTTCCCCCTCCTCCTCCGCCGCCAATGCCTCCACTTGCTGCGCCGCCAAATCCTCCACCTGTTGATCCGGATGATGAACCAGAGACATGCGCAATGGTGTGTGTTGCATAAATAGCAGTATACGTCTGAACTTGTACGGGTGTAATAATTTTCCACTCCTTGAATTTGTCCAATACCACTTTCTCGACACCAAGCGCGGTTGCATAGACAAGATACTTATCCCATAAAACAATTGCTTCAGGAGGTGCCCTTGTCATGGATTCCATTGTTTTCAGATAATTTTTGAATCCATTCCATTTCTGGTATTCGACATAATGATTCTTATGATAGCGAACAAATAAGGTGGATCCATATGCAGTGATGATGATACTGATGAATCCTGCAATGTATGCAATAATCATCGGTGTCGCACTCACAATTTGGACAAGGAGTGTAATGAAGAAAAATGCAGTAATAAGAATATAGTTTCCGGTGTAATCAATATAATTCTTACTTTTTTCTTTAATAACCTTTTGCAGTCCACTAAATAATGTAGCGGTTACAATTCGACTTGTGAGTTCAGAACGTTTGAGTGTACGCGTCATATTAAAATAACCTTCATGCACATCTTTTACATCCGCAGTCTTCTGGAAGTGATCGATGATTTCTAAAAATGTCTTTTCCACTGGATCGAACTTTTGTGTGATTGGAGATTTTAGTTTAACATAGGTATCGCCTTTAATCTCTTTGATGTCAATGATTTTTCGCTGATAAAAATCCATCATCAGAGTCGATGCAAAATGCTCGTCGAGTTGACCGAATGGCGGCTGGAAGAATGCGGCGACCTCCCACGGTTTTCGATCATTCGGATATTGGCTGAGTTCCCGCGGTAAATCCTCTTCCGCATATTCCTTACCGAATGCATACCATAAAAAGAAGAGTGCGATTGCAGGGAGGAGCGAGATGAGTGTGATAAAGATAATGCGTATGGTTGAATCGTCAAATGAGAAATCAGGTGTTGTAATGATGGCATATGCACTGGTATCGGTTACGGTGAATGGAATATAGAGTATGACATCATCAAGTGCATAATAGGATTTCTTACTCACCACATCTCCACGAACCTGAAAATTCTTTCCAATTTGCAGACGAGGATGATTCTTACTCGAATACGCGACAAATTTAATATAGTTTTTTCTCTTAATTTCGTAGATTGTTTTCGGATGAAGCGCGTATAATGCATGAATTGTGTATTCTTGCGATTTTTTAAATCCTGTATTCGCGCCAAATCCGCAGCCGTATTCGTTGGGCGAAGTGTACGCGAGTTTTTGGGAATCGCTGGTTGAATAATACTGTCCATTAACATCCTGATAATACGATGTTCCGCTGCTGCATTCGACTTGAGTAATGGTGATGGAATCGGTTCCGGCGACGAGCGTCGTAACAATAGGTGTTACAAAATTGCGATAGAGTGTGTGATAATCTTTGTTCGGCGTATAAGATACTGTTTCTTCAACATTGTTCCCCTGCAATTGCAGTTCTGCACTATGGAAATTGAATGTCGCAGGATAAATTGCAAGATACGCATTGAACGCGCCAATAATGAGAAAGATGACAACAATGATTGTGATAGATGTGCGCTCTCTCATTTTATGTATTAAAAGAATACGGTTATAAAAATGTTGTGACTTTATGTACTTGGCGATTTATTCTCCACGTATTTCGTATCGTAATATCGCTGCGATCTTTCCAATCTCTTTTAATTGTACGCCTTCACGGGTTTCTGTACTGATGATTGCAATAGTGGTATTCATCTTTTCTGCTTCTCCACTAAATAAGTCCATTGTTTCGTCGTCAAGACTTTCTGAGAGGAGGAGTGTATCGACTGCGCCGAATTGGATGCGTTTCATGACTTCATCACGACCATATGCTGCTTTGTTCGGTGTTTTTCCTAAGGTGTCAAAGAATTTTTGCATGATTTTTTTCTCTTCCGCAATCTCTTCATTTGCAAGAACATCATCACATTTATCGACAAGTTCCTGAAGTCCGAATTCATCTGTATACGTAATATCTTTGATTGCAATGATCTTTTTCTTGACTTCATTCGTGATATGATTTCCATCGACAAATTCGTACTTGGTCGGTCCCGGACCTCCGACAATGATTCCTTTTAATTCTTCCATCATCAAGAATTGATTCTTCATGATGTCGCCGATTTTGCGATAGAATTCTTTGGCAGCAAGTTCACGATTCTGTGCAAAACGCATCGCCGATTGTCCACCTGCACGCATTTTACCCGGGACCATGGAATCTTCTTTGACAAGTGGAACAATGGTTTTACCTTTAAGAATTGCGATTGTAGCTTCGCGTTTATCCATAACGACAAGACCGTAGAGTGTCTTATCCATTGCCATCTCCATTAATGGTTCGAGAATAAATTCTTTATCACAGCGATAAATTCTGATATTGATCGGAAGTGGCGGTTCAATGGACCAGACGCGATAATCCTGTTGGCCTTCACGTTCAGCAACATTGCCTGCAAATGCGACAAGACCATTGGGTGGTGTTCGTTTAATAAGTTTGAGATGTTGAGTCATCTTTTCGAGCGCAGCAATGACATTATCACGAGTACCCTTGCTTTTAATATTAGTCGCTGTTCCTTGTTCCTGCTGCAATTGATTGATGACTCCGTTAAGATCATATCCTTGAGGGACATAGACCGTGACGAGTTCTGTATGTCTGCCTTTGAAGTTTTCTAATTCTTTCACAAAGTGTTTCAATTTTTGCCGTTGTTGCGGTAAAATTTTTCCCTTTCCTTCGCCTGTTTTTGTCATGGCCATGATAAGAAAAATGATAAGAGCTTTTTAAATGTGCTCTTCACGTGGTGCTATTCAAATCCGAGATAGTCACAATTGGTGACGCACGTAACATCAGATGTTTGACCATCAATCTTGAGAAGTATGCGATGGATTGCTTGTGTTTCCCTGTTCGTAAATAATACTGTGGAATACCACGTGCCGTTTTCTAAATAGACATTGACACGGGTATATTGATCCGTTTTTGCGATAGCGACTGCATTACCAAAATTATCTGCAGCACGTCCTGCATCATACGCAGTCACTTGCACGCGTGGATACGTGGGGCATAGCTCCTGATTTTTTTGCGTCGTGTTGTCATAACACACATATTTAGTCGAACAGCCTGCAATGAATACTCCTACAAGAAGGACAAGAATGAATCCTGCAGTATAACTTAACTTCATATGATCTATAAGAATCTTATTTTTTATAAAGTTAGCGGTTGGATGTGTTTCTTCTGAAAAATGATTGCCATCAATGTGCACGCATCTTCAAGAGATAATTTTAGAAAAATTCATAGGATTGCATCGAGAAAATCAGAGATTTTCGAGATGTCTCAAAAATCATAGATTTTTTCAACAAGTGATGAATTTTTTTTAGACAAAATATCAAAATGCGTGCGATGGCAAAGCGAAGCGAATTTTTGGATGAAGTCAGTTGGTCATGCAAACTATTTTTCCAATAAATGTTTCTATCCACAATAGAAGATAGTTTCTATTCACAGTAGAAACTATTATATGTCTTCCGATTTATCCTCCCCAAAATTTATAAATCATCCATTTCTCTTTAGATGATGAAACCCATTATTACAATCAGTATTATCATCATCGCGGCGCTCGCCATTATCGGAGGAGTCTTTGCATTGGTTTTCATGCGTGATAAGGGGCCTACTCCGCCGGGCACAGGTAATGGTGATACTATAAACACTCCGCCAACTCCGGGTGATATGCAGAAAATAATCCTCTCCATGAAGAATTATAATTATTATCCGCAGACAATTACGGTAAAGCAAGGAATTCCGGTGCGATTGACGCTTGATTCAACAGTTGCGGGTTGTTATCGTTCGTTTCAAATCCCTGCACTCGGTGTCAATAGTTATTCTAAGAACCCTGCAGAAACTGTAGATTTCACACCAACAACGAAAGGAACATTCAAATTCCAATGCAGTATGGGAATGGGGTATGGGACGATAATTGTGGAATAAGTAGAAAATTGCGTATTTAATCTGTTAAATATTTTCTTATACACATCGCGTATACTTGGCGTCGTGTTCCCATTTCTGAAAGTTTGGTTTCGAGATTAAGATCTTGTGCTATGGCATGAATTTTATCTGTTATTGAATATTCTCCATAGATGAGAATTACAGGAATGCCCGCTTTTGTTGCTTTTTCAATGGATTGAATGCAACATTTATATGCATCAGCAGTATGTGGATATGTGATAATAAGTTGGTATGTATCTATCGGTGAAGGTGGTTTAGCTAAACAATGTGTAATATCCATCTCAAATATTAATGGTGCAAGATCTCCTTGTACTATATCGCGATAGGAATCAAGTGCACTTAATGATAATGATTTATCCTGCAATAATATTCTTTTCATAACCACTGGTGAGTGTAAACACTTTATAAATTTTGTGTTGAAAAATATTCTTCTAAAAAATAACTACTTTTATAAATCTCCTCCTTCATAAATGAGTAATTCGGTTTTTTGGGTGATGATGTGGCTAATTCGAATAAACAGTATTCAACAATGAGTATTGCACTTGTTGCAATCATTGCAATTGTTCTTATTACACTGATAGTGTCTTTCTCTCATCCTCTTAAGATATCGTCTTCTTCAATTTCACAAGATCGCGTGGGTGCAGTCACTGCACTGTATGACGATAATGATATCGGAGGAGGTTATGATGGTAAAGGAAGGACAAGCAGTCCACCTACAGCAATTAAATCACTTGCAGACTGTAGACCGTACGGCATCTGTGATGTTAATGATGATGGTATATTGGACAGTGCAGATATTGAACTTATTCTTGATTCGCTCATTAATGAAAGCAATGCATGTAGTGGAAATAAAAAAGCAGTATGCGATCTCAACCGTGATGGACAAGTGACAGTTGCAGATCTCGAATTATTGTCTGCAGTACTTCCCTCTGCAAAAGATATGACGCTCTACCAAGACAAGGAAGTATTCATCATTTCAAGCCGCGACTGGCGATCAATAGTATCGCTGGTACCCGTAACAACGTGGACAGGCAATGAGTCCTGTAGACGAATCCCGAATGCGCCGAACACGACTTGCGCATATCCTACACTTATTCTCTATGATGAAACAACATCCACAAATACTACTGGACCATTTGATGCAGATACCATTATTTATTTCCTTCAGCAATATCATCCATCAAAAGTCACGCTTGTCGGTCCCACACCGCAATCATTCGATAATCTTCTTATTGCGCAAGCACCAACAGGCGCCGGGATCACCGCAAACCAGATTAAACGAATCAATGTGACTGATTATCTTGCCTACTGGGCAAACGCTCCGGTCATTGTGTATGCAAAGAATGATTATGCGCATGCACTTGTGGCATCAAGCTATGCTGCACTTATTGATGAACCATTGATCATCCAGGGCGGGCCACTTGATAATCCATTATTCTTCGTCGGGAAAATGGTTGCATGCGTCGGCATCACTGATTCACGCTGTACTGAAAATTATACGATTGAATCATTACAACAACTCTATATCAAATTCACCGGCACTGATAAGATTATACTTATCAATCCTGATGACTTAACTATTGCAAAGAGCCAATCATTCAAGCCATCAACAAGCAGTACATCACTGACAAAGGTATTTACGAAAAATTCGCTTGCTGCGCCATTCCTTGCAGCAGCAAAACAGGAATTAATTTTACCGATTAACTCGACAGATTATCGTGTCATTAGTAATGCTATCAAAAAATTGGTCAGATTCAATATGTATGATGTGAATGGAAAAATGTATATGTATAATAATGGTGCAGGATTATTAAGAGACCTGAACAATACGCAGCAAATAGCATTATACCAATTAAATGTATCTACATATGGGAAAAAAATACCTGCGAGAGCAGCATTAGGAGACAAAATTTATGATGACGAAAAGCCTATTGCATTTTGGTATTATGGTACTCCTCTGATATTACACAATGATAGTATTATGTGGTCCGAGGGCGCCCATCGTTTAATGCGTTATAATCCTACCACTACTGAAACAACCATCCTTAAGGCAAGCGATGATTATGATGCTTCTATTGGTCCAATTACTCCAGACTATTATTCAAGCATGATTGCGTATTATACTATAGGATATGTACCCAACTATAACTACACTGTTTACGTCTATGATACGGGTATTTCTAATGCATCTTTGGCACGAAAAGCAATCACGTCATTTATACGATCAGACTATACCTATAACTTTCAACAATATGTTGATATTTCAAATAAAGTACTCGCATGGATGCAACCCATTACGGGCAGTAAGACTGTTTGTGACATTTATACTTATGATCTTAATTTACCTAATCCCGTAAAACAATATGAACTTACTACTGCATGCGGCGCAGTTTTAATTTATGGTAATAAACTTGTATTCAGAAATGCTGCAAGTGAAGTATTCGTCTATGATCGTAATTCTAGAACAAACATCACCATCCCTAATGCAAAACAGTATTCAAAAAAAATTGTTGATGGAAAGATGGCAATTATCGGATCTGGTACCCCAACAACAATGTACGATATTTATCTCTATAACCTATTAGATAATACTAAAGTACTTATCAGGCCAAATATTGTGAATGATAATCTGATTACTAATTATGTAAATGCTCAAAATAGATATAATATTATGCCAACACTGTATAAGGATTACGTGACTTGGCTTGAATATGATAATGGCGGAAGAACCGGAACATGCGCAAAAAATACTTTACTTAGCTGTACAAGTAATGATGGAGTGAACAATAATGGAATTAATGGTGGATGTTCTGTCTCATCTGCAGGCGTAAATAGAGATGTCGGGCCATGTCAACCTCCATTAGTTAATCAATATAGAATATCAACAAAGGATTTGCTTATTAAAATAGACACCGGTATCCGTCCAAATCCTCCGCCTCCTCCGTATAGTCCGGGTATTGTTCCACGGCATGGAATTGCAAGTCAACCGATTTCTGACGGAAAGAATTTCTATTATCAATTAAATCGCAATAATAATTATTATGTGAATGGCTACCTGACTATTATCGCTGCGCCAAATGCAATTCCCTCACAGGAATATTTCGATCTTTTGCCGCCGTATGATAATGCACGTGCACTCGACCAGACAGAATATGCAGATGTGTTCCTTAACGATCGTTATCCGGATTTAGCGACCGGAAGGATCCAGGGCGCAACAATCAGTGATGTGTCAACATATGTTGCACGCGATTTATTCACGCAGGATATCAAGACCACGAATGCCGTGAAATTCCTTGCAGGAGGATTCGATTACGGTATCTATCTTGCAAGTAATTGGACAAAATCATTCAAAGATGCAGGATATCCGGTGAGTTGTAATGTGGTACCGACATCTACTACAAAAGAAACCCCGGGATGTACACGTGATAATGATACTACAGGTTTTGATGCAAGCTGGTCTCCTGAATTCAAGAATAAACAGATGACAAGTTATTTTGGTCATGGTAATGATTATTTTGCAGGAGTCTCTTCATCAAATTTACCTAACCTTGAACCAGCATTGGTATTCAGTGATGCCTGCTCGAATTGCGCAAGCACAAATCCACTAACATTCTGCAATATGGCACTTCGAAAGGGCGCACTACTCCATGCAGGAACATTAAGCATCTCTTGGACTGGAACAAAACTTCCCCATGACATCATGGAAGGAATGTATAATAAAAATATGACCATGGGGCAGGCTACTGCAATGAATTATGATACCGGAATGTTTAGACATATGTGGACAGTCAATGGTGATCCGACAATAACGATTCAACCAACGCCACCCGTGGGGATGCTAAAATGGGAATAAAACAAATGATAAAAAACAGATCCACCTTACTGGTGATGTTTCTATTTGCAATAATTGTAATGAATAGCAGTGTAATGGCATCCACCGGATTAACAATCACTGTCGCAGACACATTCAGACATGGCGACAATATCTCATTTTCCTATACTATAACAACTGATTCTCCACGATATGAACCCATATGGTATTCGCCGGGAATCTATTGTCAATATACCCACGGTCCAGAAATGAAGGTTGCGGTAATTTCAGCAAATATGCCGCTTCAAGAAATCTATACATTCGGATCTGTTGATGATACAGTCATCGCAGAACAATGCAGCGCAGTACTCTTTGTTATCAACAAGGAGACAAGTCGTATTGAGCAACGAATAACAAAACCATTCACCATAGAAAATACTCCGACTATTCCACTCGAGGTAACATTATGCAGTGATCCTACTTGTAGTGATACACAATCATCTGCATTCGTTAAAGGTCAAGAAGTATATGTAGGGTATACTACCCGTCCACGAATTCCCTTTGAGGAAATGGATGTTGCCCCTGTACAACAAATCATTGATGCAGTTAAGGGTGCAATTATCACTTATCCTGGTGGAAATACAAGCAATGTGACCTTACCATATCTATTTACTGCAGAAGTGAGTGGACCATATCATGTTGAACTTATTGTTGATAAGAAAAGCAGATATCTCTCTTCCACCACGCAGTTTGGAGTCATGGATGCAAAGGCAACAATCATGCCTGACGAGAAGGTCTTACAAAAACAGGAACAATTCTTGATAAACCTTAAGTATCTTGAAGATTTACGAAGCGGAATAACGCCTCTTAAACCTAAACCACAATTGGATTATAGCAAATAACATTAATATTCGGATACTGTGATGTTATTTGCTAGATAGTAAATCGCTTTTAGATATACCCGAAAATTAAAGCGATTTACTATAGTACGAAATATCTGCGTACATAGATACGGTATATAAAAATAGACAACGAGTATCATAATATCGTATTCTACATCACTATTTTAGTTCACGACAATACTAACGCGTCATAGCGTGCGCACATAGAATATTTCTTCGTATTCATTTTTCGAGTTATTTCTCATCGCTTTATTTTCTCACAGGTTCGTTAGGTGCTATGAGTTATTTATGTTGTGAACTGTTACCAATTAAATTTATAAACCTCTCCTCATTTTGAATATCATGCATATCTCTACAATTGTCGGAGTATTTGATACGAACGAAAAAACTGTAATAACAATGCATACTCCGAGTCATCTGCATACTGCAATGGATTTTGTGCACAGTGCAGCATTCAGCAGAGGAGAAATTAATCCAGTCCTCCTAAAAGAACTTCGCAAACATATCTATCACGACCAAATTGTTGCAGTTAATATTGCATTAGTCAAAGAGCGCATTGCAGAATCAGTAACTATGGACAACCATATTGTGCAGGCAATCAATGCAATTGAAGAAATCACAAAATCAGCAAATACGCTAATAAAGCGTGTTCGTGAATGGTATGGATATTATTTTCCAGAACTGGAACATCATATTGAAGATAATGAAATATTTGTGCGCCGAATCCTGCAGAAATCTAAAGAAGAGTTTATGCAAGAATTATCCCTGACTGTCTCTATGGGTCCATCACTTGCGACGCGAGAAGTTGAGATGATTTTTGGTTTTGCTCGCGAAGTTGGTGATCTATTTACTGCACGGCAAAAATTGGTCGCATATCTTGAAGAAGTCATGGGTGAGTATTGTCCTAATCTTCTTGCAGTCACGGGCGTCCTTATCGGTGCAAAACTTTTCGAAAAAGCAGGGTCTTTGCGAAAATTATCCCTCCTACCCTCATCGACCATTCAATTATTAGGTGCAGAGAAAGCACTCTTCAGGCATTTACGCAATAAACGCATCAAGCCGCCAAAGCACGGATTCATTCTCAGTCACCCATTTTTAATGGAATCAAAAGATAAGGGTAAAGCTGCGCGTATCCTTTCGGCAAAAATCAGTATTGCAGTCAAAGTCGATTATTTCAAGGGCGAATTCATCGGCGATAAATTAAAGGAGAAATTACATATGTAATTAATGGAGTAATATCACAGAGGAAATATTCATGGATCAATTCAAACATTTCAAAGGTGTATACGTCCGTGATCGTGGACGGGAAAAACAGTTATTAACAGTAAATTTGACTCCCGGAAAACGTGTCTATGGTGAAGATCTTGTAAAAGACGGCGGTACAGAATACCGTGTCTGGGATGTTGAGCGCAGTAAACTTGGCGCTGGACTTGCAAAAGATATTTCACAGATGGGTATCAAAGAAGGCGATTATGTCCTCTATCTTGGTGCAAGTACGGGAACGACTGCGAGTCATGTTTCAGATATTGTCGGACCACATGGGCTGGTGTTTGCACTCGATTTTGCTCCACGCGTCCTCCGTGATATGGTTTTTGTTGCTGAGGATCGAAAAAATATCGCACCAATACTTGCGGATGCAAATAAACCCGAAACTTATGCGTATCTCATCTCGCAGGTTGATTGCGTATTTATGGATATTGCACAAAAAAATCAGGTCGAAATATTCTTGAAGAATTGCGACCTCTTCTTAAAATCCGGAGGATTCGGATTACTTGCACTCAAAGCGCGCAGTGTCGATGTCACACGCCATCCGAAAGATATCTTCCGGGAAGTACGCACAGCACTTGAAAAAGTCATGGTGATCGCCGATTATCGCGAACTTGCACCATTCGAGATGGATCACGCATTGTATGTATGTAAGAAGAAATGAATGTTAGCCATTATCGATATGTTTCTACAGTAGTAATATGGCACCCGTAGGGCAAGTCACCTTCAGCAATAATCTCTTTTGTTCCGTGAGGGCATGTCGTTTGGTTTATCGCAACAATAAATACGTAATTTTTGAACGGTTGTAATTTAAATCGCAATCTACTATTTTCCAAATCTCCACGTTTAGTGACTCTTGAGAAATCCATACCTTGCGTTTGTAATTGTTCCTTGCTTGTTTTGCCGATGATATAGAGTTTGTCTTCTTCGATAAACACCGGTTCACACGCATTGTATGTTCGATGCGGTTTTTGATGAGTCAATTCATAACAATCTATAGTAAAATCGAGAAAACGTTCAGATAGTAGAGGACCAAATTTGATTGTGTATGTTTTGATTGCCTCTTCGATTGTTGCACTAATCTTTCTTCGAGTGTCTGTTTCGTTATTGTTTGCGTGCATAGTCTCAGTCGTTATGTGTGGTCATAGTGGTTTCTTATTTTAGAGTGGAACATATATGATTATATAAATCTTTTTGTCACAATCCTTATAAATTCTTCCCGTATTCTCTAGTTATGAATACCGTAGTCTTATTTTCCGGAGGCAAGGATTCTGCAATGGCGTTATTTCAAGCCATGCAATTCTCGCAAGTGAAATGTCTTATCAGTATCCAGTCTGAGAATCCTGAAAGTTATATGTTTCATACACCAAATATTCATCTCGTCGAGAAACAGGCAGAAGCAATCGGGATTCCCATTATTATTCAGCAAACAAAGGGTGTGAAAGAAGAAGAACTCGTCGACTTGAAACACGCAATAACAAAGGCAATGCAAGAATATCACATCGAAGGTGTCGTGACTGGCGCTATCGAATCAGTCTATCAGGCATCACGCATCCAAAAGATATGTGATGAACTCAAGATTGAATGTTTTAATCCACTCTGGCAGAAAGATCAATTTGCAGTACTCAAAGAATTAGTATTACTCAATTTTGAAGTGATGATTGTCGGAGTATTTGCCGAAGGTTTTGATAAGTCGTGGCTCGGACGAACTATTGATGCAAATATGATAGTAGAATTACAAAAGCTTCACAATAAATTCTTACTCAATCCCGCATTTGAAGGTGGAGAAGCAGAAACTATGGTCTTATTTGCACCGTTCTTTAAAAAGCGGCTAAGTATAAAAAAAGCGAAAAAAATTATGTATACTGAACATTCGGGTATCTATCAAATCGATGAATTAGTCTTTGTCGACTAATTGATATACCCCATAACGCAACCGGATAATTTTTTTATTCTTAAGATATCGATGAAGATAACAAGACGGACTTGCATGAATTATGTAACTGTATTTATATTTCTAAAATTAATATATTACTTGTACTGGCGCAAGATATGCAAATAGCAGAAATAAAAGAATCATTGTAATAATCGAAATAACACCAATAAGTACAAGCGATAGCTTGATTTTTCCTTTTTTCTCTGAAAAAAACAATATTCCGAATAGGATTATTCCAATAATAACTGCAAATATGATATGTGGTGTCAGAAATTGCAGTTCAGTGCCAAAAATAGTGTAAAAATTATCCCACGGACCCATACATCCTAATGGATCAACATTACATCCCTGATGGTACTCAACAATGCTCATGTTATTCCTTTTTCACCCACAAATATACCAAGTAGATAATAATTATTGAGAGTGCAATGATGAGGAAGAGTGCGATTGGGCTTGACTGCATGAACGATCGTGATAATTCGGTTGCAGTCTGCGGCGCAGCTTCCAATGATTTTATGACCACGACTTGGCTTGCTTCAGTTGCGACATTATCTGCACTGTATGCCGCCATTTTTGCAGAACCCGCAAATGCACTTTTCTGGATGAGTGCATATAATTGCATGATGAATCCGACAACTGCAGTGATGACGACGAGTGGGATAATCTTTTTGAGTGCATCCATAAATTTATTGTTTTCAGTTCGAGGAGCAATAATAATATATTTATTTGCAAGCTTGTAATGATTGATCTCTTTACCTTTGCTGCTGTAATGGAATTCGTCAACGATAACAAGGCCGGCTTCCTGAAGTTGTTTAAGATTATAATGGACTGTAGAGATAGGCATCCCGAGATCTTTACTGATCTCTGATTCTGTTGCATCCTTTTTTGTGAGATGATTAATAATTTTTCGCGCAGTATCACTACTGATGACTTCAGCAATTTTTTTTGTCTTATGCTCTTCAAGCGAGATGAGGAGGAAATTCTTATCCATTTGATCTCCGGAATTATTTTTCTGCATATTTGATGTGATATCCATAGCTCAGAATGAAGCCTTGGTATTTAAATATGTTTTTGATTTCAAGTATAATGGAAGTTATATTTGGTGTAAAACGAAGTTTTATTTTCCACTCAAATTGAACTCATCATACACGGAGTGGATATACCATTCATTCTTTGTGAGAAAATAAAGTAATTTATCGTTTGTGTCGCATGGTTCCTTATTCGCATCTGTAACCAGTTGTTTATTATGCCAAAGTATATCCACGGATATAATCGTATTCTTATGAGTATATACTGAGGAGGTTTTTGGTGTTGTTGGAAATCTGTAAATGTTTGTTCCTGTTTCAGGTTTCAACTGTTCGAGACTTTTTAAATGATCGACAATTGAATCCAATGATTCTTTGTTTGCGGCATAATCGAGTTTCATCGTCCACATCGGCAGTACTGACTTATTTAGGGACGCAGATATAAACCCCCTTTGCAGTTTTCCCGAATAACATACATACATCATAAGCGGACTTGTGGGCAGATACTCTTTGAGTATCTCGCAATTTCTCGGAACAGTTTCATTGAGATAATCAATCCAGATATTTGCTTTTGGCGTATGCTCCTTTGGTTTTTCCTGCAATATATCGTGTAGATGAATAATTGTGATCATGGACAAGAGATAGCCAAACCCTATATAAATATTTTGCTTCCCGCGAGTGGTTATTTATGGAAATATTTTTAAATACGCCTGCCTTTTCGGTTTTAATGGCGCCTCCGATTCCATTCAGAAGTACAACAATCGAGGATAATATCACTTTAGTTTTTGATGAGTATTCGCCTGAAGGTACAGAACCAGGATATAAGCAGTATCGACTCCACGTAAAGGATCCTCATACGGCATCCTCCAAACATTCTTATGTACGAAATGTTTTGAGTAAATTATTTTCGCGGCTTAATGGGTCAAATCCACACAAGAATAACTGTTTTATTATCGCAGAAGAAAACACTTCAGAAATGCCAAAATCACTTGTCGATAAATTGAGTCCTGAGACTGACTATTTAGATGGATCTCTTCCTACTAAAATATTTGATACCCAAATTCTTGAGGTTATGCATGTTCCTGGAGAAAAAACTCCAAAAGGAAATGCGACAATAAATATTATGGTCTCGTACACACAAAAAGTATACACCGGGGGTCAGATAACAGTAAAAGAAAAGACTTCTGTATGTAAATACGTGATGCCCACAAAATAATTCTATCCAAAGAATTCATCAATTGCTTTTATCGCATCTTGCGGTGTTTCATAGGTTACGACTGAAACATCAGATGATCCTGCAATCATTGCAGAAAGTCTTTTCCCTTCTTGTGGTCGATAGAGACAGAGAATGCGTTTATGATGTTCTATTGCTCTTCCAATTTCATAACCGACACCCAGGGATGGCATCGAGACTTCTGCAACAACAACATCAGATTCAAGTATCCATTTAAAATCTCTCTCATGGATATATTCATCACTCAGACCATCTTCGCCACGAACACTCAATTTTTTATCGCCGACATGTTCAGTCAGGACGGTTCCGAATTTTCTTAAGTGTGCAATGATCTGAAGGTATAATGCTACATCATCCCTTCCTCCACGAATTGAACCTGCAAAATAGATGTTCATACGATATGAGAGCATGGTCTTGTTTATAAAATTTACTTCGAGTCAATATTTTCTTACGTATCATCATACGGATCTTTAATCAATCCTACTTCACGTTCTTTTTGTAATGCCGCATGATGTGCAACCCAGTAATTGATACCCTTCTTCATGAGTTCGTATTCAGTGATCTCGTGGAGAATTGTACTTTCAAAAAAATTCTTTGAAACGTTCTGCCCCCTTTTCTTTACCTTGCATGGGCAAAGCGTCATTTCATTAATCCCTTCAGACGGGTGATGGGTTTCAATCCAGATTTCATCGAGGGGGATGAATTCGTGGACGAATCCGTGACCCCCATGAGTAAAATATGCGCAGAGATTGTTGCGGATCCATTTTCCATTAACTACATAAATCTTATAGGATGACTCTTTGCGTAAGAATTTTTTCCAAGAACCGGTGAGTCTGAAAGAATGATCTTTCTTTTTTGCACGTGATTGAATTTCTACCTCAAGTTCTCTCCATAATGTATTGCGGGTATCAGGAATCATACGCCGGAGAAATAAGAGGGTATTTATTAAGATTGTTGTCAGATATTCTTGCTCATGATTCTGCGCTACATTTATAAACACCTCTTTCTTCCTCTTTTTCGTAGGGTAGTACTTGGCAGCGGGTGTCAATGCTTCAAGGCAACGATGCTCAGGAAAGTCCGCCCACAATTAAAAGGCCACTCATGGAAGTGAGTTCGCTAATAACGAAGGCAACCGCTCAGAAACGTTCCTCGTATTTTAGGGATGATGGAGAAGGCTCAACTGGCGACAGGAGGGCAATTCCTGACGACGAAATACGGATGGTTGAAACGACGAGCCCTGGTTTGTGCAACTCGAATTACGAGGCTTAGTTGAATGCCAAGAAGAATTGTTCATGATGCAAATCGTGAAGTTCTACAGAAGGCGGCTTATCGCTACCCTACACCTTTTTTATTCTTATCATGAACAAAACAGATTATTTTATTGAAATCTTTGAGAAAGTCGAGAAGGCTTATGGCGCGTCGGAGAAACGGCTTGCAAGCGATGGATGGAATTATGACTGGCAAACACTCATTGTGACGATTATGTCTGCGCAATCGCGGGATGAGACGACAATTCCAATTGCAACGACGCTTTTCAAAAAATATAAGACGCTCCGATCTCTTGCGAATGCGAAGTATGATGATGTTCTTCACGTCTTAAAATCCCTCAATTATAATCGCAGCAAATCTAAACACGTGATTGCTGCAGCAAATTATCTTCTCAATGAATTTAATGGAAAGGTTCCTGATACGATTGATAAACTCATCAAGATACCTGGCGTCGGACGAAAGACCGCAAATTTAGTTTTAAGTGAAGTGCATAAGAAAGACAGTATAACAGTCGATGTTCATGTACATAAAATTTCTAATTTATTAGGATTCGTAAATACTAAGAATCCGACTCAAACAGAGTTTGCGCTTATGAAATTAGTCCCTCGAAGGCATTGGTCGAGGATTAATCGTTTGTTCGTTTTATGGGGGAAAGACGTTCCTGGAAGGGATAAACAAAAATTTCTTAATAGATTAAAACATTAGTTCGAGTGACTTTAGCGTTATAGCAAATAACATTAATATTCGGATACTGCGATGTTATTTGCTAGATAGTAAATCGCTTTCACATATATCCGAAAATCAAAGCGATTTACTATAGCTGAATGTCGCTCATTCTTTCCGAGGTTTTAGTAAAAACCTCTGGTTGGCAAGGATGTTTCTGGAAGGGATAAGGAGAAATTCTTGGAACACATCACCCCATCGGCAATTCCTTCCATTTATACAATCGCGTGAATATGAAGCTTTGCCAATCTTTGATGATCTTACTATATTTGGTCTTTATGCGATGTGATACTGATTCAAATTCATCACTGTCCTTTGTCCAGAATGCGATTTTGAGATCATAATTGCCGGTTATCTTTTCAATAGCGATAATGTTCGGATGTGTCATGAGATATCCTAAGAATTCTTCCCACTCTTTTTGTGTATAGTTCCACGTCGATATCATGATGACTGCATAGATGTTGTAGCCAAGTTTCTGTTTATTGATACTGACGGTGAATTTCTCTATGACCCCATTCTTTACGAGTTTATTCATGCGGTACCGTACAGTCTCGTGGGATAATTTGACTTTACGTGCAAGACTGAGTATAGGAATTCGTCCCTCATCCTCGAGTATTTTGATGATTTCAATATCTTTAGCATCAAGAACTAGTACTTTTTCATAAGTTTTAGTATCTTTTGCCATTTTAACTACGTTATTTAAGATATTAATATATAAACTTCACTATATTTAATAAGAAAATAGTAAATGATTTAAAATAATCAATATAAGGTGATGGATATGGCAATGATGCGACGCAGACAAACGTTATTTGATGTGTATGAGGTACTTGTTTCTGGAGGATATTATGGTGCAGATGAGGCAACAACTGAACGCACATTCAAAGGTTCTTATCCGATACGGGATTTAGCACAGCAAGAAGTGGATCGTCTCTATGAGATTGAGCGCAAGAGTTGGCGTGCAAAACAGGGGATTAGTGCGATGTATATTGTATCTCCAAAAACAATTTTTGTAAACCAAAATCAAGTCTGGCAACCTAAACCAGAATATTTTGTACATCTTGACGAAGTTGACCCCATACCTGATACCTGCGGCGAAATTAGGGAATTACTCTCTACAGAGACAATGAGTCATGCGTACGTGAAATTGCGTGGCATCGCAAAGGAGCATAAACATGAAGTCATGGACGAAGTCTATACCATCATCAAAGGCGCAGGATATCTTACCATCGCAGGAAACAAGTATGAAGTTGATGTCGGAGAAACCATTGCGATTCCTAAACATGAATGGCATTATCTTGAGTCAAAAGGAGGATTAGAATTACTTGTAGTTACGTCCCCACGATTTGATCCGAAGGATGTGATACTAAAATAACTCTTTTATGTTCGGTTTTCCGTAAACTATTAAATACCCTATATGTTCTTGATTGGTATGGATATTCAGATATTTCATGGAATTGAAGGTGCCAAACAGGCCCGGGGACTTGCGGTTGTTATCGATGTCTTTCGCGCATTCTCTGTCGCGTGTTATGCTTATGCGGCTGGCGCAGAGAAAATTATTCCCGTCGCAGATCTCGATCTTGCGTATGCATTAAAAAAACAGTATCCCGAATATGTGCTTATCGGTGAACGTCATGCGAAAAAGCCCGAAGGATTTGACTATGGAAATTCTCCGGTAGACATTGAACGCGTCTCTTTTGATAAGAAAACAATAATTCACACCACTTCTGCAGGAACTCAAGGGATTATTAATGCGTCAGGCGCTGATGAAATCATTACTGGAGCATTCGTCAACATCGGTGCAGTGATACGGTATATCAAATTATACTCTCCTCAAACGCTTTCATTAATCTGTACAGGATTATACGGAGTACAACCTGATGAAGAAGACGATTTTTGCGCCCAATACATCAAAAATTCTCTTGAGGGAAAAACAAATGATTTTGCAGCGATTGTCAGTCATCTCCGTCATTCAAAGGCAGGACTTGATTTCTATGATGAAACAAAGACATGGAAGCCTGAACGGGATTTTGACTTATGTCTGTCCCTCAATAAATTTAACTTTGTATTAAAAGCAGAGCGTGATGCCGCAGATATGATTTATTTCAAGAAGATTTATCTGTGATTTCTTGTAATGGAATAAGACATTTTCCACAATCTTTTTAAAACCATTCTCTTTTCTTGAGCTATGGCACATGATAAGATTTCAATGCCGTCAAGCGGCGCAGGACTGACACGGTTCTTTGATGATTATAAGAGTAAAATTGAGATTAAACCAGAGCATGTCTTGGTTCTCATCATCCTCGTTATTGTCCTTGAACTCATCCTGAATTGGCAAGGAAATGCGTGGTTTGGACTCGCATAAATTCTCCGGTTTACCATGATGCCGAATATTAATCCCCGACAGATGCAGCAGATGATGCGAAAGATGGGTATTGATCAGGAAGACTTAGATGCAAGTGAAGTCATCATCAAATGTCCTGATAAGACAATCCGGATCACCAATCCTTCTGTGCAACGCGTCAAGATGCAAGGATCCATCAATTATCAGATTTCCGGACCAGAAACCATTGAAGCGCCCGACGCTAAGGAAGAATCGACTATTTCTGACGATGATATCGAAACAGTCATGGAACAGACGAGTTGTTCACAGGACGAAGCAACTGCTGCACTCGAAGAGACGAATGGCGACATTGCAGAAGCGATCCTTAAACTCAGTGAAGGAAAGAATTAATTTTTCTAGAATGGGAGATCGTCCTCATTAAGAGCGGTAATGATTTCGTTAATCGCAATTTGTTGTTGTTCTTCAAATAATTCTCTTGTATTGTTGAATATATTTATTTTAATTTTAGCATCTATTCTGTTATATGTTGGAGGGGGATATGTTGGTTTGGTGTAGTGTACTGTCAATTGGTTTTTCGAATCATTGTAAGTCGATAACTATAAATAATCATAACTATACTCACAGACAATAATATTTATACTAAATGTTGTCTGTTCGTAATAAACAAATGACATTTTCGTATAAAAATTGTGTCATTTGCTATATTTATGATCGCATGAATGTCAAAAACTGCGGACTAAAGTCCGCAGCGTGCAGTTTTTGATCACTCGAAAATCTGCACGCTTGCTCACGAGCTAAAGCGAGGAGCGTGCGCGTGCAAGATTTTCTCTGTGTCAAGGATGCGATAAAGGAGCGAAGAACAATACATGGTATAAAATACCTCGTTTATGAAAGGAAACATTTATAAATAGTTTCCTTCTATATATATCATGAATATGCAATATTGGGCTAAACTCATTAAAGATTGGAATGAATCCACATTACCGGTATTAATAACCCGGCAAATAACTATCCCTTTGGAATTGACGATAAATAGGGCTTTTTCACTCATAGGACCTCGGCGTGCAGGCAAGACTTCTGAAATGTTAATGCTCGCCAAAAATATTTCTGAAAAAAAAGGCAGAGATAAAACTATTTACATAAATTTTGAACGTGCAGATCTGGGAGCATTACATTCAAAAGATTTAGTATCACTTCTCGATGCATATCAACAAGTTTTTCCTAAAAATAAAAAAGAAGACTTATGGTTATTTTTAGATGAAATACAAAACGTGATTCAATGGGAATTATTTGTAAGAACATGTATTGACCAAAAAATCAAAGTAATCATTACAGGATCTTCTTCCAAACTCTTAAGCAAAGAACTTGCAACAAGTATGAGCGGTAGAAATTTATCTTACAATATATTCCCACTTTCATTTAAAGAATTTTTAGCATTTAAATCATTCAATATACCTAAATTATTATCTTCAAAAGAAGAAGCAACCATTCTTAATTATTTTGATGAATATCTTAATTTTGGCGGCTACCCTGAAGTCGCGCTTTATCCTTCTGAGAAAGAAAGAATTTTGAGGGACATTTTTGATACCGCGATATTACGAGATGTTATTGAACGACATAAAATTAGAAATGTTTTTTTAATGAAGACACTCATAAAAGCACTCTTGTCGTCTAAAGAATTTTCTGCAAATAAATTTTATAATTATTTGAAATCGCAACAAATAAAATCAAGTAAAGATGCAATATATAAATATGTAAATTATTTAGAAGATTCCTTTTTTATCTTTATGCTTAATAAATTTTCATTATCGTATAAAAAATCCGAACAATCACTTCCTAAAGTATATTTCGTAGATAATGGATTATTAAGAATACATGCAGTAGATGATAAAGGAAGACTACTCGAAAACACAGTATTTGTAGAATTACTCAGGAGAAATAAAGATATTGCCTATTATCAAACTACAACCAGGAATGAAGTGGATTTTATCATAAAAAATGGTAAAAAAGTCGAACAACTTATTCAGGTGTGTTATAACCTGTCAGATTTTCAAACAAGAGATAGGGAAATACGTTCATTACTCGCGGTAAGCAAAGAATTTTCATGCAACGATTTATTAATACTATCCATGGATCAAGAGGAAGAAATAACAATCGAAGACAAAAACATAAAAGTCTTGCCGGTATGGAAATGGCTTATGGAAAAGTAATATGTTTCTATCTTCAGAATTAGCCGATAACTATAACCAATCATAACTATACTCACAGACAATAATATTTATACTAAATGTTGTCTGTTCAACGAAACCAAAGGTTTCGAGTATTCACAACTATGTGAGCCTGCTCAGCAAATACGCAAACTTTAAATATTCTCGTCTGATTCGTTAGTATATGGAATCATGTCAATCGCCGCTCACCGAGAAGAATTGGACTAAAGAGGTCGAAAAAGAGATCTACACTGAGTGGAAAGACACTAAACGTTATGCATTCAATAAGTTATCAAAAAAACCTGTTTATTCTATTGACACACCGCCGCCGTATGTGAATACTCCAATTCATGTTGGTCAGGCAACAACCTATGTGTTTATGGATATGTTTGCACGATTTAAGCGCATGACTGGTCACGAGATTGTATTTCCATTAGGGCTTGATCGTAATGGTCTGCCCATCGAAATGGCTGCTGAAAAAGAGTTCAATGTCAAACTCACGCAAACTCCCCGTGAACAATTCATCGAGTATTGTCATAAGGTACTTGCGCAATCAACAATGGCGTCTGTTGAATCATTCTTACGTTTAGGTATTGGATTTAATTCCTGGGAAAAAAATAGTGATGTTGGTGCAGTCTATGAGACCGATAGTCCGGAATATCGTGCATTAACGCAGGAAACATTTATTGACCTTTGGAATAAAGGGCTCATCTATGAGGATTATCGCACAAATAATTGGTGTCCCGGATGCCAGACAACACTTGCAGACGCAGAAATTGATTACAGCGAACTTCCCTCATTTTTTAATGATATCAAATTCAAGGTCCAGGAAACTGGCGAGGATATGATTATCGCAACAACCCGTCCAGAACTTATCTGCACCTGTGAAATGATTTGTTATAATCCTAAAGACGAACGTTACATGCATCTTGAAGGTAAACATGCAGTGACGCCGATTTTTGAAAAAATTGTTCCCATCAAAGCAGACCCTGTTGCGCAGATGGATAAAGGATCCGGTCTCATGATGATGTGTTCATTCGGTGATGTTACTGATATTCGATTCTTCCGGGATAATGGACTAAAACCTACGATTGCAATCAATAAAGACGGTACATTGAATGAACATGCAGGGTTTTTGCAAGGATTAAAGATTAAGGACGCACAAAAAAAACTTGTTGGAGAATTGAATACCCGGGGACTTCTGGTTAAACAGACCAGGATTACACATCGCACGCCGATTTGTGAACGCAGTAAAGATCCGATAGAATTTATTGGCATGAAAGAGTTCTATCTTAAACAATTAGATTTCAAACATCATATGATGAAGATTGCCAAAGAAATCAATTTTTATGCTCCTGAATCACGAAAGATATTGATTGATTGGATCAATTCAGTATCTATAGACTGGCCAATATCGCGGCGCAGATATTATGCGACTGAAATGCCGCTCTGGTATTGCAAGAAATGTAATCACCCTGTTGTTCCACTCAAAGTAAAAGGCAAGGAAAGATATTATCAGCCCTGGAAAGAAGCTTGCCCAATTGAGAAATGCCCTAAATGTTCTCATACTGAATTTATTGGAGAAGAACGCGTCTTTGACACGTGGTTCGATAGCAGTATCAGTCCATTATATATCTTAAAGTATGGTCGTGATGATGTATTCTTTAATGCGCATACACCTTGTTCACTTCGGCCCCAAGGTAAAGAAATCATCCGAACCTGGCTGTATTACACACTTCTCAAAGATTATTTATTGACAGGTAAATGTATTTTTAATGATGTCTGGATCAATTACCATATTGTTGATGAGAATGGGAAGAAGATGTCAAAATCTGCAGGCAACGGTATTAATCCGCAAGACATTCTTAATCGGTTTGGCGCGGAGCCTTTTAGACTTTGGGCTGCACTTGAAGGAAATCTTGAAAAAACAGATTTCAGATGCTCGCTTGAACGTATTGAGGGTAGTGGGAAAACGATTTCTAAATTATGGAATGTTGCAAAATTCATCTCCATGTTTTCGCATGCAGAATTCAAGGATTTACATGAAGCAGAAAAACATTTGACTGAACTTGATCGCTGGATATTGAATGAACTTAATCATGTGACACGTAAAGCGCACGAATGTTACCCAAAATATGATTTTCATAATCCGATGGTTGATATCCGGCACTTTATCTGGGAAGAATTTGCCTCGCACTATATTGAACTTGTAAAGAACAGGGCCTATAATCAGAACAAGGAATTCAGTAAGGATGCACAACACGCAGCGATTTATACACTCAATTATGTTTTGAAAACATTACTTAATCTAATGGCACCGGTATTGCCGCTTATCACGTATAAGATCTATCATGCGTTATACGGAAAAGATATTCATTTCGAGACATTCGCAGAGGTCCAAAAACAGTTTGAAGCGCATCTTACTATTGAAGATATCACTGCATTGAATAGTTTCATCTGGAAGAGTAAAAAGGACCAGGCAAAAAGCTTGAAAGAGCCGGTGACTCTACTAGTCGTTGATCAAAAATTTAAATTAATCCAACACGATCTGATTTCCGCACACAATGTAAAGAAGTTAGAATTCGGGGAGCAAAGGATTGAATTGTAGAAAATAACATGTGTTCAAGATCTCGCTTCCGCTCGACTTTTTTAGCACCGGTTCGCATTCTGATATTTTATCAGTGGCAAAAATTCCTCTTGGGATATCCTTTTTGCAAGAATAATAATTCTAAGATGCTCACAAACAGGTGCTAAAAAAATATTTTTTGAACACACCAAAAATAATAACCTTTATATATCCTCTATAAGTTCTGTTTCTACCCAAGAGTTTAGAGGAGGGTTTGTGATGGATGAAAAGAATAAGATTGTTTCTGACGAGTCTAATATCAATCAATTAAATAAGAATTTTCAAGAGACAGATGCGAGTGAACCGGATCCTGTTATTGAAGAATATACTGATACAGATTCAGCATCAGTGTTGGATAAACCTGTACAAAAGGCAGAGAAGGTGGCAAAGGCGCCTGCGCCTGCTAAATCTGTTTCCAAGTCTGCCAGTAAATCTACTCCTGCACCAGTCAAATCTGCTGCTAAGCCAACAACTAAAACTCCCACTCCTACGCCTAAAATGTCGCGTAAACCAGAACAAAAAAAAGCGCCGGTTCCTAGATCTGCGCGGAGAACTACGATGAAACATTCAAAATCTGTACACACTGTTGAAAAGAAATCTAAATCAGAAAAAAAGAGTCATATGTGGCTTTGGGTCGTACTCGGAGTCATTGTCGTGGTAGGAATCATCGTCCTTTTAATATTCTTATTCGCAAAGAATACTCCGGTCATCAATACGCAAGAAACTCCTGTTGCAGCGATTGTCAATAGTGAACCCATCTACGCAAAAGCTATTGAACAGCAATATAATAATATGAATCCCGCAATGCAGCAATTATACTCTAAAGAAGCTATTTTAAACCAATCCATTACTGAAAAGCTCTTATTGCAAGAAGCAAAAAAATTGAATCTTCAAGTTACGAGTGACGAGATAAAAGCAGATATTGACACTATCAAAAAATCCAATGGATTGACTGATGACGCATTTCAAACAATCCTTGAACAACAAAATCTCACGCAAAAAGATGTTGAACTCATCATCTTTAACCAACGTATGATTATGAAATTAGTCAATACTACTATTATCCCACAAGTAGTTATTACTGAAGCGCAAATCCAGGCATATTATGCAACAAATACTGCAAAATTCAAAGATGCACAAAAAGTAACTGTCCAACAGATTCTTATTCTCGTAACCCCGAATGTTACTGAAGCGAATGCAAAGACGAAAATTGATGCAATCAAGAAAGAACTTACGGCAAGTAATTTTTGTGATCTTGTTGTTAAATATACGCAGGATCCGGGTAGCAAAAATACCTGCGGCGAATATACGTTCGGACGCGGGGTTATGGTCCCAGAATTTGAGCAAGCATCATTTAGTATGAAGATTGGTGATGTCACAACAACAAAGACTGATTATGGATGGCATCTTATCAAGAAACTTAATGAGACACCTGCACGAACACTTCCATTAACTGACGTCTACGATGCAATCAATAAAACACTTTCTGATGGGAAAACCCAGGAATTATTTGATGCAGTTGTCGCAACATTACACAAAAATGCAAATATTACTATCTATATGTATGGCCCAACTGTGGAGAATACCTCAACAACCGCAAATACTGTCACAACGCCAGCAGTTCTTGGAACAGACAAAGTTGTAACCCTCGCAAAATGCTTAACAGAAAAGGGTGTACTATTCTATGGCGCTTATTGGTGTACGCATTGTGCTAATCAGAAACAGATGTTTGGCGATGCATTAATCTATATCACGTATGTTGAATGCGCAGATCCCGACAATGCGCAGACACAGACACCTGAATGCACTGCTGCAGGAATTTCCGGCTATCCTACATGGATCATCAATAGCAAAAAATATCCTGGCGAACAACCACTTGAGAAACTTGCACAATTATCAGGATGCAGTTATTAATTTTTTTTTTAATTTGTTTTTTCTATCTTATTTTCAAGATCGCTTATTTTTTTCGTAAATTCTTTTTGAGCTTTTCTTCTTGCATAGAATGATACGCAATACGGTAAAATAAATGGTACTGTTGCTTTTAGTGTTCCTCCTATTAAATGTCCTGTTGCAAAATCTTGGTATATCCCTTCGAAATGTTGACTGTTTATTGCAGCAGAGTATAGATGTATTCCTGTACCTACGACACCCGCAATTTTCAAGCAACTTGTATCGTATAAATTCTTTATATTGTAATCCATACAATATGCTAAAACGAATCTATTTATATATTTTACTATTTATTGGTGGTAATTGTTATGGTGTGTCTTTCCGGAAACATCTCTGCACCTTATCTTCAGTAGCGTTACACTAAAATCAATCCTCATAGATGATATAACACTAATTTCGACTGCGCCTTGCCCAACGAAAAGTTTATAAACATCGTGGGCTCATATCGTTAAAAGAGGTTTTCCAAATGGGCATGTTTAAAGCAAAGAAAAGCGATCTTGCTTCTGGGCCTGATATCCCTCTTGACCAAGTCAATGCGATGAAGACGCAAGGATACTCGAATAATCAAATTATCCAATCACTCCAACGTGACGGGTATACGTCGAGTCAGATATTTGACGCGATTTCACAATCAGAGATGACTAATAAAGTCCCTTCACAGAATTCATTTAACCAACAACAAAATATTATGCAACAAGCAGAACAAATACAAATGCCATCACCTATGCAACAACAAGGAATGAATATGCCACAAATGCAGGGAATGCCGATGATGGGCAATAGGGGAATGGCAGGGCCTTCAACTGAAGAAATTGTTGAAGCGATCATTGATGAAAAATGGAATGAACTTGTCAAGGATATCAATAAGATTATCGAGTGGAAACAGAAGGCAGATGTGCGGCTTGGTTCAATGGAACAACAGATTACTGATCTTAAAGAACAATTCGATAAATTACATCAGGCGATCCTTGGAAAAATCGGCGATTACGACAAGAACATGATGGATGTCGGTGCAGAACTCCAGGCCATGGAAAAAGTATTCTCAAAAGTTCTTCCCGGATTTGTTGATAATGTGAATGAATTGACGAGGATTACTGATAAGATGAAGAGTGCTGAGAAAATAAAATCTGCACCTCTTGCAAAGTCAAAGAAATTTGTTGAAAAAGACGAAGACGATTCTTAGTTACATTGTTTCTTTTTTGTTGTTCTCCACTAGATTTTATAAATTCACTCCTTTAAAATAGTCTCACATAGTTAAATTTATAAAGGAATATGCGTTTATCCCTGCATGAAAACTCACCTCGCACTACCTAAAGACATCGAAAATTATGTGAAAAACAATACTCCTAACGCAGAAGGAGTCTGGAATTATTTCAATGACATAAGGCAGATTCCGCGCCTCTCCACAAAGGAAGCTGCGATGATGCAATATATTATCGAGTTCGCAGAAAAAAATTCTTTTGATTATGATGCTGATGCTACGGGGAATCTTGTAGTGAGAGTCCCTTCGAATAATGGGAGTAATAATACTGTTTGTCTTCAAAGCCATATGGATATGGTTGCTGATGTAGCAAAGGGATCAACATTTGATTTTTATAAAGATACTATCGAACTTGTATTAGATAATGGGTGGATAACTGCAAAAAATACTTCGCTTGGAGCGGATAACGGGATGGGAATAGCAAATGCACTCAATATCGCAACCGATAATAGTGTTAAACATCCAAATCTTGAAATACTCTGTACGGTAAACGAAGAGACCGGATGTAATGGTGCTGATGCACTTGGCCTAAAATTAGAATCTAAATATTTAATAAATATTGACTCAGAAGATGGGCCCGTCATTTATAATGGATGTGCAGGTTCAATTACATTAAACGGAAAACTTTCTGCAAAACCTGAAATAAAATCTGATGGGTGTTACAAATTAACAGTGAGCGGTCTTAAGGGCGGTCATTCTGGAATAGAGATTCATGAAGACAGGGGAAATGCATTCTCCATAGTAGGAAAATTGTTAGAAAGAATAGTTGCCGAATATAAGGACAGATTTCATATTATTGCGGTAAACGGCGAAGAAAAACAGGCTCGAAATAAAATTCCTAAATATGCTGAAGTTTCATTTATGCTACCACCTTTTGAAACAGTTAATTCATTAAGTCACAAATATATAAAGCATATTATTAAAAGAATGTCTGATGCAGATATACTCTCCTTACGATATGCTGGTATAGATATACAACTAAACGCAACAGATCATGGCGAATACTTGGCGTTTTCAAACAAGGTATCAAAAGACATTGTTGGTCTAATGAATTCTGACCATAGTGGAGTATATTCTTGGGCAATTACAGGAGAGGTACCACACACATCAAGTAATCTTGGTGTTATGAAAACAACAGAGAACGGTATTGAAATAACAGACATGATACGATCGACTCTACCTCAAGAATTGGAAATAAGATATGACGAGTTACAACGATTATTTTTAGAATATGGGTTTGAACCAAAAATAGAAGGTCGTATGGACCCGTGGAATCCAGTTGAATCCCATCTTTTGGATACAGCGAAAGAAGTTGGAAACAGTGTTTATTCTGAAGGAATAAAAGTCAAAGTAGTTCATGCTGGGCTTGAGTGCGGGATTATCCAACTAAAGTTTCCCGGCATGGAAGCAATATCGATTGGTCCAGAAATGTTACATGTTCATACATTTAACGAGCGAGTCAATATCGATTCAGTCGGGAAAACTTACGATTTATTGAAAAAAATAGTCGAAAGATTTTAATTTATTTTATAAAAGAAATCACAATTATTTTTTTACCATACACGAGCAAATTTACTCGCATTTACTAAGAAGAAAATTACGTGTAATAAAAGTTATATGCAATCCGTCTCCGTCCACCTTAACGAAACCTTTATAATTTATTCTTCATTACATAATCATATGGACTGGACACAATTCGATAGAGGGGTATTTTTGCTTAATGTTTTAGGTATCGTATATAATCCTAAAACTCGACAAATTTTAATTGGCAAAAGAGAAAATGATCCCTATATAAAAGAACTCTCTTGGGCGTTTCCCGGAGGAAGACCTGCGTACAAAAAAGATTTAGAATTTTACTTAAAACATGAAATCAAAATCAAAACAGGACTTGATGTTGATGTTAAGAAAGTAATTTTTGCCAAAACTTATCCAGAAAAAAGAGAATTCCTTTCAATTTATTTTTATTGCGAAGTTATTAGTGGAAAAGAAAAAACAGGAAAAAAATTTGTTGAGATAAAGTGGGTAAAACCAACAGATGTGCAAAAATACTTTACAACTTCTTTACACCCAAAATTATTGGAATATCTGAAAACATTAGAATAACGGCGGCTTTTTCACTATCGCTCGAATCACGCTGCGCTTTCAGTCGCTTTGCTCCTTTAAGGGAAACTAACAACAATCGTTATACTATAAAAGAAAACTTTCTCTACGTCTCTTTTGCAGTCAAGAATAACATTGCCATGATGACGAGGATCATGATGAGCATGAGTCCGAGAACTTTTGGATGGTACAGCGTATTATAGAAATTTTTTGAGAAATCACTTGTGTTTGTTGAACCGACAACTTGAGTCTTATTATCAACGACTGTGGTGCTTGTTCCTCCTGTAGTTGTTTCTGTTGTCCCTGAAGTGCCACCGGTCTTTGTAGTGTCAAGACTTTGCTGTCCAAAACCGATACCGATAGAGAAGAGTAAGATAATTCCAATCGCAATAAGAATAACAGTATAAATTGTACTGTCTCCTTTCATTGCGTCTGCAAGATCCTTTTCGCCGATTCCAAACATACGGACTGCAAAGAGGATGAAAAAGATGACCACAATGAGGATTGTTATCCATGGCGTGAATGTAGTCATGAACCCGGTGAATCCTTTCGAGAGCATGACAATAAATCCAATAGATACTGCAACCATTGCATGTAATCCTTTTCTTCCATCACCAAATACTTTAAAGACTTCAAGGAGTCCAAAAATAAGGATGAACACTAAAAGGAATGTAAATATCGATACAAAATTACTGAGTATCGATAAATCCAGAAATGTTGCCATACAATTATCCCTTCCTACTTACTCTTCATAACATCCCCGAATCTTTCGAAGATGCTCTTCTCGTTTTCCTTCTTTGGCTTATCACTACCCACAACAAAGTACATGATGATTGCAAAGACGAGTACGACAATGATGAGTGATTGGGTATCTGAATCTCTTAGGAAGTCAAGCCACTGGGGTAAGTTCCACCAATTTGCAGCAGATCCAAAGATGATTACTGTTGCAGCAATTGCAAACATGACTGCCCAACCGGCAACACTCGTACCTGCAAAATTGACCTCTCCACCGAATACTCCGATGATGAGAAGCATCATGACAACCGCGACGAGTACTGCTGAGACATTCGGGAGTGCATTATTAATGATCGTAACAACATCAGCGCCATAAGGATAGGTTCCGGTGACATGGGGGATGATGACACCAAGTGCCATGACAAGGCCGATGACTGCATTAAAATTTTTTCGAGGAGTCTTTCCGTCATCACCTACTCCAAGAACTTTTGTCTTTTGCAATACTGCAAAGACTATTGTGAATACGAGAATGAACGGCACGATAACATCGAGTACGCCCATATCACTTAATCGTAATAATCCATCTTGGAAAACGCCCATTTTTAATCACCTTTGATGTGTTTTATTCTTTTAAGGATTGTTCCTTTATATTTTTAACCTTTTTCTCAGGGTTAGACCACTACTTAATCTTTTTTATCTTCACTTCTACTTTTTGGTTCTTTCATGATATAGGCCATAAAGCCAATACATACTGCAATAAAGATGACTGCCGCAACATAACTCTTATTCCAATTATCCTTCAAAAAGCCATAGATAATATCAAGCCAGCCGAGTGCATTTAAAAAAATCATGATGATGGACACAAATACGATAACCATAAAGACGCCATAATAGAATGGATGATCTTTTTTATTGAGGAAGAATCCTTCTTTTGTCTGTGCATGAAATGCTCCTGCAAGCATCATAAAACAGATGATGAGAAGGAGTACGAGAAATATTTGTGAAACAGTCTTATTAATGACTGCGACGAGTTGTGTTGAGGCAATAACAAAAAATGCCATAACAAATGCAATCATGGAATTGAGATTTCTCTTAGTGAGTTCTCTATCTTTACTGTCCTTTTCTGTACCCATGATTTTTGTTTTTTCAAGAATCGCAAATACGATAGTAAAGACTAGGAGGAATGGCAGAACAACATCGTAGATGCCGATGCGTACTAAAAAATCGATACTCTCCCTAAAGACCGTCATTACTCCATTTATAAAAGAATCTATATATAAATCTTTTGATTCTTAAGACGTCGTTTTGAGTTCTTTTTTAAGTACTTCGTCGTCTTTACTGAAGAGAAAATATCCTTCAATGTTCTTTCCTTCGAGAATCAGCGGGATCCAATATTTATCATCAGGCCACATAGAGTCATAAGGAATTTTGTTTTGGTCGAACCATTGCGGCTTCATCTCTTCACTTTCAGATGGTTTGCCTGAAAATTGATGTGCACTGTAGAGATGCACATCGAGTTTTTGCGGGTCTCCTTGAAATTCGAAGATTATGAATCCGCGGTGACGTAAATCCTGTGGGATAATTCCCACCTCTTCATGAAGTTCACGAAGTGCTGCACCCTTTATAGATTCGCCTGCTGCAACTTTCCCGCCAAACCCATTCCATCGTCCCGCGCCGAATCCTCGCTTCTTCATCCCGAGAAGAATATTTGTATCATCGTATATCATGCAGAGGGTGAGGAGTTTATTGGTCATGACTAAATTAAAAAAATAGAAGTATATATACTTTTCTAAATAAGATTGGTTGAAATAACCGTATATAGCTAAATAGTATTGGTTAAAATAGGTATATATAAATATAACTTCACGCAAGAAGAAAACATATATACATAAACCTTATACAAAAAGAAAAATTTATAATATTATCCATGGAAAAATCAAACAAAACAGGAATATATATTGTGGCGATTGTTGCAGTCTTAGGTATTGTGATGATGACGGTCATAGCAGGAAAGCAGGCAGCAGAAGAAAAGAATCTTGCGCCTTCATTGACAAAAACAAATACAGCTGGAAAAGCGTATTATACATATGGCGCAGAAATTATTAATTGTCCTCCTGCCCAGGAAAACACCACACATTATGGTTGTCAATATTATGAGCCAGTTAATGGCTACACTAATAAAGGATCTTTTTGTCCAGATAAGAGTGCGTGTCGTTTCTGCAATAAAGGATATGTAAAACAAAGTAATTATTGTGTTCCTGAACAGACGAATATTTCCTGCACTAATCAGGGATATGTATGTACCAATCGAGTAAGAGGATGCGCCCTTAATTACACTTCCGTTAATTACTCCTGCGGTGATGATTTACTCATCTGCTGCGAAAACGTCGGTTATTGTGGTGATGGAATCTTAGATATTGCAACCGAACAATGTGAATATCCTAACTCTGATCTTAAAGTTGCATGCAATGCGTATAATCCAAAATATACTAATGGATCCATCAGATGCGACAATCAATGTGAAATAAATTTAAGTCAGTGCATTAGTAAAGAAGGCACTAAAGATAATAATGGAACTACACGTAATACTTCATTTGTACCTGCATATGAAGAACTAGGATATCGCCGAACAAATAAGGCAATGAATATCTTTATTATGGCAGAAAGTAATATTACTTTTGAAGATGGTGATGAAGTTGCAACATTTGATGAAAATATCATTACTGGTGTAAAAAGATATAATTCGTCCGAACCACAAATACAACAAGACTATGTACTCTTTGAAGTAAGAGCATGGAACGACATTCCAGAGACTACCACAATAGAAGGATTTCACAATGGAAAAATCATTACGTTCAAATTATGGGACAAGAGCGAATCAAAGGAATATACGTTAACTGCAAAATATATTGATTGTAGTTATATGCAAGATTCCTGTTGTAAACCAGAAAATACTTACTGTGCTTCTGCTGCAGGCGGAACTGCATTCGTCGTCTTATCAAAATAAATGAATCTGTAACGGTAGGTGATTTTTTCTTTTTTTAATTCTTTAAAACAAATTGGGTAAGTATATAGATACTTTTTTCCATCACCTTTTTAATATCTGAATCATTCAATAGAGTATGAGTATGATTCCACTTACTAAAGAACTTGCAGCGTATATTAAAGAAGAGGATGGCCAGCGCGAACTTATCATTACACGATCACGTACTATTCTCAAGAATAGCAAGTCAGCAATTTATAGTATCCATCGCGGAGAATTCAAGCAAGCAAAACAATTACTCGACGATGCAAAGAACGTGATTATTGAACTTCGTAAAATCATCAAAATCCATCCGCACCTTCAATACAATCTCGACAATGCACTTGAAGAGTATGCAGAAGCCTCCTGTTTCTATGAGTATCAGGTCAATAAGAAAGTTCCTTCATTTAAAGAACTTGAAGTCGATCCCATCAATTATCTTGGAGCATTATCTGATTTAACAGGCGAACTTGGACGTAAGGCAGTGATTGAAGCCACTGCAAAGAACAGTAAACGCGTCGAAGATATCCGTTCCACCATGGAAGAGATTCACGGCGTACTCCTTAGTATGGACTTACGTAATGGCGAATTACGCAAGAAATCTGATTCCATCAAATGGAACCTGCAGAAAGTCGAAGAATTATTGTATGATTTGAAACGGAAGAAATAAGGAACTCTTTCTTTAGAGTGAGGGTTAATCATCTTTCTCGATAAATTTTTAAATATCGTTCTTTATCGTGTACTAATGAAAGATATGGTCACATTGTCTGAAAAACATTTTTATCTCTGGCTTGAAAAACATAAGAATGGTCCCTATAACTATGAATTTCATGTTCCCGAAGTAGCACGATGGGCGAAATTAATCCTCAAGAATCATCCGGAAATAGATGCTGAGATAGTGCTCATTTCGGTGTGGCTTCACGATATGGGTTCATATCCCGTAACGAGCGCCGATCATGCAGTGGTTGGTGAGAAACTCGCAAGAACATTTCTTGAAAAAAATAAGTATGACAATAAAAAAATTTCTCAAGTGTTACACTGCATACGGTCGCATAGATGTAAAGACGTGATACCGAGATCTATGGAAGCAAAACTTGTGGCGTGCTGTGATTCTGCAAGCCATTTGACCGATTATGTATATATCTCTATGCTCATCGATAGTAAAACCAAAGATCTGTCTTTAGATGTTATAGGAAAATTGGAAAGGGATTATGCAGATTTATCAGCATTTCCAGAAATGAAGAAAAAGCTCACGCCACTCTACTTGACGTGGAAGAAATTATTATCAGCATATCAGAACGTTTTCTAAAGTCGAAGAATTATTGTATGATTTGAAGAGGAAGAAATAAATTAAAAATCACCAATTATTGTCAAGAACTCTTTGCCAAACTTCATTTGTTGGCTTTTTCCACTCGATTTTTAATCGCGCAAATTCTATCCCCGACCAAATCGCTAATTGTGGTGTTGTATAGCTTCCGTCGTATTCAAAGACTGGAACTCTCGATTTCCAATATTTTTTGACAGCCTTATTCATTGTTTTTTCGGTTGATGTTTCTTTATCTTTTGATTCTCTGTATAATTCTCTCTCGACATGCGCTCTATCAACAACATATGCTTTGTCTTTGGGTGTTAATTCGAAACTGAGGAGCATAACTTCTTTGTCTCTGCAAATATCGTGCATGAGATTATTCCACAAATACGGAAATTCTGAATTTTCTAACCAGGATTTTGGTTCAGGTTCAAGCAATCCTTCAATTATGCCATCATGCGCTTCATCGGGCAAACCATTACCTCTTCCATAACGAATAAATCTTCTACGCGGGATTAATCCTGTGAAATCATCAGAATAAAATGATATTCGCCCGTCTATTCCTTTTGTTTTCATAGATTGATATGCGCAGGAATTAGTATAATGATACCCCATAATCTTATTTGCTAATTCTGTAACCATAAGTCGTGGGTAGTTGTTAGTATTTATAAACATTTCGCTACTAAGTAGTGGTATTAAATTTTTTCGTAAATATACTTATCCGTAAAAAATTCGACTAATAAAAAGAAATATGATAAAAAAATAAAATTTTTATCTCTTCTGAGGATTGCCCCAGGCTGCAATACCGACCATGACGAGGAACCATGCATAGATTGCGTATTCGATGATGAGGCTGATGGTGTAATCGCCGGTGGTGAGTCCAACAAGAATGAAAGGCAGAGAAAAAAGTGGAATTAATGCCCACCATCCTGCTCTACCGACTTTTTTGAATAATTTCCACGACCAAATATACATATAGACTGAATAATAGACGCCAAGAATTGCTGCAGCAAGAAGAATTATTCCACCAATAATATAGAATGCAAGTGAGGCAGAACTGATGAGTTTTCCGAGGAGAAGAAAGATCATTCCTACAAAGAACGCAACAACACCCCATAAGAGCATCCACCACGGTCTCGCATCCATTTTTGATGATTTATACGCGATGATTGCAGGGCCAAATCCTGGAATCCATGCAAGTCCTGGTGATTTAACTTTTGTGCGTTGACCAAGTCGCATATATGCAAATGACATATAGATATAGACTGCAATAGCAATGAGTATCATAATACCAAACAATAGCATGAACATCGCAATATTAGCCGGGTCTACGGTTCCGTTTGTCAGTGTCGGAGTAAATAAGCCTGCCATGATAACACCTCGCGTATATTTTTATACTTTGTTTTGCGGCATCACGAATATGAATCCCGCACTATCACTTTCCGGGGGTATTAAGTATAAAAAGATTGTTATTCTTTTGTGCTCTCTTAGAAATCTTTTTTCGTTATTTTAATAAAATTTAAAAACTATCGTCGTATTATCTTTATTAGTAGTGATGGATGAGAGGTTAATATTATGTATCGAACGCATACGTGTAATGATTTACGGGCAAGTGATGAGCATAAGATAGTGACGATTGCAGGATGGGTCCATACGATTCGGTTGCACGGGGGATTGGCGTTTATCGATATCCGCGATCGGTATGGAATTACGCAGGTTACGATTAATACTGAGGAATTTGCTGAGGTAAAAAATCTTCGCAGAGAATTCGTTATTCAAGTGACTGGTGTGGTGAAGAAAAAACCAACTGCTAATGCAAAACTTGCAACAGGAGAAGTCGAGGTTGCGGTTTCTTCATTTGAGATCCTTAATACGTGCGAAATGCTTCCACTCGATTTGGATAATATTTCTGGGACAAGTGATGATACGCGTTTAACTTATCGCTATCTTGATCTTCGGCGATTTCCGATGCGTGATAATATTATTTTACGACATCATGTTGCGCAAGCGACACGCGAATACTTGAATTCACAAAACTTTCTTGAGATAGAAACACCGCTCCTTATCCGCTCGACACCGGAAGGTGCACGCGATTATTTGGTTCCCAGTAGATTATATCATGGAACCGCATATTCATTACCACAATCACCACAGATCTATAAACAACTCCTCATGGTCTCAGGATTTGATAGGTATTATCAATTAGCAAAATGTTTACGTGACGAGGATTTACGTGCAGACCGTCAACCGGAATTTACGCAAATAGATATTGAGATGAGTTTTGTCCATCAAGAGGATGTGTTTGCTATTGGTGAGGGCCTCTTAAAAAATATTTTCAAGAAGACAATGCATCAGGATTTAGGAGCACCATGGCCGCGTATCACCTATGATGAGGCAATGGCGAAGTATGGTACTGATAAACCCGATATCCGATTCGAATTATTTCTGCACGATCTGAATGCGGCAGTCAAAGGATCAGACTTTTCAGTATTCAATACTGCATTAGAATCTGACGGCAGTATTAAAGGACTTGTAGTTGATCATGAATTTACACGTAAAGAGATTGATGAACTAACTGACATTGCTAAAATTTATCGGGCAAAGGGACTTGTGGTGTTAAAAGTTGTGAATACTGCTGATGGACTACGGCTTGACGGTAGTGCTGCGAAACATTTATCGACTGAGATCCAGATGAATATTATTCGTGTACTTGGCGCAAAAGAAAAGAGCACGATTTTTATTGTTGCAGACGCATTTAAGGTTGCGCATGAATCCATGGCGTATGTGCGCATCGAATTAGGGAAACGACTCAAATTATATGACGAGAAAAACTTTGCATTCTGTTGGGTCTATGATTTTCCAAGTTTCGAATGGAATAGTGATGATGAACGGTGGGATGCTACGCACCACATCTTTACTTCTCCAAAACTTGAACATCTCGAATTTTTAGAGACTGATCCGGGAAAAGTACGTGCACTCTGCTATGATATGGTCTTAAACGGCATTGAACTTGCATCAGGAAGTATTCGTATTAACAGGCGGGACATACAGGAACGGGTCATGAATGTGATTGGACTCACGATGGAAGATGCAGAGCGAAAATTCGGATTCCTCCTCGAAGCATTCAAGTACGGCGCTCCACCCCACGGTGGATTTGCAATAGGTTTTGATCGACTTGTTGCATTACTGCGCGGCACGAACGATATCCGTGAATTTATTGCATTCCCAAAAAATAAGAATGCACAAAGCCCAATGGATGGATGTCCGTCGCCGATGGAAGAGAATGCGCTCAAAGATTTGGGATTGAAGGTTGAGAAGAAATAGAAATGAAAGAAGTTGAAATATTGTTTTCTGTGGCGAATACGAAAAAAGAATGCATCATTGCACTTAAAAAGTTTCGACTGCAAAGGCGTGTGCGTATCCGCGATACGTATTATATGCATCCACAACTCAAACAATTCGATCCTCGAAATGGCCGGTTATCTGAAGTGTTCCGCATCCGGGAGAAAGATAAAAGAATTATTCTCACCCATAAGAAAGATTATTATCAGGGAAAAGAATGGACATATGCTGATGAAGAGGAATTACATGTCCATGATCTCAAACAGGCGCAAAGACTTGTTGCTGCACTAGGTTTCAAACCACTTATTGTCATCGATAATGTACGAACAGCGTATTTGACATCGAAATACGAAATTGTTCTCGAAGAAGTCAAAGGTCTCGGATTATTCTTAGAGATTGAGCGATTACGCGTCAAAGATTCTGAAGACATCAATCAGATAAAGCAGGAGATTCGCAAATTCAGCAAACCATTCGGATTGCAACTCAAAGAATCAAATGAAGGAAAACCTTCGCTCATGCTTAAAAAGATGAAGAAAAAATAACTTATTCTCGTGAAGATTTCTGTGAGATTCTTTGTTTCATCTCATAAAATCCTTTTTCATTAAGCATCCTTCCAAATCGCAGAGAAGATTCACATGTGACATGAATAACCTCTTTTCCGAATAAGAGCGAATCTTCACGCGGAGATTGAAGTGTACTATAACTGATTCCATCACATAATTCAATCGTTTTTAATCGATAACCCATTTCTGTCTGTTCTGCAGTAACACCGGTAAGTATGCCGTCGAATACTACTGCTTCGAGCGGGTTCATACCTGATATGCGGACACGATAGACGCTTCCGGGATGAATATTTGTACGCTCTTCTAATGCAGGCATTCGGTGATTAAGTGAAATTTCAATCATGTTCATAGTCATCAATCCTCCTTTATTCAGAAGGGCAAATTAAAAACAGACATTAAATTTTCCCACGAGATAATGTAATGAGTTCACGCAATTCACGATTGGTCAGTACATCAATGTCGAGTGTCCTTTCTTGTAATTTTTTCTTTAAGTCAATCCGTTCATGAACGTCTCCGCGTGCATGCAAGATTTTTTCTTTCCTCAATGAATAGATTTTCTGATATTCAGGAGTATCTTTTTCATATACGTGTTGTAGTTTTCTCAACCGAGTGAGTGGTTCTTCGCATAATAGAATATGTAAGGTATCCTTTTTACGATATTCTTCTTCAGGATTACTCCGATCTACCGCAGAGCGTAAACCGTACAAGTTTCCGATGAGTATGGTTATAAAAACCACCAATGCAAGTAGTACTATCATGCGATCACCACCAAGTGCTGTAGGAGAGAGATATTGATTTCAGTCCATTCTCTACACATACTCTGTTAAAACATCCGACCAATATAAATATTATTGTAGAATATTCAATAATTAACCATAAAATATTTAAATATTCGAATATTATTCAATTCTATGAAGCATATTGAACCTAAACTCATTGCACTCCTCAAAGAGGGATATTGCACGCCGCAGATCGCGCGTATTGCAAAAAAGCTTAAGGAACCTTCAACCACACTCCAATACAATATCAAGAGGTTAGAGAAGGAAGGCGCAATCAAGAAGTACAAGGCAGTATTCGATTATCAAAAGATTAACGCCGGATTCTGCATCTATGTCCTCATCACACTTTCACCAGACGAATATGGCAATCCTGAGCGGATTGGTAACGAGTTATGCAAGCATCCGGAAATCGAGAGTGTCGATATCATCACCGGCGACTGGGAGATGATACTAAAAGTCCGCACAAAGGACCAAGACGCGTATTATGCCTTCGTCAAGAATGTTATTTCACGTAAAGGGATAGAAAAAATAAAAACATTGACTTCATTAAAACAATTAAAGACAGAATTTATCGTGGCATCTCATTGATGAATAATCGTCCCCTTAAACTTCTTTCCATCAAGATATGCGGTAACATTTGCAAAATCGCGGCCATTCATGATGGCAACTTCAAGTTTTAATTTCTCAGCTTCCTTGGACGCGACAGGATCAAATGGTGTATTAAGCCCCGGATCCCATTTGTCGCCGACGATCTTGCGAAAATCCTTCCAATTTATTTCCTCGATTCGCTTTGCATCAGCATATTTGTTGGGGTCCTTACTATAGACATAATCGATATTACTTAAATTAATTAATTTCTTGACTTTCAATTGTTTTGCGAGTAGCACCGCATCATAATCAGTACTGAAACCCGGCTCCCATCCTGCAGCGACAAGAATTTTTTCTTTGAACGATACCTTCGTTCTGGGGTCACAAACAAGTTTAGGATTAGCATAATTACGAAATATTGTACGGATGAGATGTGCATTAAGCCGTGTTGCATGGATGCCAATCCAATCTGCATCTTCAGAATTCAGATCGCCCATGGCTTTGATTGCTGCCTGATACGTCCGTGCAGTTCTGCCGCCGCCGGTGATAATGACAAATCGTTCAGGACGAGAAAAAATAAATCTTTTGAATGCATCAAGAAACACTGTATCGATCCCTTCGGGAACAATAAGCGAACCGCCAAGGCTGATGATGATTATTTCATTCATGCATGTTTTTCGGATATACGTATTTATTAATGTTATGGACAACTTTTTAAATTATCATACTACACGTAATGTATGACTGAACTCCATTTCCTCCAAATTCGTGAACTCCTCAATAAGCATAAGATTGTGTATCAACATATCGTGCATGAACATGTGCATCATTCTAGCGACGCTGCTAAGATTCGCGGAACAAATCTGAGCGAGGCTGCTAAAGCAATTATTCTTAAAGTCGAATTGAAAGATAAATTGCCACAGGACAAATTCGTATTTATTCAAGCAGTGATCCCCGGCGATCAACGTATTGACTTGAAAAAAATCAAGAATCTTTTCGATTCAAGAAATGTACAGCTTGCAAGTCCAGATGAAGTTCTCGAAAAGACTGGTTGCACCATCGGCAGTGTCCCGCCGTTCGGTAATCTCTTCAACATCCCGATCTATCTCGACGAATCAATCCTTACAAAAGAACAGATTGTCTTTTCTGCAGGGACACATCATGATTCCATCATCATAAAACCTGAAGATTATGTGCGGGTAGTTAATCCGAAGGTTGTGGATTTGAGGAAAGAATAGTGCTACTCGTAAAATTTCCAACAATCTCCGAATATCTTTCGAAAATCTCTCGCAAAGTTTAATAAAGAAAAAATCATTTCTTAATCAATAAAACCAGAATCTTTATAAGTAAGAATATTCTTACTTTCGATATGAAGATGATTACCGTATCAGAAAAAGGACAGATTGCAATTCCTCAGTCAATCCGGCAGCAATTAGGGATTGATCGCGGAGACGAATTAGTGGCCACTATCATCAAAAATAAAATTGTACTTGAAAAAGCAGAACATATCGACGCATATCTTGCTGACGATTTTGAAGATACGCTTGCGTGGAGTATGGATTCGCTTAAAGAGGTATGGGATAACAAATCGGACGAAAAAATATGGAAAAAATATCTCAAGAAAAAATAATACAAGGCGATATTGTCTTAGTGCCGCTTCCATTTAGTGATAGCGCAGAATATAAAGTTCGCCCCGCACTTATCGTATCAAATGATATATTTAATAAACAATCCATTGATTACATTTGTGTTCCAATAACCAGTATCATAAAATCAGTACCCTATTCAGTAACGATAACTAATAAAGAATTATCATCCGGATCAATTCTTTCTGAAAGCAGGATACGTACGGATAAATTACTTACAGTAGCAAAGACAAAAGTAATCAGACGAGTGGGAACAATAAATATGAAGACGTGGAGTGCGGTTAAAAAAGAAATCCTAACATTATTCTAACAGCAACATCGCAAGCATAATTCCTATACCGAGGAGCATTGCGACAAGTTGCCAGATACTTTTACTGACTGTATTTTCTTCGCAAGTTTCTCCGTGTAATTGGGGGATGAGGTCTGTTCCTGCGATATAGATCAGGTTTCCTGCAGCGAATGGAATCAGAAACGTACCGACGGTTTCTGTACTCACAATAATAATTCCGATGATTGCACCCGCGATTGAAGCAAGTGCAGTCATCACATTGACAAGGATTGCCTTGAATCGCGTCATTCCCCCATGGATGAGTACACCGTAATTTCCGAGTTCGTGCGGTATCTCATGCACAAAGACCGCAATGGTTGTTGCAATGCCAACAGGAATACTCACGAAATAACTTCCGGCGATAACAAGTCCGTCAACAAAATTATGCACCGCATCACCCATGATGTTCATGGAGACGAATGGTTTGTGGTGATGGTGCGTCGATTCAGGAAGATGGCAATGCCTCCAATGGATAAATTTCTCGACGATGAATGAAAAGACTATCCCTGCAATGATAGAGATTCCGATATATGCGTTTATTCCGCTTTCGAATGCTTCAGGCATAAGATGGATGAAGACATCTCCGAATAATGCACCGACTGAGAAGCTTACCATCAATAAGCCGATTTTTTCTAATTGCTTATTGTTGAAGAGGAATGTGAATATCCCGATCATCGAGGTAATGCTTACCACGAGTACACTAATAATGATGTATCCTACAAGTGTCCATTCAATACTCATGCTGATGCGCAATACAAACCTATTTAAATATCTTATTGATTCTTAGTATCAATAAGGAAAGTTGACGCGCATTATCTTATGAAATCACGTATCACGAGACAAAAAGAGCATCTTATCAAGAGACTTGCAGAAATAAAAGGATTGTTTACTGCAGAAGAATTCTTTGAAGAGTGTAGTGCAGAAACATTCAGGATAGGTATTGCAACCATTTACCGATTTTTGAATGAACAGGAAAAAATAAACTCTATTCACAGTTATCGCTGTGACCGTAAAAAAGTGTATTCGAAAACATCTACTAACCATTGTCATTTCATCTGTGAGCACTGCGGCAAACGCGAGCATATTTCGATAAAAAATATTGAGGCGATCCGTGCATCCACGACTGGAACAATCTGTCATTTCCAGATTGATGTATATGGGATATGTAAAAGATGTACGTTAAAGAAGATGCTGAAAACTAAATAATACTATTTGCTCATAACATGATGCTGTTGTTTGGCCGAATGCTTTCTTTATTTCCATTTCTCCTGCAGTTTCGTGTGTTTTCTGAGCCACCAGCCGATGATAAAGAAGATGATGGTTTGGAAAAATGCGTAAAAGAATATGCGTAGTGATATGTTAAAGAAGAATGCTTGCGAAAAGAGCGTAATCAATAATGAGTTATTTGCAAACATCCAGTTCCCCTGCGGAAAGAGGAAGAGATGAAAGAGGGCAAATAGTTGTTCGAAGTAGAATACTGCACTAAAAATAATTACGCATAAAATCACGCCCGCAGTAATCGATCCGATAAGGACAATACGTGCGATATATTTGACAAGTTCGTTTTTATCCTTGACCCGGAAGATGAGAAATAGGAAGGAGAGGATGAATAGGGTAATGGCCGAATAATACCAGACATACAGGGCCTGCATGACGCGTGCAACGTCGTAAAGATGTGATTGTTCGTCTGGCGTAAATGCGTTAAGTGATTCTACCCCGCTTTTACCACGCAAATAACGAATAAGATTTTCAGTAATTGCAATTGTTCTATTCTCACTATTTTCTTTTGTCGCATAGCCATTCTCAACCATTTTCGTATAGACATTGTTTTTTGCATATTCGCCGTAATAAAACCCCTTATTAAATATCATGACTGTAAATGATCCGAGAATGATGATGAGTGCGAGTGTAATGCCTGCAATGATGATACTGCTGTTTCTTACGAGCGCGCCTGAATCAATACGTTTTTTATTTTGGGAATTTTTCTTCATAAATTTTTTGAACCTCTAAAAGGACTTCCTGATGATTATGGACGCGCGTGATGAGTGGATGGGTGATGTGTTTATTCCACAGATATGACTTATTGAAATCAAAGAGGAGTACGCGAATACCTTTTTCTGAACAATGTTTAGCAGTCTTTGCTGAATCATCAATGATGACATCAACTTTTTCTTGGATACAGATGTCTGCTTTTGAGCGTTGTGGTGTCCCATCACGTGGATATGCATTGGTGAATATGATCTTTTCAAATAAATGGAGATGTGATGCAAGAATTTGTCTTGTGCTTTCTTCTAATTCATGCTGCCGCGCAGTGATGATAAAGAGCCGATGTCCCTGATTCTTCAACACATTGACTGATTCAAATGCATTAACGACGGGCTCTATCTCTTTTGAGACTTGTTTGTGGAATGCAAAGTAGCGATGTATTGATTCCTCGCGGCTACAACCGAGTACTTGCGCCCAATCGTAGATATAGAAATCTGAGAGTTGCAGCGTCGTATGATACGTACGATTATGCCATTCGATAAAGTTTGGGAGGAGCGGAAAGAGCACATCATCAAGATCGAATGCAATATTGAGTGCGGGTTGCTTATTCATTTTTTATGGAGATATCGTGCATTTTATTGCACATTTTTTATATAATAAATTTTACGTATAATATAAATTCCCTGTTGATTTCTGTTCCCGATCCTTTTGTGAATCCTCTTTATTGACGCGTGGACGATAGTTTTCTTCGTCGCGACGAAAGGTGATATTGATATCTGAGAGGAAGGTATTCATCCCCTGATGCATGGGAAAGGGACCTGTGACGCGTCCGGAAATCGCAGGTGTTCCGTCAAAGACAATGAGTTTATCAGAAAGATAATCGATGAAGAGGAGATCGTGGTCGACAATGATTGCGCTCTTACCCGTGCTTAGCATCATGTCCTTGATGACTTTGGATACGATGAGTCGTTGTTCAACATCCAAATATGCTGAGGGCTCGTCCATGAGTATGAGATCTGCTTCCTGTGAAAGACAATGCGCAATTGCGACGCGTTGTAATTCTCCGCCGGACAGTTCTGAAATTTTGTGCATCAATAATTCTTTCAGATTGAGCGGCCGGATGAGTTGTATCTCAAATTTTTGGATGGCACGTTGCAATGCTACCATGACAAGTTCATCGGAACTTTCAAGATATTGTGGTTTATAGGAAATCTTGAGTTTAAGTTCCTGTTCTTCTTTTGTTTTCAGTACACCTGCAAGTATTTTCACAAATGTTGTCTTACCGATGCCGTTCTGTCCAAGAACTCCGACGACATTACCTTTATGTATTTCTCCTTCTTTTGCAGTCAAGTGGAATGATCCTTGCGTATAATCAATATCTTGCCAGGTGGTCAGGATGTTTTCGCGTGTCTGTGGTGTAACAACCGGCGGATTAAATTTTATTGCATGGTCCCTAAATCGTGTATTTTCCTCTTTCAAGAATCCTGAAAGATACACATTGATGCCATTTTTTGTGGTCTTGACCCCGGAGACAACACCGTAGACTGATTCGTGACCGTACATTAAGTGGATCATGTCAGTCATATAATCAAGGATGATGAGATCGTGTTCAATGACCATGACTGCAATTTCAGGGTTCGTTGCAAGGTTTTTGATGAATCGCGCAATTTTAAGGCGCTGTTTAATATCAAGATAGGATGTTGGTTCGTCGAAAAAATAGACATTTGCTTTTTTGAGGACAGTTGCGGCGATCGCAATCTGCTGTAATTCTCCGCCAGAAATTTCTGTGAGTTTTCGTTTAAGGATTGCTTGGATTCCGAGTTCCTTAACAATTGATGCATATTCTTCTTTCTCATCAACTTTTTTGAGGAGTTCTTCAACTGTCCCATGGTATTGTTTTGGGATGAGGTCGACTTGTTGTGGTTTATACGCAATGGTGATCTGTCCGTCACGCAATTTTTCAAAATAGGCCTGCGCTTCAGTGCCCTTGAAATAGGTAATGATATCCTTGATATCTCCATCATGTTCCTTGCCGAAATTTGCTTTAAGCATATTTGCAAGAATCTTGACTGCAGTACTCTTTCCGATACCATTGCGGCCGATGATTCCGACAACTTTTCCGAAAATTGGTGTCGGAAGACTATAGAGTGCAAATCCGTTCGGACCGTAGCGATGGATGGGTTCACTTTTTAATTCTTCAGGAAGATTAATAATCGTGATTGCACCAAATGGACATTTCTTAGGACAGATTCCACAACCGGTACAGAGTTTCTCGTCAATAAATGCTTTGCCATCTACTGCAGTGATACATTGTTCGCCCATTCGATTCACCGGGCATACTCTTGCGCACAGATAATTCCCGCATTTATTCGGATGGCACTTCTTTTTGTCGATGACGGCAATTCTTGACATGATATCTAGAATTAATCGATGTTTAAAAAGTTATAGAAAAATAAGGATAGCAGTATATTTTTAGAATAGTATTAACTCATCGCTGCATATTCTGAAGCATACTTCATTTTTGTTTCAGATGTTTGATAGGATTTTTGTGTTGATCCATCAAGGAGTGCATATGCAAACCGCTTCTTTGGATGATACACTTTATTGACGAGTGCAGGAATAATTCTCAGATAGGTATCGATACTTGATGCGATTGATTCATGAGTCCAGAATAGTTTTATTCCTGCATGTGCAAGACCGCGTGTAGAATGTGTGCGTTCATAAATAGCGATTGCATCATCAATGGATGCGCGATCTTTAAATTTTACTAATACTTTAGCAGTCGATTGCATCATATGTTTCAATTCTTTATCTATACGTAATCCTGAGAGTTGGAGAACGTCGTATGCATCGATAAATGCGTGTGCTGCAAGGCGATATTCGTGTTTTTGATAGAATTTTTTCCCAATGCTTACGAGCTGTCTTTCTACATATTTTGCTTCTGCAATATGGAGGACGTGATCTTCCCTTGCATGTTTGAATAGCGCGACTGCCGCCTCTTCGTATGCGTTGAATGCGCCCCAAAAATTTTTTAATGTGAGAAATTCTTTGCCTAATTCGCTGAGATGATATGCTGATGCAATAGTCTTATATTTTTCGAGCCGGTTCCAGAGAGACTCTTTAGGCTGGGTACTCATGGTTGATGCCCTATTATTCATTGACTGTAATACGCCGATGGCGCCACCTTCTTCAATAGTATTTTTCATTGTATTGATATTATGGATGATCGGATGATGTGATGCGGTTGCAAGAAATGCATTTTTTACCACTTCTGATGTCTCGTCGAATACTGATCCGCTATTCATACCTGAAATTGTCATACTATTTGGACCTGCTCATCTTTTATATACTTTGTGAAAGTAAAATATATGATTTATGCAAGGATTAATCATTCAACTTTATAGAAGAATATACGACAACAAGAACCCATGCGAAAACGCAGGAATAAAATTAGAATTAGGAAACAATAGATGGTTAGGACTAATAAAAGAAAGTGCGAGTATTATTTAGATATAGCAATTATCGCTAATATTAGGGAAGCTATAGCAATTAATACTGTTACTACAGAAATTATAACTTCATAATCTCGTGCTCTTCGTATCCATCCCCTAAATGTAAAGAATTTTGTATAAACCGCGAGTAATTTTTCGTAAATGGGAACAATCATCATATAAGTCGGATGAGCTCCACTAACTTCAGGATAATTTATATGCGGATGCAATATTCTGACTGCCCCTGAAGATTCTAAATAATAAACTACTTTGTTAACTTCTTTATATTTTAAATTTAATCCTAACATAATTTCACTTGCATAAACGCCATTTGGGGAGCTTTCCAAGATACGTTCAATAATTGGTCGAAAATATTTTTCTTTCGTTATATCGAGATTTTTAGTCACGAATTACTAAAGGCATCAGTATTTAAATAGTTTTTCAAAGGTGACGTTAACTTAACAGCTCATAAAATAATCAGCTTTTTATATCCCTATCTCTTAACTGCTATTGGTGATGATGATGGATCTCAAAAAACTTGCGATGGTTATTGGAATTGCGGCACTCTTGCCATTATTTATCGGATTATTTATGGATGCAGTATATACTGAACCGCGTTATGATAAATATTGTAATGAGTCGATGTATGCATATCCTGCTAAGATCGGAACGAATTGTACCTATCAACCAAATCCCTTACAGGATCAATGTTATCGTGATCAGGGCAGTGCACGTATGAAGTTTGATGCGAATGGTTGCGAAACATTTGATAAATGTGATTATTGTTCTAAAGATTATAGTAATGCGCAGCAGATGTATAATCGTAATCTCTTCTTCATCCTCATGCCGGTCGGCCTCATCATTGTTATCCTCGGAATCTATCTATTGGTAGACTATATCGGTGCAGGGTTGATGTTTGCAGGACTCATCACCATGTTTTATGCGACTATACGATACTTTACGGACATGAGCAAGCTCCTACGTGCAATAGTTATCCTTATCGAACTCCTCATCATCATGTGGATCGGATATAAGAAGATTGGAAGGCATGATGAAGAAAGAGTAAGCGTTAAAAAGAAAGAAAAAGGAAAAAAACACAGATAAAAATAAGTTAGATATAAAATGAGCAAAACCAGACGTCAAACTAAAGAAGATATTGTTGATGAGCTTATTTCTCGTAAAGAAACAGATTTTGACTTAACTGATAAAGAACAAAAGGCCTTAGCAAAAATATTAAGTGATTTTCTCTCAGGCATTCATCAGAGAAAAAGAGGCTATGTTTATACGCATAACAGAATTATGCAGGAGACATCTGCATGGTTTGAATACTGGGGATATGATGTTGCGGTTGAAGTTCCTTTTTCTATGGGAAAATTTGATGCTGAAACAGTCAGATTTGATTTAGTAGCTCAGAAAGGTAAAGAATTAGTTGTCATTGAAGTAAAAGACATGATGAATAAAAGAGACTTTGGACAATTGAATTATTACGCAGATATGCTTCAAAAAACTAAGACTAAAGCAAAGTTATATCTAGCAATAGATTTTTTGGAGATTGATGATGCCATGGATGATGAAACCGCTATGGGTGAAATGGTAAAAGAAATAATGGAAAGAGAACATATCGGTCTAATATTTGTTGATAAGATTATATGTGTTATTTGTGATAACTACGAACAATTATCTCTACAAAAAATGCCAGACTTACAAATTTATTTAGAAGAAACAGAATAAAAGTGGTGAGGCTATGCTTAAGAAATTATTTGAGAAAAAATCATTCATCGCAGATATTACAGAACGTGCAATCACTATTGCAAAACATGCATCGAAAACAATCGTCTACGCAGATAGTGAGGATACTGTTCTTCTTGCGTGCGCAAGTGTTGCAAAAGAGAAGATTGCAAAGCCGCTCATTGTCGGAACAAAAAAACATATTCTTTCGTCATACGCGCGATTAAAGATAAAACATCTTAATGAGAAGAACATTGTTGAACCTGATGAAATAAGTGAAGAATTTATCTCTTTTGTAAAATTATATCTTGCGATGCGTACAAAAGACGGAAAAATTGTTACGCATGAAGAAGCGACTTCGCGTATGAAACAATCGCACTATTATGCGGCAATGCTCCTTTCAACAGGAAAAGCAGATGGTATGATTGCAGGATTCTCAAGTGCAACAAAGCCCTATCTTCCGGCATTTGAAATCATCAAGACCTATGAAGGCATTAGTCGCGCATCAGGACTATTCATCATGGACAAAGACAAACCCTATTTCTTTGCAGATTGCGCATTAAACATTAATCCGACGTCAGATCAGCTTGCAGAAATTGCCGCAACAACTGCAGATACGGTTATTAATTTTGGCATCAAACCAAAAATTGCCATGCTCTCATTTTCAACACGGGATTCTGCAAAACATGAAATGGTCGATAAAGTCAAGAATGCAACGCGCAGTGTCAAAGAAAAACATCCTGAACTTTTAATTGACGGGGAAATACAGTTTGATGCCGCGATTATTCCGGGCGTGATGCAGCGTAAATGTGCTGATTCTGTGTTGAAGGGCGATGCCAATGTGTTCATCTTTCCCGACCTGAATTCCGGAAACATCAGCTATAAGATTGCAGAACGGCTCGGCGGATATAAAGCGATTGGTCCAATCATGCAAGGATTAAATAAACCCGTCAATGATCTATCTCGTGGCTGTTCGAGTCAGGATGTTGTGGATTTGACGGCAATTACGGTGATGCAGAGTTTACAGTAATTAGGGCGCGCGTAGTCGTAACATTTATAAAAGATTATTTATTCCTTCTCTTATTACCAAACCCGTCTCGGTATAGAGATGTGGAGCGCCACCTGAGGTAAAAAATATGGTGGACGAAGATTCATTCTTCGTATCTTGAAAAAAGGTAATGGAGCACAACATGGCAGACCACAGTTTACTTGTACCAACAGAAGATTATCTGAAATCAGGAATCCATATCGGAACAAAGTTTAAGACTAAATATATGGAAAAATTTATTTACAAGACGCGTCCTGACGGTCTCAACGTCCTTAATATCCAGCAAATTGATGAGCGTATCCGCATGGCAACTGACATGCTTTCTGCATTCGCGCCAGAAGATATTGTCATTGTTTCCCGCCGAGAGAATGGATGGAAGGCAGTCAAAGCCTTTGGCAAAGCAACAGGCGCACGGGTATTTGCAGGAAGATACACCCCAGGGCTCATGACGAATCCTCAGCTTAAGACATTTGTCGAAGCAAAAATAATGCTTGTTATTGATGCATGGCCTGATAAAAATGCGATGATGGATGCCTATCATGTCGGAATTCCAGTCATTGCACTCTGCGATACAAATAATACGGCAAATTATATTGATCTTGTCGTTCCCTGCAATAATAAAGGTAAGAAATCACTTGGACTCCTCTTCTACGTCTTGACACAACGCTACATGGTCAATCGTCACATGCTCAAGCGGCCTGAAGACTTCAAGATGAAGATGGAAGATTTCTCAGACGAATAAGACGGGAATCTATTTTTTATTGTTTTATGATTATTTTTCCGGCCTTGAATAATTCATCAAAACGTTGCGATGGTCCAGAAGGCAGAAGTAGACCGAATGATTGTAAATCTTTCTGATTTGCAAAAACTAATTTTATGCCTGGAGATCTGGCAAGTTCAGTGAGACGTTTGCATGCTATAAAGAAATTTTCATCACCATAATCTTCAAGTAATACCGCACAATAGGATTCAGGAAGCATATAACTTCTACCAGTAATAGGCACAGTATCTGCGCCTACTGCTTGAACAAAAATTGTTTTAACCATGATTTCACCTTCGCAACTTGAATGTTTACTTAGTGATGAGATTTAAATAGTTTATTCTTTTAGTTTTTTTAAATGTTGTTTAGCATTTTTCCATAATGCTTCAAATTGATTCTTATATGCTGTTGCGATTTCTTGTGAGTCAATACGTATTGCAACCGGTTCTGACCAATTAATGATAAGAATGGTCGAAGGTAAGATGATTGTAGTACTGGGAAATGTTAATCCTTGAGGAAGATATCTTACTTTTGTGGTTTGGGAAGTAATGATTTTTTTACCATACTCGACAAGAATACGCTCACGGATTTTTTTGCATTCAACGCGTTTTACGAATTGTTTCGAATATATTGGCATTAATTCGGTCAATTGTCCTGCATCTCCGATGATGCAATACCTTTTTGCGGTCGCAAGGACTTCTTCACCAAGTCTTTTAAACCCTTCAATTCCTCGATATACACTAATAGGTGTTTCAGTGCGTTTTGCAGTTATCGCAAGGGTTTCAAGCTGTGGCAATAGTGTTTTAAATTCACGGGTTTGTTTTTCAAGTTCATAAATTAGGGTACGCGGTGAAACTGGCGAGAATTTTAATGTCCGTCCATCTTTAACAGTATTTACAAAATTTTTATCACGTAATCGTTCAAGAATTTTATAGATGTGTGTTCGCTCTATTTTTGTTTCTTTTTTTAACTCTTCGACAGAGGATGATCCTAACTTAACTAACGCAAGATAGATTTTTGTTTCTTTCGCGGATAAACCAAGTTGCGCAAACACTTCATCCATGACTCAAGAATGTCGTTTATATTTATAAATGTATTTTTTGTGATGAAATTTTCACAACAAAGATATAAAAAGCATATACCGATTCTTTAATCATGTCTGATACGTTAGATACTATTAGTGATGCTATAGTAATTCCCGTAGTAGCAGCAATGATGATGTGGGGCGTAGCAGGATTTTCTGAATTAACCAATTATATTAAAAATAGTGATTGGTATATTACCTATAGAAAAACACCTGATATCAAAAAAACTACAGAATATATCCAATATATGCCTTCACAATTATTTTTTGAAAAGGAATTCCCATTTCCATATGGCGCTTCGAGATTGATTGAGGGGTATGATTATGATAAAAATGGGACGTTAGACTATGCACGCGAATGCCCTATCGTACCACGTATTAATTGGGGTCTATGGCGAATGATTAACACTAAAGAAGAATTATTTAAGCATATGCAAGAAGAATATGCTAACTATTATAACAAAACGCTAAAGTGATCGTAGACTTGCAAAGAACTCATCCATAATCACAACCTTTTTAATATATTTCATTCTTAGTTATTCCAATGAAAAAGAGAGGTTTTAGTTTTCTGCCCAGGAGCCTGAAGTCAAAGTATGACTGGGGCGATGTGGTGCGTGCATCAGGAGTCTATGAATGTTCGGTCTGCGCTAATTTTGAGGCATTCAAGAAGGGGGAACGATTCTCCCAATGCCAGGATTGCATCAATGATCATCGATCAGAAGATAATAAATGGTATGTCACGAATGAATTCATGTATTTTGTCTCGAAAAATCTGAATATTGAATTCGAAAAACTTGCAGGGATACAGCTGCATATTGCCGACGCCATCACTGAGTATGTGGGAACAGTCGGGTTCTTTTTTGTGCATGTCATTTGGTTTTTATTCTGGGTATTTGCAAATATCGGATGGTTTGGTCCAAAATGGGTGTTTGATCCATTCCCGTATGGTCTTCTCACGATGATTGTTTCACTTGAAGCGATTTTTCTTTCAACAATCATCATGATGAGTCAGAATGTTGCAGCAAAAAAATCCGAGATGCGTGCAGAGCACGAGTATCAGGTCAATCTTGAAACTGAGAAGAATGTTGCAGAAATACTTGCGGTTGTCAAAGACGTACGGCATGAAGCAGAACTCAAACACGAAACAATTGAAGAGATTAAAGAGACTGTTGAGGAAATTCAGGAACTGCATGAGGATGAACAAAAAGAGAAAGAACACCAAGAGACCATTGAAGACTTTGAACAGCACGAAAAGACGCAGTTTGAAAAACAGGAAGAAATCCTCGAAAATGCAGGAATTGACATGATTGAAGAATCTGCGCCGCCCATTGTTCTCGAAGAGAAAGAGAAGAAACGCAGGAAGAAATCTGCTGCGGATGCATCGAATAAGAAACGTGCATCGCGAAAGCGTTCACGTACCGCGAAAACACTCATCACCTTCGATGACGAATATCGTAAAGAAATCGTCGAATCAACAGAGAACACATTAAAACTTGATACGGGTAAGAAAAGAGGTAGGAAGAAGAAATAAATCTTTTTATCCATTCACTTCTTCAATCCCATCCTGTACGATTCTAAATAGTATATGATTTCCTTCTTTGATGGACCGATGTTTTATGATGGTTAGTTTTCGTAAGTCTCCGCGAACCTTTTGGGTTTCAAGGAGTGCGCGACTCCAATATTTGATGACATCACCACCGACAGCTCGAATCTTCTCTCGATCCTCGAAATCTGCGTAGACCTGATTGGTGAGTAGGACGGGAATCTTTTTCTTACGGGCAATTTCAGAAAGGAGTGCCATGTGCAGTCCGAGTTCGCGATTCACATTCGTGATATCATTCGTATTGCCGAGTTCGAGACGATACAAACTGGCGATAGAATCGACGATGATGAGCCCGAAATCTTCAGTGACACTTTTTTTCATGAATTCAAAAGCTTCTTTTTGTTCCTGATAGGTTGTTGGTGTAAGAAAGATGGTGCGATTCAACACTTCTTCAAATTCAGGACATATTTGTTTGAAGCGTGCAACACTGAATGAATTTTCTGTATCAACATAGAGGATTTTTTTATCTTTGACCTGCATCATGGCAAGGAGACAAAAATTTGTCTTACCCACACCCGGCGGGCCATAAATCGTCGTAATGACATCTGATTCATACCCTCCATCAAGAAGTGTATCTGTAAATTCCTTACCTGTAGAGAGTCGCATGAATTCATGGAAGAGACAGGATTTTAAAAAGGTGATTGATGCTCGCGTTGTAATTAGTGTACTCATAGATTTATTGCAAGTCTTGCTTCCAAAGCATCTTTACTCACATATCCTTGCAGCCAATAGCTATGATCTTTTGCAAGTTCTATTCGTATGTTTGCACGGTAATCTGGTTCTTTGCCTTCCTTGAATATGACGCTTCCACCGATTCGTATCCATTTACTAAGACCACACCCTGCTGTTGCGCTTGCTGAACCGCTATTTACCGGTACGCCTATCGGATAATTTGATTCTATATCAAACGTCCACGGTCCGTTAATGAATGTTGCATACAGTTGAGGAGTTACTATGCGATATTTTCCGGTCTCATTTTTGAATAGACCGAGCGCTCCAATAATACTTACATCTTTCATTTCACAAATATACCCCACGTTTAATCCTTTGTTTTCTATCTCTCCATTATTCGAAATACTATTCGGGACTGCTATCACTAAATCAGCTAATGAACTATCAAGATTTTTAGTAAATATTTTTGGAATGATCGTTCCTGAAACTTTACCTTCTGAATAATTTGCATACAGATCAATTTGCGCAGCTTTTGGCCCTCTAAAACCATTGTAAAAGTCTTGCGCGTGTATGTTAACATACAGTAATGCTGCTGCGATAAATCCGAGCGTTATTGATCTTTTCATTTTATCCCTTTTAGACTTTGTTTGTGATATTCGATTATTGTATCTGGCAAAATAATTACCCCGTATCTTGGACGGAAATCAGAATTGCCCATTATTTTTTCTAAAGTCGTATAACTTCCGCCAAACCACGTGCGTTTGTTTCCAATAAAAAGTCTCAAATCAGTTTCGTCTTTCGCCAAAACCGCAGTCTGATGAAATGGATTTATATCTCTATCTGAAGAATCGCGATATTTTACAACATAAAGAGATGCATCAAGAAAACATCCTTTTTCATGATTTGCTTTAAGTAATTCTTCAGCAACTCTCGTTGAAATTCGGTAAGGAGAATTACTAGTATGCTCTGAAATTCCGAGAGGACCTATTTTCTCCAATGATTTTTCTTGAAGCAGGCAATTTCCTGGATCATATCCCTCAGAAATAATCTTTATATTTTTTGTCGGGTTAAGACCGACAATACTGAGTGTATTATCTGCAAATGTTTTTTCGATATTATTTATATCACTAAATCTGTTAGCCCCCAATACGAGAAAAGCTCTCTGTTTTTCCATTATTGCTACATACCATAAGCCCGATATTGTGTTGTTTTGTATTGACATATTATTTACCCCCAAAATAAGTTATTGATGTTATGGTGTAGTGGTAACGGATTAACTATTTAATTCTTTGTGGTGGCAACTACCACCAATAAACGCAAGATATTTAAACATAAACAACAAGCATATCGTCATGTACGAAGCATTACTCAAAGATATTGGTCTCAGTCCTAATGAGGCAAAAGTCTATGAAGCGCTACTTTCTATAGGAGAATCATCAGTACAGCGCATCTCATTAAAATCAAAGGTGCACCGCAGGAATGTGTATGATTCCTTAGCAAAATTAATCGAAAAAGGGCTTGCCTCAGAAGTATTCGTCAAAGGAGAAAAAAACTTTAAAGCAACCAATCCCACAAAATTATTAGAATTACTCAAAGAAAAAGAAGAGCGAATAACCAAAGTTCTTCCGGAGATGCAGGCAAAATATAATTTTACCGAAGAAAAAGAAGAAGCTTATTTCTATCGGGGAACAGAAGGGTTTAAGGTATACCTTCAAAGTATCCTTGAGACAAAAGAAACAGCCTATTTCATCGGTGCAAAAGCATTCTGGTTAGATCCGCGATTAAAACACTATTTTTCCCGGTTTGACAAAGAACGGAAACGACTCGGCATAAAGTTCATGCATCTCTTCGATTACGAAGTAAAAGAACAGAAACCTGAAATCCTTAAACTCGTCGGGAAACCCTACAAATTCCTGCCGAAAGCATATTCCAGTTCTACCGCAGTTGATATTTTTGGCGATTATGTTGTGACATTCGTCGGTGTTAAACCCGGGCAACTCGATGAAGAACCATTGATGTTTGTTTTGAAGAGCAGAAGGCTTGCAGACGGCTACCGCAAATTCTTCCAGTTCATGTGGGATCATTGCAAAGAGAAATAAAAACAGAAATATTTATATACCACTTTAGAATAGCGATAATATGAAATCCAAATCATCTTCATCAGATAACCGTTTTTTGATTAATTTGCAAAAAGATAAAGACACAAAATCACTCTATGTGATTATACATGCTGAATCCTATTATAAGAAAAATTCTGACGTCGGGCCGGAAAAACGCAAGGACGATTCATGGTATGTTGCAAATGTATCTTTTGATACCTTATTAAAATTTTTTCAGGAGAAACTATTTAAATTACAAGAAACGAGTGCAGACAAATGGGACTATAGAGGTACGCCGCCGCATTATAACAAAGCCAAGATAGATATCTCGTACGCAATCACTGATATTGAAAAGGTTAAAGGAGTATCTTTTGTTGTCAAAGATCGTGATTATTGCGCTGCGGATAAACCAGCGTGTAGCGCACACAGCTTTGTAGAAGAAGTAATTAATAAAGAGTACAAGAAACTGTCGTGTGTTGATTCTACGCAGTAAAAAAGACTTGTGGTGATATAAGATTATTCTTTCATAGCATTTAAATAACCACAGAGCATCTTCTATTTATGCTTCAAGAAGGGACTATTGCACCGGATTTTGAACTTGTGGATCAGAATAATAAGAAGCATCAATTATCGAGTTACAATGGCAACTACGTTCTCCTCTATTTTTATCCGAAGGATGATACACCCGGATGCACAATGGAAGCCTGTAATATTCGCGACAATTATTCTGCATTCAAAAAATCGAAACTCATAGTCCTCGGCATAAGTTCAGATACGCCAGAGAGCCACACGAAATTTGCAAAAAAATATGCGTTGCCTTTTACTCTTCTTGCAGACCCGAACAAAGGCATGATTAAAGCATATGATGCCGGCGGAATATTTACGAAACGCATATCTTATCTGATAGGTCCGAACAGGGAAATACTCAAAAGATACGCGAAAGTCGATCCGAAGACGCATGCGACAGACGTGTTGAAAGATTATGAATTGACACGAAGAAATAAACAATAATCCACGACGCCATCCTCCTAAACAACAACCCTTTTAAACCTGTTCTTCTCCTCACTGTACCATGGATGTGAAACGTATCCAGAAATCACCGTATGTGTGGCTTATCGCAATATTTGTTCTTGTACTCGCATTTCGGCTGTTTATGGTATTTCAGACGCCGCATTTCAATTATGATGCGTATTTTACACTCCGGCAGGTCGAACAAATCAAAACAACCGGCCTTCCACTCTATGATGATCCATTAAGTTATGGCGGAAAATCACAGATGTTTGCGCCGTTCAATTATTATCTTCTCGCTGCATTCAGTTTTATGATACCTTTGGATATTGTCGCAAAAATTCTCCCTAATATTTTTGCGTCCCTCCTCGTCATTCTCCTCTATTTTTTTAGTTTTAAACATACGAAAGACACAAAAATATCCCTGCTCATAGCATTTATGGCAGGATTCATTCCAATATTCTTTTTTGACATCAATGCAATTTCCGTAAATTATACTGCAATCCTCCTTATTTTTGCGATTATATACTGCATGACGAGAATTAATGAAAAGCGCTATACCGAGTATACGCTCATTTTGATGTTTTTACTCGTGCTCACAACACCACTCGCATTCGTACTCATCATCGGTTTTCTCTTCTACCTTATTTTTCTTAAGCTTGAAAATCAGGAGATCGAAATTAAAGAAATCGAGTCCATACTCTTTTTTATATTTCTTGTGTTTTGGGTAAATCTTTTGATGTATAAACAAGCATTCATGACCCATGGCCTGCTCGCCATCTGGCAAAATATTCCGATTACGTTCCTATCAAATATTTTTAGTCGCGTAACATTTTTCGAGGCATTTTTTACCATTGGACTCATCCCATTATTTTTTGGTATTGCTGCAGTCTATATGGCATTTCAGAAAGCACAAAATAAATCAGTCATATTACTCACGGGATTTTTAGTTGGAGTATTTATTCTTGTCTGGTTCAAAATACTTGATTTGATTACCGGACTTGTTTTTTTAAGCGTAACGCTTGTGGTCCTGAGCGCGTTCAGCCTCAAGAATTTTACAAATTTTATTGAGAAGACGAAGATGAATAAGTATGAAAATATTATTCTTGCCGCTATTGTACTCTTATGTATTGTTACTGCGCTGATCCCCTCCTATATTGTAACAAAGGACAGGATACGTGAAGTTCCACAATCGCAAGATATCCGTGTTCTTATCATGGCGCAGGAAGCGCTTCCGAAGAATGCAGTTATTCTTTCAACCTTGGAAGAAGGAAATCTTGTTGCCTATTATGCAAAACGTAAAAATGTGGCAGACACGAATTTCATGCTCATCCCGAATATTAACCAGCGCACAAACGATATTACTACAGTGTATACGACCAAATTCGAGACTGTCGCAGTAGGGATTATGAATACTTACGAAGCAAAATACTTGTTTGTCACAAAGTATGCACGGACAAAAAATAACATCGAAGAACCTGCGTATATTGGTGATGTTGCATGTTTTCAACTGCCTTATATCTCTCAGGATGCAAAACTCTATTATCTCAAATGTAAAATCGGAGGATGAGCAATCATATGAATCGAAAAGACTATCTGATTATCGGGGCGATCATTCTTGGCGCAGTACTCCTCCTCCTCATCCCACTCGCAATGCGCGCGTTGCAAGGGAATTACACTATTGCAGGTGGTGAGTCTTATCATCAATTATGGCTCTTTGAAGGACGCCAGGGAGCAAATCAATTCATTGATCCCATGACGGGAACGTCAATGCCTATTAACATTATTCATTTTGTATCTTCATCTTCACCGCTCCTCTTTATTGGTGTCATGACGTTTTTGGGTGCACTCACACTCATCTTATTTACCCTCCTCTTACGTGAGCATGCGATTTCTACGAAAAATAGTATTATTATACTCCTTCTTCTTGCAACATCACCAATTTTTATCTACCTGTTTTCAGGAATCACGATCTATGCATTTAGTATTGTTCTGACACTCCTCGCATTTTTGTTACTCTCCCGGAAATTAACTTTTTTTGGTATAATCCCTTTGATTATTCTTCCATTCGTTGATTTTTATTGGGCACTCTTTACACTTCTGATCTTAATAGTCTATATGGTGGGTACAGGATCAACACCGAAATCATTCACGTATGCATTACTCTTTTTGGTGAGCGCAATCATTGCAAGTTTTATCGGTAATGCAACCATCGGTCATGACCTATTTACTGATCTTGTTTTTTCCGGTTCAAGTATTATCACCGATATTGGTGCAGATCCAGGATTTTCTTTCTCGATGATCATCCTCTCCATTGTCGGGTTAGTCCTCTTGTGGGAGCGTGGGCTTCGTAATGTTTTTGTATATGCGATCATTGGCCTTTTTATTTTTGGAGCATTTTTTAATAATCTTATCCGTATCTATCTCGGATTCATCCTCGTCATTTATGCAGGATTTGCATTCTCCTACCTCAAGAAACGTAAATGGTCTATTCAACTCATTAAAAAGACCACACTGCTCCTCATCTTATGTGCAATACTTTTTTCTACACTTTTTTATGTGACAAAAATTATTCGCAGCGAACCCACGTCTGAATTTATTGATGCAACACAATTTATTGCAACACAATCACAACCCGGCGAAGTTGTCTTCACGACCCCTGAAAATGCGTATCTGGTGACATATTATACCAAACTTGAAACATTCATTAATCCTGTACGCGCAGAGCGCGAACCTTTGCGTCTTGTACTCTTCGAGAATATTACTGTATCACGAACTCTCGAATATACACAATCCGTATTTACACAGAATCATGTCCGCTACATCTTTATTGACCAATCATTCGAGGATTATCTTAATGGAAAAAATGGATTAATATTTCTCATGCAGACAAGCCAGTCCTTTGTTAAGGTATATGAGAATGAGGGGTTTACAGTGTGGATGTATACGGGCTGACGAGTCTGTTCATTAGAATGGCTAAAATGTAAGTTATCGTATCGGAATAGAAAAAAGAGATAGTATCACGTAGAAAGCTTTACAATTTCTTTAGAGAATTTTATACTTTTTATATACTCTTCCATAAATTCCCAATTAGGTTCTCCTTGATCATCTACGGGAAGCTTAATTATAGTGTTCTTAATTCTATCCTGATTAAATTTTCTACCGTAAGAATATCTAAATTGCTCTAGATTAATTACAGTAGTTAAAAATAATGCTCTGAAAATGTTCAATTTAAACTTCGGAATAAGCTTTTCTACATGGTCACTTGCGGTAAAATTACACTCTTGATAAGAACAATATCCTTTTACAGCAGAATCTATAACGAGAATATTTCCTTCATCTGTAAATATATTATAGAAGCCCTCGACGCCATTGTTTTTAGATTGAGTAGTCACGTAGGGATATTGGCCCTCTCCAATCTTTTGTAGGATTCTTTTGGGAGTAGTCTTACTGCCTATAACGTCAAAAAAAGTATCTATTTTAAAATCTTTAAATTTTTGTATATCTAGAGTTATTCTCTTATTAGAATAAGACTCATCCATACCAGATATATTTTTTATTTTAGTATCATGCACCCAATCAGGAATTTCATCTGGAACTTTTAAAAACTTTAGAGTCTTATTGGCTTCTCTTCCAAAAGCACTATACTTAAATCGATTCATAGAGATACACTTACAATAAAAGAGTTTTTCAGCATCATTCATCTTTCTTTTTGGGACTAGAACAGCGACATTTTGCGCTGTATAAAATTTTTTCGGTTGTAAAAAACTCGATAAAAGAAAGCTACCGCCGAGAGATACAGTAATCAATCCACTAGAATATGGCGTGGTGTTATTATATTTTTCAACTGTTCCAACACAACCATTATTTTTAGAATCTCTGGATATAAAATTTATTTCCCCATTATCTATAAACTTCATCTTATTAGCGTCTAACTTACTTCCGTGACCAACATCAAATATAGTGTTTAGTTCAACTAGTTTCATTTTTAATTTAATTCTTTAAATAGAATATATTTTTTTATTTCCTTTTCGAATCCTTCTTGTTCTAGTTTGGAATAATCTGTTGGTAAATATGCCTCTGCACACCACTCATCCTCTGCCGTGACATATTTTTTTATACTCAAATTTTTAACTTCTTTTCCATTTCTATAATTGTAGATCCATTGATGTTTAATATCTCCCCATTTTCCGTCTTTGTCTATTCTACCAATGGGTTTTACTTTTACGAAACCGTCATCTTTCCAATATCCGAAGTATGATTCATTATTTTGAGAGTGTGAAATGTGTGCTTTGAATACTAATATTGCTGTTACTGTGCTGACCGAAGGATTAAATAATTCATCAGGCATAGAAAATACTGCCAGCAATGTATGCTTTTCTAATAGTTTTTTCTTCCACTCATAATCTCTTCCGGTTTGTGCCGTCACGCAGTTCATAGGTATTATGCCTATACACGTTCCATTTTTTTGAAGACAATCTAGATTATGATAAATAAATTCCAATTCGGAAACACTTGTAGAATATGGAGGGTTCAGAAATCCAACAGTCGGCTTATGTGGTTTTATTTTGTTTTTCATTAATGGACTTAAAGAATCGCCTTGATATATATTTGACTTACCATCGCCTCTCATCATCATATTAGAACACGCATAGGTAAACATATCACTTCTTTCTTCAACGCCAATTAATTGATTTTCTTTGACATATCTTTTTTTAGTTGTATTGTTGCCTGCTAATTCTAATAGTTTTTTCATTCCTTTAATTAAAAATCCCGCTGTTCCACAACAATTATCATATAATACATCATCAGCATTTAATTCAGCAATATCTACAAAAAGTTCTGTAACATGTTGAGGAGTTAATACTAATCCCAGTTTTTTATCACCATAGACATATCGTATAAATTCTGAATAGAACTGACCTAAAATATCATACCCTATATGTTCATATTCTGTGAATGGAAAAACATTTTTATTTAACTTAAGTATGATATCTCTCAATAACGTATTTTTCTCATCCACTCCTGTATCTCTATTTCGTATAGTTTGAGATATAGCGAGATTATTTGATTGTTTAATCTTTCGATATTCGCCCATTAATACTCTTGTTTTGCTACCCATTTTTTTAGTTTTCAATACTCGTTCTATCGCTGTAAGTAAATCTTCGGCAAGTTCCATAGGTTTTCTAGCGATATGATACGATTTTCTGAAATTTTCATTTTGTAAGGCAATAAGAACACCACTTACAATGGTTGCTCTTTCTACTTCTGGAACAGAAAAGTTGTATAATATTTGATTAAGTTCAGAAGCAAACATCAGTAAGTTTCTATCCTTAAACTTATCCGCCATCTTTCTCTCTTCGAAAATATTCAGGTAGTCATAAATTGTAAGAAGACTATCGTCTTTAACAGCGGTTCCTTTTTTATTAATTAGGAATGTAGAAACCAACATCTCTTCTGCTTTCTCTCCACTTACAGCAATAGCTATGACATTAAAATCATTCTTCAAATAACCTGCATAATGCAAGATACCATCAACAGCATATTTTTTCGGATTTGGCGATTCACCCTTTTTTCTTTTATGATCTTTCGTATCGGCTTTACACTCTATAATTATAACTGCATTTATAATATCTGGAAAAGTGACTATGAATTCAGGGCAACCTTGTTTTCCAGTTAACTCCTTAGAAGCAGTCTTTAATAGCTTAGCTATTTGTTCATTCTTAGTTTTTTGCTCTTCAAATTTTATACTTTTGAACAAGGGATCTAGATCGAAATGTTTTCTTACATGACTCTCCGTAATACGTTCATTACCCATTATGCTCTCCCGTGTGAGAGTTTCAAGAGAGTTATAACTAGAAACATTATTATCGGGAAACTCGCCAACCACACCCTCATAAACAGTATTATCTCCCTCTTTCTTTATATTGTTTACTATTTCATTAACCATTTTATACCGATAGCTCCGATGCATTGTATCTAACTAATATTTAACATCTACGGGCGGTTGTCCAGTGCGCATTATTTCCTCACGGAAGATTTACGGAATGTCCAGTTAATTTTCCGAAAAATTCGGAAGATTTCCGCCCTTTTTAACTAACTGTCATGTAACAACTTAAGATGAATTAACACCATTCCCCCGCAAACTATTTAAAGCCTCAAGGGGTCCGCGTATCATGAATGTATTGTATAACATCTTACTCTATTCTGTGTGGTTTCTTTCAACATACTATGTAGTCCTACTCCTTTTAATCATGTTTTCCGGGCAGGACAAACTCTATGAGAAACGCAAGTTCACTAAAGATCATGCAAAACGGATAACTGTTCTCGTTCCTGCATATAATGAAGAGAAAAAGATCGCATTTACGATCGATTCATTAAAAAAAATTAACTATGACGATATTGAGTTCATTATCATTAATGATGGGAGTAAAGATAAAACAAGTCAAGTTGTTCGTGCAGCAATTAAAGGCGATAAACGATTTGTGTTCATTGATCGCAAAGAAAATAAGGGCAAAGCGGCAAGCCTGAATGAAGGAATAGCGCGGGCATCTGGCGAATTTATCGCAACCATGGATGCAGACTCTGTTGTTGAAACAAAAATATTCCAGAAGACATTACCCTATTTTGAAAAGAAAGATGTTGCTGCAGTCACGGTCTCGGTACTCGTCAAAAATCCTAAGACTATTCTTCATAAAATTTTTGAACTTGAATATATTATCGGACTCTCACTCTTCCTTAAAGTATTCTCGATGTGCGATTCAGTATTCGTAACACCAGGACCATTTTCTATGTATCGCACGAGTGTCTTGCGCGAGATTGGCGGCTTTGATATTCATAATATTACTGAAGATACCGAGATTGCATATCGCATCCAAAAGAAGCGTTATCGTATTGAAAATTGTCTTGAAGCAAAAGCATATACGATTGTTCCGCCAACATTTAAAGAAGTGTGCGTGCAACGTAAACGCTGGTATTCGGGGGCGATACAAACACTCTATACGCATCGCAATATGCTCCTCAGTAATAAATATGGAGCATTCGGTTATTTTGTATTTTTTAATTATCTTCTTATTGCTTTTGGTCTCGTCCTTTTTTCTGCTTCAATATATCTTACAATCTCAAAGCTTATTGAAAACATTTTTTATTATAATTATACGGGCTGGGATATTTTTCGTTATTGGACGCATATTGAATGGGATGTCCTCAACTATAGTCGTGCAACAGTGTTAGGGTTCATTTCATTATTCTTTACACTATCAGTTCTTTTTATCGGGCTTTATATGACCAAAACAAAGTATAAAACAAGAAAAACAGGAATCATCGGATATCCGTTCCTCTTCTTTTTTTATCAATTCTTCTGGATTATTTCGCTCATTGCAATTATTCGGAGGAAAAAGATACAATGGCGATAAAAAAGCGGATTTTTTTAATAGCTTTTCTTATAACACTCTTCATTCTTGGAGTTATTCTGATGATTGGAAATATTCTTAATACTGAACGCAAAAATACTGTTCAAGATCAGATGAAAGTGATTACTGATTTGAATGAATTACAGATATATAGCCTTATGACTGATGTCTATGGGGATAAAATGGCCTGTATTGCCTTCAAAAAGAAATTACAGGACTGGGATAAAACACTCTGGGATCTCGGGCTTAAACTCGAATCCTATCGCGTTGCAAGTGAAGAATTCCAAAAAGACCCGTTCTATAAAGAGCAGAAACGCCAATTTAATGAGAACCAAGTACTCTATCTCATGTTTTTAACTAAAGTAAAAAAGGAATGTAATCTTGATCAACCCATCATAACCTTCTTTTATCAGAATGCGCAGGATTGTAGGAAATGTGATGATCAATCATTCATCCTGACAGACATCAAACTTGACCTTGAAGATGAAGTGTCAGTCTTTTCATTCGATATGGACTTAAACATCACGAACATTGAACTCTTGAAAGAATATTATGGCGTTGAACAATACCCGTGCATTGTGATCAATGAGAAGAAATATTGCGGTATTCAGGATAAGGCATTTATCATGAAAAAGATCTGTCCGCCGGGTGGCGAATGTGCAAGTAGCGTTGTGAAGATATAAGTTATCTCCTCTTAATAAAATCCCCGAGAGTCACATCTCCCGTGCGTTGCGTATTCTTTTGAGGAGTAGATGATGCAGGAGATTCTTCTTCTTTGACTTCTTCAACAATCTTAATGTGGAGTTCGCGTTCAATCTTTTTTGCAGTAGCAATAGAAGGTTGGAGATGTTCTGATTCGATATTGTGGAGCAATGATTCTTTTTCATTCAATCGTTTAGCCATCTCTTCCTGTTTAAGCCCGAGTTTTTCACGTGCCGTCTTGACTTTCGAACCATATCCTGGAATAAAACTATAGAGAGGCTCGCTCTTTTGCGGTTTGCGCACTTCTTTCACCACAACACGTACATTGGTATTGCTTTTAACCACACCATACTTTGAACAGTCAGAACAGACATGCATGAGTGTTCCTTCAATTGCTGTCTTAAATTGTGCTTCTTTGGATCCGCAGAGTTCACATTTTGCCATGGTATCACCCTCAACAAGGTCTGAAAATACCCTTATCTTTTAAGGTTTATGATTTTTGGCGGTGTCTATTTGTTTTTCTCCTTGCCCTTCGTCTTCGCGCGTTTCTTAAAACACAATACCCAGAGTGCCTGTTGACCGGAATAGACGAGTTTCTCGCAGACAAAGTCGACGAATTCTTCGGCCGTAGTAAGGAGTTGTTCTTTGGTGATGCACAAAATCGTAATGAGGCCTTTAGGTTTAATAATATATTCTGCCTGATAAAAGAATTCTTTATACTCTTTTTGATGACTTTTATGTTTTGAACTTCCGGGAATAAAGGTAATAATTTTATCAACACTGGATTCTTCCATTTTAATATCAAGCCAATCAGTATCAATCCTTCTGAAATGTACTTGTTTTTCTACACCGGCAACTTTAGCGTTTTTGCATGCGGCAGTAATATTTCGCAGGAGTGGATCGCTTCCGGTAATCGGAAGTTTCTCTGTCGTGTGTTCTTTATCGATCTTCGCGTAAAATTTGTCCCAATCCTTGTCTTTAAAACAGGCAAACTGATGGAATGGAAATTCTTTACGATACCACCATGGAGACATTTTACTCGCATAGAGTGCGGCTTCAATGATGAGTGTTCCAGAATTACAGTAAGGGTCGAACATGACATCAGTCGGTTGATATCCTGCAATCATGAGGACTCCAAATGCAGTTGTCCCCTTTAATGACATGGAACTATTAAAGACGCGATATTCACGTTTTGCAATATCGCCCGAGATATCAATACACAGGAGTGTGTGTTCTTTTTCTTCAAGTATAATATCCATAAAGGTGTATGCAGTGATATGGGGATGTTTTAAATTGACTGTTGTCGGGATTCCTTCTTCTTCAAGAATTGTTTTAAGTGTTCCGCCAATTTCACGTTCATATTCAGGAGTATCAATCATCTGTTTCGATTTAATGATCATGCGCATTGTTGCATGAGGCTGAACAATTTTCTTAAGAAGAGTTTTGTCCTCTGTAGTTAATAGGTCATTAAGGATACACGCGATTTCTGTACTTTCCGTATTTTTGGTTTGCACAAATCTTTTGACGATGAGAAATACCTGATTGCATAATTGTGTACGATACGCGAGTTCGCAGAGGTCTTCAATAGTTAGTACACTCATGATGAGCATTCCTGGAGCAGTTGCAATAATTGTTGCGGGTACGAGTGTGCGAATATATAATTTTGCGTGTTCCTCGAGCCCTTCATTAATAAGAAGTAATCCGTAAATTGGTGATGATTTCATACAGTTAATTTTCTCCCCAGCATCTTAAAACTCCGTGATGAAGGGCAATGCGGGTGTGTATGCAGTACGGGATGTTTACGCATAGCTGCTGCGTGGATATGCGTACTCGTCGGTATCTTTGCAATAACCGGTATTTCATAGAGGGAATTAACACTTTGTTCATGGCTTTGGTTCAGTACAATTCCGAGATTGAGTATTCTTTGTTTTCTCAGAAGTTCTGCGATATCAAGAACATATTTCGAACTTACATATGGTGAATGGATGATGATTGCTTCCGGGTTGCCACCTTCAAGTTGGCCCAGCACTTGCACAATCTCCTCACGTCTACCTGGCATATCAATAATAACATATTCATAATTTGTGAGTAAATCTTGCAAGTGTGTACTGATTTTATCATATTCTTGCATGGTCAGTGAGGGAATTATTTTCAGCCCCGATGCATGCGTATACATGGCGTCAAAGATGTGTTTTTCTCCGGAAAACACGTCGCTCAGGGTAATAGGAAGATAATCGATATTCAGGTGAGTAATCATATTCGGTTTAGAAAAATCTGCATCAAAGACAACAACTTTGCGATTCAGTTGATGGAGTGCGAGGCCTAAATTGAGTGCAAGTGTTGTTTTTCCTGTTCCTGAAGTTGCCGAAATAATGGTAATAAATCTTGTCATGGTAAAGAATTACGTAAGGGGTGTGTCCTCTTTTTTTTTATAACTTATTCTTTTCTTTCCCTATATTCTTTCTATTTTTTCTTCTTTTTTGCGTTGGCTTTCTTCTTTTTTTCTGCATTCTTTTTTGCTTGTTTTTGAAGTTCTACCATGCGTAATTTATCTTTAGGAATAATACGTTTTGGAATAATCTTTGGTTTACGCTTCGTGATGCGCTTCTTTTTTTGTTCTTTCTCGCGATCTTTTGCCCTGCGTTTATCCCATTCTTTTTGCCGATCACGTTCCTGTTGCGTTTTTTCTTGCCGTAATCGTTCACGCATTTCTTTTTCACGGGCAATTTCTGCATCTGCTTCTTCACGCATTTCCTTGACTTTAGACCAGTACGGGTTGCCGGGGTTTTCTTCATCAGCATTTTCTGCAGTGATGTCAGTTACGAGTGGCTTAGTCCCGAGCGTATAGACGCCTGTTCGTAAATTATCTGCGAAATGGAAAAAGCTCGTGAGAACTTCATAGTATTGGGAGATGATGTTGATATTAATGATTTCTTCACGCCCTGCAATGATTGATTTCATAGTCACATGCCGGCGATATTCGTTTTCCCTCGTGTACGTTGTTTTGAGCATGGCCTTGAGAAGTAAGTAGAGATCAACATTGTCGTGAACTTCCTGTTCTTTATAGATGCGTTTTAATGCAACACACCTTTCTTTCGGAGTGTTCGGGATTTCATAGGCGAGTTTGTGTTCGAGTGCGTATTTGAGGAGGGATTCAAATAAGAATTCGTAACAATCAACCATGCGGGTAAGAATATTAATCAAAATATCGACTGTTCGGGTGTATTTGAGACTGACAAAGATGGAATGGTCGACGCGTTTAAGCTCTTCGACTGCGTTCTCAATAGATTCTTTCATACGTTTCTCCTCCTACGATCTCGTGTGCTGTTCAGTGATTGCAAGTATGTGAGTAATCAGGATTTTTGCTTTTGCAAGAGTCTTTTTGACTTCGGGTTCGGTAAGTAATCGCACGTTAAAATCATTATCGGCAATGACAAATGTCTGTTTTTTAGTGAATGCAGTTGATGTTTTCTTGTATTCATCAACCATTTCTTTCATGTGCTGTGCAAATTCGAGAAATTCGCTGCTGAGTGAGTATTTTGGCATGATTTTTCGGCGAAACATTTCGCTGCATTCCTCGAATGTCTGTCCATAATTAGGGATATTTTTAAAATGTTTCTCGTATGCAAGAACAGCAACGATTGAAAGATCGATTGCGCGAAAGATGTTTTCAATAACTGAGACGAGAAGTTTTGGTTCTTTGACAACTAGGTATGTTGTTGAGAGGAGGTGGTCTGCAATTTTGAGCTTTTCTTCTGCCTGCTTCTTCAGTGTCATATAGTCATCCATCAGTCCCTCTTCTCGTACGCAGCCCAATTTTTCGAATACCACTTTTCTATCCTGTCAGGTATTTAAATGTTGTGCTCGATTGATACGTGTATCCTGGTAAATAAATTTGTTTAATCGTATATTCGAATCTGTGGAATCGGTAGGTTTCTATCTCTTATCCGGAGCGTTCTGCCCAGACCTTACATATCTCAATAATTGTTTTTACTGTCGCCTGCATATCCTGTACTGAAACAAATTCGGTTTTGGAGTGGAAATTGTATTCACCGCAGAACATGTTCGGTGTTGGTATGCCGCGATAGGATAGGGCGCATCCATCAGTTCCACCGCGGACAATTTTCGTATTCGGAGTAAATCCTGCGCGTTTCACTGCTTCAAGTGCATTCGCCAAGACAATCGGGTGCTGATCGATGATCTTTTTCATATTCCGATACTGCGCGATGACTTTAAGAGTATACTTCGCTCCAGGATACTGTGCGATGGTTTTGTCAAGCAGTTCTCTAATCTGTAATTCATTTGCGCGTAATTCCTCTTCGACGAAATCGCGTGTAACCATTGTCATCACTGCTTGTTCTTCGCTTCCAGAAATTGTGTTGACATGAACAAATCCTTCTCTCCCCTCAGTTGTTTCAGGAGACCATCGATCCTTGGGCAGCGCGTCAATAAATGCTGCGGCAATCCGAGTCGCATTAATCATTTTTCCCTTCGCATATCCGGTATGGGTGCTATGACCAGTAATTGTTATCTTGAATTTATCTGCATTAAATGTTTCGACTTCAATATCTCCCACGGTATCACCATCGACGGTATATGCGTATGTTGCACCAAATTTTTTGAGATCAAATTTTTCAATACCACGCCCCACTTCTTCATCGACTGTAAATGCAATCTTAATCTCTCCATGCACTATTTCCGGATGTCGCATGAGCAGTGATGCTGCATCCATAATCGCCGCAATTCCTGCTTTGTCATCTGCACCGAGCAGTGTTGATCCGTCAGAAGTGATGATATCGTGTCCGATCAGTGTTTGTAGTATGGGATTCTCGCTTACGCAAAGTCGCTGATTATCTTTTGGTAAAATAATATCTGCGCCCTGATAATTTTCGTGAATGATTGGTCGAACATTTTTTCCGGAGACTGCTGGACTTGTATCCATATGTGCAATGAATCCGATTGGCGGAACAGGAGCATTTGTATTAGACGGGATTGTTGCATAGACATAGCCATGTTCATCCATTTGCGCGTTTATCCCTAATTCCTGAAGTTCTTTAAGGAGTAGTTGTCCAAGTATTTTTTGTTTTTCAGTGCTCGGTATTGTCAGTGATTCCTCACTTGATTGTGTATCATAGGTGACATATCTTAAGAATCGTTCTTTGCAAGAAAATTCGTTTATGTTCATATGACCGACTGAGGGCGACTGTTTTATATAGTTTATGAAAGCACACACTACAACCGCATATTATTTTTTTCTAAACTTCTCTTCACAAACTATATAAACATGATATTAGTAGTGATTTTATGACTCGTACACCTCATTCTCCTGTCGACATCATTGATCGGGTCGAAGACATTGCGATTATTAAACTCCCAGTTCCGGGTTTTGAAGAACTCGAATTTAATCAAAAGATTTTTCTCTACCATCTTTGGAATGCAGCGGTTGCAGGAGATCGCATCACGTATCAGCAGCAATATAAATATGGATTGCAACTTATGGATTTTTTCTTAGATATTCTTGAACATGGTTTATGGAATTATTATAGTATTATCGTGAAGCAAAAAATTAATAAACTAAGGCGTATCTTATTGGATATGAATTTTTTTAAAAGAAAAATACCGGGCGCTACCATAGTTAATCCAAAAACAGTAGAATATTTGACGCAGCTTAAAGGGAAGATAGAAATACTAAAAGAATTATTGTTAACTTTTAGCGAAGAATATGCTACATTTAAAAAGGATGATATCGTAGTAGTTTTTGAAGAGTTAACAGCAGATGCCCAAAAAATACGTGAATGGTTAACAAATGCCCCTGTAGGCTTAGGAAAACTTTCTTGGATGGATAATATAGACAATGCTGTAGTAAAGAATATAACTCACGCTTATGAACATTTTGAGAATTTGCAATTCGAAAAAATAAAGACCAGTCTTCTTAACGCAGCAATACCATTAGAAGATCTTATCAGTAAATTAAATGATCTGATTGAAGTATACTCCAAAAATACTTTCCCTGGAGGAAATACTTACTAACATAGTTACCTACTCGTTCGACACTGGCGATATTATCCTGTTATTCTTTCCAGAAGTGGATAGAACTTAGCCGACGCCATTTTTCTTCATAAACTATATAAACCATTCCAGTGCGAGAATGTATATGGCTCATAAACATGCTTCCATCGAAATCATCGACCGTATTGATGATATTGCGATTATTAAACTCCCAGTTCCGGGTTTTGAAGAACTCGAATTTAATCAAAAGATTTTTCTCTACCATCTTTGGAATGCAGCGGTTGCAGGAGATCGCATCACGTATCAGCAGCAATATAAAT